>Ga0302321_100001220_pt1 | contig 21977 bp, 12 predicted proteins | sample Fen_T0_1_FD_202505 | JGI IMG/M metagenome (GOLD analysis project Ga0302321, IMG submission 202505) | Peat permafrost microbial communities from Stordalen Mire near Abisko, Sweden - Fen_T0_1 | ecosystem: Environmental > Terrestrial > Soil > Wetlands > Permafrost | place: Sweden: Abisko...
GGTGATGGTCAGTGTGCCTTGATTGAAGATGCCCGCTCCACTGATAGCGCTGTTCGTGGTGCCGCGCGTGATGGTCAGGCTGTTCAGCGTAGCGGTTACGCCCGCATTGACCTGCATGACACGCACATCACCCGCGGTGGCCGAGTTGCTGTTGTCTGTATCACCATTGAGGCTGACCTGCGAAGCCAGCGCCGAGCCGTCGATGGTGACATTCTTGTCGAGGGTCAACGTGCTAGCCAGACGGATGGTGCCGCCAGAGAGGCTGTTGTCAAAGGTGATCGTGCCGCCCGCGCAGACATCCCCAATGGCCTGGCGCAGGGAGCCTGCGCCGCTATCGGCGCTGCTGGTAACCGTGGCGGACGAATAACACACATTTACCACAGCCGGCGAGCCGTAGACGTCCGAGACGTTACCTGCCGCATCTTTGGCCCACGGGTAGAGGGTGTAAGAGCCAGTGCTCCCGATGGTATAGGTTGTGGGAGCCGTGCCAGACCAGTTGACGTCCCCGGCCGTTGGCGGAGTGGACGACTGGCTGATCATGTAGCCGGTCACGGCCACGTCATCCGAAGCCGTGAAGGCGGTAATCGGGATGTCAAGACTGCTAGACGGTGTGGTGGCGGTAAAAGTATTCACCGTCGGTTTCGTGGTGTCAGGAGCAACGTACGTTCCGTACATCAACACACGGTTGTTATTCCATGAGGTTACCCAGAGCACTTTGCCTGTCGGGTCAAAAAAGCCGCCCCAGGGCATGTTTTGGGATGCAGCTGTAACGGGCCCGCTACTGGAACTCGTGAAGTCCGTCTGCCCGATGACGTAGTCGGCATTGGCGCCATTGGCCTTGGCGGCGGCGTTGTTGAAGACCACGATACGGTTGATATCTCCATTCATTACGTATAATGTGCCTGTGCTGTCATCGAAAGCCAGGCCGCGCGTTTGCGTCATGCCGTTCTGTGTAGTTACAGCATTCCTGCTGGTGAAATCGGGCTGCCCGAGCACGCCATCCGCCGCGGCGCCATTGGCTTTTCCGGCCGCAGTGTCGAAGCGCAGGATGCGATAATTCTCGCCGTCTGCCACCCACAAGGTGCCGGTCGACGAGTCCATATACACTTGATAAGGAGCGTTCATGTTCGTGGAAGTGATTCCCCAGGTGCCGCTGGTGAAGTTCGGCTGCCCTAAAACGCCGTCAGCATTGGCCCCATTGGCTTTGGAGGCAGCGTTATCGAAGCGCAGCACCCGGCTGTTATTGGAATCCGCCACCCACAATGTGCCGGCGGCATCCGCATAGACGCTGGATGGACCCCAGAACTTGTTTTGAGCAGTTGCGTAGGTCGCGGTACCGAAGTCAGCTTGCCCCAGTACTGCACTAGCATTGGCACCGCTGGCAAGGGTAGAGGCACTGTCAAAACGTAAAACACGGCTATTGCTCTGATCTGCCACCCACAGCCGCCCGGCAGAATCCACCGCAATGCCCATGGGAATGGCCATTCTGTTCTGACCAATGCTCTGAGCGTAGGTGCTGAAATCGGGCTGCCCCAGCACTGCTTCTGCTGCCGCGCCGTTGGTGAGTGAAGCGGCTGAAGCAAACCGCAAGATGCGGCTAAGGTTGCGGTCTGACACAAAGACTTTGCCGGTAGTCGGGTCCACGGCAACACCACTAGTACACTCGGGCATAAACGGATGGTGAGTTTGGTGAAAAGGGAGTAGGATAAGAGAAACAGGAAAAGAGATGAGAAGCCATGCCTACTCCAAAAGCACAAGTTGTAAAGTTGTCCGAAAAGGAACGCCAAGAACTGGAAAAGTTGGTGAGCAAACATCAGACAGGCCAGCAAATGGCATTGCGAGCACGAATTGTTTTGGCAGCCAGTTCAGGACAAACCAACACTGCGATCGCTCAAAAGTACGAGGTTAAGTACGATACGGTGAAATTGTGGCGCAATCGCTGGACCAAGTTGCAAGACATCTCGTTGGATGATTTGAGTGTAGAACAACGCTTGTCGGATGGGCCTCGACCGGGAGCACCCAGTCGAATAACCGCCGATCAACGCTGCAAGATTGAAGCGTTGGCCTGCGAGCAGCCTGAAAATTCAGAGAGGCCGATTAGCCAATGGACAGCGCGCGAAATTGCCGATGAAGTGATGAAACGCAAGATTGTGGAGAAAATCTCCAGCCGACATGCCGCGAGGCTTTTAAAAATACGCTGACATACAACCACACTTGAGCCGCTATTGGCTGACACCTGCCTACGAAGTGGATTTTGATGACAAAGTTGTTGATATTAACCAGGTCTACAAACAAGCACCTGAACGGGCAAAACAGAGACAACGCACTGAATGCGTGGATGAAATGACCGGCGTTCAAGCGCTAGAACGGAAACACCCGGATTTGCCTATGTCAAAGGGCAAAGTGTTGCGGCGCGAGTTCGAATACAAACGGCACGGCACTTTGTCTTTTACCTGCAACTTTGACGTTGCGCTTGGAGAACTGGTTGCCTGTACAGCCAGCAAGACACGCAACGAAAAGGATTTTGTGGAACATATCAAGCGCCGTGTAGATTCAGACCCGCTCACAAGTAAATGGGACCTTGTCAGCGATAACCTCAACACGCATGTATCTGCATCGCTGGTCTATTATGTCGCAGCAGAATCAGACATCACCGACGATCTGGGTGTAAAAGGTAAATCCGGCATTCTAAAATCCAAGGCTTCCCGGGCTGCTTTTTTGAGCGACCCAACCCATCGCATTGTTTTCCATTACACACCCAAACACGCTTCTTGGATGAACCAGATCGAAATCTGGTTCAGTATCCTGGTTCGAAAAGTCATCAAGCGTGGCAACTTCATTTCCACAGATGACTTGAAACGCAAGATTCTGGCTTTTATCGAATACTACAACCGCACGATGGCTAAACCGTTCAAGTGGACTTATCAAGGCAAGGCCCTCAGTGCTTAACTCTCTGGATATTTACGCCCGAGTGTACTAGGCATTTGCATACCGGTTGTTCCGCTCCCTTGTGCGCCGCTAGTGAAGTTTGGCTGACCCAGCACAAGGCTGGCCGACATGCCATTGCTGATGGTGATGGCCGCAAACGCGGGCGTGACCCCCAGGGCGCTGAAAGCCAGTGCCAGCAGGGTGACGGCCACCAAAGTTGTTCTTCTTAATGAAGTATTCATTTGCATTCTCCTGATGAAAAAAGTGAGAGCGGGCCGCGTGGCGCGCCCTTTTGCCGGATGAAATGTCTCGTCTTGGTCAGATCGTTTCCGCTAGCCTCCTTCGAATGTTGTACAAGATGAGTTATGAATGTCTGGGGCGCAGTTCAAGGAGTTTTTTGATGAGGTCTGCGCGCGGGGATGATTTGGCAAGCACGGCCTGTGCGCCGTGATCCAGGATGGCCTGTTTCTGGCCCGGTATTTCGATATCGATCAAGGCCAGGATGGGCGTGGCCGGGAGGGAGCTATGCAGGGTCAGAAGTTCATCCAGGTCGCCGCGTTCCGGATGGTCCAGGGCAATCAGGATGATGTCCGGCAGGATGCGCGTGGTCATCTGCAGGGCCTGTGTAACGCAGGCGGCGTGCAGGGCGACCTTCAAGCCGGGTTCGTCGGCCAGGGCGGCGCACAGCGCCTCACGCATGAAAGGGTGAGGCTCGATGACCAGGATCGCGGCCGGGATGATGTTCATGGAACTATTTTCCCGCAGGCCGGCGTTTAACGCATCCACAAGGCGTGTATCTTTTGTGGAAGTCTTGTTTAAGCAAAACGAGGGGGGTTGTTTAAACAGAGTATTTGTGTGAATAAAAAAAGAGCTTTCACCACTAAGGTCACAAAGTAACACGAAGGAAGACCTAAAGATGGTAAAACAAAACGGAAGAGCTGCCTCATTGCGGACGCTGAGCAGGCGGGGTTTTCGCGGTAAACAAAAAGGCCACCGTGAAGGCTGGCCTTGAAATGCTCTAGATGGGGCTGGCTGGGAGATTGGTTCTTGCCGGGCTAATCCTTTTTGCGCGTGTGGTTGGCGTAGGCAACCGCCTGGGCACGGTTCTCGACCCCCAGCCGTTGGATGATGCCGTGAATGTGGGAACGCACCGTGGCTTCCGTCAGGTGCAGCGTTTTGGCGATCTCCTGGTCGGAATGCCCCTCGCCAAGCAGGGCCAGGATCTCCTCCTGCCGCGCGGTGAGGCTCTCGACAGCCTTGCCGCTCGTGGGCACGCGCATTTCACGGATGCCCTTGAAGAGTTTCTGGGCAATCCCGGCCGGCAGATAGGGAACCCCGTCCGCGACCTTGCGGATGGCTTCCAGTAAAAATGTGCGCGGCGCGGTCTTGGGGAAGTAGCCCAACGCCCCAGCCTGGATGGCGGCCAGGATCTTCTCTTCGTCCTCCAGGCTGGTGGAGATCAGGATCCTGGCTTGCGGGTTGGCGGCAAATATAGCTGCGGTGGCCTCCAGTCCGTCCATGACCGGCATGAGCAAATCCATAATGATTACATCCGGTTTATGTTCAGCCGCGAACCTGAGGGCCTCCAGGCCATTGGTGGCTTCGCCGACGACCTGCATGTCCGGTTCGTCAGCCAGCGCTGTTCGTAAAGCCTCGCGCATCATGGGGTGGTCGTCCGCAATCAGAATTCTGATGTTGTCCATATCTATTGTTCCTTAATCACTGCACGAAACAGCACACTGGTACCCCGGCCGGGGCTCGAGGTAACGACCAGTTTTCCACCGAGCATATCCGCCCGTTCCTGCATGTTACGCAGGCCATAGCCTCCGCTGCCCGGTTGGCCCGTATCGAAGCCCCGGCCGTTATCGAGCACTTCGAACTCGACGCTTTGAGGAGAACAGCGGATGATGATTTGTACATTGCGGGCCTGGGCATGTTTGAGCGAATTGTTCAAGGCTTCGATTGCAATCCTAAAGATGTTCTCGGACCAGGCTTCCGGGCAGTCCTGCAACGAGCCTTCCAGGGTGATCTGCGCCCTGACCCCGGCGCGAAGCTCGACGGCCGCCAGCCGGGCGTTCAATTCGTCGATCAGATTGATGCTCCCATCGTTGACCAAGGCTTGAGTCTGGTACAACAGTAAGCGCGTTTCCTTGAGCGCCTGCCGCGCGCTTTCCTGCAAGCGCTCCGAGATGTGCCTGGCCCGGCTCACGTTGTTCTTTTCCAGCGAAGAGACCAGCGTCTCGGAAAATAATACCAGGCTATGGATAGATTGGTTGACCGAGTCGTGCAGATCGCGCGCCATGCGTTGGCGTTCTTCAAACATGGCCATCGTGCGTTGTTGAGCAATCAACTGTTCCTGGGCTGCCTGCAGGGCTGTTTCCCTCTGGAAGCTTTCAGCGAGTTGGAGCTGCAATTCGGAATAAAGCTGCGCATTATCCAGTACGAGCGCTGCCAGTTCTGCCAGTTGTTCCGCCAGATAGACATCGGTATCTTCGAAGGGTTTGTTTGCTTCGCTGCGAGAGATATTGATGGCGCCGATGACACGCTCACGCTGATGGACGGGGATGATCATGATGGCGTGGATCGGGTAACCTTCGTATAGAGGGCGCCGTCTCGACCAGGCAGCATAATCATCCAGGATGGCAGGTTTTCCGCTCTCGATGGCCTGCCAGCTCAACCAGCCGCCCTCGCCGCGGCGCATGCGGTCGCCCTGTTGGAGCGGCTGATGGGACGACACAGCACGGGTGACCAGCACATTGTTCTCCTCCACCAAGTCAACACTGACGTCCGTTGCGTCCAGCATAACGCCGATCCTGGCCAGGAGAGTCCGAAGTATATCGTCCATCTCGTGCCGGTTGACTATCTCCAGCGTCATCTGGTGCAGTGTGGCCAAAATACTGTTTCTCTTTTCAAGGACCTGCTCCATTTGTTTGCGGTCCGAAACGTCGCGGATATCGGCTGTGACGAATAGTTCCTCGCCGAGCTGGAGCGGGCTGAGTGCGATCTCCACCGGGAATTCGAGCCCATCTTTTTTCAGCGCAGATAATGCCAACCCTGCCCCCATCGGGCGTGTGTGCGGCTTTGCAAAAAATTCATTCTGGACCAGCAGGTGCCTGGCCTGGGCGTGCCCGGGGACGAGCACTTCAATGGGTCGGCCCAACAATTCCTCCCGGGTGTACCCAAACAGGGTTTGCGCCTGGGTGTTGATGCGCGTGATGATGCCATCTTGTTTGACGGTAACCAGGGCATCGGGCGCGGATTCGTATAGTTCCTCCGCCAGCCTTTGGCTGGCTTTCAGCTCGTTTTCGATGCGTCTGCGTTCAGTAATGTTTTCGAATACCGCCGTAAAATAACCGGGCTCAGTGCTATACACCGAAACCAGGAACCAGGCCTTCAGGTTGTCCAGGTAAATTTCAAGCTGGTCCGATCTGCCGGTCGAAGCAACGCGACCATAAGTATCGAACAAGCCGGGATTGGCCTCGCGCAGACCGGGGATTATCTCACTGACTTTTTTGCCGACTACATTGCCCAGCCCGGTCAGTTTCTCAAAAGCCTGGTTGACCTCTAGGTAGATAAAATCGGATGGGTCCCCGTCCTGGTAGATCATTTTGCAGTAGGCAAAACCATCGAGCATATGATCGAATAATGAACGATAGCGTTGTTCACTGCCGGATAATGTTTCCTCCATCTGCCGATATTTATTGATATCGTGTTCCAGCTCGTCGAAGATGCGGCGGTTGACCATCAGGAACAGGCTGAAGGTCAGCACGATGAGCAAGACCAGGTTTGCCAGAATATAGAGTGTGTCGTATGCGTCGAGATGAAGCAGATCATTGCCCCGGTACACCATTAGATCCGGGCCGATGCGCGCAGCGGCGACCAGGCAGATGGCCAGGAGAGACTGTCCAACATTGCGCGTCGCGGGGCGCAGGCCGACGTCCACCCGGCGCAGCATCAGCCACACGCCTTGTGCGAGAACAAAAATCAGCGCCAGCGAGAAACCGATCTCGCGGGTCAGCAGGTTGGGTTGGACGAGTGTAAACCAGATGTGAAAGCCAGTAAAAATCGCCAACAGAACAATGTTGTGCGTGTGTGAACGATGCCTGCCCACAAAGTGTTCCAGGCCGGCCAGGAGCACGATCGCTGCCGCAATTATCAACCCATTAGGCAGCACAACGGAGAGCAGGTCGGGCAGGGTCCCGCGAAAAGATGTCAATATAATCGCCACAAGCTGCAACCCCGAGCCGACCAGCCAGAAGCCGGGCCCGGCAAAGCGCGTGCGGTTCTGACGCCATAACAGGCCGAGCACGAATGCACAGATAGCGTTGATGATGGCGTAGACAAAAAGGATCGTCAGCAGGTCGATCATGCGATTCCTTGTGTACTGCCAATACCCTAACCCGGACAAGCCGGAAGCGAACAAGGATTTTGGTGCAAGGATTTAATTTCTAGGTGCCTATAAAACCTTCGGGACGAGGCCAATTCTGGCTACTTCGGCTGGTGCAGTGGAACCTGCATGAAAAAGGTACTGCCCTTGCCCAGCTCGCTCTCCAACCACACCTTGCCCCCGTGCTTTTCGGCGATCGATTTGACAATGGCCAGGCCCAAACCACTGCCCTTCTGTTCACGGGCTTCACGCTGGGTGCCGCGATAGAACTTTTCGAACAACCGGGCCTGGTCGGCGGGTGCCACCCCAATGCCGGTATCCTGGACCGAAAAGAGAATGCCATCGCCCCGGATCCGGAGGCGCACGATGACGCGGCCACCCTGCGGGGTGTACTTGATGGCGTTCTCCACCAGGTTGTATATGGCCTGCTGGAGCAAGGCCTGGTCGGCCTGGATCAAGGGAGAGGTGTTGATCGGCAAGTCCAGGTCGAGCTGGATCTCTTTCTGCGAAGCCTGCAACTGCAGCGTGCCGGTAACGCGCTCGATGATATCGAGCAGGGGCACGGTTTCGAGTTGAAGCCCGACGCCCACATCGATGCGGCCCAAGTCCAGCAGGTTATTTACCAGGCGGGTCATGCTATCCACGCCCAGGGTCATCTTGTGCACGTACCCTTTTTGCTGCTCGTTGAGTTCGCCGACCATTTCGAGCATCGTGGCGTAGCCGCGCATCAGCGTCAGCGGCGAGCGCAGGTCGTGGCTGACGGTGTTGACGAATTCGGTCTTGAGCGTATCCAACTCCTTGAAGTGGGTCACGTCGCGCAGGATGCAGACGCGCCCGACCAGGCGGCTGTCGGCCACCACGGGCGAGGCCGTGGCCAGGTAGACCAGCCCATCGGGCATGGGCACCTCGGCGGAGAGCTTGTCGGAGGAGGTAGCGCGCAGGATTTCAAGCAGGGCTTTTTGCCGGATGACTTTCTCGATGGCTTCGCCCTGGCCCTGGCTGATATCCGTTCCGAGCACGCGCCAGGCCGCCGGGTTGGAAAGCAGCAGGCGGTTGTTTTGGTCGGTCACCAGCACGGGATCGGGGGTGGAAGCCAGGATGGCCGCCAAGCGCTGGCGTCCGACTTCGGCCGAAAGGAACAGGTGGTTGTTGGAGGCGGCCAGGGCCGCCTGCCCGGCCAGCGTGCTCAGGAAGCGCACGTCGGACTCGGAGAAGTTGCGCGGCTGGTCGTAAGCGGCCCACAGGACGCCATAGAACTGGTTCTCATGGCGCAGAGAGACAGCCAGCAAGGAGGCCGGGTAGGGCTTATCGACATTGATGTTCAATCCGCGTGTGCGGGCAACGTTGGCCAGGACCAGGCGTTCCTGCTGCTGCGCAAGCCGGGTGATATCGGGGTCCAGATAAGCATACAGTTCTTTGGAAGGGCCAAGCGCATAAAGGCCGGGCTGGCTTTGCTCGTTTTCTTCGCCGAGCTGCGACATCACCACGCGCACGGAGCTGGCACCGGTGGCCAGGACCGCTTCCATGACCGGCTGGACAGCATCCTGCATGTCCAGACTGGAGGCGACGCCCTGGCTGACCAGCAGCAGGCGGTTGAGTTCTTCAAGGCGCTGCTGCAGGCTGACGCGCATTTGTTCAAAGGAGCGGCGCAACTGTCCGACCTCGTCCACGCCTTCGAAGGGCAGGGCGTGGTCCAACTGGCCCTGGGCAATACGCATGGCCTCACTGGTCAGCCCTTGCAGCGAGGTGGCGACCACTTTGAGACCAATGCGCAGCGAGATCAGCGCAATCAAGGCCAAGACGATGATCATGCCCGAGAGCGGGGCGGCGATCTTCAGGGCCCATTCCAATGCCTTTTGAGCGGGGATGGTCAGTACCACGGCCCAAGAACGTCCGGCTACGGGTTGATAATAAACCAGGTTACGCGTCCCATCGGCGGCGGTGTCATCATAAAAATCGGCGGCGGTGCCGGTCTTGCCGGGGTATTTCGTCATGAGCTGGGCCGGGTCAGGGTGGACCAAGATGTACTGGTTCTCGTTGAGCAGGATGCCCGCACCTCCCATGGAAGACACACTTTGCAGGCCGTTGATCAGCGGTTTCGTAAAAGGGTTGGTGGCGAGGTTCGTTCGTGAGACGAGCACGCGTGCAGCCTGGCCAGTATTGCGGTCGACGAGCGTGGTCACGTATGAAATCCGCGCGGCGCGGCCCTGGCCGGCAGCGGGGATGCTGTACGTTTGGCTCAAGACGCCGTTGAAAGCCAGCTGTATTCCGGCGCTCTCTTCCGGGAAGAGTGTCAGGTCGGCGGCGTTGCCGGGTGGGTAGCCAGCAAGCACGTTCTTGCTGCGGTCCAGGACGATCAACTGGTCGAAATATGGCACCGAGCGGATTTGCTGTGCGAGCACGGATGACAGTTCATCCCCGCCGGCGGTCAGAAGCCGGGGGTCCGTCGAGAACTGCGCCGCCAGGTTCTGGCCCGTTTCAAGGAAGAAGGGTACATTTTCGGCAGCGTGTTCGGCGGCGTCCTGCATACGGTCATGCAGGACATCGCGCGCTGTCGTATTGGCCACCAACCAGTCGCCCAGCAAAAGAGCCAGCAGCAGGAAGCTGATGATCGCGCCGGTGCCCAACAGGAAGCGAGCTTCGAGGCTGCGCTCCGCCGGCGATGGTTGCAGCGGCAGGTGGCGGCCCCAGCGCGTGGGGAAGGCGACTGCCAGGACCTGGGCGAACAAGCCGGCGATTAGCAGTTCGCCGGCCATGGCCAGCAGCGGGTATTGCAGGCTGGACAGGGCATAATAAAGCCCGGCCACCGAGCCCGAGACGGCCAAAAAAGTATCGAGGATATACAGCGGAATGTAGAAGATCGCCAGAAACAGCACGGCCACCAGCGGCTCACGCAGCAGACGGAAGATCCAGGTGCGGTAGCGCTGGCGCACAGCCACGCTAAAGAGGGCCGCCAGCAAGGCATATTCAAGGGGCACATAAATACTGCTGTGCGCGTCCCATAGGAAACGCGCCGACCCCGCCAGCAACCCCAAAACGGCTGCGCCAAGCGGCCCGAGCATGCCCCCACCGAGGAGCCAGGGCAGTGCGGAAAGGAAGATGAGCGCCGGGCCCTGCGGTTCCTGGGGGATCCCGCCCGGTGGCAGGACAGCACCCGCGGGGAGGCGGATGCCGAGCAGGAGTGAACTCGTAAAAAGCAAAAATATCCCCAAGAAAATAAAAATCAGCCAAGCCCGGCGATCCCAGGCAGACTGATAAAAGCGCCACATCCGCACCAGCCAAATGAGGATACCCAGAAAAACAAGCCACCCCAGCCAGCCCAGCAAGGATGCTGGCAGGAGTGGGGCAGGGTTAAGGCTAAAGAGGGAAAGGATGGGTTCCATAACCGGATATGCGCAGTGATTTCATTATAGCATGGGCGCCGTTTAATCCGGTATGTCTACAGGGCTGTCAGGGAGGAGAATCAAGCTGGAAGGATGGCATCCGCCGCGTACACGCCGCGATAATTCTCCGGCAGCAGCCCGGCGATGTGCGCCATCACCAGGTCGGCATTGCGTTGGCGGGACTGGCGGCGTTGTTCCCCCCTGCCGGTCAGCGGCGGGAGCCAGAGAGGCTTGCCGATGTGCATCTCCAGGGAGGGGCGTTGGCCGCGCAGGGCCCTGGCCAAGAAGTCGTCCGTGGTGCCAACGATACCGACCGGGACGACCGGGACGTTTGCGCGCTCCAGGATGAAAGCCAGCCCCGGTTTTGCGCGCCGCAGGGCGGTGGCGTGCGAACGCCCGCCTTCCGGGGACATCAACAACGGTCGGCCGGCGCTGAGAACGCTGATGGCCTTATCGAAAACCATGCGATCGTATTCACCGCGACTTATTTTGATACCATAATACAACCAGGCCAACTGTCCCTGTCCCGGCTTGCTCCAAATCTCTCTGGCTCCGATGACTTCGATCATCTCCGGCCAGAGAACGACGGCCAGGGCCGGGTCAAAGGCGGAGATATGGTTGAACGTAGCCAGGTAGGGTTGTCCGAAGGGGACATTTTCCTGCCCGGTGAGCTTCACGCGGGCGAGGAGGTAGAACAGGCCGCGAAACACCGGCTTGAAGAGGAAGCGGGCAATGCGGTTATGAAGCGGGACGCGGTAGGCAGAGGTCACTTCACGCACAGGTCGTAGGCTTTTTCGAAGGCCTGATCGGCATTGAGTTGATCGGTATCCAGGATGACTGCGTCTTGGGCAGCGACCAACGGTGCAACGGCGCGAGTAGAGTCGATCCGGTCGCGTTCGACCACCTTGGCCAGAACCTCCTGGTAGCTGGCTCTGCCACCGCGCGCGACTGACTCTTTGTGGCGGCGACGGGCACGCTGCTCGGGAGACGCATCCAGATACAGCTTCAGATCCGCTTCGGGCAAAACGACGGTGCCGATGTCGCGGCCGACCATGACCACCCGCCCGCGCATCCCGATACGGCGCTGTTGGATCGTCAGGGCTGTGCGCACGCCCGGGTAAGCGGCCACGGTCGAGACATTCGCGTCGATCTCCGGCCTGGTCATTTCCCCGGTGATGTCCAGGCCATCCACGACCACATCACAGACGCGGCCATCTTCCAGGGATGGAGGGGAGACCTCGATCGGCACGTCCTGGGCGAGCTGGGTTATGGCGGCTTCATCCTTCATCGCCACGCCGCGGTTGAGTGCCAACCAGGTGATGGCGCGGTACATCAGCCCGGTGTCGAAGAAAAGATAACCCAGGCTTTCGGCCAGGCGAAAACCCAGGGTAGATTTCCCGGAAGCAGCCGGGCCGTCGATTGCAATAATCTTCGGAGCAGGCATGGTCAATAAAATAGGCGGCTGACGCCGCCTAAGTCCTTTCAGGGAGCTTTGATGGGGTTTGAAGCGTCAAGGAAGACATCGCTGCGCGTCCAAAGGATGATGTTATCCTGCCCTTCAGGGGCCTGGTGCAGGATGACCCAGCGCAGCCAATCGGAAGCGGCGAGCGCATTCCAGTTTGGATAGTTGCGCCAGTTGAAATTCTGGCCGCGGTAGGCCGAACTTAGCTCCGGAGCAGAAAGTTGGTCGGAAGCGATCACAAAGGCAGGTGTGCCCGTGAGCGTGGGAGATGGCGAATAGGTAACGTCGCTCCAGTCGCGCAAGAGCCAGTGCAGTGCGGGCGAATCCAACCCGGAAACGGAGGCGTCCAGAGACTGGTTGACGCCCTTGCTCCAGCGCGCGAGATCGTTCATCTGATCGATGAAGACCTGGGCCTGCATCGTACGCGGGCCGGCCTGCCACAACTCCACTGTGCGGTAGGTGCGCAAGTTTGCGGCAGCCACTGAAATGGCCAGGGTATAGACGGCCGCAGCAAGCAGGGCACCCCATAGTGCGCCCTGGAAAGCTACGCTTTTGGACCAGCCGTAAGCTACCAGGGCCACACAGGCGGCCAGCAAGGCCAGAGCGACCAATATCGCCAAAGTCAATCCCTGCCCGACTGTAAGTTGGAGCGAGCCGATCTCGCGGGCGATCGCGTTCATATCCAGCGGAGAAATCGCAATGGTTACGAAGTTTGAACCGGCAAAAAACAGAATGGCAACGGTCAGAGCGGCCATCGCCAGGGTTTCCCAGACATTATCTTGCGCGGCGACCAGGTAGCGGGAAGCTTCGATAACAGCCAGGGCCCATAAGGGGATCAGTGCCCATATCAGGTCGGCCACCTGGCGGGATGAATAGACCATGGACAGGATGAGTGCCGACAGCAGCCACAGTCCGAGTGAAGTGACCAGCTTATCGCCTTGACGAATGCCGCGCACCAGGCCGACGACGGCCAGCAAGACCGCCAGAGGTTCATAAAACGCCAACGCGGCTGCCAGGCGCAAGGCGGGCACGTCGTCAAATGTCAGCCAGCCCTGCAGATAAGCCGGGATGGCCGCCAAACCCGCACCTAGCCCGGCAGGCACGATCAGGAAGAGGCTGCCAAGTGCCAGGTACGTCCCAATAGCGTATGCAGCGGCGGTGACCAGGCTGGGCCGGTCGAATGCAGGCTGGGGGGCTGCGCTTTCGTCCGCAGCGGAGGAACGGGACAGACCACGCGACAAGCCGTAAGCAAGCGCCAGGCCCAACAGACCGGGCCAGACTGCCATGCCGGAAAGCAGTGCCATACCGGCGGCGATGCCCGAGGCGCGTAATTTGCCCGCCCGCCAGAATGCCCAAGTGAAAATGACGGCACTCAACGCAATGATCGGGCTGCCCGCCTCGCGAGACATATTCAGCAACCCGGGTTCCAGGGCCAGAACGAAAGACAACACCAAGGCAGCCTTGTTCCCCAGCCGGTCGCGGAAGAAAAGCGGTGCGAAGGCCAACAAGGCGCCAGCCAGGGCGGGGATGAAGCGCGCCGTGAAATTACTCGCCTGGAAAACGTAAAAAACAAGCGTGGTGAGCAAAACATAGATAGGCTGGGGCCCAATCACCGGGTGCAGGCCTCGGGTCAGGTCGAGGGCCTGCATAGCCCAGCGTGCTTCATCGTCCGAAAGTGGCATATCGCCGAGGCGTAGCAAGCGCACGGTGATCGCCAGCACAAAGGCCAGCGCAAACAAGGCAGTTTCGAGGTTTTGGCGACGCGTGGTATCAGTCATAGGGTCTATTTTAACGCCTGTCCATGTGGATTAGAGAAACGAGTTTACCATCAGGGCACTACATAAATCAGTACCTGTCCCTGGTCATAGACCTTGGACAGATGTTGTGCGAACTTATCTTCATTCACGCCGTATTTACCCCGTTCCAGGGAGCCAATATAAATATAGCGGATGGCGTATTTCGTCAAGATAGCTTGCGCCACGGCCCAATCACGCGTGCTATACAGGGTCGCGATATCAGCCTGGCGAGTGCCCATTTCCTTGTCGCCGCCGCGCCACTGGCTTTCATGGCCAGGCCAGCCCAGGACCGCCGGCATCCCTGAATAAGTGGAGACGCGGGCATACTCACTGTACTGTCCGCCAATCGCTTCGGCCACGACGCCGGGGGCAAGCTGCTCCTGCATGAATTGGACGGCTTGGTAGTCTTCCGGCGAATACAAGCGCAGGTAATCCTCTCCATCCAGCGTCCAGGTAGGCGGGAGATTTTGACCAGTAGTTTGATCCTTTTGCGGGATGCTATCGGCAAAATCATTGGTTTTATTGGTAATGCCCAGCACAGGGAAGAGCAACCCGGCGCCGACCAGCAGTACGACGACGGCTGAATAAACCACCTTTGGCCAACTGCGCAGCTCGGCAAACATGACGGCGATGGCAAAAGTCGCAGCAATGGACCATAGGGCCCAGGCTTCATAATAGAACTTAAAGATGGTATTCATGCGAAAGCCGAACTGATCGCGCAGGTAGAAGAAATCGGGAGCCAGCACGAGCAGCGCGCCAAACAGGATGAATACCAGGACAAAGGGCAGTGGACTGCGCCTGTTCTCGTCCTGGGTGGGCCCGGTTTCAAGCTGTTCGTCCTGGGGAGCGTCCGTCAAATAAGCTGCCGCCCCGCCGATCAGCAGCACCAGCGTCAGCAGGCCGCCGCCGAAAGCGATGCGCCGCAGGGTAGCTTCGCGCAGCGCGTCCCAAATGGAGGCCACGCCCTGCGCAGAAACGAACTGTTGACCGACGTCGGTTTGGGCCGCGGCCAAGCCAAGCAGGTTGGAAGCGATCCAGAGCAGGAGAGTCCCACCGACGGCCAGGGAGAAACCCGTCTTCCAATTCGCGCCCTGACGGCGGAACAGGTAGACCAGGAAGGCCAGCAGCGGCACGAACAGGCCGCCGAACATGATCCACAGGTGTGAGGCGCGGGTCGGGAAGACCACATTTGGCACGATGCCGCCGGCCTGCGACGAAAAGCCGATGTAGAACGGCACGTACAGAACCACGCTGAGCAGCACTAGAGGAACAGCGAATTTGAGGGTTTCTTCGATCAGGTCCCACTTCCAGCCGTGCTCGTTTGCCAACATCAGCACCAGGACGCAGCAGACCAACGCGAGATAAATCGGGAAATCCCAGGTATTCAGGAAAGCCATACCGCCCAGCGCCACCGCCAGCAGGACAAATCCCTCCAGCCGAACGGGGAAATCGAGTGAAAACTCAAAACTCTCCGTCAGCTTGAGTTTGAAGAGGCTGGTCTGGCCCTTCCAACCGCCGAGGAAGAGGTTGAGCGCCAGTGCCCCCACCAGCAAGCCAAAAGGCATAGCCAGCACGTGCGGGTGCAGATCGCCGAGCACGTAAGAGAAGGCCGGAAACTCGTCGATGATTTCGTTCCAGTTGCCGTGCAGGTCATAGTCGGTCACAACGCGCGAGGCCCGCCACCACCACCAGTTACGGTCGGGCATGAAGGCTTCGTTGAACCATTTTCCAAGCCCGCCAACGCCATAGGTTGTCCACCACAAGCCGAGGCGTTCGAAGATCCCACCTATGACGGGGGCCGGGGGGTCTTTCAAGTCCAGGATGTTCAGCCAGGTCCAGAAATTGTAGGGGGCGTGGGCTGCATCCTGGGGTGGGTAACCCACTCCCAGGTTCGTCCAGAAATTCAGCTGCCCCGGCTGGCCAGTCCAACCAATGCCGCGCTTGTGCAGCACATCCAGCAGCGTTTCCCAGTTACCCACCAGCAACAGGAACAGTGGAGCCAGGAACGCGGCCGAAATCGCGCGCAAGGGGTTACCGGCAGGTTTTTGGCCACGGTTCTCCCCGCGCGAATTCGAATAGGCCTTAAGCAGGTTGTACAACATTCCATACGCGCCGACCGCGCTCAGGCCAAAAACCAACGCCAGCATCAAATTGAATGCCACACTCCCCGGCGTGGATGTGATCTCGGCCAACATGGCGGTCATGACGTAGCCGAAATAGTAATAGGAGATGGCATAGCCCGACAGCCAGGGATCGTGTGGCGGGAAGGTGGGCGAATGGATAATAGCGTTAATAAAGGCCATTTCCATCGGTTTCTCGGTACCGACCAACTCGGGATTATTGGCGCGGACGAAGGCCAAAAACGCAAAGGCGAGCAGGAACAGGACTTCGACGCCGATTACGTAATCGAGCCTGGCTTTCAACCAGGCGAGCACGGACTTCCAATCATCGCCGGCGGCCTTCTTCCAGTTGGCCCAGACTGCCAGCCCAGCTAGCACGGCCAGTGCGAGCAACAGCCCGCCCAGATTATTCCCTGCCAGGCCAAGGGAGACAGCCAGCCAGAATATAAAACCCCAGAGCAGCAGGCCCAGGGTACGGCTGAGGGCATAACCGCGGTCGGCGAGGGCAGGCAGCAATCGATAGGCCAGCGGAAAGGTCAGCAGGCCAAGCAGGGTTGTCGCGATATACCAGGCAAGGAATTGGAGCATGGGCAGGCTTTCAGTCACTAGTGTTCAGTGCGGCAGGCAGAGAAAACCGGCCGCTGGCGTCGGGTTCGAAAGTGTGCACGGCAACGACGGCGTCGAAATTCAACGGGCCATACAGGTGCGGGAATTGATCCGTGGCGGGCCCGGAGGCCTGGCTGCTGTGATCACTCGTTAAACGCTTGCCGCGGGGCAAATCTTCATTTTTCGGACGCTCCACAGGCGCAAGGCTCGCGGGGTGCGAAGGGGCCTCGTATTTGAGCGGGGCCTTGAGCCGGGAAACGTCCACCTCGAGCAGCACCAAGTCGCGCTGTCCGGCGTAGTACGATCGCGCCACCTCCAGCACCTGGTGCAGGCTCGAGAAGTGGATAAACCCATCCGTGGAAAGGCTCTCGGCACGGTATTCGCCGCTCTCACGGGCGGCGCGCGCGGCCGCTGCCGGAAGGATATGAAAAATCACGGTCAAGGTAGGACCTCATAGATAGCGGTGTCGCCAGCGTGATAGACGGACTTCCACAGTTTCCCATCCTGCTGCTCGAACTTGGCGATGCCTTCGGGGAAGTGCAGGCGTTCCAACTCGCCGACGACGATGTAGCGCACGTTATATTTCTTCAAGAAGGCGGTCACCTTTCCGAGGTCTTGTGTGCGGTAGATATCCTGCGCCTCCAGGCCACGCGCAGCCACCGTTCCATCGGGCAGCACTGTGCGCTGTTGTTCTTCATGCCACTGCCAACCCACCACTGCGGGCAACCCGGTGTAGATGGAAATGCGGGAATACCAGGCATATTGAATACCGGCGGGGACGCCATCCAAAACGACCGGTGAGCCCTTGACGTTGTCTTGCAACCAGCGGATGGCGAGGTAATCGTGGCTCAGGTTCAGATCGGCACCGTTGTCGCTGAAATGAGCGTAGTCCATGTACGTCACGCTATCCAGGGTCAGGGGCACGTTGGGAGCCATCCGGTCGGCGATCTTGTCGAAGGTAGCGGTGAAGGTAAACAGCAAAGCGCCGCCCAGCAGAAGGCCACCGGCCACGTACCAGGAATTACGCCAAGCGTTCGTCCATTCGCGCATCTCGGAGACCAACCAACCCAAAGCGGCTGCAGAACTGATGGCAAACAGCACCCAGACCTGTATGTAGAACTTAAAGATCGTATTCTGGCGGCCAATATCCCCGTCGAGCACGATCAGCTCGACGAACATGGTAATGACCAAGCCTGTGCTGATCATGAACAGCACCAGGCGCTTGGCGTCTGGTAAGCCGGGACGCAGGGTCAGCACCAAGGCCCAGATAGCCAGCGGCATGATGAACCAGGCCAGAGTAGCGTTCAGGAAGGCAGTCATCCCCACAATTGCCGTGATGATCAGGGCAATGACCGCTTCGATCAGGAACAGGTAGGGGCGGAGCTTTGCCAGAGACGAAAACGGCGTCTGGGCCAGCCATTGGCGGGTTTCCCAGATCAGCCACGAAACAATAACGAAAAGGAACAGGCCCCAATGCGTCAGGTATGACCAGATGGGTGTCCGGGTATCGGTCCACATGTGGAAGCTGTTGTAGCCCATCGCGAACCAGTTCGCATATGGTTGAAAATAAACGAAGCTGAGCCCCACCAACAGGCCGATACCAGCCGCGGCAAGAATGATCCGCTGCAGGATGGGGTGCAGGCCAAGGCGCGGCTTATCGCCTATGTTTGCATTCCTGAAGATGGCATAGCCCGTCACCACCGAGCCAAAGATCAGGTAAGTGGGGAAATCCCAGGTATTGGTAGGGCGCAGCGCACCGATGACCAGGCCGCCAAACAGCAGCGATCCCAGCCAGGTGCGAACACTCACGTTACGCGCCATCAACACCGACAGCGCCCAGGCAATGACCAACACCGTTATGCCCATCGCAATCATGTGGGCATGCAGGTCGCTGTACAGGAAGGTAAACAACGGGAATTCGGTAATCTCGTTACCGCCAGCCGGGATGACCCGGCTCGGATTCCAGTACCATTCGCCTGGAGAAATGGGCAGCGATGCGCCCATCAAGAGTTTGCCGATGCCTTGCAGCGCCCAGTACAGGCGTTCCGGGATCCATATATCGGGGGATTGAAAAAGATCGTTGCCTACGGCCATCTTCTGCAAAGCCTGGTAGATCATCTGGACAGTTCCCAGGTTTCCGATCAACACCAGTCCCGCCCCACCAGCGATGCCAGACAGCCACTGCAGGTTGAAGGTACTTTCCTTTTCCTGAACTGGGGCCGTCTCGGCGCTTTCGCCCTCCGCGAGAGGCGCAGGCTGCTCATCTGGTTCCGGTTGGGGTGCCGAGAAGAACTTCAACTTGACGCCTTCGGCCAGGTTCCACGCCACCGAGAAGCCGCCCATGGCCAGCATGGCAAACAGGGTCGGCAGGATAAAATTATAGGCAATCGTCGGCACGATCCCGAGCAGCTTGACCGGTGTGCCGACCAGCACGTAACCCCAGTAGTAATAATTGATATAACCGCCCGCATACCATGGATCGTAGGGCGGAAAGACCGAGCTCTTCAGGACCGCGTTGAGGAAGGCGAAATCCATGGGACGCTCGCCGCCCTTCCAGGGATGCCACAAATCGGGGTTGCCGATGCGAATTAGCAGGTCGATCAGGAAGAAGGCCAGGAAGAGCCCTTCGATACTCAGGAAATACTTGCGCCTCGAACGGATTTCTTCCAGCAACTCGTCGCGTTTCAGCCACCCGGCAACCAACCCACCGATCACGATCAGCCCCAGGCAGATGGCAATCGTCAGCCGGCTGTAGGTCCCGCCGAGCGAGCCGGCGATCCAGGCGAAGTAGGCCAGCAACAGCAGCCCGGAGATCCTGGCCAGCGGATAACCGCGGTCCGAAAGGCCCGGAAAGATCAGGCGTAGGAACAGGTAAGTGAACAAGCCCAGCAAGCCGATGAACAAATACCAAATCAGCAAGCCAAGGAAGGGGAACTTGTTTTGCAGCGCATCATAGGAGAAAATGTCACTCCACGTCCCGCCGGCCTGTTGGATCTGCAGAAGCGCCGCGGGCAGCATCAAGTCCGTGTAGTGGTATGAGGCCGCCTTATAGGGCGTCAGATGAACGGCCTTGCTCAAATCCACTGCGGACAGAATGGCATGCACCTGTGCGGAGTTATAACCGGCGCTCTTCTTGAAGATCAATGCCTTGGGGTGATCGTAAACCGTGAAGGATTCTTCGGCGAACTGGTCATTGATGGGCCAGGGGCCCAGGGTCGGGAAGGATTCAAAGACCTGCACCAGGTCGTATCCAAGGGTGCCCTTGAACATACCCGGCTTGGCCTGGTTGTAACACCAGATCACATCCTTATCGGCCGGGCAGCCGATCAAATCACGATAGAAGACGGTCGTTAGCGGGTAGCGCTCCGGCAGGCGGGTGGTGGTGGCCCACTGACGATCGGACGAAATAAAAATGTAATCACCCGTATCGAGATTGCCGGTAAAACGTGCCAGCTTATCGGGGTTGTCGTCCCAGTACATCTCGAAATTCAGATCACCCCGATAAATGCCGCCGTAGCCATCGTATCCGAACATGCGCAAGGGCAGGCCGTCATCCCATGAAGATTCCGTGATAGGCGAAGCGCCCACCAGGGTCAGGGCGCCGGTCGTCTCGAAATGCAGGAAATAATTTGTGCCTTTCTGGAGCTTCAGCGGACGATCTAATTTTAGGGTATACGAGTCCCCGCGCGGATCAGTCTTTGCCGCCAGGTCGGCCTTCAGCGTGCCGCGAGCCGAGATATTCCCCGATGGCGTGTAGGGTTCGGTCGTAAAAGATACCGTCACAGTCTGGACGCCGGTCCCAACGGGGTCGAGAGCGCGGCCAAACAGGATGCTTTGCAGCATCCCATCTGCCTGCGCTGTGAACTGGACATCGTAGGGGCTGGAGGGCGTAATTACCTGGTTAGCCTCGAAGGGCATCGGCTGGTTGTAGAGCTTGCCATCCGATTGGGCAATCTCCAGATTAAAGGGCCCCGGCACGTTCTGATAGATCCATGCAGTCGCTTGAACGCGGCTTTGATCGACCATGTAGATGTGAGTGAAAGCGTATGCCCAGGCGGCGGTCGCGATCAGCACCAGGCCGCCCACCACAGGCATCACATAGGGCAGCGCGCGCTGGCTTGTACGCATCCAGCGTGAGATCCGACTCTGCCAGGTTTCCGCCTCTGCTTCGGCAGGCACGTCACCCTCAAGCTGATGCTGCGGATTGCGCTCGAAAGCGCGCAGCGCCAGCCAGGCGGCCATCATGGCCAGCAGCGGGTAGATCGGTAAAAAGTAACGCATATTCGGGTTGCCCTGGAAGGATTGCCAGAGGAAGTAAATTCCCGTCCAGCTCCACAGCGTGAGATGCTGTTTCCAGTCGCCCTTGATGATGCGCCAGCCCATATACAGGAAGGCGAGGCAGGCCAGAATACCCAAAGGCCAGCCCAAGCCCCATTCCACAAGGTTATCTAGCCCGAACAATTTGGAACGGCGCGCCCACTGCAAGGCCGGGGGGGCATCCGCATCACCGCCGGTTTGGACCGCTTGATCCTTGAGGTTGTCCACCCACTTCTGGTTCAGCGACACATTGAAGAACCCCGGCCCGCTGAAGGCATAAGGCTGGAAAACCCGGAACGAAACGATCGACAGGAATGCGCCCAGCACCAGCAGCACCATCCCAAATTCGATGCTCAACAAAGAAATGCCGGCCGGCTTCGATTCCGGTTCGGCCTCGCCCGGCCGTTTCTGCGCGGCGCGCTGCACGAAGTAACGCGTAATCAGGGCGACGGGCAGCATGATCCCCAGTGGAGCGGCGTTGATCTTAGATGCTGCGGCCATGCCCAGAGCCACCCCGAAACCGATCACGTTCCACAATACGGCATTGCGCCACAAAGAAGAGAGGAAGACCTGGCCGGCTGACACGGGGGCCTGCACACCTTCACTCTCCTCCGTCGCCGCCGCTTCGGCTTCGATCTCCGGTTGAGTTCCTTCGTCCGACCAGTTCTCGAGGCCAGGCTTGCCAAAGGCGACTTGGACCGCAAAATACGTTGTAAGCAGCATGAAGAAGGTGACGAAGTTGTCTGTAGTAAAGAAGTGTGACTGTTGGATCTGCATGACCGCGACCGAGGAGAAAGCTGCAGCCAACAGACCGACTTTTCGCCCGTAGATCCGCGAGGCAATCAGGTAGAGCAGGAAGATCGTCCCCAGATCGGCCAGCGCCGAAGTGAAACGGCCCAGTTGGGTGACCTCGTCGTAGCCATCCCAATTGGACGTTTGCGACAACCAGGCAAAGAATTTGCCCGGCGGCGTGGTTGC
>Ga0302321_100001222_pt1 | contig 21971 bp, 10 predicted proteins | sample Fen_T0_1_FD_202505 | JGI IMG/M metagenome (GOLD analysis project Ga0302321, IMG submission 202505) | Peat permafrost microbial communities from Stordalen Mire near Abisko, Sweden - Fen_T0_1 | ecosystem: Environmental > Terrestrial > Soil > Wetlands > Permafrost | place: Sweden: Abisko...
CCGGGTTTGACAACGGTTGCGGCGCGTGGGCAAGCCACGGCCCTACACCAGAATCTCGGCAACAAAACCATTCAAACCAACCAAGCCGGAGCAAGCTCCGGGGTATTGGACCCAGAGCGAATAAACGGCACGAGGTCCATCCTGCTTACGGACCTCATTGGTTCGGCATAGCCGCGGGAACCGAGAACGATAAAGACGTAATCATTCGCTTTCTTTTTGCCAAGAAACTCCGCCTCTGCGAAAAGTTCAACCGAACTGAATCACTGGACGGTCAAACACATGAACGGGTAAAAAACAACGATGGTTTCAAAAACAGCACATCCGATTGAAGGCTCCTGGCAGCCGATCAAAGCCGAACTCGCGGGAGACGTCGCGCCCGACATGGCGTTGGCCAAGTTGTGCCTCGTCGTCGACAGCGGCACGTACGCCGTCTATTTCGGCAATGAAGTCAGCGACTCGGGCAACTACACGCTTGGGCTTCAGTCGGAGCATCAATCCATCGTCCTCAGCAGTTTGCACGGACACAATGCCGGCCGAACTATTCCATCGATCTATCAACTCGTGGGCGATCGCCTACGCATCTGTTTCGGCCTCGATGGCACTGCGCCCACCGAGTTCGCGTCTCCCGTGGGCTCACGATGCTATCTCGTCGCTTACCGGAGAAAAAAATGAGCCATCACTTCGCCACGCCGAGAATGATGAAGCTGCCGTCACCCCGAAGTTCGAATTTGTGACGGCCAGTGCCGAATTTTAGTACGTAAGCGTTGATCGGCTGCAGGGTGTCAACAGCGGCGGCATTGAGCAGCAGTGGCTCATTGATCATATTACCCACCATCGCATCCGTTTCGAGTTCGGGCGGCTGGCGCCAGCCTTTCTCTTTCGATTGCACGTAGCCGATCACGACTTGAACCGGTTCAGTTGTTTCAAACTCGATTGGCACGTAACGCCCTGCCCTCGCCTCGGCATCCGAAAAACGAATACCCGTCAGCCCGCTGAGCTCGGGTGCGAGCGATTGCATTTCCCACGGGCGATCCATGAAGACCTTGGCACCGGGTCCAGGACGGTAAATTTCGGCATGCGTGCTGAGCAGCTTAAAACGGGCTGACTGCAACGGCTTGATCGCCGGACGAGTCGTACTCGGTCCGCCCCGTTTTAGCTCTGCCAGTTGTTGATCAAAATCGGCGAGTTCCTTTTCGTACATCGGCAGCAGTTGCGTCCAATGGAAATTGATGGGCTGGCCATCCTTGCCACCAGGTACTGGAATGCGCCGCTGGCTGGTCTGCATCGTGTTCGCAAAGCGGTAGGTGTCTTTCGTGAGCGCCGTGAGCTTGCGAAAACGATCAAGGCTGGTGGCAAGCGAACCACGCGCTTGCTCCATATCTTTGATGTCGTGACTGTGCTGATACCGCAGAACGGCGAGCGCGGCTTCGGCTTTAGCGGCGTAGTTTTCGGAGAGCGCCTGAATGCAAAACATGTCGTTGCGCAGGCGGGCAAATTCCTCGCGGTTTTTGGTCACATGCGGCGCGGCGGCTTCGATCGCATCGACCGCACTCTGCGAAAACGCACGCACCTCGCGGTTGATCGAGACCGGGGTTTCACCCTCGTGCGGTTGCTTGGCCCATTCCTTATCGGCGAAGTCCTGCAAACGCTCACCCAACGGCGACTGTGACAACCAAAGCTCGGGATACGGACCATATTTTGCCGGTGTAACGAGTTGATCGAGCGTCATACCCAACGAAAGCGTTTGGCGATTGCCTTCGGTGATGCCAAAACGGCGCAGGAGACGCGGAGCGCATTCGCCGGAGTCGTTGTAAGCGTCGAGAATTTTAGCGGCGGCTTCTGGCGTACCATAATGGCCGGTCAGGCGGCCGATCCAGTACGCGCGGTCGGAGGCAGGGTCGATGTCGGGATTCCATGCGTAACGCGCCCATGCCTCAAACCAGATCCAATCACGTTCGAGCTGCTTGAGCGGGACATCAGTCTTGTCAGGCGCATCCGGCCAGCTCCAGTATGCCAGCGGATAAAGATGAATGCCGCCCGCGCCGAGCCGGTCCCTCATGGCGAGGACGCATTTCTGAATGAAACGCGTCGCACCGTAACGGAACGGTTCGAGGTTCGCGAGAATGTGAACGTTCGCCAGGTGCGTGGTGCCGAGCCGACTCATGGCCAGATGCGTTTGCTGCCAGACACCACGCGGTTCCCAGGTCGTGAGCGATTCGCCGTTGAACTTTGCCTCGGTGTACAGGTTTTTGTAAACCTTCAGCGCCTCGGGCATGACGACTCTCGGATCGGTGGCGTGCGTGCGAACCACAACCGGCGGCTCTTCCGTAAGCCCAGCGGCGGCCATGCCATCTTTTACGCCGGGAAGGATCACTTTTGACAACCAGTCAGTTTGCATCGGCACATCCTGCAACGCCTCGCCAAGGCAAACCATGAGCCCGACATTGGGATATTGGCTGACAAATTCGGCGACCGATTTGCGGGTGTAGTCGGCGGCGATAGGTTCGGTTTTATTGAGCTGCGTGGGCAGGCCATGCTTTTCAGCAAACGGTTTTGAAAGGATGATGTTGTAGAACATCTGCACCACCCAGATGCCACGGCGGTCAGCCTCCTGCGCAATGTACCGGAACATCGCGACGTTTTGTTTGAACTGCTCCTCGGAAACTTCGAGCGCGTAAGGATAATCGGCCAGTTTCACGAGTGAGGAAAACGGGTGGCCGTTCCAGAGATAAAGCGTGTTCATCCGCTGATCGGCCAGGGTGTCGAGATACTGCGTCCAAAAGGCTTTGTCGTAGAAAAACGGGAAAAGATCCTTCGTGTATGGATATTCGTAAACATGTCGGCCGGGCAAAATATAGGTCTTCTGCATGCCGATACACGGACCGCGCAGTTTTAGCACCGGCGCGTCAATAAAATGCAGATCAAGCGGCAGCGCCTTCAACGCTCGCACGCGTGTCGCCAGTTCAAGACATCCGTAGAGCACGCCCGTATCATCGGCACCAACCACGACCACCGAACCACCTGTCATCGATGAAATGAGAAATCCTTCGCGACGCAATTCGCCTTCGCCGATCTTGAGCGCGCCCGAATCGAGCAAGGCCTTGACGACTGGTGCGTCAAATCGGCCGACGACAACGTCGGCTTTTGCACCTACGGCATTTAACGCCTCCGTAAGACGTGCTTCGCCATACTGAATGCGGGGTGACGCATCACCGGCATGTAGAAATGCAGGCGCGAAAAAAAGGAGCAGCCAAGACCAAAGTGAACGGATGAATAACATGATTAGAACTAACGATAGGTTTTGCGTGCAGCCACCGCGACTTCGGCGTCATTTGCGGGCAAGCACGGGCGGAAACTCAGGTGCAACGTGTATGTTTGCACCGGCACGGCATACTTTTCCAAGACGCCAGGCCCACAACTGCTGTTACCGAGGCCACATTGTTTTGCATCAAGTGACAGGAAGATTTCAGGACGCGACTTTAGCTCGAACGCATGTTTCGCCGCATCGAGATCCGCCACGGAGAAATGGAGCGCTGTAGCGGAGAACGGCGTTTCAATCGCAACAACCATCAAACCGCGACCTGTGGCATCGGTGAGCGTGAGCCAGCGAACGCCTTCTTTGTTTCCATTTTCCTGAGGACGAGCGTACGCGACATACTGCGCTGCCACGGTACTCGAATACAGGCCGACCGGAGCGGCTTCGTGACGATCGATATAGTTTTCACCCGGACCGTGTCCGTACCAACGGAAGTTCTCAAGCGCCGTAGACAATTGCATCACCACTCCGATGCGCGGCAACGGCGGAAAATCGCCGGACGGTTCAAAACGGTTTTCGACATCGATCGAACCATCTCCACGGACTAGCCATCGTGCGCGATGCACAAATGCGCCCTTTGCAGCCACACTACGCGCAACGACTTCGATACCGATTTGATTTGGCGTCGGTTGAGTGACGACAAACGACTCAACGGTGCCGGCGAGTCTATCGAGCCCAGCGGCACGCCAGTCACGCGCGAGCCACTTTCCAAAACCTTTGTCGTTGTCGGTCGGCGCGCGGAATGCTTGGAGAACTGGCCCGGACGAATTTGCAAGCAACTCTCCGTATCCGTAATCCAATGACACGAGCGTACCGGTCTTGCGGCTGAATTTCACGGCAAAGGCTTTGCCTGTGATTTCAACAAGGTTGCCATGTTCAGTGCAGGTCAGCGGTGGCAGAACGTCGTTCGCGATGAGGGCCGGCCTAGGTGTCACAATGTCGAGCTTCAAGTGCTCCCATGCAATGACCTGATCCTCCATCCATGTTTCCGGAGCCAACCGTCCAGACAGCGCCGGCTTGACGAACTCAAGCCGCAACCAGTAGTCAGCGCCAGCAACCGGATTATCAATGGCGACGACCGGCACACTCACTTCCTTGTAGCCACCGGCAGCGATGCCCAAAGGTTCGAGCTGGCCTTGCTGCACGATCGCGCCATCGCAGAGCACGGACCAGCGAACGTCGTACTCGCTTAGATTTATGAAATGATTCCGGTTATTCACGCGTACCAGCACGGCACCGGGCTTCATTTCGCGCGGCTCAACCCAGACAGGTTGGTAGACCTTTTTAACCTCCCAATATTTCGGTGTAGGTTCGCGGTCAGCGTTGACGATGCCTTTCAGGGAAAATGCGCCAAGGTTCGGCTTGTCACCAAAATCGCCGCCGTAAGCGATGAAGCTGCGTCCATCGGCTGTTTTCTTGCGCAGCCCCTGGTCTGCCCATTCCCAGATGAAGCCGCCGAGCAGGCGTGGATGCCAATAAATTTCGTCCCAGTATTCTTTGAAATTGCCTAGCGCGTTACCCATCGCGTGGGCGTACTCGCTGGTTAGAATCGGGCGGTGCTCGCCGTCTGTGAGCGTGAGATTAATGAGGCGTTCCCAGCGGGCGTTTTCCGGGCGTTCCGTATCAGCGTCCTCAGACACGCCAGGATTCAGATACCGATCCATCGTCCTGGGATAAAAACGACTGATAACGTCAACGGTCTCCGGATCGCGCGGCGTACCTTGCGCGCCTTCATAATGAATCGGACGCGTCGGATCGAAGTCGTGCAACCACGCCGACATCGCGGCAAAGTTGGGTCCATAACCCGACTCGTTCCCTAACGACCAGAAAATGACCGAGGGATGGTTTTTATCACGTTCGGCTAGCCGAATAGCTCGATCCAGAAATGCCGACGCCCAACGCGGATCGCTCGCGAGTTTACCACGTGTACCATGGGTTTCGAGATCTGCCTCGTCGAAAACATAAAGCCCGAACTTGTCGCAGAGTTCGTACCAACGCGGATCGTTCGGGTAATGGCAGGTGCGCACGGCGTTAATGTTCGCCTGCTTCATCAGCGTGATGTCCTGCTCCATTCGCTCAAAGGTAACGGCGTGGCCCCGATCGGGATCGAGTTCGTGACGGTTTACCCCTCGCAGACGGATCGGCTGGCCGTTGATGAGCAACCGCCCATCATGAATCTCGATTTTGCGGAAACCTACATCGCACGCGACGGCCTCGACGACTGAATCTTTCTCGTCACGCAAGGTCAGCACGAGTCGGTAGAGCAACGGTGTTTCGGCGGTCCATTTTAAGGGATTGGCAACCTTGCCCTCAAGCCAGCCGAACTTCCGCGGGCCGCGCTGCGGCGTGCGATCGTTCATGATGTCGGCTTTGAACTCTCGATTCAGAATTGGCTCCGCGTCGTGACGCAGCGGTTTTTCAAGAACCAATTTACCCGCTGCGTCGAATAACTCGGCATTTAAAGTCCAGTCTTTGAGCGAACGATTGTCGAAAGAGGCTAGTTTGGGTTCGATGCGCACGGTGGCGTCGCGAAAATCAGCATCGAGATCGGTCCGAACGGTAAAATCGCTGATCCGCACGTTCGCCGTTGAATACAGAAACACGTCGCGGTGAATTCCGCCGAAACGCCACATGTCCTGATCTTCGAGATAACTCCCGTCACAAAAACGATACACTTCGACCGCGATCAGGTTTTTACCCGGACGCACATACGCGGTGAGGTCAAACTCAGACGGCGACATACTGCCCTGGCTATAGCCGACACGCTCACCGTTTATCCAAACGTAGAACGCGCTCTGCACTCCGTCGAAGTGAATGTACACCCGACGGCCGTTCCACTTCGCGGGGAGTTCGAATGTGCGGCGATAGGAGCCAACAGCGTTGCGTTCTTTGAACGTCGAGTAATCAGCCGGTGGTTCGCCCATCACACGGGGCGGATCGATCTTGAAAATGTATCCACTGCTCGCGTACACCGGCGTGCCATAACCATTAACCTCCCAATTGGCCGGCACCGGGAAACTCTTCCATTTCGAATCATCGAACGCCGGCTTGTAGAAATCGACCGGACGATCCTCGGGCCGTGGCACCCAATTGAACTTCCAGGCCGTCTCATTGCTCAGCGACAAAAACCACGGCGACTTCTCCGCCCTGCCCTCGCGAGCTTGTTCGATGGTCGCGAAAGGTACAAACGTCGCGCGCGCCGGTTCACGATTGATCTGAATGATCTGCTCGTTCTCCCAATCAGGTGCGGCGGCGAGGCTGCAGACGGCAAATATTGAAAGCGTTGATCCGCGCACGTAGGAACCTGCTTGCAGGCGATTCCGGAATATCGCCTGCAAGCAGGCTCCTACAAATAGGCGAATGCGAGATCTCTGCATAAAGTTGAGCTCAGTCTTCAAAGCGTTTGGTTTCGCCGGGTTTTAGATCTACGTCGACAGTTCGGCTGCCGACTACCAAGCGCGTTTTTGTGCCGCCGACACTCTTAATCTCGGCAGAAACAAGTTTGCCCGCCTTCCATTGCAGTGAGACTTCAAAACCGCCGCGAGCACGCAGTCCGCTAACCGACCCCTCCGCCCAGACATCCGGCAAAGCCGGAAGCAAACGAATCACCCCCGGCTCGCTCTGCACGAGCATCTCGGCAATCGCGGCAGTTCCGCCGAAATTCCCATCGAGTTGAAACGGCGGATGCGCGTCAAAGAGATTTGGGTACGTGCCGCCGCTGTGCTGTTGTTTGGCCGTTTCCTGATTGGCCGGTTTCAGATGTTCGCAGAGAATTTTGTAGGCACGGTTGCCGTCGCCAATGCGGGCCCACATCGCGAGTTTCAACGCCAGCCCCCAACCGGTGCCCTCGTCGCCGCGGGCGTCGAGCGTTTTTCGTGCAGCTGCGACGAGTTCAGGTGTGGTGGTTGGACTAATTTCCATTCCGGGGAAAAGTCCCAATAGTTGCGACGTGTGCCGGTGGTGCGGATCGACTTCGGGATATTCCTCGAGCCATTCCATGACGCGGCCATCGGAGCCGATGCGGGTGGGCGCGAGGCGTGCGACTTTTTCAACCAACTCAGCACGCAATGCTTCATCTACCCCCAGAATTTTTGATGACTCAATGCAGGCATTGAACAGATGACGCAGAAGCTGCATGTCAGAGGTGGCGCCGAGGCAAATGTGCGCCGTGCTGCCGTCGGCGAGCTTGAAGGCGTTTTCGGGCGAGTTCGACGGCGCAGTGACGAGCCATTTATTCTTCGGCTCCTCGATCAGCATATCGAGGTAAAACAAAGCCGAACCTTTCATAATCGGATAAGCCCATTTCAAAAATTCACGATCACTGGTGAATAGATAGTGGTCCCACAAATGCTGGCAGAGCCAGGCCGAGCCCGTCGTTGTCGCGCCCCAGTCCGCTCCTTCGCCCGGCGAGGTGAAACCCCATGGATTGGTGATGACATGTGCCACCCAACCACGCGCAGAGTAATATTTTTGCGCTGTCTTCGCGCCCGGTTCCTGCAGCGATGCGATGAGCGCGAATAGCGGTTGATGGAGTTCGGTTAAATTACAGACCTCAGCCGGCCAGTAATTCATCTGCACGTTCACGTTGAGATGCCAGTCACCGTTCCAAGGAGTTTGCACACCTTCGGCCCAGATGCCTTGCAGATTTGCCGGCAGACCGCCGGGGCGTGACGTCGAAATCAGGACGTAGCGCCCAAAATTAAAATAGAGCGCAATCAACGCCGGATCAGCGGCGCCTGCGCGAAAAGCCGCGAGACGTTGAGGCGTTGCCGACAACGCGGTGGGCGATGCGAGTTGCTGTTCGGAGCCCAAACGCAAAGCGACGCGATCGAAGAGACGGCGAAAGTCATCGATATGCGCGGTGCGCAAGGCCTGAAATGTTTTGCCCGAGGCTCGAGCAAGATCCGCCTGCGCGGTTTTCATGGCATCGTCGATCTTGCGGCCGGCGAAGGTCTTGATGTCAGTTGCCGCCGTAATCAGCAAAATGACTTCGTCGGCTTCACGCACCTGCAACGCATCGTCGGTGGCCTTGACCGTGCCACCCCGAACAACTGCACGTACACAAGCTGCGAAACGCACACCGTTTCCATCGGTCCCGTTGGTCAACTGCCCCGTCATGCACAAGATGTTCTCACCAGCCGCACGAGTCGTGGCACGTTCCGGACGGTCTAGCATCGCATCAAAAGAAATTGCACGCGATTTATCGGCTTTCAGTCGGTAAACGATCACCTCATCAGGTTTGCTGGAAAAAACCTCGCGCACAAAATGCACGCCATCTTGTTCATAAGCGATGGTTGCAACAGCATCGCGCAAATCGAGCTCACGACGATATTTTGTGGCAGGTACATCGGGTCCGCTGCGAGAAAACTTTAGACGCAGATTGCCGAGAACTTGGTAACAACCAAACGGCACCTTCGCTCCCTGCCCATAACCGGACCCTTTACCGGCACAGGTGAAACTGGCCCAAACGAGTTTCTCGGCCTCGGTGTTTTTCCCCTCGAGCAGCAAACGACGAATTTCCGGCAATGCCGCAGCCGCATCGGTGCGATCGGCGTCTTGCGGGCCACCAGACCACATGCCGTTTTCGTTCAGAATGATTCGCTCTTCGGTCGTGCCGCCAAACACCATGGCTCCCAGCCGGCCATTGCCGATGGGACTCGATTCGGTAAAGTGCGCGGCAGGAGCGCCAAACACCACCACCTTGTCAGCCGTACCGGCGCGAAGGCCGATCAGCGCAAAGAGTGAAAGGACTGCAACGGAGGCGTGACGGATAATTTTCATGTGCAAATCTCGTGAATCGCGCGATAGAGGCGGTGCTGTTCCTGCGGGTCTTGAATGTGGGTCCCCACGATGAGCTTTAGACCCGGTTTCCACAAGCGCCGCACATGGGAAATAACTTCGTCATAATCGCCGACCAGGCGGGCGTGCAAAATCACACCAGTCCCGGCCAGAGTGTCGCGAAACTCTTCGCACTTGTTGTAAGCCGGATCCGTCTGCGGACTGAACGCACCATCCACCATGGTGAGATTCGGAATCTTTTTCACCGCTTCGATCCATCGACCCCAGTTGCCACAGGAATGGATCGCAGTACCGCCAAAAGCGTCACCAATCCGCGCGCAATCCGCGACGCAGAATTCCTCAAACATCGCCGGCGAGACCATGATGAGATTATCAGTGCTCAAACCGATGCCCGTTCCAGCGCGCGAACTGGCGAAGCCGTGTCCGGGTCGTGCCAAAAGCCCGCCGATGACCTCGCTCTGCTTTTTAGTGAAGCGAATAAGCTCGTCAGAAACTGTGGCTAGAATCGCCTGAACACGCTCCGGATCTTCATAAAAGGCCGCGAGCAACTGACTCACATCGACCAGACCACCCGCTGCGTTGATCGGCCCTTGAATATCGCACCATGACATCGGCACCTGTCCGTGCGTTTGCTCAAGGAAGTATTCGATCGTCATCAACGTCGACGCGAGCACCGGAGCCAACCCGGGCAAACGTTCAAGAACCTGGGGAACCTCACCAATATCCAGATAGCGCGGCATCACTGCGGGCGATTGACCGGGAAACCATTCGTACTCAGCGCCGAAAGCTGCCGCCGTCGTGCCGATACCATACCACGGCTCCAAATACGTTGGCGCATCCGTCAGGTAATCCATCGTGCGAGCCAGCGCACCGAGTTGCCAGCGAAGCGATTCCTGTCGATCACGACATCCGGCAACGCCCTGCTGCTTGGCGAGGAAAGCCGCGTAGCGCAAGTCCGCCTCGGCAGAGAATTCTGCATAGCGAGCAAAGTCGAAGGCCGATGCCTCCGTTTGCACGACGGGCATGGCCATCGAATCTTTCTTGGTCGTATCGAATTTTTCGGGAGCAGCCATGGATCGAACCTTAGTCTTGATGGAAAACTTCTTCCATGTTCGCCCACCACTCACCCATAGCGCGATCCTCGAGCGGCTTCTGACAGGGAATGCAAACCGACCACCATTTTTGCGTGGTGGGATCAGCCGCCATATTCGCCATATCAGCAGCGAAATTGGTGCCGGTGTACTCAAAATAGGAGAACAGGTAGTGCTGCCCATCGGGCATTTTACGCAGGTAAATCGAGTAGTTCTCGATGTGGCACGCGCTGATCATTTTCAACACATCCGGCCATACTGCGGCGTGGAGTTTTTTGTATTCGTCGAGTTTTTCGGCACGTAGACCGATGACAGAACCGTAGCGTTTCATAATATTAGTGAGAGTTGGCGGAATCGCCTAGGTAGTTTCCATAGGTCAGCAAAAGCACGGCCGCGCATAAAACGACCAGCCCAAAGCCGATCGCGACGTGCGTACGGCTGCGACAGTTTTTCCATTCTTTAAACGCGATGGCGACGAGGTTGCTGAAGAGAACCAGCATAACCATGTGAATGGCCCAGCTGGAAAAAGCGTACTGCTTGCCGAGTCGCACGTGACCGAGATTGTAGAAGAAGAACTGTCCGTACCAAAGCGTGCCCGTGGCAATGGCGAGTAGATAGTTGAGTGGCAGGCTCGCGCGTTCACCGGCGCCAGCGGGGAGTTTGGTCAATTCGCCGAGCGACTTGTTTTTTCGCGCCAAATAGAGGCTGTAAATGAGAGCAGTAAGAAACGCCCCGCTGTTCGCAAAAATATAGGTGACGTTTCCGCGCCACACGCCCGCGCCATGTTGCTCAGCGATGTCGGCGATCGGCGCGGCAACTTCGAGCGCGAAACCATAAACGGCTGAGAGCGCACCGGCGACCAGCGAGAGTGTCAGGCCCGTTGAGAGAGAAAACCCTCCTGCACCACCAGCCTTAGCCTTGAGATCACCTTCCTTGAAACGGCCGGCCACGCCGCAAATGGCAATGCCCAGCACACCCGCCGCAACACCGCCGAACACCCAGCCAGAGCCAACCTTCGAGGCAATGTCGCCAAACTGCCCGCGGACCAGCGGCGGAACCAGCGTTCCGAGCACACTGGAAAGACCGACTGCGATGGAGTACGTGAGCGAGAAACCAATGTAGCGGATGGAAACGTTGAACGCCGTGCCGCCCACGCCGTAGGCCACACCCATCAAAAAGGACCAGAGCATGCGATCCTTCGGCGCCTCTGCCAAAACAGTTCCAAGATCGGGGATGGTCAGCCAAGCGCCGATAATCGGCCAGAGGAACCAACAGAATGCGGCCTGCACCATCCAGAAGATTTCCCAAGACCAGCGTTTGATGTATTTCTGCGGAGCGTAACAATTGGCGGCAAAAAATGCACCTACTCCATGGAAGCCTACGCCGAGCATGGGTTGGGGGGTAATCGGAATCATAGCGATGATTGGTGGTTAAATTTGTTCCGTGAATTCGCCGAGGTTGAGCGGGTATTTGCCGTATTCACGGACCAACTTCACGATGTAATCGTAAGTTTCGCCTGACACGCTGCTGCTGACCGAGTGATCTGAGGCAAAGATGTAGCCGCCGCCACGCGCAGCGTTCAGTTTGCGCAACACCTCGCGCTTGATCGCGGCCTTGTCGCCGGTTTCCCAGATCTGCACGTCGCTGTTGCCAAAGAAGCCGGCCTTGTGGCCGTACTGCTTGCGAAGTTCGACGCAGTCCATGCCGGCCTTCACTTCGAGCGGATTGTAAGCCATGATGCCCATCTCGATGTAATCGGCAAAAATCGCCTTCACGTTGCCGCAGCCGTGGTACATCACCGGCAACCCTTTGGACCGGGCGTAAGCAGTCATCTGTACAACCCAGGGCTTAAAATATTCGCGCCAATACACTGGCGAGAAAAGCATGCTGTTTTTGTAGGCGACGTCGCCCCAGATGTGAAAACCGTCGAGCAAACCAGCGCCGGCGTCGATCTCGGCTTTAGCGCATTCGAGCAGGTGCGCACCGATTTTGTTAATCGCTGCACCCATGCGCTCCGGCTCCTCGCCCATCCACATGAGCGCGTTTTCCTGACCAACCAGTCGGGTGAGACATTCGCTCACTTCGATCATGCTGCCGAAAACCGGGAAGTCCGGGCGCAACGATTTCACGGTGTCGATCCAAGCAGGCGAGTTACGCTCGAAGCCGTCCCCCACTCCGGCGATCTGGTTGTCACCACCGAAAAAAAAGCGGCGCGGATCGCGCGGATCGTCAAACTTCGCGGCCTCTAGTTTCTCCAGCGTATCGATTTCCCACGAGCGCATCTCGGGCATGGGAAAGGCGAACTGCTTGTGGATGACCGCACCGAAGCCCGTCTTTACGACCACCTCCTCGGCGTTTTCGGTCAGCGTTTCGAACGGGCGAATCCACGGGTCCATGTTTGGCACCGTGATAATCAAATCCAGATCATAGTAATAATAAGGATTCGCATCATCGGCCAAACCCAGTTCCTTGCGCCAACGCCGCGTGAAGCCGCCCCAAAAGAAATCAGTAATCGGTACGCGGTCAGACTCCTCGTGGCAGAGCGCCTTGTTCAGGCGTTCCAGTTTGCGCAAGGTGTTTTCCTTGCGGCCTGTCTCGGCGACGGATTTTCCAAAGGTGTCGAACATGCTCATGGCTTGGGGGTGTTAGGCAGCGGGGTGGACGTGTCGGAAGATTTTGAATTTGGTCGCAAATCCTTCGACGTCGCGAGTGCGATCACCCGACCATTTTCTTTACTGACCGCGCAATAGAAATGATAAACAACCCCGTCGTGCTTGAGGAGCCAGGGCTTGTGCGCGAAGACTTTGTCCCATGGTTCGGATGCCTGAACGAGGTTTGGTCCTTGCCACTGGGTCCAGTGAACGAGATCGCTCGAAACAGCAAAAGTGTCGAATGCCCCTTTTTTCCAACCCGCGCCGAAGTAGAACATCACCCACAGTTTGCCCATGCGCACGACTTGCGGGTCGCCTGTGATCGCAGATCGGCCCTTGTAATCGTGGTTTTCGACCACGGGTCCATCGCCGAACCGTTGCCAATGCACCATGTCGTCCGAAACAGCCATGCCGATATTTTCGACCCAGGCGCCTTGTTGCTTGGCGTTGTAGAACATCACAAACTCATGCCCGAGTGTTTTTGCAGAATCTTTCAAAATGGTGCTCTTGTAGAGCGTTTCCTTTTCGAAGTAGCGGACGTCTGACTGTTCGCGATGCAGGACCGGGTTCTCCGCCAAACGCGTCCAAGGCTCAGCCGTGGTCGGATCCTTCGTCCACGCCATACCGATGGCGAGCGGATCGGGTTCGTAACCTTGCTTGGCACCACCGATGTAGGTCAGCCAGTAACGTCCGTCGTGCTGCTGAAGTTTCGCTGATCCACCCCAAACATGATCAAACAGCGCCACGCCGCCATCACCCTGCCAGGCATCCCAGCCGGTCTTGGCAAAGGGCAGAATCTTCCCGAGCTTTTTCCAGTTGAGCAGGTCATCGCTCACCGCGAGGCAAGTTTCGTAACCGACCTGATTCTTGGCCGCGACGTACATCATGTACCATTTGCCATCATGCCTGAAAACGTTCGGGCAGTCGTAGATTTCATCCTTCGTATCAGGCTGAAGGATGACGCCGTATTTGAAAGGCGTCTTCACCTCATCGTACACGCGCTGCATCTCAGCCGCCGAAATCGAGTGATCGGTGAAAAGTTTAACCGGACCAAGCAAGCCGGCGGGCAACAACCTAGCGGTTTCCACAAAAGAGTTTACGGTGGTCCACGTGAGTCGCTTTCCCGGTGGCAGAGCGCAGTCGCCAATCAGGCGGTTGGCCCAGGTGTTCGTCACGCGAACATCAAGCGTGTTTTTGCCTACCGTCACTACCTTGGTGATTTCGACTTGATACGGCGGTGTCCAAAACGTTCCGACGGCAACACCGTTCACTTTGACCTCGGCAATATTGGCTACGTCACCCAGTTCCAGCCATACCCGCTGCTCGGCGTACGCGGGCGCCCAGTCAAAATGTGTCATGTAGTCCGCGGAACCCGAATAAAAACGAATAGCTGGATCGGCATGCTCCGACCACGATATCAGTTGTGGGAAGTTGATGAGTTGAGCCGGGCCGCCGTTCGCCGGGGAAAAAGTCACCTGCCATGGACCGTCTACTTTGCGCAAAAGTTTCAGCTCAGCCGTTTCCGCATTTGGCACGTCGGAATTCTTTTGCAGCACAACAAAAACAGAACCGTGCGCAGCGAGTTTCACCGTAAGCTCAGTCCTTCCGCCGGAAACTGCGAAACGCGGCGCGTGGGTGATTTCGCCGGTTAACGGGTCGAACAAATCCGGGCGACCGCTTTTGGCACGGAGCGAAAGACGAAGCTCACGCGACGAGGCGCTCTGATTCGAGACGAAATAGATATCGCCGTCATTTGTTACCCGATGCGCCCATTCCACGGCGGTCGTTGGCTGCCCGGACATTTCGGTTGGGACAAAATCAGACGTCAGTTTTTGCTGGGCGAGTAGGTCCTCAAGGCTAGCTTTTTTACCGTGTCGATATACTGCGGCACCTGCCCTTTCGAGTTCATCAATCTTGGCCAGTAGCTCCGAGGAGAAACCGATTTGTACCGGTGGCAATACAAGGACGGCATAACTCGCGCCGCCCGGAAGTTCTATGCGGCCATTCCGCACGACCGCTAGGCGCAGAAGCGCATCGCGGTTAATCGAATCGGCTTTGTATCCAACCGGCAACGACGGCGCGCAACGCTCCGGCAGAAGCGCGCGACTCGGTAATTCCTCGCCAGTAAAATACGCAACGTCTGCAACCGCCCTACCCTCCTGCAACAACGCCTGACAACGTGTCAGGTAATCGATCCACGCCCGCGCTGGTTCGAACCAAGTCTGGTCGCGCTGAAAGAAAAGACCGATGTTGCTCAGTGTCATGCCGGGCTTTCGATCAAGCCAGGGATTATGCGTGAAAACGTGAAGCAAAAGTCGGTTTATCCCTAGTGTGAAGTTGTGGTCGCCCAGCGCCTTCAACATGCCGGGGTGTTCGTCCCACTCCATGTTCCGCTCAGTGAACGCCTCAGCCATGACGATCTGCTTGCCGTAAACGTGTGCGCCAGAAATCGCGTCCTGGATATCGTTCGGTTTATCCTGAGTCGGGCTGCGCAACCAGAACTCACCCATCGGCACGTCGACGCTCGCGAAATGCCGCATGCCATCGCCCATCATGGTTGGCGCCGTGGCCTCGGCCGTAAAGGTACAGCCGTGTTGTTTGGCAAGTTCGGCTAACGGTAAGAAAAATCCGTCGTTCGTAAGATCGACGATCGTCTGCCGGACATCGTTGAGAAAGCACTCCGATGCTTCAGCGCTCTGAATAGGTATACCTGCAAAAACCGGCAGAAAAACGGTAAGATCGTAGCCACGACGTTTCGCGAACTCTTCGCGGAAAACCGGTGACCAATTTTGGCTGCCCGCCTCCCAACTATCGACATGCAGAGTCTTCAGTACGCGGGTCGCCAACTCCGGTCCAACCTGGCGAATGGTTTCGCCGAACCATTTATCAAACTGCAAACGCGTGACAGCTGCGTTGAATTTATCGCATTCAAGTCCTCGGCCGGCACCGGCGGTTTCGTTGCGATGACCCGTGGCGGTGTAGCCGATGCGGAGAATCGTCCAGTTTCCCGCCGGAACATCCCACTTCAGTTGGCCGTCCGAAGATAGCAACGCTGTGAGATCGATGATCTTGTCCTGCGGCACACATTGCGCATTCGGAATTAGTTCAGCGGTCGCGCGACTGCTCCGCCGCCAGACTAAACCCGATTTTCCTTCATAATGCGGAATGCGAGCTTCGCTGTACAACTCGATACTCTGGACCTTGAAAACATGGCGCCACTTCGCCGAATCAAGATCCTCCGCTCCGGATTCCGCACCCACGGGATCATGCACAAATCGAAAAAATCGCGCCGTTGTGGCCTTGATCGAAAATGTGTAAGGCGCATCACTGTCCTGCCAGCCATGGCGTGGCGTCTCCAGCCGACCGAGTGAACGAAAAGCTTTCCCGTCATCACTCACTTCGACGATGAGCCGCAACGCCGGATAGTTAGCGCCGTCAGGTCGAACCACAATCGAGCGACAATTGAATGGCTCTGCGAATTCGTATTGGATCCAGCATGGTTTTTCGCTGCGCAGGCGTTTCATATTGCCTGGAACAGCCAGCGCCTGCGCGTCGGCACCGACGACATCGGTGGTGACCTTGGGCACCACGGTTCGCGTGGACACATCGGCACCCTCAGGGGCCGGAAAAGCGAGTACTGCAATATCCCGATAAAAGCCCTCGTACGAAGCCGGCTGTGCCAGCTTTTTATTGATCAAGCAGCCACCTCCAACCTGTTGCTCGCTCCAAACGACCTTCTGCATCGCCAGCTCGGGAGTAATCCATGGTCCGCCCGCGGTCGCGAAACCATCGCTCACGTGCATACCAAGTTTTAGACCGATCCGATCTGCCTCGGAAAACGTGTATCGCAACATCGCCCACCACTCCGGCGTTAGCGTGCGAATCGAGGGCTGATAGAGCGGCGGATTGAGCACGTCTTTAATTGGAACCAGATAGGCTCCGCCAAGCCCGATTCGTTTCATCGCCTCAAGATCGGCGGTGACTCCCTCCTTCGAAACCGAACCATTCATCCAGTACCAAAATGTCCACGGACGAGCGGCCTCGGGTGGCTTCGCAAAGATCTGAGCCATGTCATCGGCACGTGCCACCAGCCCTCCGATCAACAAGACCAAAGAGACAGTCAACGGACGACAGATGCGATGCATGAACAACATCGCTCAGTGAAGATCAAACAGAAGTTGCAGCGAGCCGCGATGCACGCCACTCACGCGTTGTGCCTGTGACGAGGGACCAATGAGGTCGGTGGCGTTGACCTTGTTGCGCACGGCCGGGATCACATCAAGCACCGCAATGCCGGTCTGCGGCAACGTGTAAAGCAGGGCGTCGCGACCATCGCGTGGCGTGTAAACACCAAGGAATGAACCAGGCGTGCCGTTGACCAACGTGATCATCCCTTCCGTGGTTTCGAACGTGGCCCAACGCCAGTCGTTGAAGTAGCCTTTGAATTCCGGGTAGACGAAGGATTCGCCAGGGATCGGATCGTTGTAGTTATTTTTCCAGACATCGAGTGTCGTGCCGTGCAGGCGATTTTGCCAGACGCGGTACGGGCCACGACCGAACCAACAGATCGATTTCATCGATGCCTCTGGATAGTCAAAGGACACTCCCATTAACTCGACCACGCCCTCATAGGCGTATTCATAGTCGAGGCGGAGCAGTGCGTCGGGCGAGATACGCCACCGAACTGTTTTTAATGCCCCGAAATAACCGGCTTCAATCACTACATCGGCGCCGTCCACCCGAGCCGCGATCGTTGTGAGCGAAGACGAGTAATTAATTTCCTTATAAACGCGATCAATTCCCTTTGCTGCCTCCCGATCAACCGAACCATCGAGGGTGCGATCGCCGCGCCGGGCCGCCACGAAACGAGGACCGTGGTTAAGCGAAAGTGATTTGGTTCCTTGGCGAATGCCGACAAGTTCGCCCGTCACTTTGCTGAAGCGCAATTCCTGTCCAGCCGCAACAACGACGATGAACTCGTTATCATTGCGGCATTCGACTCTCGCATCAGATTTAGCTGCGTTTTTTTGGAGGCCGTCGAGTGGCTTCCACGACCATGACCATGTCCACAGTATTTCGCCCGACGGGTTTTTTGCGGTCACGTAAAGCACATCAGCTTCGCGCCAGTTTGCAGGTAGCGACAAGACCAGCTCGCCGGCAGTATGCGGCGAAACAGAGGGGCCGGCCAACTCGCCTTTGGCGACCGACGTGCGCACAGTATCGGTGGTGAAAGGTGCCGCGACGCGCACCAATTCCCACGAGAATCTGCACTGATTCAGATTGGTGAAATCGTAACGATTTTCGACTACGAGCACACCCTTGAAGTTCGCAGACAATTGCGCCGGGCCTACCTGCACCGGGCACCAGACTTCACGCACGGTGTTGAAACTTCCTTCTTTTTCATGGTGTGGACCAACGATGCCATCGGGCGCGTAGTTACCAGCATTATCAATCCGGCCATCCTGATCGCTGCGAGCCACGCCTTCGTCGGCATAGGACCAAAGGAATCCACCTCCGCTGCGCGGATGCTGCCGCATCATCTCCCAATAATCGTAAAGACCAGCTCCTTGGCCGCCGTCATAGAGGCCGTGCAGAAACTCGGTCGGCATAAAAATTTCCTTGGCGCGCAAATACTCCTGCGTCTCGCCGTAGGAACGATAGTGCATCGTGTCGATCCCGTTAAATTTTCCTTGTGGATGGAGCACGGTTCGGTTTTGCACATCCCACTTGGCAAACTCGTCGTCGATGGCCGCGTTCCAGCCGCCTTCGTTGCCGTTGTCCCAGAAGATAATGCTCGGATGATTCACATCGCGTGAAACCATCTCGCCAATCAGGCGCCGCCCCGTTGGTTCGTCATATTTGCCATGCCAGCCACCGAGTTCGTTCAGCACGTAAAGACCGAGTTCGTCGCACGCTTCGAGGAACTCCGGATCGGGCGGATAATGCGAGAGCCGCACTGCGTTCATGTTCATCTCCTTGATCAAGCGAACATCGGCATAATTGCGCTCGCGATTGAGCGTGCGGCCGGTCTCAGGCCAGAAACTATGACGATTTGTACCTTTCAAGAGAATACGCTGGCCGTTCACGAAAAAACCTTCACCTGCACGAACTTCGAGCGTTCGAAAACCGAACCGCTCGGTAACGGAATGAAGAGCTGTGCCGTTTTGCAACAGTGTGATCTTGGCGTGATAAAGATTTGGCGTTTCTGCGGTCCAAAGCCTCGGCGAGGAGATAGCCATGGTGAGTGCGATGCGATCGCTGCCAGGCGCAAACGCTGCTTCAACCGGCATGCCGATCGGTGAACCGATCGCATCACAGATCTGCACGGACACCTTTGTGCCAACCGTTGCGGCCGCACCTAGAAATACGTAGGCCTGAAACGTGCCGTCGGCGTGTGCATCGATCGCGGTGCGGTCGATGAATGTTGCGGGCAAAATCTCCAGGAACACAGGCCGGAAGATACCGCCAAAGTTCCAATAGTCAGCGCGGCGCTCGGCGAGGTTCACGCTTTCGTTGGCGGACTCCTTGTCCACGGTGACTTCGATTTCGTTGCGACCACCGTATTTCAGAAGGCCGGTGATCTCATACTTGAAACGATAAAAACCGCCCTGGTGCGCCGGTCCGGCGGTAATGCCGTTCACGCGGACAGCAGTGTCGGTCATCGCACCTTCGAAGACGATGCGTACCCGTTTCCCCTGCCATTCGGCCGGAACGTCGAAGGCATGGCGGTACTTACCTTGTTCTTTGGCGATTCCGGGTGGATTTGGTTTTCCGTAGAACGGCATGCCGAATTGATAGGTGCCAAATCCTTCCTGCTCCCAACACGACGGTACGCGGATTTTCGTCCATTCGCCGCTGTGCCGGCCTTCAGAGCAGATAAATTCCCACTGGACGGCATCGTCAGAGCCCTTGCCCGAAAGATATTGAATCTGTGTTTCAACTGTCGCAGGCGGTTGCCCGAATGCAAATGCCCCGGACAGAACGAGAGCGGCGAGTAAGAATAATTTCTGCTGGGTGGTTTTCATGATGGCACGCACTAAGGGAGAACGGATTCAAGAACGTAACTTCCAGACTCGATGGCAAACACCACCGAGTCGTCATTGCGACGCAGGAGTTTAACGCGCCGCGTTACCTTTTCGCTACCGCCTTCAAGGATAGGTGTGTTATTGCGCGACGGGATATGAACTGTCGCTGTCGTGTTCGCCGGTATTGTGAATTTCAATACGAACTTACCATTAACCCGCTCCCAACGGACTGCAATCGGGCCGTGGATGGAGTTGTAGGTAGCCTCCGCCCAGGTAAGATCGCCAACGGGATTCGGCTTGATGATGATTTTTGAAAAGCCCGGGCCACTCGGATCGACGCCGATGCCGACGAGGTATTTGTAAAACCACTCGGTAATCTGCCCGAGCATGAAGTGATTCTGCGAAGCGCCGCGACTGGCGTTCCACGATTCAGTCAGCGCCGTCGCACCCATTTTCAACTGATAACCGTAACCCGGTTTCTCGTCCTGATTGATGAGCCTATAGATGACGTCAGAACGACCTGCCTCAGCCAGCGCGAGCAGCATGTAACGGTAACCGACGTCACCTGCAGTCGCATAACCACGTGTTTCAACATCAGCAATAATCGAGGCCAATGCTTTGTCGGTGGTGCCCGGGTCAGCAATGCCCATCGCAAGCGGAATCGCATTCGATGCCTGAGAATTAGTCGCGTACGTACCGGTGTCGGCGTGGAAATACTTTTTATTGTAGGAGGCGCGCAGTTCGGCCGCGCGGGCGGCGTAGCGCTTTGCGTCTTCGACGTGGCCCAAGACGGTGGCGATTTCGGCGAGTGTGCGGTTATCCTCGAAAAGGAAAGCTGTGGCGGTAATCGGCGCAGGGGTAAAACCCGGGCGGTTACCCGACGCTGCATCAAAATCATACCAGTCACCAAGGCCATCGGAGAGGATACTGTCTTTCGTCCGCATTTCGAGAAAGGCGACGTACCGTTTCATTGCCTCATAGTGCGTCTTCAGCAGTTCGGTTTCTCCGGTAAATTGATACTGCTGCCACGGCACGAGAATGAAAGCCGCGCCCCACTCTGCCGCGTTGCGGAAAGCTCCTTTAAACTTCACGTACTCCGGCGCGATGTTCGGTATGAGGCCATAGTCAGGCGAACCCTTATCGTTGATTTGCGCCTCTGACATGTCGCGCATTGCCTTTGTGTAAGTTCGGGCAACATCAAACTCGTAGCGAATCGCCGGACCGTTGAGATGAAACTGCTCGATCCAGCCAAGTTTCTCGCGGTGCGGACAGTCAGTCAGGATGGAAAGCAGGTTGGAGCTTTGTGCCCATCGCACGAGATCACGAATGCGGTTAAGCAGTGGATTCGAACACGAGAAACTGCCAAGTGGTTCGGCACTGGCATGGACAAATACACTCTCGAGAGAATCGATGCGGGCGAGCTTACTGCGATCGGTGCTGGCAGGCGCTGGTTTGTCTTCGCCGGGTAAAAAAAACTCCGCCTGCAAATATCGGCTGCCCAGGAAATAAAATTTTGGCGTCCATGTTTCCTCACTGTCAGTGGCCTTGGTATATTGCCACCAGGAACTGCCGCGATGGGCCTTACCCATGGTGTCACGAAAGATTGTGCCATCTTCATTTGTGACCTCTGATGGCGTCAGACGCACAATACTGCCCGCAGGTCCTGAAACGCTTAGTCGTGGAAAAAACGAAGCATTTTGCCCGAAGTCATACACGATTTTGCCATCAGCAAACTCCTTTACGCCGACTGGTTGGCGTACCTCGATCTCGCGCAGTGGTTCGTTTGCACCGGTCAGGCCACGGAGTTCGGTGCCCACTTGGAGGGCTGGAACCGCACGCTGCCATCCACTGGAATCAAAACCCGGTTGATCCCAGCCTTTTTGAATCAAACGTGCATCAAAATCTTCACCGCCATAGATACTGGCAAACGTGCACGGTCCACTATGCGTGAGCCACGTATCGTTTGAGCCCACGTCCTCAACATGGCCATCAACGTATTCAAGTCGGAGATGCAGGATCGCCTTGAGCGGGCCGAATGAGTTGGTGAATTTGGCAAAACGATTTAGCCGAACCACGTGGTACATACTAT
>Ga0302321_100001226_pt1 | contig 21952 bp, 21 predicted proteins | sample Fen_T0_1_FD_202505 | JGI IMG/M metagenome (GOLD analysis project Ga0302321, IMG submission 202505) | Peat permafrost microbial communities from Stordalen Mire near Abisko, Sweden - Fen_T0_1 | ecosystem: Environmental > Terrestrial > Soil > Wetlands > Permafrost | place: Sweden: Abisko...
GGCGGCGGCGCAGCGGATGCTCATGATGCTCGAGCCGGAGCACCTGCTGGCCACCGACGAGCTCGCCGCGCTCATCCCGCACCAGCGGGAAGCGGGAGTCGACGAACTCGTCGGCTGACAGGAACCGCCTGGGCGCCCGTCGCGGCGCCGCCCTCCGGTCCACCAAGGAGCCAGCAGATGTCGCCGTTGCGCAAGTCTCCCGTCGACGTGGTCGACGGGACCGGTCCGGACGAGCCAGGGCGGGACGAGCTGCTTCCCGTTCTGCTCGCCGGGCTCGTCGACGGCGATCCCGAACGGCGCCGGAGGGCGGTGCTGGCCCTGTCCGACGAGCCCGCCGCCCTGCCCCACCTGATCGACCGCGTGGGGTCGGAGTCGGATCCCGCGGTGCGCGAGGCCCTGTGCGCGCACCTGGCCCGGCTCGACGACCCCGCCGTCGTCGACGGCCTGGCCGGGCTGCTGGCCAGCGACGACGCCGGCCTGCGGATCGCCGCCGCCGGGGTGCTGCAGCAGAACCGGACGGCCACCGAGGCGCGGGTGCCCGGGTGGCTCGCCGATGCCGACCGGGACGTCCGCATCCTCACCGTGATGGTCCTGGCCGGGTTGCGGTCCCCGCACGTCGAGCGGTGGCTCACCGACCTGGTCGAGCACGATCCCGATCCGAACGTGACCGCGTCGGCCATCGACGAGCTGGCCGCCCTGGTCGGATCCTCCTGCCACGCTGTTGTGCTGTCGGCCCGGGCCCGCTTCCCGGACGACCCCTTCATCGACTTCGTCGTGACCCGGGCGATGGCGGCCCCGGACCGTGAGCCACGGTGACCGTCCGCGCGGCCACTCCCGCCCTGCGGGATGCCGACTTCGTCCTGCTGCGGGACTACGTCTACCGGCGCACCGGGATCATGTTCACCGACAACAAGCGGTACTTCGTCGACAAGCGCGTGCACGCGATGATGGCCGCGTTCGGTGCGGCCGACTTCGCCTCGTACTTCAGTGCCCTCCGGCTGGGCGACGAGTCCCTCGTGCAGCAGCTCGTCAACGAGCTGACCGTCAACGAGACGTACTTCCTGCGGGAGGACTACCAGTTCGACGGGCTGATCCGTTCCGTCCTGCCCCGGGTCATGGCCGACCGGGCGGTGACGGGCCGGACGGAGGGGCCGGTCCGAATCCTGTCGCTGCCGTCGTCCACCGGTGAGGAGCCGTACTCGATCGCCATCCGGCTGCTCGAGGAGTGGCCGCTCATCGACCGCGTCGACGTCAGCATCGTGGCGGGGGACATCGACACCCGGGTGCTGGCGGCGGCCATGGCCGGGGTCTACGGGGCACGGTCGTTGCAGCGGATGCCCCAGGCGTTGCTGCGCCGGTACTTCGAGCCGGCCGGTCACGACTCCTACCGCATCGTCGACGACCTGCGGGACGCCGTCGACTTCCGGAAGATCAATATCTGCGACATCGCGAACATGCAGGCGTACCGCGAGTTCGACGTCGTCTTCTGCCGCAACCTGCTCATCTACTTCGACGAGGTCTCCTGCCGGACAGCCGCCGAGAACATCTTCGGCGCGCTACGACCCGGGGGGTTCGTCTTCCTCGGGCACAGCGAGTCGATGAGCCGCATCTCACCCATTTTCACCCCGCAGCGCTTCCCGGAAGGAATCGCCTACCAGCGGCCGATCCCAGGAGCCCGGAGATGACCAAGGACATCGTGAGCGATCCGACACAACACGTCCCGGAGCACCCCGCAGACGTCGACGGACCCGTCCTGGTGGTCGACGACTCCACCTCCGCCCGGGCCTATCACAAAGCCATCCTGGTCGACGCAGGGTTCGTCGTGCAGGAGGCGGGGAACGGCTACGAGGCGCTCGAACTCACCCTGAACCAACGGTTCGCCCTCCTCGTGGTCGACGTCAACATGCCGGTCATGGACGGCTACACCCTGGTCGAGGCCGTCCGCACGCAGTCGCTGGTTCCCGACGTGCCGATCATCATGATCAGCAGTGAGCAGGAGGACGTCGACTCCGCGGAGGCGTACCGGCGGGGCGCCAACGTCTATCTGGTGAAGCCCGCCGCACCGGAGCAACTGCACCTCACCGCGAGGTTGCTGACCGGCCGGGCCCACGGGGCCGCCGGGTCCGCAGGTGGCCGGCCGTGAACCTCGACACCCTCCTCGATCAGTTCCTCGCCGAGGCCGGCGATCTGCTCGACCTCGTCGACACCGGCCTGTTGGCCCTGGAACGTGACCCCGGCGACCGGCCCGTGCTGGACGAGGTCTTCCGTGCCGCGCACACCCTGAAGGGGTCGTCGGGTCTGTTCGACCTGCCCGCGCTGACCCGCCTCAACCACGCCGCCGAGGACCTGCTGGACGCCGTCCGCGGTGGCCGGATCTCCCTCACCGCCCCCATGATCGACGATCTGCTGGCGGCGTTCGACCTGGTCCGGGCCTGGATCGCAGAGCTGGCCCGCACCCGGACGCTGCCGCTGGAGGCGGCGCAGGACGGCGCCGCGCTCGGCGTGCGTCTGCGCGCACCGCTGGGCGGCGACCCGGTCGCCGCAACGGTCCCCGGGCAGCGCTTCCCCAGCGAGGCGTCCTCGGGGTCCCGCGGCACGGCGGCGCCGGTTCCGGGCTGGCTCCTCGCGGTGTTCGGTGCCGAGCGGGTCGGGCAGTTGCGCGACTGGCTCGTCCATGCCCGGACCACCGCCCGGGTGCTGCGCCTGGAGCCGGTCGAGGGCTGCTTCTTCTCCGGCGACGACCCGCTCCACCTGATCGCCCGGACGCCCGCCGTCGAAGCCCTGGACATCTCGCCCCGCGCGCCCTGGCCCGGTCCGGAGGAGTTCGACGAGTACCGCTGCCTGCTGGTCTTCACCCTGGTCACCCGGGCGACGCGCAGCGAGCTCGATCACCTGTACCGGTACGTCCCCGACGAGGTGGAGATCGCCGAGGTGGACGCCGACGGGTTGAGCGCGTTGCTCGACGGTCCCCGGCCGCCGGCCGGCGACGACCCCGCCCGGGTGGCTGCCGGGGCGCTCCTCGCCGCCCAGTTGCAGGTGCTCCGGGCCGACATCCCGGCCGACCAGGTGGGGGCGCGGCTGTCGTCCGTCGCCGCGGTCACCCGGTCGGCGCTGGCCGCGTGGGGCCGTCCGGTCGGCGACCCCGACGAGGTGGCGTCGGCGCTGGCCGAGTCGCTCCACCTCGGGTCACCGGACCCCCTCACGCAGCTCGTGGAGCGCGAACTCGCCGCCGGGCCGGAGGGTGCCGGGCCGGGGGGTGCCGAGGCGGAGGGTGCCGAGCCCGAGGTCGCGGGGCCGGACGGCGTCGAGCCGGAGGGCGGCGCGTTCGTCGAGCGGCGCGGTGAGCGGCCCGACCGCCGGACCGGGCAGCCCGACCTGCGGGCCGATCCGGTCGAGCGCCGGCGCGGGCCCGCCGACCGGCGGGGCCCCGGGGCGCGCATGCTGAAGGTGGAGCAGGCCACGGTGGACCGGTTGCTCGACCTCGTCGGGCAGCTGGTGGTGGCGAAGAACGGTCTGCCCTTCCTCGCCGCGGCTGCCGAGCAGGAGTGGAACGCCCGCCCGCTGGGCCGGCGGATCAAGGATCAGTACGGCGTGGTCAACCGGATCAGCGAGGAGCTCCAGACCGCCGTCATGGATGTCCGGATGCTGCCGCTCTCGACGGTTTTCGCCCGGTTCCCGCGGCTTGTGCGGGACCTGTCGCGCAGTCTCGGCAAGCAGGTCGAGCTGGTGCTGGAGGGGGAGGACACCGCCGCCGACAAGGACATCATCGAGATGCTCGGCGACCCGCTGGTCCACCTGATCCGTAACGCGCTCGACCACGGGGTGGAGGCGCCCGCCGTCCGGGTGGCGGCCGGCAAGCCGGCGGGCGCGACCGTGCGGCTGCGGGCGGCCCAGGAGCCCGATGCCGTGGTGATCGACGTCGTGGACGACGGTCGCGGCGTCGACCCGGCGACGATCAGGGCCGTCGCGTACCAGCGCGGGCTGCTCACCGAGGAGGAGCTCGCCGCGCTGAGCGACGAGGAGGCCGTCGACCTGATCTTCCGGCCAGGCTTCTCCACGGCGGAGCGCATCAGTGACGTCTCCGGGCGCGGGGTCGGGATGGACGCCGTCCGCGCGAGCGTGGTGGCCGCCGGCGGCTCGGTGCGGATCGTCAGCACGCCGGGGCAGGGCAGCCGGGTCCGGTTGCGGATGCCGCTGAGCATGGCCATCAGCCAGGTCATGATCGTGACGGTCGGCCGTCAGCGGTTCGGCGTCCCGGTGGACCTGGTGATCGAGACCGTCAGGGTGCCGACCGAACGGGTGGTGCAGGTGGAGCACCAGCCGGTGATCGTGCTGCGGGACACCGTCGTCCCGCTCATCGACCTTGTCGGAACCCTCCAGCTACCGATCGCCGATGCCGATCCACAGGTCGTGTCGGTGCTCGTGACCCGGGTCGACGGGGCGGAGATCGGCCTGGTGGTCGACGCCTTCCACGAAGGCGCGGAGGTGATCGTGAAGCCGATGGAGGGACTCCTCGCCGGCTCCCGGTCCTTCTGCGGGACGGCGCTCATGGGTGACGGTTCGGTGCTGCTGGTTCTTGACGTGAAGGAGGTGCTGGCCGGTGCCGGTGACGGTCTCTAGTGGTGTGGTCCTGCTGACCGGCGTCGTCCGGGTGGACGACGCCGAGCCCCTCACGCGTCATCTGCGTGAGATCCCACACCCGAAGGTGAGCCTGACGGGGTGCAGTCACCTGCACACCGCCGCCCTGCAGGCGCTGCTGGCCGCCCGCCCGGTGGTGGTCGGAGCGCCGACCGAGCCGTTTCTGGCCCGCTGGATCGCGCCCCTGCTGAGCCCGCGGGCCGACGCCCCGGAGGAGGGGCGATGACGACGGTCCTGCTGGTCGACGACTCCCGGACGGTCCTGATGAGCATGTCCGCGATCCTCACCAAGTCCGGGTTCGAGGTCGTGACGGCGACCGACGGCAGCGATGCGCTCGGCAAGCTCGACGAGGCGAAGCCGAACATCATCATCAGCGACCTGAACATGCCGACGATGGACGGTCTGACCTTCGTCCGGGAGGCCCGCAAGCGGCCCGGCGTCCGGTTCACGCCGATCCTGATGTTGACGACGGAGTCCGCGCAGGCCAAGCGGCAGGAGGCCAAGGCGGCCGGGGCCACCGGCTGGCTCGTCAAGCCGGTCGGGCCCGAGGAGCTGATCTCGGTCATCCGCCAGGTCGTGCCCGGGGCATGAACGGGCGAGCGGGGTGGGGCCGCCGGGCGCGCCGGGACGCCGGCCCGGGGCCGACGCGCCAGGCGGACGCCGCGCGGGTCGGCAGCGCGCTCGAGCACGCCGTGCCGGTCCTGGACCTGCTCGGCGCCCAGCTCGGGCACGTCGTGGAGACGACCGAGCACGCTGCCCTGTCGTTCCTCGACGAGGTCAAGGCCGTGGACGCCGCCGCCGGCAACGTCGCCTCGGAGGCCGACCGGCTCGCCGCGCTGACCGCGGAGCAGTCGGCCGAGCTGGCCGAGATCGCCGCCATCTCCCGGGGGTCCGGCGAGGTGATCGAGCAGCTCGTGGCGTTCATCGAGCGGCGGGACCGGGCCGTCATCGACCTGGTCGACGAGGTCCGCGGGCTCAGCGACCACCTCGGCAGCATCCAGAAGATCTCCCGGGCCACCACCACGCTGGCCCTCAACGCCAAGATCGAGGCCAGCCGGGCGGGGGAGCACGGCGCGGGCTTCCAGGTCGTGGCGGACGAGGTGCGCGAACTCTCCCGCCAGTCCGACATCGCCGCTCGGGACATCGGTGACCGGATCGAGCAGCTGGCGCTGCGGCTCGCCGAGGCCATGGCGGACCGGGCCGGCACGGACGACGGCACCGCGCGGTCCGACGGCGACCTCACCCGCCGGCTCGAGGCCGTCGCCCAGCAGCAGCGCTCGCTCGTCGAACGGCTTGACACCTTCACCGGGCGGGTAGACGGCGCGACCCGTCAGCTCGTCGCCAACTCCGGCACGGTGCACGGCCTGACCACCTCGATGATGGCCGGGCTGCAGTTCCAGGACGTGACCCGGCAGGTGATCGAGCACGTCGTCGGCACGCTGGACCAGCTCGGCCACCAGCTCGGCGACGTCGCCGGGGTGCTCGAGGGCCGTGGGGACGTCGACGGGCTGGGCGACCTGGAGGCGTCGATGGACCGCATCCGGGACGGCTACGTGATGGACCGCCAGCGCCAGACGCACGCCGAGGTGACCGGCGCGGGGCCCCGGGCCGAGGCCGCCCCCGCGATCGAGCTGTTCTGACCCACCTCCGGCCGTGGACCGGGCACTGACGGCGCGACCTGCGACGCCGCTCAGCCGGGACGGCCAGGTGCGACCAGCCCGGTGGCCAGCCGCGTGAGCTGCCGGCGCTCGTCGTCGTCCAGGGACGCGGTGAGAGCCGTCAGCCGTCGGCCGATCTCGGCGGCGCACCGGTCCGTGAGCTCCCGGCCCGCCGGGGTGAGGGACACCAGCACGCCGCGCCCGTCGTGCGGGGAGGGCGACCGCCGGACCACCCCGCGCTTCTCGGCCCGGCTCACCAGGCCGGTGACGGACGACTTGTCCAGGTCAAGGTGGGCCGCCAGCTCCAGCATGCCCGGCTGCCGGTCGCGGAGGATGCCGAGCAACCTGAGCTGGATCACCGACAGGTCGTGCTCAGCCGCGGCGACGGACAGCACCCTCTGGACCGCGAACGACAGCTGCGCCAGCGCGTCGACCAGGTCGGACGTGGCGGCCGGATCGGCTGGTTCGGCTGGATCGGTCGGTTCGGTGGGCACGACGGCCAGCGTAGTTGACGTAGTACGTGCCACCAACTATCTTCAAGTAGTACGTGATGCAAACTATTCAAGGGGGCACCCATGCACGCCGCCGTCGTCCACGCGTTCGGCACGCCGCCGCGCTTCGAGCCGTTCCCGGCGCCCGCCGTCAGCGGCGAGCACGAGGTCCTCGTGGAGGTGCTGGCCGCCGGCCTGCACCCGCGGGTGCGCTCGTCGGCCGACGGCAGCCACTACACCTCCGACGGGATGCTGCCGCTCGTCCCGGGGATCGACGCGGTGGGTCGTACCCCGGCGGGGGAGCTGCTGTACTTCGTCGCCCCCGACACGGCGCTCGGCACGATGGCGGAGCGGGCCGTCGTCGACCGCCGGCGGTCCATCACCCTGCCGCCGGGCACCGATCCGGTCGCCGTGGCGGCGGCCATGAACCCCGGGATGTCCGCCTGGATCGCGCTCCGCCGCCGGACCGTGCTGCCGGTGGGCGGGTCGGTCCTGGTGCTCGGGGCCACCGGCAGCGCCGGGCAGCTCGCCGTCCGGATCGCCCGGCACCTCGGCGCCGCCCGCGTGGTCGGTGCGGGGCGTGACCCGGGCCGGCTCGCGCTGCTGCCGGGCCTCGGCGTGGACGACGTCGTCGACCTCGCCGGCGGTTCCGACGAGGTCGGCGAGCGGCTCGCGGCGGCGGCGGCCGACGTCGACGTCGTCCTGGACTACCTCTGGGGCGCGCCGACCGAGCTGGCCCTCCGCGCGGTGCTCACGGCCCGTGCCGACCGTTCGAGGGCCCTGACCTGGGTCGAGGTCGGATCCGTGGCCGGCGAGGCCATCACGCTGCCGTCGGCCCTGCTGCGGGCCGCCGCCGTGAGCCTGCTGGGCAGCGGCCAGGGCTCGGTGACCACCGCCGGCATCGTCGCCGAACTGCCGTCCCTCGCCGCGGCGGTCGCGGCGGGCACCCTCGCGGTGGACACGCTGGCCGTCCCGCTCCGGGACGTCGAGGCCGCCTGGACCGCACCCACCGCCCCGGGGCGGCGCGTCGTCCTCACCCCGTGACGGCGGGCGCGGCGAGGACGCAGAACGTGGCGCCGTCCGGGTCCGCCAGGACGACCCAGCTGATCCGGTCGGGCGGCGCGCCGCCCTGACCGACGTCCGCCGGGCGCGCCCCGGCGGTGGTCAGCCGGGCCACCTCCACGTCCCGGTCGCCGCCGGGCAACGGCCGGACGTCGAGGTGGACGCGGTTCTTGCCGGCGGGTGGCCGGCGGGCGTGGACGAACTCGACGGCGGGCCCGCGGCCCCCCGGCGCGCGCACCGACGCCAGGTACGGCTCGGACGCCGTCACCCCCCAACCGGTGGCCCCGGCCCAGAACCGGGCGGCGGCGGTCGGGTCCGGCGAGAGGCACACGACGGCCGCGAGCGACCCCGCCTCGGCGTACTCCAGGCGCGGTTCGAGGACGCAGAAGCGGGTGCCGCCCGGATCCTCCAGCACGACCCACGGCACGTCGCCCTGCCCGATGTCGATCCGGCGGCCGCCGGCGGCCTCCGCCCGGGCGACCAGGTCGCGCTGCTCGGCGAGGGTGCGGCTGCGCAGGTCCAGGTGGACGCGGTGCGAGCCGGCGTCCGGGTCGGGCACCCGCTCGAGGAGGATCGGGATGCCGGGTTCCCCGGGCGGCGGGGTGAGCAGCACGTCGCCGTCGGGATCGGGCTGCGCCGCCCAGCCCAGCAGGTGCGACCACCAGGCACCGTGGGCGGCCGGGTCGGCGGTGTCGACGACGATCTCGTCGAGTTCGGTCGGCATGGCCCAGCGTCTCACGCGGATTCCGGTTCGGGCGTTCGCGCCGCACTGCCTAGGATCGTCCTATGACGCATGTCCTCTCCGCGGTGGCTTGGCCCTACGCCAACGGTCCGCGGCACATCGGCCACGTCGCCGGCTTCGGCGTCCCCTCCGACGTGTTCAGCCGGTACATGCGCATGGCGGGCCACGACGTCCTGATGGTCTCGGGCACCGACGAGCACGGCACGCCGATCCTCGTCCAGGCCGAGAAGGAGGGGGTCACGCCCCAGCAGCTCGCGGACCGCTACAACCGGGTCATCGCGGAGGACCTGCACGGGCTCGGCCTGTCCTACGACCTCTTCACCCGGACGACGACGCGCAACCACTACGCCGTCGCGCAGGAGCTGTTCCGCGTCGTCCACCGCAACGGGTACATGGTCGAGCGGACGACGACGGGCGCGATCTCGCCGTCCACCGGGCGCACCCTGCCCGACCGCTACATCCAGGGCACCTGCCCGATCTGCGCCTTCCCGAGCGCGCGCGGCGACCAGTGCGACAACTGCGGCAACCAGCTCGACGCCGCGGAGCTCATCGACCCGCGCAGCCGGATCAACGGCGAGACGCCGGTGTTCGTCGAGACGCAGCACTTCTTCCTCGACCTGCCGGCGCTCGCCGAGGCGCTCGGGAGCTGGCTGCAGACGCGGACGGACTGGCGCCCCAACGTCCTCAAGTTCAGCCTCAACCTGCTCGCGGACGTGCGGCCCCGCGCGATGACCCGCGACATCGACTGGGGCATCCCGGTGCCGCTGCCCGGCTGGGAGGAGAACCCGGCGAAGCGGCTGTACGTGTGGTTCGACGCCGTCATCGGGTACCTGTCGGCGTCGATCGAGTGGGCGCGGCGCAGCGGCGACCCCGACGCCTGGCGGGCGTGGTGGACCGACCCCGAGGCGCTCTCGTACTACTTCATGGGCAAGGACAACATCACCTTCCACTCCCAGATCTGGCCCGCCGAGCTCCTCGCCCACAACGGCAAGGGCGCGCGGGGCGGCGAGCCGGGGCGCTACGGCGAGCTGAACCTGCCGACCGAGGTGGTCTCGAGCGAGTTCCTCACCATGGAGGGCAAGCAGTTCTCGTCGTCGCGCGGGGTGGTGATCTACGTCCGCGACGTGCTGGCGCGATACCAGCCCGACGCGCTGCGGTACTTCATCGCGGTGGCCGGGCCGGAGAACCAGGACACCGACTTCACCTGGTCGGAGTTCGTGCGCCGTACCAATGACGAGCTGGTGGCGGGCTGGGGCAACCTGGTCAACCGGACCGCGTCGATGATCAACAAGAATCTCGGTGCGATCCCGGCGCGGGGCGAGCTCGCCGACGTCGACCACGCCCTGCTCGCCGCGACCGAGGGCGCGTTCACGTCCGTCGGCGACCTGCTGCGCACCCACCGGCAGAAGGCGGCCGTCAGCGAGGCCATGCGCGTCGTCGGTGAGGCGAACAAGTACCTGTCCGACACCGCGCCGTGGAAGCTGAAGAACGCCGACCCGGAGCGGATGGCGACCGTGCTGCACGTCGCCGCGCAGGCCGTCAGCGACCTGCGGACCGTGCTGTCGCCGTTCCTGCCGCACAGCGCCCAGGCGGTGCACGAGGCGTTCGGCGGTTCGGGGACGGTGTCGCCGATGCCCGAGCTGCGCGAGGTGGCGGACCTGGACGGCGGCCCCGGCTACCCGGTGCTGACCAACGAGTACGAGCTGGGCAAGAACGTGGCGGCCTGGGCGCCGACGCCGATCGTCCCCGGGACGCCGGTGCCGCCCGCCGTCCCGATCTTCACCAAGCTCGACGAGAAGGTCGTCGCCGAGGAGACCGAGCGGCTGAAGGAGCGCGCCGCCGAGTGAGCCGCCCGCCGTCCCCGCGACCGGCGGCCCCGGAGGCGCTGCCGGTCGCCGTCGTCGACAACCACGCCCACCTCGACCACACCCGCGGCGGGGACGAGCCGTTCGCGGTCGCCGACGCGCTGGCGGCCGCGGCGGCGGTCGGGGTGACGCGCGTGGTCCAGATCGGGTGCGAGCTGGAGTCGGCGCGCTGGACGGTGGACGCCGTCGAGCGGTTCCCGCAGCTGCTCGGCGGCGTCGCGCTCCACCCGACCGAGGCGACGGACATCCTGGCGAAGGACGGCGAGGCCGGTCTGGCCGCGGCCCTGGCGGAGATCGAGGCGCTGGCCGGGCACCCGCGCGTCCGCGTCGTCGGGGAGACCGGGCTCGACCACTACTGGGTGCGCCCGGACGACATCGCCGGGCGTGCCGCGCAGGTCACCTCGTTCCGCGCGCACGTCGCGCTGGCGAAGCGGCTGGGCAAGGTGCTTCAGATCCACGACCGGGACGCGCACGAGGACGTGCTCCGGGTGCTCGCCGAGGAGGGCGCGCCGGAGCGGACGGTGTTCCACTGCTTCAGCGGGGACGCCGCGATGGCCCGGTTCGTCGCGGACCAGGGCTGGTACCTGTCCTTCGCCGGGACGCTGACCTTCAAGAACGCGGCCGACCTGCGCGAGGCGGCGCGCGTCGTCCCGCTCGATCAGGTCCTCGTCGAGACGGACGCGCCCTACCTGGCGCCCGCACCGCACCGCGGGCGGACCAACGCGAGCTACCTCGTGCCGCTCACCGTGCGCTGCCTGGCCGAGGTGGTCCGCCGCGACCTGGCCGACGTCTGCGCCCGGCTCGACGCGACGAGCGAGCACCTCTACGGCCCCTGGTTCTGAGCCGCCGGGGCAGGGGTGTTCGGGGGATGTGACATTAGGTAGTCGACGGTTACGGTGAGTTCTCGATAGCCGGGTCGCCAGGCTGCGGGCCGGCGTGCCCGGGCCCCGTGAGCTCGGGAGTCCCGTGCCCGTCGTCAACACCGTCCGCCTCCTGCGGGTCGCGGCGCAGGCCGCGGTGCTGGCCGCCGTCGTCGGGGGCACGGTCGCCTACGCGCACCGGGCCACGGACGTCACCCTCCTGCTCGACGGCCGCGCCGTGCGGGTCCAGGCGGAGGCGGACGACGTCCGCGGGCTCCTCGACGACGAGGGCATCCGGGTCACCGAGCGGGACCTGGTGGCGCCCGGCCTGGACGCGCCGCTGCGTGCCGGCCAGGACGTCGTCGTCCGGTTCGCCCGGCCGCTGACCCTCGTCGTGGACGGCGCGCCGCGCACCTACTGGACCACGGAGCTCACCGTGGCCGACGCGCTCACCTCGCTCGGGATCCGGGCGGACGGCGCGACCCTGTCGGCGTCCCGGTCCCAGCCGCTGGGACGCGCGGGGCTGGACGTCGTCCTGTCGAACCCGAAGCTGGTGACCCTCGTGGCGGACGGCCGGGCCCGCGACGTGACGACGACGGCCCCCACGGTCGCGGAGCTGCTCGCCCAGCAGGCCGTGAGCCTGCGCCCGGCCGACCAGCTCTCGGTGCTGCCGACCTCGCCCGTCGTCGACGGGCTGGTGATCGCGCTGACCCGGATCGAGCGACGCCACGTCACCGTGACCGAGCCCCTCGCGCCGGCCACCGTGCAACGCCGGACGGCCGAGCTCGCCAAGGACCGCCGGCGCACCGTCGTCGCGGGCCGTCCCGGCACCCGGCGGACGGTGTACGAGGTCGTCCTCGCCGACGGGCGCCCGACGAGCCGCACCGCGCTGTCGGCGGTCGTCGTCCGTCCCGCGGTGGCCCGCGTCGTCGAGGTGGGGACGCGCCCCGATCCCGCCACTGTCGGTGGCTCGGTGCCCGGCGTCGACGGGCTGAACTGGACGTCGCTGGCGCGCTGCGAGTCCGGCGGCAACCCGCGCGCGGTCAACCCGGCCGGGTACTACGGCCTGTACCAGTTCAGCCCGGGGACGTGGCGTCGGGTGGGCGGGTCGGGCCTGCCGAGCGCTGCCCCGCCGGCCGAGCAGCTCTACCGCGCCAAGCTGCTCTACCAGCGCGGCGGCGCGGGCCAGTGGGGCTGCGGGCGGCACCTCTTCGACTGATCACGGGTGACCGCCGGCCGGTCGGGTCACTCCTCCTCGTCGGGCTCGGCCCCGTCGCCGCGGAAGAACAGCGAGGTGCCGCCCATCCGGAGCAGGTCGGCGATGGCCGAGGCTGCGGTGCCGACGGTGGGTGGGAGGGCGGCCAGTTCGGCCGGGGTCGCGGCGTCCGGCGGCGCGACGGCGGCCGGCGGGGCGAGCGGGCGCACCTGGTCGTCGGGCGGCGCGGCGGGCGCGGGCGGTGCCGGCGGCGAGGCCAGGCGGGCCGGGCCGAGATCGCCGGGACGCGCGCCCCCCGACCGGCCGGGGACCCGCTTGGCGGCGAACGGCGTCCCGGGGACGACGGTGACCTGCACGGTCGCGCCGGGCACGCCGCCCACCAGCGCCCCGGGCGGCAACGTGGCCCCCGCGACGGAGGTGACCGGTGCGGCGGGACCCACCGGCGGCGTGAGCCCGGGGGCGGCGGGGCCGGCCGCGGCGCCGCCGCGCAGGGTGTTGTCGATCACCTGGTCGCGGGGCAGGTCGACCGGACCCGGCTCCGGGAGGCCGGGCGCGAGCGCGTACGGCGGGGCGGCGGCCGACGGATAGCTCGCGGGCGGGTAGCTGGTCGCCGGGTAGCTGGCCGGCGGCTGTACCGGGGTCATGTACGGGGACGGCGGCTGCGTGGGCCCGCCACCGGCGGAGCTCTGCGGGAACGTCGGCCCTCGTCGCTCCTCGCCGCGCAGGTCCGTGCGGTGCCTGCCGGGAAAGGGGTCGTACGCCCCGTTCGCGTCGCCTGGGCCGCCCGGATCGGCCGGGGCGTCCGGCCAGGTCGGCCCGGTCCGGCCGCCCGGCGGGAAGTCGCCCGCAGAGAAGTCGCCCGCAGAGAAGTCGCCCGGCGGGAACGGGGCGCCCGGCAGCGGCGCGGGGCGGCCGGCGACCTCGCTGCCGGTCGTGCCGGCAGCGTCCTCGCCCACGGACGGGTCGTCCGACTGGGCGAGCGCCTCCAACCGCTCCTTGAGCGCGCGCCGTCGCAACGCCCCCTGGATGTCGTACATCGTGCCCCCTTCGGCCCGACTCAGCGGGTGCGGCCCATGGCCCGCTGCAGTACCACGTCGAGCAGTACCAGAAGAGTCTGCTTCACGGCAGCCCGTGATCGTGCATCCGTCGCGATGACGGGCACGTCGAGATCGACGTCGAGGGCCTCCCGCACGTCGTTCAGGTCGTGCGAGAGGTGGCCGGAGAACTGGTTGACGGCGACCACGAACGGCAGCCCGCGGTTCTCGAAGAAGTCGAGGGCCGGGAAGGAGTCGTCGATGCGCCGGCTGTCGACCAGGACGATCGCGCCGAGGGCCCCCGCCGTCAGCTCGTTCCACATGAAGCCGAAACGGTCCTGGCCGGGCGTGCCGAAGATGTAGAGGCGCAAGGACTCGTCGACCGTGATGCGGCCGAAGTCCATCGCGACGGTGGTCGTCGTCTTGGTCGTGACCTCGCCGGCGTTGTCCACCCCGGCGCCGAGCGAGGTCATCGCGGCCTCGGTCGTCAGGGGCGGGATCTCGGAGATGGCGCCGACCAGCGTCGTCTTGCCGACGCCGAACCCGCCGGCCACGATGATCTTGACCGGGACGGGTGCCGGGGCCGACACCGGGTGCTCAGAGTGCGTGGACAGCATTGATCAGCCTCATGATCAGCGACGGGTCGTTGGCAGGGTCTGCGACGGGCTCGCTCGCGGCCAGGTAGCCCTGGGTGGCGAGGTCCCGGGTGAGGACGGTCGCCACGCCGAGCGGGAGCTTGAGCAGGGCGGAGATCTCGACGATGGACTGCGGACTGCGGCACAGCGCCGCGATGTCCCGATGCTCGAACGACAACTGGTCCAGCCCCGCAGCGCCGCCCGGGGTCAGGACGTAGATCGTCTCGAATCCCGACAGACCCTGGTGCACGCGGCCCTGGGTCACGAAGTAGGGCCGGATCGCGCCGGCCTCTTCCTGCCCGGTGACGGAGATCGGGTCGCGGGTGGGCTGCAGGCCGGCCAGGAACGGCCGGCTCAGACTCTGCCGCTCGTGCTCTCCGTGCACCGGTCCGTTCATGACCCGAGGCCTCCCTTGAGCTCTGCCACGATCGCCGGGGTCAGCAGGGCGCCGATCCGGTCGACGAGGAGGGTCGTCTCGTACCCCACCGCCGCCAGGTCGGCGTCCCGGCTGGTCAGGACGCCGAGGACCGACCCGTCACTGATGGACGTGACGAACAGGTACCCGTGGTCCATCTCGACGATGACCTGGTTGACCGACCCCTTGCCCATCACCCGGGCGCCGCCCTCGGACAGGCTCCGCAGGCCGGACACGACGGCTGCCAGCCGGTCGTCCGACGCCCGGTCGTGGGACGACGACGCCGCCATGAGCAGCCCGTCCGAGGACACGGCGATGGTCTGCTCCACGAAGACGTCCGCATCCGTGAAGTTGGCCAGGAGCCAGTTCACGTTCTGTGCGTTCGGGCTCAGTGTTCTGCCAACGGACATGGCGCCTCCTCCGTTCGCCGGCCGCCGCTGTGCGGCCGGACCTGATGCTGGTCAGTCCTCATGCTCGGCGGCTCGGCGTCCTGCCACGAAGTTGCTCAGTGCCGCGCGGACCTCCGCCGCGCTCCGTTCGGGTGCCGGTGCCGACACCGGCAGATCGGTCTGGGGCATCTGGGCCCCGCGGACCCGGCGCGGCAGCAGGGGTCCGGGCGCCCCCACCTGCTGCGCCGCGGCGGCCGAGGCCGGCTGGGCGACCGGGTCGCCGTCCAGCGGGTGGGCGGCGCCGTTCGACGCCGGCCGCGGCTCGGCGCGCTTGAGGTCGGCGGCGTTCCCGATGGTCACCTCGGCGGCCGTCCGCCGGCCGGCGCTGAAGCTCGCCAGCGCGCCGCGGACGCTCTGCGCCGAGCGTTGGGGGCGCGCGCCGCCGTCGTCCGTGCGGACCGGCTGCGGTGCATCCCCGGTGTCGGGCAGTTGCGCGCCGCGCACCCGGCGGGTCAGGCCGGTTCCCTCACCGGGCCGCGCCGGCGGCTTCCGGAAGGAGATCGGACCGCTGACGGGCGAGCCGTCGGGGGCCGGGGGCAGCTGGATCGGCTCGGTCGCGTTCGGACCGCCCGCCCGGCCCAACTGCTGCCGGTGGGCCGACGGCATCGGGGGGACGCCGCGCATGCCGGTGAGCGGTCCGCCCGGCGGTCCGGCGGGCATCTCCCGGGCCGGCGGCGGCGGGGGCGGCAGCTGGAAGGAGCCGGTCGACACCGGCGCGGGCCGGCCACCGGGCTCGCCGCGGCCGGGCTGCAGGTAGGGATCGGCGGCGGTGCGCTCCCGCTCGACCGGGGCGCCCCAGCTCGGGGCCTCCTGGCCGGCGCCACGGTGGTCGCCACGGTCGGCGACGGGCTCGGGTCGCGGAGCCGCCGCCGGGCGACGGGACAGGTCGTCGGGCGTGAGGTGGGGCGGGGTCCTGCCGTTGGTGGCCGAGGAGCCGAAGGCCAGCTCCTCGCGCTGGCCGGACGCCGGGGCCGGCACCGCCCGCACGCCGGGGGGGCCGCTGTCGGGGGTCGACCCCGTCGAGCCGGATCCCGCGGGGCCGGACGGCGCGCCCAGCAGCCCCGCGACGTCGCTCCCCGCGCCGTTGTAGCCGGCCGGGACGGACCCCAGGCCCAGCTCGGGCTCGACGGCGCCGCGGCGCGGCGCCAGCGCGGAGGACGCCAGCGTGACCCACGCGACCACGCCGCCCACCGGGGACGCCGTCAGGTGCACCCGGAAGCCGTGCCGGGCCGCGAGCCGGCCGACGACGCCGAGCCCGAGCATCCGGGAATCGCTCAGCAGTCCGGACTGGTCGGCCGTGGTGATCAAGGTGTTCGCCGCGGCGAGCTCCTCGGGGCTCATCCCGATGCCCTCGTCGACGACGACGACCGTGTAGCCGTCGTGGTCGGTCCGGCCGAGCACCCGGACCCGGGTCTGCGGCGGGCTGAAGGCGGTGGCGTTCTCGAGCAGCTCGGCGATCAGGTGGGCGAGGTCGGAGACGCTCGCGCCCCGGACCTCGACCGGCTCCAGCTCCTTGATGTCGACCCGGTCGTAGGTCTCGATCTCGGAGAGGGCGGCGCGCAGGACGTCGGCGACCGGCACCGGCCGCGACCACGTCCGCAGCGGCGGCGACCCGGCGAGGACCAGCAGCGACTCCGCGTGACGGCGCATGCGGGTCGTCAGGTGGTCGAGGCGGAACAGGTTCTGCAGCGTGGCCGGGTCGCGCTCGTCGCTCTCCAGCTGGGTGATGTAGGTCAGCGTGCGGGAGAGCAGCTTGTGGTTGCGCCGACCCAGGTTGATGAACATCTGGGACGTCGCACGGCGCATCCGGGACTGCTGGGCGGCCATCTCGACGGCGGTCGCGACGACGGAGTTGAAGGCGCTCGCCGCGGACGACAGCTCGTCCACGCCCTCGGAGGCCTGCTCCGGCATGCTGGGGATCTCCTCCCCGGCCGCCGCGGCCCGCTGCACCTCCACCAGCACGCGGGGAAGCTCGACGGTGGCGACCTCGTTCAGCCGCCGCACCCGGTCGGTGATCGACCGCAGCACGGTCAGGCCGATGGCGATGCCGGCCGCGATGAGCAGGAGGGTGATGCCGATGATCACCAGGAGCTGCTGGCGGATCCGCGCGTTGCTGTCCGACTCGCTCTTCTTGACCAGGCCGTCGACGCGGGCCGCGGCGGACTCCAGGGCGATCCGGTGCCGGGTCAGCTGGTCGACCAGCGAGGTCTGCAGGATGGTGACCGCGTCCTGGCCGTTCCTGGAGCCCGATTTGACTGCCGGCAGGAACTGCTTGTCGTAGATGTTCAAGTACGATTCCGCGTACTTGCGCGACGTCGCCAGGTCCGCCTTGACCTGCGGATCCGCGAGAGCGCTCTCCTGCGACCAGGTCTGGTAGGCCTGGTCGTAGGCCTTGCGCCGGGTGTCGATGTCCGTGATCAGCGCGTCCTTCTGCCCGGCCACGAGCGTCGCCAGGGCGAGCTGCTGCACGTCGTCGTTGAGCTCGATGATGTACAGGCCTGGTGCCAGGGTGTTGCGCTGGAAGTCCTTGCCCACCTTGATGCTGTTGTACGTGGGCCCGCCGATCGAGATGCTCGGCACGAGGGCCAAGACGATCCCGACGAGGACCAGGGCCGTGACGGCAGGTGCGAAGGCCATCAGGGCGAGTCTGGTCCGGATGCGGGTGTTCCGGAGCATGGGCAAACCCCCGTCGCAGTACCCCCCGAATGGTCGCTACTAGAGGCGAGCATAGGGGCAACGATTGTTGTTTTGAGGATGGGTGGACCCAGCATCCTGCCAAACACCCGGACGGCAGATCTCCCCTGGTGGAGAACTGTTTCTCCCTGTGTTCGGGCCATTACCAAGGGCAATGAATCTTGCTCTCCGGTCATTGATCACTCCGCTGGGTACCGACGCCGGGGTGCCCTCGGCTCTGCCAGGCTGGGGTCGTGAGCGACCCTTCAGCCCCGCTGCTCGCCCCCCTGCTGGGCCCGGCCGACGTCCGTGAACTGGCGGCCCGGCTCGGCGTCCGGCCGACCAAGACCCTGGGTCAGAACTTCGTGGTCGACGCCAACACCGTGCGCCGGATCGTGCGGGCCGCCGGCGTGGGCGGGGCGGACGTCGTCCTGGAGATCGGGCCCGGGCTCGGCTCGCTGACCCTCGCCCTGCTCGACGTGGCCGCCGCCGTCGTCGCGGTCGAGATCGACCCGGTGCTGGCCGGGGAGCTGCCGGCCACCGTGGCGGCCCGCCGCCCGGACGCCGCGTCCCGGCTGACCGTCGTCCTGGCCGACGCCCTCCGGCTCACCGAGCTGCCCCTCGAACCGACCGCCTTGGTCGCCAACCTGCCGTACAACGTGTCGGTGCCGGTGCTGCTGACCGTGCTCGAGCGGTTCGGCTCGGTGCGGTCGGGCCTGGTCATGGTGCAGGCGGAGGTGGCGGACCGCCTCGCGGCCGCCCCCGGCGACCGTACCTACGGCGTCCCGAGCGTCAAGGCCGCCTGGTACGCCGACGTCCGCCGGGCCGGGTCCATCGGCCGCACCGTCTTCTGGCCGGCTCCCAACGTCGACTCGGGGCTGGTCGCCTTCACCCGGCGTGAGCCGCCGGTCACGCCGGCCACGCGCGAGGAGGTCTTCGCCTGCGTCGACGCCGCGTTCGCCCAGCGCCGCAAGACCCTGCGCGCCGCGCTCGCCGGCTGGGCCGGGTCCCCCGACGCCGCGGAGCGGGTGCTGCGCGCGGCCGGGGTCGACCCGCGCACGCGCGGGGAGCAGTTGACGGTCGGTCAGTTCGCCGAGGTCGCGGCGGCGCGAGGTGCGGTGAGGGCCTAGGGTCGGGAGCGGAACCCCGACCGGGAGGTCGGCCGAGGCGTGAGGGAGCTGGGGTGCCGGGCAGCAGTGGCGGGGTGACGGTCCGCGTCCCGGCCAAGATCAATCTTCAGCTGGCCGTCGGGGGCCCGCGACCGGACGGGTTCCACGAGCTGGCGACCGTGTTCCATGCCGTGTCTCTCTACGACGACGTCACGGCCCGTCCCGGGGACGGCGTCCGGGTGACGGTCGAGGGCCCGCAGGCCGCGTCCGTGCCGACGGACGAGCGCAACCTCGCCGTCCGCGCCGCCCTGCTCCTCGCCCGGCGCACCGGGATCGACGCCGGTGTCCACCTGCACATCCGCAAGGAGATCCCGGTGGCCGGCGGGATGGCCGGCGGGTCCGCGGACGCCGCGGCCGCGCTGCTGGCCTGCGACGCGCTCTGGCACGCCGGGCTCGGCCGCGACGAGCTCGCCGAGCTGGGGGCCGAGCTCGGCTCGGACGTCCCGTTCGGCCTGCTCGGCGGGACGGCGGTCGGCACCGGCCGGGGGGAGCGGCTCACGCCCGCCCTCGCCCGCGGCACCCACCACTGGGTCATCGCGCTCGCCGGCAGCGAGCTGTCGACCCCTGCCGTGTACGCCGAGACCGACCGGCTGCGCGCCGGGCGGGTCCTGCCCGAGCCGCGGGTGTCGGACCGGCTCATGCAGGCGCTGCGCTCCGGCGACCCGGACGCCCTCGGCGCGGTGCTCTCCAACGATCTGCAACCGGCGGCCCAGAGCCTCGCACCCGAGCTGGAGCGGACGCTGGCCGTCGGGCTCGACAACGGCGCGCTCGGCGGCCTGGTCAGCGGCTCGGGGCCGACCATCGCCTTCCTGGTGCGCGACCACGAGCAGGCCATGGACCTGTCGATCACGCTGGTCGCGGTCGGCGCCGTCGCCGAGGTGCGGCGGGCGCACGGCCCGGTGCCGGGCGCGCGCATCGTCGAGCCGGTGGCGGGCTGAGGGCGGTCGGCGAGTGGCGCACCTGCTGAACGTGGAGACCGTGACCGTGGCGCACGCCGCCCGGACCATCCTCGACGCCGTCTCGCTTGGCCTCGACGACGGCGACCGGATCGGCGTCGTCGGCCGCAACGGCGACGGGAAGTCGACGCTGCTGCGCGTGCTGGCCCGCGTCCAGGAGCCGGACTCGGGCCGGGTCACCCACACCCGCGGCGTCCACCTGGGCATGCTGGGCCAGCTCGACGCGCTGGACGCGGGCGCGACGGTGCGCCGGTCCGTGGTCGGCGACGTGCCCGACCACGTGTGGGCCGCCGACGCCAGCACCCGGGACGTCGTCACCGGCCTGCTCGGAGGCATGGACGCCGCCGGGGTGGGCGGGCTGGACGCGCTCGTCGGCGCGCTCTCGGGCGGCCAGCGGCGCCGGGTGGCGCTCGCGGCGCTGCTCACCGGCTCAGACGACGTCCTGCTGCTCGACGAGCCGACGAACCACCTGGACGTCGAGGGTGTGGCCTGGCTCGCCGACCACCTGAACGCGCGGTGGCCCGCCGGGCGCGGCGGCCTGGCCGTCGTCACGCACGACCGGTGGTTCCTGGACGCCGTCTGCACCCGCACCTGGGAGGTGCACGACGGCGTCGTCGACCCCTTTGACGGCGGGTACGCCGCCTACGTGCTGGCCCGGGCCGAGCGCAGCCGGATCGCGTCGTTCACCGAGGAGCGCCGGCAGAACCTGCTCCGCAAGGAGCTGGCCTGGCTGCGGCGGGGTGCGCCCGCCCGCACGAGCAAGCCCCGGTTCCGGCTGGACGCCGCGGCGAACCTCATCGCGGACGAGCCACCCCCGCGCGACGGGCTGGCCCTGCAGCGCATGGCGACCGCGCGCCTCGGCAAGGACGTCGTCGACATCGAGGACGTCACGCTCGTGGTGGGCTCCGGCGACACCCGCAAGGAGCTGCTGCGCGACGTCACCTGGCGGCTCGGGCCCGGCGACCGGATCGGCCTGGTGGGCGTCAACGGGTCGGGCAAGACGTCGCTGGTCCGGCTGCTCCTCGGTGACCTGGAGCCGGCGGCGGGCCGGGTGCGGCGGGGCAAGACCGTGCGGTCGGCGCTGCTCAGCCAGGACCTCACCGAGCTGGACGACGTCGCCGACCTGCGCGTGCAGGAGGCCGCCGAGCGCGTCCGCGGCTCGGTCCGCATCGGCGACCGGGACGTCACGGCGGGCCAGCTGCTGGAGCGGCTCGGCTTCACCCGGGAGCGGATCTGGACGCCGGTCGCCGAGCTGTCCGGCGGCGAGCGCCGGCGCTTGCAGCTGCTGCGCCTGCTGATGTCCGAGCCCAACCTGCTCGTGCTCGACGAGCCCACCAACGACCTGGACACCGACACCCTCGCCGCCGTCGAGGACACCCTGGACGGCTTCCCCGGCACGCTGCTGGTGGTCTCGCACGACCGCTACCTGCTCGAACGCGTCTGCGACCGGCAGTACGCGCTGCTGGGCGACGGCAGGCTGCGCGACCTGCCTGGCGGCGTCGAGGAGTACCTGACCCTGCGCCGGGCGTCGCTGCGCGCGGCCGCCGAGGGCCTGACGGCGTCGGCCTCGGCCGCGTCGTCCGCGGCCTCGGCGGCGGTCGCGGTCGACGCGGCACCGGCCGCGTCCGCCGGGGACGTCCGCGCGGCCCGCAAGGAGATGGCGCGCCTGGAGCGGCAGCTGTCCCGGCTGGCCGAGCAGGAGACCAAGCTGCACGCCGAGATGGCCGAGAAGGCCACCGACCACGAGGCGGTCCTGCGCCTGGACGAGCGCCTGCGCGCCGTCCACGCCGAGCGCGAGTCCGTCGAGGAGGACTGGCTCCAGGCCGCCGACGTCGTCGGCTGACCCGATCACCCCGTCGTGATCATGCACGGTTGACCCGTCTTTCCGGGTTCAACCGCGCATGATCACGGCGAAGTCCATGATCACGACGAGGTCGAGGGGGGCGCGTCGAAGGGGGCCACCAGGCGGCGGAGCAGGGTGGCGAGCGCGAGCCGGTCGGCGGGGGACAGGTCCGACAGCAGGGCGCGCTCGCGGTCCAGCAGCTCGGCCAGGGCGGTGTCGACCAGGCCCAGCCCCGGCTCGGTGATC
>Ga0302321_100001227_pt1 | contig 21941 bp, 20 predicted proteins | sample Fen_T0_1_FD_202505 | JGI IMG/M metagenome (GOLD analysis project Ga0302321, IMG submission 202505) | Peat permafrost microbial communities from Stordalen Mire near Abisko, Sweden - Fen_T0_1 | ecosystem: Environmental > Terrestrial > Soil > Wetlands > Permafrost | place: Sweden: Abisko...
TCTCGGTGCCTGTCCACGCGGCGAGCATGGCGCGTTCTTGCCGGAATCGTCGCCACGCTCGCGCCCCGGTGTCACGTTTCGCTGCGGCCTGTCATGATGGGATATACCGCTCAGCCGTGCGCGAGCGCGGGAGTGCTCCCGCGCTCGCGAGTCGTCGCGAATGATCTCCGCCGGCATTGCGTCGGCGGGCGCGCCGACATAGCGTCCTCAGTAGTAGCGGACGGATAGGTCGGACTTGGGGTGGGTTGTCCGCTACTCGCGCTCCCAAGATCCGGCCGGTTCAACCGAGGAGGCAGTCTTGAGAGCACGTGGCAGATTCGCATTCTATCGCACCAGCCTGTTTGCGCTGGCATCCTTGACCTGTATCCATTGTACGGCGGGTCAGGCGCCGACCGATACTTCCGGACAGGCGGTCGTCAACACGCCGCTGCCGAGTGATCTGAACCTGATCCTGAACGCGACGACCTCGGTCACGGTCGGCCCGTTCGCGCAGGTCTTCGGCGACGTCGGCAGCGCGGCGCTCGACGGCTCCGTGCTGTTCGATGTGTCCTCGACGCAGGGCTCCGGCGACAGGACGCTGGCGACCACCGTCGCGGTACGAGTCCTCGCGCAGGCGGGCCACGTGTACGGCAACGACATCACCATCGATGGCTCCGCCACCGCGCAGACCCTGGGGATCGATCCCACGAAGCTGCCGGCCGTGCCGTCGGGCACCGCGGCAACCCCGGGCACGACGGATGTAGACGTCTCGGCCAACCAGACGAAGCAACTGTGCCCCGGTCAATACGGCACGATCTCGCTGGCCGCCAACGCGACGCTGAACCTCAACGGCGGCATCTATGAGGTGAGCGAACTGATCCTCGCCGGGGGGGCGAAGCTCGAGCCCTCCGAGCCAGTGGTGATCTTCGTGTCCGGGGGTGTGACCACCGGGGTGGGCTCGGTGATCGCGCCGTACCCCCAGCTGGTCAATCCGATGTCCGCGGCCGACATCCGGATCGAGGTCGGCCGCGGCGTCTCGATCGGCGGCAGCTCGCAGGTGTTCGCGCACGTGCTGGCGCCGCATGGCAGGTTCACGCTCGGCGCGGCTTCGACGCTGAGCGGCGCGGCGTGGGCCAACGCGATCAGCATCGGCACGCAGAGTCTCGTCCTCGGCGAGGGCAGCTTCGCCGCGACGGCGCCGGCGGTGCCGCCGCCCTGCAACGACAACAGCGCGTGCACGGTCGACCAGTGCGTCGGTAGTGGCACGACGGTCGCGTTCTGCCGCAACACGCCGGTGCCGAGCGGCACGGTGTGCGGGAAGGGCGACGTGTGCAGCGGCGTGGCGACGTGTGACGGAGCGGGCCAGTGCCAGCCCGGCACGTTGGCCGGCGCAGGCACGTCGTGCAGCGACGGCGACGCCTGCGATGGCGCCGAGACGTGCGACGGCGCCGGCACCTGCGTCTCGGGGCCCGCGCCCGTGGTGAACGACGGCAACGCGTGCACCGTCGACGTCTGCGATCCCGTCACCGGCGTGTCGCACGATCCGGTTCCGGACGGCACGGCCTGCGGCGGCACCGGCGTGTGCAGGGGCGGCACGTGCTCGGTCCGCGCGCGCGCGCTCTACGCGATCAACGATCGCACTGCCCACCTCGAGCGGATCGACCCGACGACCTTCGCGGTCACCGACATCGGGCCGCTCGGCGTGCCTTACGCGTTCGGCGATTGCATGTTCAACCCGGCGGACCAGACGCTCTACATGGTCGATGGACGCGGCAGCTTCGGGCTCTACCGGGTGAACCTCACCACCGGCGCCGCGTCCCTGGTGGGGTTTCACGGCGTGAGCGCGATGGAGGCGATCGCGTATCACCCGCCGACCAACAAGGTCTACAGCATCGCCATCGATCCTCCGACGAACTTCTACTCGCTCAACACGACGACGGGCGCTGCGACCACCATCGGCCCGGTCACCGGCAGGTTCCAGGGAATGGCCTGGGATTCGACGCGGAGCAGGATGGTGGCGTTCGACGGAACCACGATGTTCGACGTCGACGTCGTCACGGGCCGGATGACGGCGATCGCCAACCCGCAGCCCGTGGTTGACTACGGTATCACCTACGACGAGAGCATCGATCGCTTCTGGGTCGTCGACTTCAATGGCCAGATCCTGCAGCTCGATCCAAACGCAGGCTTCGCGACGACGCGCTCGGGCTTCTTGTCCACGGGTGGCCACACCTGCATCGCGTCGGTGCCGCTGCCGTAGTCCGCGGCCCCCTCCCTCGCGGCTTTGACCATCTGGTCGCGTGCAGTGTGTGCACGCGGCGTGTCCAGCCGCGCACGGCGGTGCCTCACCGGCGACAAGGTCGGTGAGATGTCGGACGCGTCGGGCTTGTGGCTCGACGTCGCTTGCGCGCTGTCGAGGGGCGTCGAGCGAGAGCGTGCAGACCCGAGATCGCGCGGCCATGCGAGGCCGCGACGCGACCGCGTGGCGACCGCCACGTCGCGCGATGCCTTGCGCAGCAACGGTGTGCAGCGAGGCCGCGCGACGCCTAGGGCTTCGGCACGACCGCGATGCAGGTATGTCCACCGGTGGTGAATGTGCCTGAACGCGTGGTGGTGAAGCCGGCGTTCGGATCGAGCTGCAGGATCTGGCCATTGAAGTCGACGACCCAGAAGCGATCGATGCTCGGGTCATAGGTCATGCCGTAGTCGATCACGGGTTGCGGGATGGCGATCGGCGTCATCCCGCCCGTGGCGACGTCGACGGCGAACATCGTGGTTCCGTCGAACGCCACCATCCTGTTCCGCGTCGAATCCCAGGCCATTCCCTGGAACCTTCCGGTGACCGGGCCGATCGTGGTCGCAGCGCCCGTGGTCGTGTTGAGCGAGTAAAAACTCGTCGGGGGGTCGATGGCGATGCTGTAGACCGTGTTGGTCGGCGGGTGATACGCGATCGCCTCCATCGCGCTCACGCCGTGAGGGCCCACCAGGGACGCGGCGCCGCTGGTGAGATCCACCCGGTAGAGCCCGAAGCTGCCGCGCCCATCGACCATGTAGAGCGTCTGGTCCGCCGGGTTGAACATGCAATCGCCGAACGCGTAGGGCACGCCGAGCGGGCCAATATCGGTGACCGCGAAGGTCGTCGGGTCGATCCGCTCCAGGTGCTTGGTGGAATCGTTGATCGCGACCAGCATTTGCTGCGCGAACCCGGCCGTCACCGCCATCGCCGCCGCCATCGTCACCTGACACGCGCCCGCGCCCGTGCATGCGCCCGACCAGCCGACAAACACGGAGCCGGTGGCCGGGGTCGGGGTGAGCGTGACGACCGTGTTGATATTGTAGGCCTCCGAGCAGTCGCTCGGGCATGAGATACCGCCGGGACTCGAAGCGACCGTGCCCGTACCGTTGCCGGCCAGCACCACCGACAGCGGGAACTGTTTCAGCGTGAAGGTCGCGGTGACCGAGACGGCGCTCTCGACCGTGATCGTACACGCAGTTCCGGAGATCGTCGTGCAGCCGGTCCAGCTGGTGAACGTCGAGTCAGCCGACGGCGCGGCGGTCAACGTGACCTGGGTATGAGCATTGTAGCTCTCCGAGCAATCCCCGGGGCACGAGATGCCGGGCGCGGTGACCGTGCCGTGGCCGTTGCCGGCCAGCACCACCGACAGCGGGAACTGTTTCAGCGTGAAGCTCGCGGTGACCGAGACGGCGCTCTCGACCGTGACCGTGCACGCCGTTCCGGAGATCGCCGCGCAGCCGGTCCAGCTGGTGAACGTCGAGTCAGCCGACGGCGCGGCGTTCAAGGTGACCTGGGTATGAACATCGTGAATCTCCGAGCAATCCCCGGGGCACGAGATGCCGGGCGCGGTGACCGTGCCGTGGCCGTTGCCGGCCAGCACCACCGACAGCGGGAACTGTTTCAGCGTGAAGCTCGCGGTGACCGACGCGGCCTGGTCCAGCGTGACCGTGCAGGTCGTCGCGGAGCTGTCCGGACAACCGGTCCACCCGGTGAACGTCGAGTCGGTCGAGGGCGTTGCGGTCAACGTGACCACGGTGTGAGCGTCGTAGGTCGCGGTGCAGGCCTCGCCGCAGGAGATGCCGGCGAGATCCGAGGTCACCGAACCGTGGCCGTTGCCGGTCCTGTCGACGGTGAGCTGGCGCGGCTGCAGGGCGAAGGTCGCGGTGATCAGCGCGGCCTGGTCCATCGTGACCGTGCAGGGGGTCGGATCCGTGCAGCCCGGAGACGACCAGCCGGTGAACAGCGAGTCGTCGGCCGGGGCGGCCGAGAGGGTGACCACCGTGCCCGGCGGGAACCGCGCCGAGCAATCCGTCCCGCACGAGATCCCGGGCGGACTCGATGACACCAAGCCCGTGCCTTTGCCGGCAAGCGCCACGACCAGCTCGTTGTTCGCCGCGAACGCGGCGGTCACTGTGACGGGGCTGGTGACCGTGACCACGCAAGGGTCGGTGCCGCTGCATGCGCCCGTCCATCCCAGGAACGTCGACGTCGACGCCGGCGCCGCGACGAGCTGGAGCGCCGTGTTGTAGGGCACCGAGGTGGTGCATGTCCCCGGACACATGAGCTCTCCGGACGTCGAGACCACGGTGCCCGCGCCGCTGCCGATCGTGGCGACCTCGACGTTGAACATCGCCACGTCGAACTGGGCAGCGATGAGCAGGTCCTTCGTGACCGCGATCGTGCAGGACGGCTCGGTGCCGGCGCAGTCGCCGCTCCAGCCGCCGAACACGCCGCCGGTCGCGGGCGCGGCATGCAAGGTGATGCTGGCTCCGATCGCGACCGTGGCGGTGCAGGCGTCGGTGCACGAGAGCTGGACCCCGTCGGCCGAGACGTCGCCCGTCGCCGCGCCTGCGCGGTGGATGGTGATCGTCGCCATCGTCGGCGCGGGGAGCTTGTCGTCCGGCGTGAAGATCGTCTCCTTCAGCGAACACCCGGTCGCCAGCGTCGCGCCGCACAGCGCGGCGAGCAGCGCGCGCATCGTCAGGACCTCACCGCGCGAGTCGCCGCGCGCTCACAGCGAGCCCCGAGGTGGCTACATCCGACAGCTGCGTACACACACCATCCAGAACGTAAGACACCCATGAGAACGCTTGTACTGGAATCGCTGATCAAGCGTCAACGAGATCGATGTCCGCCGAGACAATTTCGAAGATCACATCGCGAACCCAGCACCTCGCTGGGCGGTGATCGCGCAAGGCCGGAAATCTCCGGCCTGCTGGATTTTTCGGGCGGCGCCGGACGGCGATCGACCGATCACGGAGCATCGGTTTGGCAGGAACTATCGGGCCGCTCGGCGCCCGCCCCGTCAGCAGCCCTTGTACACGTAGCCAGCATCGCCGAGCGGCACGAGTTCGCGGTCGCGCAGGACGATCGACAGCGACGGGAACGCGCTGCAGCCGGCATTGAACGCCGTCTCGACGTACTCGATGACGAGGACCTCGTCGCCATACCCGGCGCGGTACGCCTCGCACTCGGAGAATTCGTTGCATTCCTCGGCGACCGCGAAGTCGGTGCCGAGCTCGGCTTTGCGCGCGACCAGATCCGTCGAGTTCTTCTGGGCGATCGCGAGGCCTGCCGCGTGCGCGGCATCGGACATCGCGTGCATCATCGCGACCGCGTTATCCGCGGTCAATAATCCCTGGGACCGCGCGTACGAGTCGAGATTATCGATCTCCACCGCGTCGAACCCGGCCTGTCTGCAGCCCGCGATCCAGCCCGCGACGATCGCGGCGACCTCGGTCCGCTTGGCCGCGGTGGAGATATCGATCAGCGCCTCGTTCCATTCGGTGTCGATCACGGGGGCGCCGCTCGCGGTGCGCAGGATCAGCGCGGGGTGCTGGCTCTCCCACGCCGTCCTCTCGTTGGGCTGGATCTGGAAGCCGTTCACGTAGCAGATGTTGTAGAGCCCGGGGGCGATCGCGGCGGTGCGGTCACGCGAGACCACCGCGACCCCGGTCGGTGGTGGGTACGCGCCGCCGAGCTGGTAGTCGAACGCGGCGTTGCGCGGAGGCAGCTGCGGTGCCGCGCCCGCGGCGCCATCGGTCACCGCGGAATCACCAGCCGCCGCGTCGGCGGCCGGCGCTGGTCCGGACGAGCCACAGCCGGCGACCGAGAGGCCGCAGAGCACCATGAAGATACGAGGCATGCCGCTTAGACGCCGCGGTCTGCCCAGGGTTCATCGAATCAGCGAGGGGTGGTTCGCGCGGATCGTTGCGTCACCGCAGCAGGGATCGCCCTGCGATCCTGCTCCGGCTGCTCGATCCCACCGCCGTCCGCCAGGCCGCGGCGATCAGCTTGGTCTCGGACACGTCGGTGGTGCGCTTGATCCGGGCCTCGACCTCGGCCGCGATGCGGCGTAGCTCGGCGTGGTCGTAGCGACTCGAGTGGAAGGTCAGCGCGAGGATCGGGACGTCGTCGATCGAGCGTGACTTGACGAGCGGCGCGGACGCCCCGGGCGGGATCTTGTCGGTGTTGCCGGCGAGCTTCTGGTGCAGCCTGCCCAGCGAGCGCTCGACATGGGACGGTAACCGCCAGCGACCCGCAGATGGCGATCAGCAACGCCAGGAAACGGCGACCGCGAGGCGGCCGTCAGGGCTCGCTGTCGCGCCTGAACCGCGCCAGCGCCAGGAGCATGCGTTCCAGGTCGCGCGTCAGGTCCTTGCGGAAGAGCGAGAATTCCAGCGCCGCCAGCACGTTGGCTGCCACCGGTGACGGGAACGCCACCGGATGGAGGCCCGCGACCGTGCACACCGTGTCGTGCAGCAATTCAGCATATTGCTGCGCCGACAGATCAGGGACCTTCGATTCAAGGAATCTGCCAATCTCGCGAAACGATTCGAGCGATTTCGTCTTCACGAATCGAATCGTCTCTTCGCTGAGATTTCGCTCCAGCACCGCCGGCAGTGCCGTGAGGAGGGCGCACAACAGAGGACGCGCCGCGAGCGTCCGCGCCAGGTGACGCACCAGGGAGTCGAACGCCGACCGCCCGTTCGCCGGCCGCCGGTAGCTCGATGACAGGTGCTCGTACCAGGCGACCCATTCTTCCCACATCACCGAGAGCAGCACCGCCTCGCGCGTCTCGAAGTAGCGATAGATGTTCGACTTCGCCATCCCGGTGCGGCGCGCGAGCTCGTTGAGCGTGAGCGCGTCGAGATCGCCGCCTTCGCCGAGCATCGCGCGCGCGGTGGCGACGACATGCGCGCGGCGCTTCTCCTTCTGATCCGGTTGTCTCGCGCGCTGGAAGTCGGTCACGACACTTGCCAGCATACCTCCCCCCTTGACAGAAGACCATCGGTCGCCTAAAACATTTACAAGAGACCGACGGTCTCCTGTAACGGAAACAAGAGACCATCGGTCTCCACGCTGAAGGACTAAGCCCATGTCGAAGACGATCTTCATCACCGGCAGCTCCACTGGACTCGGGCGCGCCACCGCCGTGCTCTTTGCGTCGCGAGGCTGGAACGTCATCGCCACGATGCGTAACCCGGACGCGGCGAGTGACCTCGCCGTCACGAAGGGCATTACGCTCGTTCCGCTCGACGTGACAAAGCCCGAACAGATCGCCGCGGCCGCGAAGCAGGCGCTCTCGCTCGGCCCGGTCGATGTCGTGTTCAACAACGCTGGTTATGCGCTTGCCGGTCCGCTCGAAGGCGCGACCGACGAGCAGATTACCAGGCAGCTCGACACGAATCTCCTCGGTGTCATGCGGACGACGAAGGCGTTCATCCCGGCCTTGCGCGAGCGTGGCGCTGGCATGTTCATCGCCACCACGTCGATCGGCGCGCACGTGACGTTCCCGTTCATGTCCGTGTATCATGCAACCAAGTGGGCACTCGAGGGCTGGAGCGAGAGCCTCGCCTTTGAGCTCGGGAAATTCGGTATTCGCGTGAAGACCGTCGCGCCCGGGCATATCCCCACCGACTTCGCGGGCCGCTCCATCGTCTACACCCCGAACCCCGCGTATGCCGAGATCTCCGGCAAGGCGGCGGCCGTGTTCAACAGCCCCGAGCAGCAGACGCGCGGCTCGACGCCCGAGCAGATTGCGGAGACCGTCTGGGAGGCCGCCACAGACGAGAAGGACCAGATCACCTACGTCGCCGGCGCGGACGCGAAGACGCTCGTCGCGCAGCGCAAGGCGGTGGGCGTCGATGCCTTCCGCAAGGGCGTCGCGCAGCGTTACTTCGGATGAGCCGCACATCGTCGCGCACCCGACCGCGCCGGAGACCGCGGGCCGCCACCGCGATCCTGCGGTCGTCGACGGTCGGGGCCCCCCCCGACCGGCAGCGCCACCGAATGGAGGCGCGGTTCCAGCGATGCTCCGCCAGGTCCGCACCAGGCGCATCCGTGCCGCGCCATCACTGACGACGTAGACCGCCTCGAGCGGGTTGTGTGGCCGAGCTCGAGCGCCGCTTGCGCCAGGGCCTCGCGAGCCTGGTCGAGGCGCGCGAGGCCCTGGACCGACAGCCGCGCGATCAGCTCGCCGGCCCCTTGACCCGCGCCCCCAGGCGCAATGGAGCTCGGCGACCCTGCCCATCACGGTCGACGAGATCTCCACGGTGTCGCGCGCGCACCGTGCCGATCACGTCCTCGCCGGCGAGGCGGTCCACGACCCGCGCCGCCTCGGTCCGCACGTCTCGAACCGGGAGTGGTGAGTCCCGGGGCGGGCGCGTGCGATGCACAGCCAGCCCAGCTCATGACGAGCAGGGCTGCGATCAGCGAGGGCGGTGGCCGGCGGTCGAGCATGTCGGGTGAGAGCCGCGCCGGCGCGAAACGATTCGATGAAGGCCGACCTCGCCACGTTCGATCTATCGCTCGACCGCTGGAGCGGCATCGTGGAGATCTTCGCCCACGTGCCGGTCGCCGTCCGACGCCGCGTGCACGCCCAGGTCCCGCTCGCGCTGCACCCGGGTGGCTGCGTGGTGCTCGAGATCTATCGACCGGAGCAGCTCGCCCTCGGCACCGGGGGCCCGAAGGATGTCGCGCTACTGGCGCAGCTCACCGATCTCCGCGACGAGCTGCGCCCGCTCGACCTCGTGATCGCGCGCGAGGCCGACCGCGAGATCCACGAAGGTCGATTCCATGGCGGACCGAGCGCCACGGTCCAGGTGGTCGGCGTCCGTCCGGCGGACGCCGGATCCCGGCGCTGATCACGAGCTCCTGCGCGAGCCGCGAACCCTTCGGCGCGGATCTTGGCTCTGGTCTGGCAAGGAGACTCGCCATGCTCACTCACAACCAATCGTCGCTGGACCGCGCGGTGCGGCTCGTCATCGGGATCGCGCTGCTTGCGCTGCTGGCGCCGCCGCGCGCGCCATCCCCGTGGGCGCCCCGCCGCAGTTCGGCGGCAGCAACGAGGTGTGGAGCCCCGAGGCGATGCTGGTCGGGGCGGCGCTCGAGTGCCTGTGGACCAGGTTCGAGGCCTACGCGCGCCACGATCGGCTCGAGGTCTCCGGCTGGCGGAGCAGCGGAGTTGGCGTGCTCGACAAGGGCCCGACGGGCCCGGAGTTCGATCAGCTGGACGACTGCATCTGCAGCGCGGAGTAGCGCCGCTACGGCGGCGTAGTCTGCCGGTGGGCGCGATGTTCGAACGCACAGCGAGCCGGCGTGCGCGGCGGAGAACGCAGCAACGCCGATGGTGCAATTCGCGGGCGACCGGACCTCGACGATGCGAGCGGCCCGGCAAGGCCGTCGATCCACCCTCATCGAGCCCTCACACAGCGCACGCGCTCCTGGGACTCGTGCGGGACGCATGGCCCGGAAGCCGGACGCGTACCGACGATTGCCTCATGGAGCCCAACCACACTCCGATCGCGGCTCCGGTCCCCGTCGAGACACGTGGGACGCCGAGATCTTTCGGCGAAGACCCCGTGGCAGCCGAGTTCGCTACGGTTGCAACAAATAGCGCCGAAAACAAAATAATTTCGAGCCGCTGCCCGGGTTTGAACCGGGGACCTACGGTTTACGAAATGAACGCTTGCCGTGATTCAGGGAGATGGCGCGTGGTGGGTAGAGGTGATTGTCGAGGGAAAGCAACGGTTTCCGGGATGGCGTCGGGGTGGGGCCGGTGGTAGCGTTGGTGACTAATTGGCGACTAAATCACCCTCAGGTCGCGGCCCCATGAAGATCTCGAACGAAACCATCTCGCAGCTCACCCTCCCGCCCGGTAAGTCGCAGCTCGTCGTGTGGGACGACAAGCTCCCCGGGTTCGGTGTCGTGATCGGACGCCGCAAGCGAACCTTTGTCGTCGAGGCCCGCGTCGAGGGGCGCAAGCGCCGCATCAAGATCGGCGTGCTCGGCGAACTCGGCGGCGACCGCATGCCGTGGACCGCGACGCTTGCCCGTGACGAGGCCAAGACGATCGTGGGCGACATGGCCGCGGGCCGGCTTCCCGATCGGCCAAGCGCGCCGCGCGGTGCCGCTGGAGGCCCGACGCTTCGCGACGCGCTCGACGCGCACCTCGCCCGCATGCGCAAGAAGCAGCGGGCAGAGCGCTCGATCGAGACCCTCGAGAGCGAGGTCAAGAAGTACCTCGCCCCCTGGCTCGATCGCCCGATCACCGATCTCACCGGCGCGCAGATGATCGAGCTGCACGAAGCGATCAAGGCGGGCGCGCGGGCGCGCGCCGGATCGAACCGGAGCAATGCCAAGGGAGCGCCGCTGGCAAACCGGGTCATCGCTAGCGTGTCGGCCTGCTGGAACTCGCTCAACCGCAAGCTCGAAGGTTCGCTCGGCAACTGGAACCCGGCCAAGGCAGTAGACCGCGACGTCCTCAAGCCCAAGCGCGAGCGGGTTGCCGATGACCAGCTCCCGGCGTGGTGGGCCACGGTGCAGACGCTCTCGCCCGTGCGCCGCGACCTGCAGATCTTCTGCATGTTCACCGGAATGCGGTCCGAGGCAGCGCGGCACGTCCGGTGGGAGCACGTCAACCTCGCCACCAAGTCGCTCTCGGTGCCTGCCCCCAAGGGCGGCGAGGCCAAGGCGTTCTCGTTGCCGCTCGGCCCCACGCTCGTCGAGCTGTTGCAGCGCCGCCGTCGCGACAACGCGGAGCGTTTCGAGGAACACGGCGGCGATGCCGGGTTCGTGTTCCCGTCACTGTCGAGGGCTCGCCCGTTCGTCGTGCAGCCGATCGCAGAGGTCAAGGAGCGGCGGCTCAACGCGAAGACCGGCATGGTCGAGAAGTACGTCAGCGGCCCCCACGTCAGCCGGCGGACGTACCTGAGCGTCGCCGCCGAGAGCGGGATCGGCGAACTCGATCGGTCGGTTCTGGCGAACCACGCGTTCGGTCGCCACAGCGTGAACCAGAGCTACATCGAGCAAGCGTTCCCGCATCTTCTCGATTGCCAGACCAAGATCGACGCAGCCCTGTGGGCGCGCATCCGTCCGGCGTGGGACGGTCATCCGGGCTTGCCGACCGCGCACGACGCGATCCACGCGTCGACATCGGCGCGGGCGTAGCGCACCCGCCGGCCGAGCTTGTGCCAGCGTGGTCCCTTCCCGTGCTTGCGCCAATGCAAGAGCGTGTTGATCGGCGTCGCCAGGTATGCCGACAGCTGATGGCCATCGAGCCAGCTGGTCGATGGATCTGCCCCCGCGGTCTTGAGGTGCTCCTCGCTCTGCGCGGGCGGGCTGCCTTCGCCCTGCAGTGCACGGGCAAGGGCGCGCACCGCAATCTCAAGCGATTCGTCCGTGCCGCTGCGCGATGGCGGTGGTGCGGCGTTGGCCCTCGCCCGCACGATCTCAAGCCGCGCCGCTCGCCGCGTCACGTCGCGCTCCGGCTTGTGAACGTTGGTGCGGTCATGATCAGGCTCCGGTGCCTTGCTCGCGGGCGTTCGCCTTGAGCTGTTCGATGGGGATCCCCAGCTCGCGCGCGGCGACCGCGAGATACGGGTTGTCGTCGTCCGCGGCGAGCGCGTTCGGCACCGGCCTCGATGCCAGCACCTCCCCCGACTCGACCAGCTCGCCGTGCTCGATCATGTTCGCCCGCAGCTGTTCGACTGTCAGCCCGAGCTGTTCAGCGGCGATCTCGAGCGCATCGTCGAGCGCAAGCGCGAGCGCCTGCGGATCCGATGGCGCTCCGTCCGACTCGGCCAGCTCGCCGTGATCCACCATGTTCTGCCGGATCGCGTCCTCGGTGAGCCCGAGGATCCGCGCCGCGTTCTGCAGAGCTGGTGACAGCGGCGCGGCGGTCGGGCGAGGTGCTGCGATCGTGCGGCTCGCAGGGGTCGCAGCGACCTCCGGCGCGGGGATCGCCGCCGCGGCACGTGGCCGGAGATCCAGCTCGGCGGCGAGCGCTGCGCGGACGTCGTCGATCCGCGTGCCCTTGACCGCCGGAACGTTGACGCAGCTAACCTCCGTGCCCTCCGCGGTCTGGAACTCGAATTCGACCACGCGCGACAACCCATCGACCTTCACGACGTCAAGCGGCCAGCATCCGCACGCCTCGTCGGATCGACGATTCGCGCCATGCAGGCTGCAGATCACGTCGCCGGTCGGCACCCAGGCGATGGAGAATCGATCAAGGGTCCCATCGAGCACGGAGATCACCGCGTCCGGCTTGACGATCTGCAGCACCTGGACGAACGAAGCCCATCCGGTCGCGTCGTCGTTCAGCAGCTGGCTCGATGTGACCGTTCCGATCCTGTCGGCCTGCTTGGTCGCATTGTGGTCGCGCAGCACCGGCACGCCGACGAACGACGCGGCGAGCTCGGCGAGCGCCGAGGTCTTGAAGCGCAAGCCGCGGCGGTTCGGCTGGCCATCCTTCTGCCGGTAGGTCCGGGCAGTGATCGCCAGCTCCACGTGCTGGCCGCCGCGCACCGACGTGATCAGCTCGCGCCGACGATCGGGATCCTCGCCGGGCGAAGCCTTGAGCGTGGTACCGCCCGACCAGCCGATCACTTGGAGGTCGCCTGCCAGGTCGGAAAGAACATCATCCGAGCAACAACCGAGAACGCGTGCATTCCCCATTGGGATCTTCACTGACCACCTCCAAATTCGCTGTCATCAGGATCGGAATCGACTGGTGCCTTGAGCCTCGCCTTCGCCGCTGCCTTGAGCCGGCTCGACGAGCCATCTCCCGAGTCAGGCGGTGCGTTGCGCCGCGCCGCGGCGATCTTGAGTTGTTCCAACTCGGCGCGTAGCGAGGCCTCTTCGGCGACGAGCAACTCGCTACGCGTGCGTGCGGCGGCGAGGGCCGCAGATGCCGGGACATCGTCCACGACGTCAAGCGCATCGTCCGCGCGGAGCTCCGCGAGCTGGGCGGCGGTGATCATGATCTCCGATTGCCCCAGCGTGAACCGGAAGCCGGCGCGCCGCCGGCTCGGTAGTGCCTTCGTCCTCACCCGAACCGTGATCAGCGGCGCGGGGTCGCTCGGGGGATCAGGTTGGCGCTCGATCTGCGCCAAGCCGATGACGGCGCCGAGCGCATCGTCGGGGCCGATGGCCTGCGTGGTCGCAAGCCCGCGGCCGGCGCGCCCGAGGTAGTGGAGAGCGAACCGAACCAGCGGCCCGGCCGACGTGTCCGCGAGCGCGTGGTCGATTGCCGCGAGGCATCGGCGGCGGACGATGTCGACCGACTCAGACCACGCGGCGACCGCGAGGCGCTGGCGTTCGCGCGCCTGCCTGATCAGGCGCTCAAACTCCGGGATCCAACTCGCCGCGTCGGCGTCGGGCGGCGACTTTTGTTGCGCGAGCGCGACCCGTTCGATCATGGGGGCCAACTCGGCCGCGAACGGTTCGTTCAGGAAGCGGGCCGGGAACCGCTCGCCGATCAGTTCGGCACACGTCGTCATCCACGGCGGTGGAGTCTCGTTCGACACCCACCGCCGAACGGTGACTGGCGGCAACGCCAGCGGCGGCGGCACATCGGCGCCGACCGCGAAGATCAGGCCGTTGATCTCGTCGATGCCGCTGACGATATCGAGCCCATCGACCACGCTCTCGAGGAGCTGATCGATACGATGCCAGATCGCAATGAGCATGCGGTCAGACCCCTTGCGGATCGTCCGATCGATCGCCGCGCGCAGGGCGATGAGCGCCGGTTCGCGCTGCCTCGGCAGCGTCAGGCCGAGCACCGCGGCAAGCTTCAGCCACCACGCGACAACCGCCGCGCCAACGACCGAGGGCAGGCCGGCCGGTACCAGGACGCGCGGCGGCGGCGGCGGCGAGTGGCGAAACTCCAGCGAAGCGTCTTCGATTATCGCCTGCGCGCCGGCCGCGTTCACAACGCTCTCGCCAGCGCTCTGCCGTTTCGTGATCTCAGCGGCTGTCAGCTCGATGATTTCGACCTCTCGATACGTTCCGCGCATGAAGCGCAGGCCGGCGCGGTCGCGCTTCGGAAGTTTCGTTGTTGTGACCCACAGCCGGGTCGTGGGTGCAGATTCGCCGAGCGTGTCTGTTTCATTGCTCATGATGTTGTTCTCCGGGTCCAAGACTTGATGAGGTGATTGAGTTCAGGCTCGGCCGCGTTGGCCGCGTAGCGGGCGCAGCTCGTTCAGCTCGGCGGCGAGCGCATCGGTGCCGTAGTCGGTGGCGATGGCGCGGAGCTCGAGCTCGGCCGGCGACGCTGCACCGTCGGCGCCACGGGTCAACGTGCGATCACGGTAGGCGGCGGCGATCAGGTGATCCGTCTGCCACGCCGCTTGATCCGCGACCACGCGGGCGATCTCCTTCTCGGCCACCGCCGCCGCAGCGCGGAGCTGCGCCGTCTCGGCCTGGACCACGAGCGTGTCGCAGCGCATGGCAACGAGCGCGGCGATCGCGCGATCTTCGTCGCGCTCGTCGCGTAGCTCGACGAGCCCGAGCACCGCCGCGAGCCGCGACAGCGACGGCTCGGCGGACGGTGTCGGCGGCGAGCCGTCGAGATCGTCTGCCTCGGACCGCGCCGTGGCGGGTTGTTCCGGATCAGTGGGGCCGACGGCGCTCACGTGAGCCGCCCCCCGAGCACCACGTGATCGGGGTGCCACAGGTCGTGACGGGGCTCGCCGGACACGGTGAGCTCGCCGTCGATGCTGCAGTCGAGCAGCCCGTCGGCACCGAGCTCGCGCCAGTGGCAGATGCCAGGGAGGCCGCGCACGGTGCAGCGGCGCCAGACGGGGTATTGAAGCCGCGGTAGCTGGAGCGATTCTAAAAGCTGCATTGGATCCTTGCTCGTCGTGCGGCGCGTCGGCCGCGGGTTGATGCGGCCCGCGCGGAGTGCGCGTACCGGTGGAGCCTGATTGCGATGCGCCGGGGCAGCGCTGGGGACGCCGCGCCGGCTCGGCGAGCGAGTCGCTGGAACCTCGGGCCGGGCCGGGCTGCGCAGCTGTCGCGGTCGCGACCTCGGCGAACGAGCGGGCTTGCGTTTCGAACCGCCGCGACCCACGTTGACCACGCGATGGCGCGTTCGCCGCGACGTCGCCAGCGAGGCCCGGTGGCGGTGGCGAGGCCCGGCAGCGACGGCTCGATCGAGCCGCCGGGAGGTCTGCGGCTGCCCTGTAAGCCAAAATACCAATCTCTGGTGAAGCCATGCAGGGCTGTCCTGGCCACCCCCCGTAATAAAAACGCCGATCGTGTACGCGCGAAGATCGGACGGGCGCGCGATCGTGCGGGCGCGTGGATCGGACGCGGGCGCGATCGGCAACAGCACCCCGGCCGGCCCGGTGATGCGTCGGGCCCGTCCGCTGGTCGGTGGGATCGTGGGATCGGGGTGGGATTTCGGCGATCCCGCCCCCCGGGGACTGGGATCGTGGGACTCGGGCCTATAGGCCCGATCCCACACCCCACGCACTCCCGGCCGGTTCACCGAGCGCCAACGCACACGATCCCCTTCCCCTCGGGCAAGTCCTGCAGTGCGAGCCGATCCGCCGCGAGCAGCCTCTCGATCGCGTGGCGCGTACGGCCTTCGGGGATCCCGCACACGGCGCGCAGCTGGCGCCGGGTCAGCCGCTTGCCTGCGATCGCCAAATCACGAACGCGAGAAAAGACCGCGTGGTCGTCTTGGTCATCGCGCGCGTGGCCGGCGTCAGCGGCGGCGGCGCGGCTCACTGCCCATGCGGCCTTGACTGCCTCGCCGTTGCCGTCGTCGTCGATCGCGAGTTCGAGCGTGAACTGGCCGCCGCTTCGAGCCCCTTTTACCTCGCTGTCCACGACGATTCGGAACTTCGCCGGTGGCTCACCCGGGATGCTCGCGAGGTAGATTCCCGAATCCGTCGAGCCGTGGATGGCGCCCGATCCGCGTAGTCGTTGTCCTGGTCTGCGCTTCGCGGAATCAACGCTAGACTTTCCGGCGTGGTGGACGATGGCCACGGTGCAGCTCAACAGCTCGGCGATCAACCGGAGCCGGCGCATGACCCGGCTGATCTCGTCGCTAGAGTCTTCAGCCGCGGACGAGACGTCTCGCAGCGGATCGAGAACGAGCAGATCGATCTGTCCGATCGCACGGCAGGAGGCGATGATCAGCGCGAGGTCATCATCCTTGGTGATGTCCATGAACCTGCCCCGCGGTCGCAAGTGCAGCCGTCCTCGCTCGATGCGCGCGTCACCGCGGCCGGCGAGGAGCGCACGAACGCGGTTGCGGACCTGTTTGTCCGTATCCTCGGCGTAGTAGTAGGCGACCACGCCATGCTCGGCGAAGAATTCGCCGCAGACCTTCGTGCCCGTCGCCACCGCGATCGCGATCTCCGTCGCGAGCCAGGTCTTCGACACCTTCGGCTCGGCACCGATCGTGGTGATTCCACCGCGAGTGATGAGGCCCGTGACGAGCCACGGTGTCCGCGGAAAGTCACGCTGTAGCAGGTCGACGGCGTCACCATCGCCGAACAACGGAGGCCGATCGGCGACTGTGCGGGATCCAAGCGCCCGCTGGACGTCCAGCAGCGCGCGCGCCAGCTCGCTCGCCCAGCGCGAGGCTGCGCCGCCGCTCGCAGTGTCCGGCCCCCGGACGTCCTTATCGCGGTCGGTCTCGGCTTGGGCGTCCCCTAGTCGCACTGTCACCAGAGCGCCACCATTCAATGAATGGCCATTATGTCCGGTTTCCGGACACGGAACCTCACCACGCGCCCGTCCGAACACCGGAAGATCGTCGTCGGTCATGGAGACCACCGCCAACCAGCGCGCCACGCGTCATTCAGATCCTCCGAGGCACCCAGATCGACGATGCGCAACGTGCGGCCGAGCTCAAGCCCCAGCGCCATCGCCGCGCGTCCGCCGGTGATCGCGGCGCGTTCGCCCGCGCCGGGGATGCCGTCGTGACCGTCGGCATGCGGGACCACCCACAGAACGCCGCCAGTCACGCTGACCCGGATCGCCGCCGCCTCGATAAGCGCAGCCATCGCCCCGGCGCTGTGCGCGCCGCAGACCGCGACGCCGGGGAACGTCTCGATCGCCGTCAGGCTGTCGACTACCCCCTCGACCACCACGACGTCGCCGGTCACCTGATCGATCCGGCCGACCAGAGATCCAATGTTGTGGCACCCTGTGAGCCCGGGTGCCTTGGGAAGCTCGCCGACTCGCCGACGCCGCGTCACGACGTTCATGATCCGGCCGTCGACGAAGTTTCGAAGCGCGACGACCGGGTTGCCGTTGATGTCGAAGCGGACGGCGTCGCGTTCGATCAGCACGCTGGCGTCGAGGCCGCGTGATTCAATGTACGCCTCGCCGAGCCCGCTGCGCGGCGCAGCCGATGACCAAACCAGCGCCGCCCTCGACTCGACCGAGCACTCGGTGCTGTACTCGTAGACATGAGCATCGACTCCGAACCGCGCGACGTCGCTGCGCTCGTCGCTGAGCGAGTCGAACCCGTGCCCGATCGCGTGATCGCGGAGCCGGCGCGCGAAGTCCGGCGTGCGGCTCACGACCGCGCGAATTCTGGCCGATTCGCTCATGCGAGCCCGGCCATGGCAAGCTGAAGATCGACAACAGCGTGGAATTCGTCGTCGGTCGTGATCGGTGTCAGCGGGAGCGCGATCATCCCGCCAAAACTCTCGAATCGCCGAATCCAATTTTCGATCTCAAGATCGCGCTGGGGCCCGCGTCGGAGCGCGGCCACCGCAGCGACGGCAGCCATCCCGAGGCCGCCGTCGATGGCGACCATCGCGGCGTCGCCGCGCTCGATCACCTCATCAATTTGGCGTTTGGTCAAAGTGCCTATCACGCCAATGAAAGTGATTGAATCGAGTGCTTAAGGCGAGCTCCATGTTTGCCCGGTAGTTCGGCCCGGCTTTGTGCCCGAACTGCCGGGCCTCAGCGGAATCATTGCGCAATTCCGCGCCCCAGCTCACGACTCACGAACGCACGAAGGCGTGCGCCAACCAGCGGAACTATTGGTGATTCACTGCCCGCTGACTGGCAGTCGAAAATCGTTCAACGATCGCGGCGGCGATGCAGTCGCGGCCGTTCGACCTGCGTCGACTTCGCGTTGTGCTCCGACCGTTGCCGCCGGATCATTGGCTCGAGTCGGCGGGGGAGATCGTCGAATGCCAGCGCAGCATCGCGATCTTCGTCGGTGATGCCGCTTTCCAGCTGGCGGCGAAGCTCCTCGATCTCGTTGTCCGGCTGGTCGCGGTGCTCGGCGATCAGCTCGCCGAGTCGCCGAGCGAGATCGCGAACGTTCGGCATTTCCGGCCTCGTCGATCCCACAGCGGGTGCGCCCGCGTCCGGCCGGCTTGGCGCGCCGTGCGCCGCAGCTTCGGCGCGGAGTCGCGTGAGTTCGTTGCTGAGTCGTATATTCTTGTCGGCGGCCGGCCACGCCTCGATGAGCAACGAGGCCAGCTCCTCGAGTGTCCACCACACGTGATCCGGGTTGATCTCCATATTCTCCGATGAGGCATGCGCTGGGCAGCAAGGCTCCGGTGCCGCGTTCCCGCGAGCGCGCAGCTCCACAGCGTTAGCGACGAGCACATCCGGATCAAGGTGGAGCTGGCGCGCTACCTCCTCGAAAGCTAGGCGCTCGTGAGCGCCAAGGGCTCGAGAGATCCCCAGGCGCGGCGAGTGGTCGGCCGCCTTCGGCTTGAAGGAATGGGAGCGCACCACTCGATGCGCGTCGGCGGGCGGATGGTGCTGAAGGCGCACCAGCATCGTGACGAAGGGGCGCCGGGCCAGTCGCTTCATCGCCGCCGGCCCGTGCTCGCCACGCTCGGCGACAACGGAATCCACCGCCGCAATCTGCCGTTGGATCGGGTCCCCCGCTCGTGGGTCCATCCCGAGCGCGCTCAGCGACGCCTCGCGGATCACGTACTGGTGCATAAGAAGCAGCGTCTCCAATTCTGTTTTGTACGTGCGGAGGTCATCGTCGACGCTGGGTGCGTCGACGTTGCGCGTGCGCACGTAGTCGGCGACGAGCCGAAGTACATCATCCCTGCGCCAAGGCCCCGGCCCCAGATGCGCCGCGGCTCTGTCGAGAAACGGCGTCGGCGCGATGGCGGTGATCGCGAGCGAGAACTCCGGCGCCTCCGACGGTGCAGCCGGGCGGGTCGGTGGCGGTGTTCGCGTCGAGCCGTTGGGCAACCGCGGCCGGCGTGTCGACGCCCGCTTAGCTTTTTTCATGTCGCTGTCCTCCTGCACCTGCGGGAGAAAACGCCCCCGGCTCGGTCGGCAGGTCGACGCGGCGCACGGTAGCAACTCCGTGCGCGAGCGCGGGGGCTCGTCGAGGATGTACCGAACAACTCCCCCAAACTGGACCTTTCGCCCGGCTCACCGGGCGGGAATGGCTACCTGGGGGTAGCCGTTACGGCCCACAGTGCAAGGCGATTCAGCTCGACTGGCCTTGCCTACGCCCACCAACTCAGGACGGCCATCGGCACCGCCTCGAACGGCTCGATCCGCGCGGCGCCGTCCTCGGTGTACCTGCCGATCATCGTGTACCAGTCGGCATCGAGCCGATGCGCGATGACGGCACGCGCCTCGATGTCTACGAGCCAGAGGTACCGCACGCCGAGCCGCGCGTAGGGCCGCTTGATCGTCACGTCGTGGTGGCGCGTCGTCGACGACACGACCTCGCAGATCCAGTCCGGAACGATCCGGCTCGCCGCGTCGCGCGGCAGCACCGGCAGCGCCAGCCGGCGACGTCGGGCACAAGCTCAAGCGTGCCGTCGGCGAACTCGAACGGCATCCGGTGCAAGATCCACCAACCGCCGGGGCCAGTGCCGCCGCGCCCGAACGGCACGCTGATATCAGCGCTGATCCGGCTGAGCACGAACTGGTGTTCGTTTCCTGGGTGCTGCGTCTCGTACAGGACACCTTCGATGATCTCGCCGACCACACCGGGCGGCAGGGCATCGAGATCGGCAAGCGTAGGCAGCGGCGCGGTGGACTTCGTGGTCATGAGGTACTGCCTGGTGAGGGACGCGCTCGGGATCGGTGAAGCGTACAGCTGCGTCGCAACTTGGCCGAGCACGAGGTGAAGCACCGGGCAGCGGCCGACCTGTCCATCGCCGAGCCAGTTCGCGCCGTGTGACGCAACGACGCGGCGTCCGTTGACCAGCGCCGCCGCATGGTGGGCGTAGAGCTCAGCGCCAGCCACGGGCGAGCCGGATCGCGAGCGCTGGCGTTGGTGCGCACCCTGCCTCGAACCGCGCCCGCCACCGGCTCGGCCGCCGCCACCGGCTTGACCGAGATCAGCCATCGCGACGCGCCCGCCATCTCGCCCGCGCCGGTGCCCAGCAACGCCATGCTCGGCCGCAGCTACTCGGTCCGCAGCTCGGCCGCTCGTGAGGTGCGCTCGGGCCGGGAAGCACCCGGCTGGTCCCGGAACGAGCTGACCCGGGATCGCCTCATCGCCTGGTAGGACCGCTGGCCGCTGGCGCCCCCACACGACGGCCCCGGCTGCTTCCCTGCTACCGGGTCGGGGCAGGCTGCGGAGCTGCGGAGCGGAGTCCGCAGGCGGCAGCTGGCGCCGCCAGTTCGGCCACCGCGAGATCTCCGCCAGCACCGCCATCCCCCGCGATCGGTGGCGACTAATTGGTGACTAGACCGTTTTGGTGACTAGTCGCTAAAAAAATCCCCAATCTTTTCGAGCCGCTGCCCGGGTTTGAACCGGGGACCTACGGTTTACGAAACCGTTGCTCTACCACTGAGCTACAGCGGCGTGGTGAGGGCTAACTGGTAACCGAGCCGGGTGAATCGCGCAAGTGGGGAGCCTCGAAGACTGCGGGGGCCAGCGGCGCATTTTTGCGTGCTGGAGCCTGTTGTCCCCAGCAGGCCGATCTCGGCGCGTGGACAGCGAAAAGCCGCTCGTGTCAGGGGTGGGCGTGGGCGGCGGAGACGGCTGCGACGAATCCCGAGAGCGGGGCGCCCGACCAGGCAGCGCGGATGACCGCGACCGCGGCGGCGCCCGCGGAGGCGGCGGAGGCGGCGCGGGTCGGCGAGTCGATGCCGCCGACGGCGACGAGGGTGGCTGGGCCGGCGGCCCCTGCGAGGGCGGCTTCGCCCAGCGGGGCGACGCTCGGCTTCGAGGGGGTCGGCCACACCGGGCCGAGCTGGACCAGATCGGCGCCGGTATCGGTCGCCGTGGCGTGACGTGACACGCCCACGACCAGTCCGGGGGCGAGCGCGCGCGCGGTGGCGACGGAGAAGCCGCGCTCGGGCAGGTGGACGCCGTAGGCGCCGGCGGCCAGGGCGACGTCGAGGCGGTCGTTGACGATGACCGGCGCGAACGGCTGGGCGGCGCGAACCAGCTGGAGGAGCGGGCCGCCGTCGAGGTCTTTTTCGCGGACCTGGACGATCACGCTGCCGGCCGGGCAGCCGGCGACGGCGCGCTCGACCGCGGCGGCGAAGGCGGTGGCGATCGCCGACCAGTCGGCCGAGGCGAGCAGGTCGGCCGGCACCATCAGCTGGCGACAGGTGATCGCAACGACGCGCAGGGCGGCGAGGGTCATTCGATCAGCTGGGTGGTCGGCGAGGAGGCGTTGGCGTAGTCGCGGCGAGCCATGCGACCGGCGAGGAAGGCCTTGCGGCCGCCGTCGACAGCCAGGCGCAT
>Ga0302321_100001228_pt1 | contig 21937 bp, 21 predicted proteins | sample Fen_T0_1_FD_202505 | JGI IMG/M metagenome (GOLD analysis project Ga0302321, IMG submission 202505) | Peat permafrost microbial communities from Stordalen Mire near Abisko, Sweden - Fen_T0_1 | ecosystem: Environmental > Terrestrial > Soil > Wetlands > Permafrost | place: Sweden: Abisko...
GTTCAACGCAGGGTTTTTCAGGTCCGCCACACTCACGACGTACTGAGCTGTGTCTTGGTAGCTACCCACTGTCCACTTAACTTCATTGTCCAGCGCCGAATAGGTGAGCAATGGATGAAGAATCAGGATGAACTGATCCTGATTGTGGTTAATCCCGTCTTGGTTGCCGCTCGTCTTGATCTCCTGGTTCTGCTTCTTGGTTATTGTCATCGACGCTCCGTTCGTCGACGAGCCCTGGAATCCGACGTTCACAGCCGCGCTCAGTGCACCGGTGGCTTCCGTGCCGACGGTGAAGCTTGCCTCGGCCTTCACTCCCCCTTGGAAGCTGTTCTGCGTCGAGGTCTGCGTGCCGTTCGAGCTCCCGCTCTGGTAGCTGACCGTGCTCGTTTGGCCGCACTTGAAGGCCGACGTGGTCGTGCACCCGGGCGGGCTGTAAACCAGCGCCGCGATGTAATAGAGCGGTGTAACGGTGCCGACCGTCGGCGTGCCTGCGCAGTTGTGGGCAAGTGCAGCGCTCTTGCATGCGTAGCGGGTTCCAGCGGCAAACCCGCCGGCGATGGGTGCATAGGCCCCGCACTTGTTCACCGGACAGCGGCCGACTGTGCTTGAAGTCACCGTGATGGCGACGGGAGGATCACCGCTCGCGCAACCGGTTGGAGCCTTTCCAACCGAAAACCATACGTCATTTTCGCACACAATTGGGTTTTCTGGACGTGCGTCGCTCCGACCTGAGGCGCCCAACACGATAGCAAACGCCACGACCACGCCGAGCGCAGCGGCCGACGTCCAACGCAGACTGCTGTTACCGTAGTTTCTCATCTTACGTTCCTTGCACCATGCCCGTGATGGGCAATTGCTGCTTTGACGACCACCGTAGCACGGGGTTCAGACAATACGTGTCCAAGTCGCCAGAACCGCATCCGTAGTTTGCACCAACAGCTGCGTATTACCACTCGCTCGTGGTTTCCAAACCCCACAACTCACGTAGTGTCGCTCGACACAATTTTGCCGGGTTATCCCTCGGAGACTTTGGTTTACTCCGTCGCGGTAACGACAGCATTGGTGTACGGATACGGTAACGACACCTGCGCTTCGGACGACATCGGCGCGGGGGTGCTCCGTAAGCGTTCATGGCACACTTAAGCAATTCGTCACTGCATCGAACATGTCGTTATTGCGCCGCCACAAACCATGCTCTTGCGAATTAGCAAAGCGCACGGCTAGACATCGTGGCCAGGACGACCATTGCGCCAGGCAAAGTCTGGATGAAAGGGAAGTCAAATGTAGATAGACGGAAATTTCATTAGGGACCTTGTGGGTAGCCAATCCCACCCAGCCAAGGTTGACCAGCAGCTGGAAGTGAGTCTTGGGCGGCCCGACGAGTGCGATAGCACGAAGGACGGTCGTCAAGCGTAGACAACCGATGCGAGGCGGGACAGGCGTTCGGGAGTCGGAGCACCCCATTGTACCGATGAAGCAGGGACAGCAGACCGAGCGACCCTGCGGAGGGACGGCAGTGCCCGTTGGAGGGAATGATGAGAGAGACATCGGGCTCTGTAAGCATCTCAACGAAACTTGAATGGATAGCGAAAATGGCAAAATCGATACCAGGGGCACCGCTGAGTACCCTCGCGCATCACATCGACATCGCGTGGCTCCATGAGGCCCGTCGACGCACCCGCAAGGATGCGGCGGTGGGAGTGGATGGCCAGACGGCAGCCGAGTACGAAGCGAATCTCGAGGCAAACCTCAGGTCGCTGCTCGACAGGGCGAAGTCTGGTGAGCACTATCGAGCTCCACCGGTGCGGCGAGTGCATACTCCGAAGGGCAATGCTGGAAAGACACGGCCAATCGGAATACCCACCTTCGAGGACAAGGTCCTGCAGAGGGCGGTTGCTATGGTTTTAGAGGCAGTTTACGAGCAAGACTTCTTGGACTGCTCGTATGGTTTCCGACCAGGGCGCTCACCCCATCAAACGTTGCAAGCCGTGTGGAAACAAGCGATGGATATGGGCTGGAACCGATCGTCGTTTTGCGCGGGATTTTGACCGCGCAACTCGCGATCGGTGGCGATCATAAGCACGAATTTTCCAGGGCCCTACCGCCTAAACATACCCGCGCTTTGGACGATCGCAAACTCGCGGACTGGCGCGATCGTCTCCACATCAAGGAATCGTTCAGCGGATACCGTCGGGGAAGAGAACTATGACGTTAGTTGCTGCTGGAAGGATCACTGCAATTCCGGTTTTGAATGGGCTTCATCACGACTACAGAAGGGCCGCCTGAATCTCGGATGATGAAGGTAGCCACGACAGGCGTCACCCCGCCGCGGCGATGGCCAAGCCTGGACACATGAACTATCCCCCAGCACATTGAAATGACAGGTCGCGAGCTCTTCGTCATCCACGTGCCAGTGCCTCGCTCACCCCGACCGCCAGATCCTTCTTGGAGAACGGCTTCTGGATGAAATGCACCCCTTCATCCAGTACACCTTGGTGGGCGATGATGTCGGCGGTGTAGCCGGACATGAACAGACGCTTGAGGGATGGGAAGGAAGTCAGCAAGTGCTTGGCAAGGTCGCGCCCGTTCATCTCGGGCATGACAACATCGGTCATGAGCAAGTGAATCACGCCCGCGTACGCGCTAGCCAGTCGGATGGCCTCACCCGGAGTGCTCGCGGTCAGCACGGTGTACCCCAGTCGTTCGAGCATCTTCTTGGTCATGTCAAGGATGGCTGGCTCATCTTCCACCACGAGGATGGTCTCGTGACCTCGCGCGACTGGCTCTGTCGGTGACTCCGATTGTGCCGGCCCCACCTTGGCTGCCACATACCGGCGCAAATAGATCTCGAACGTCGTTCCCTTGCCGGGTTCGCTGGTGACTTTGATGAACCCGTTGTTCTGCTTGACGATGCCGTAGACGGTGGCCAATCCCAGACCGGTCCCTTTTCCCAGCTCTTTGGTGGTGAAGAACGGCTCGAAAAGCCTTTCCTGGCTCGCCTTGTCCATGCCGCAGCCATCGTCGGTGACTGCGAGCTTCACATACTCACCGGGTACGACCTCCGCGTGCGTGGCGCAGTTGTCGTCGTCAAAGGTACAATTTGCCGTCTCGATGGTTAACTTGCCAACGCCGCCGATGGCGTCTCGGGCATTGACACACAGGTTGGCAAGGATCTGGTCGACCTGGGAGGGATCCACCTTGACCGGAGACAATCCGGCGCCGGGCAACCACACGAGAGCGATGTCCTCGCCGATAAGCTGTCGCAGCATCTTGAGCATGCTTTCCACGGTCGCGTTCAAGTCCAACACCTTGGGGGCGATGGTCTGCTTGCGGGCGAAAGCAAGCAGTTGCCTCGTGAGGTTGGCTGAGCGCTCGGCGGCGGACATGATCTGTTCGAGATCACCACGCAGCGGCTCGGACGGGGCCACCTGTTCCATGGCTAGTTCGGTGTGTCCGAGAATCACCCCCAGCATGTTGTTGAAGTCGTGCGCCACGCCGCCCGCCAGACGGCCCACAGATTCCATCTTGTGCGCTTGTTGCAGTTGGGCTTCGAGTTTTGCATTCTCCGCCTCGGCGCGTTTGCGCTCGGTGATGTCGAGCATGAAATTCAAGCAGCATTTCGTGCCATTCAGATCCATGACCTCCGAGGAGATTTGACACTGTCGGATCTCCCCAGAGCGCATTCGGAAGGCGCATTCCAAGGCCATGAGGCGGCCGGTCGCCGCCAGTGCCTCGATGAAGTGCTGCCGGGCTTCCTGAGTCGGCCAAACGTTTAAATCGGCGGTCGTGCGCCCGATGACTTCGTCGCGTGCGAAGCCGGTCGTGCGAAGGAATTCCTCGTTGACATCCAGATAGCGACCATCGTCCAGCGCTGTCAGCGAAACCGCCCCGGGGCTCGAGCGGAAGGCTTTGGCGAACTTCTGCTCCGACTCCACGATGGCCATCTCGGAGCGCTTGCGCTCGGTGATGTCCTGAACAGTTCCAAATATCCCGCTGACCTGTCCGTGGGTATCATACTTCGCGCCGCCAAATGCGTTCACAAAGCGGGTGCTGCCATCCGAGCGGATGAGTTCCAGTTCACACTCGTACGATTCACCAGTTTCCATTGCTTTCTCGACGCCGTTCCTCAGACGCTGCCAGCTCTCCGCGGCATAGAGCGTGGAATGCTCTTGGAAGGTGGGTGCCGCAGACTTCGGATCGAGACCGGCGATACGATAGAGTTCCTCTGTCCAAACTACCGTGTCTGTTTCGGCGTTCCAGTCCCAGACACCGATATGGGTCAGTGCCTGTGCCTCGTGAACCTTCTTCTGGCTCTCTGCCAGTAACGCTTCTGCTTTCTTGTGCTCGGTGATGTCCTCGACAAATCCCTCGAAGTGACTGGGCTTGCCCTGAAGGTCTTCCACGATGCGGACGTGCATCCTGCCGTCCCACAAGGTGCCGTCTTTTCGCCGATAGCGATTTTCTGTAGTGACAAGTCCGCCAGCTTCGAGCGCGCTGGCCCTCACAGCATCGCGCTGGACCGGATCAGCGTAGACTTGGTCTGCAATGCTGGTGATGCTCATGACAACCTCTTCGGGAGAGGCGTAGCCGAGCAGTTTCGCGAGGGCCGGGTTTACATCGAGGAATCTTCCTTCGAACGTGGAATGAAAAATGCCGATAGCGGCGTCGCGAAATAGCCCGTGGTATCTTTCTTCACTTGCTCGCAGCGTCTCCTCCGTCCGCTTGCGCTCAGTGATCTCGCGCCCGAAAACCGAGACGCCGAAGACAACGCCGTCTCGTTCGAGTACGTTGAAGCTCAGGTAGAGCACACGGTTCTCGGCGAACGTCTCGTACTCGATGGAATACGCGCCTTCCCGCAAAGCTCGCTGGTAGAATTCCCGCCAACGTTCAGCCAAGTCTTGGGTGGGGAGTACCTGCTCCAGTGCGAGACCTCGTTTCAGCGAAACACCGGTTCTGAGAAAGTACGTTTCAACACTGCGGTTGAAGGTGAGAAGCAAGAACGTTTCCGGGTCAACCGACCAGATTAGGTCGGGCGTGCTGTTGACAATCGATGTATGGAGAACCACCGCTTCCCGCAGCGCCTGGGCCGCCCGCTTTCGGTCAGTGATATCCACCGTGGCCCCGTTGGATCGCCATGGCCTACGGTTTTCGCCTTCGCCGATGAATTCGGTGCGCCCGCGAACGCGCAGCCAGTGAACCGAGCCGTCGGGCCAAATCACGCGATACTCGAACTCAAAGATTCCATCGCCTCGTGGATCTCGGGCCGAGGTCATGGCCGCCAGAAAGCCTGACCGGTCCTCCGGGTGCAGGAATGGAACTAGACCGTCGGAATCCAGCTGCACAGGGTCGTCAGGCCCGATCCCCCAGTGCTCCCGAAGTTCCCGGGACCAGTGTCCGACGCCGGTGTCGGATTCATACGAATAGGTTCCAAATCCTGCCGCCCGGGATGCGAGGTGGAGTTGCTCTTCGCGTTGGCGCAGAGCCATCTCGACCTTCTTCCTTTCGGTGATATCCACCGTGATCCCGAGCATCCTCAGCGGTTTGCCGTCGGCATCCACGACGCAAACTGCGTCTCCCATAGTGTAACATTCAGTTCCGTCAGGCCGGACGATGCAGAGTTCCTTGAATTCACCGATGGCCCCCTTACCTGCGCGGAAGGCATCCTCGGTCACCCCACTCTTCCAGGCCGCCTCCATGTTGAGCTGTTGGATTGCTCGGTAGTCAACCCGCGTGGACTGAAAATAGTCCGAACCCTTACCCGTGAACTCCTCGGGCTGAATTCCGTAGATTCTAAACATGTCGCCGGACCACGTCACCCGGTCGGTGCTTGGCTCCCACTCCCAAGTCCCCAATCGAGCCAACGCCGATGCCTGGCGCAGGCGCAAGGAATCGTTCCTTTCCGCCGCCTCTCGACTTGCTTCAAGCTCCGCGACCCTCAGCCGAAGGGCTTCGACTTCCTCTCGAAGTTCAACCGCGTTCAGGGTCTTGTCATCTGGACCGTCCATCCATGGCCTCCGTGCGCCAATAGGGTATCACCATACGTGCCATAGCGCGCTTGCCCCCGACGACGGGCCCCGACGGTGGCTGGAACCGATCGCGAGTTGCGCGGGATTTCGACCGCGCAACTCGCGATCGGTGGCGATCATAAGCACGACTTTTCCAGGGCCCCACCGCCTAAACATACCCGCGCTTTGGACGATCGCAAACTCGCGGACTGGCGCGATCGTCTCCAATCATGTCCCTGGGGTGTTTGGGCAAGGCAGTTTAGTTGCTGTCATGACCGCCTTTTTGAAGGATCTTGCATGGAGAATCGGCGCCGCTCGAGACAGCCAACCTGTCCGTTTCCTACCGTTTTTCGGCTATTTGACGGCGAAAGCGCCGTCGCCGCCGAATTGGTGGCAGAATGCGAATTGATGACGGACGTTCCCTTCGCTGGTCCTTGGATGATCGGAGCCGCCATTGGCTTTTTCACACTGAGTAGCTGCGGTGGCAAGGTCGACGGCAGTGACCCGGCGCCGCGAAACCCTTCTGGCGGCAGCCCATCAACAGGTGGGCAAACGTCTGTGGCGGGTGCCACGGCTGCGGGCGGAAGCACCAATGCATCCACTTCAACATCCACTGCCAACGACCGAACTTGCACCACTGATGCGGATTGCACGCAATGCATCTACATTGGTGTTCCTACCACATCGGGTGACTGCAATCGCAATCTTGGGTGTTGCGGCGGGCAAGTCATGAACTTTACGGCCTGCGCCAAAAACCGTGCTGGATGGGAGACGCTGTGCTCACTGGAGACTTCGACCATTCAGCAATGTCCTTGTATTGCAATGGTTGGGTGCCCGCTTACGTGCAAGAGCGGTGAATGCGGCTACTGGTGCAATTGAAAACGCTAGAACCATCCAGTGAGTGTAAGCCAGTCGCCATTTTGCTGGGGAGCTAGGGCCTGGATCTCCCCCGCTTTCCGGTCCAAGAAAGCGGGGGAGATCCAATCAACGGTATCTACAGATACGACTCCATCCGGAACAGGCTTCTCGTGGTGCGCGTGCAGTGGCAGCGCGACAAAAATCAGGGCCGCTAAAGTCAGCAGCGTTGCGAGTATGCGTTTCTTGGTCATTCGATCCTCCCGAGCGGTACAGTTTGGACAACAGCCCTATGGAGTGGCCCCCAACGCGATTGCCCGCGCCAACAGTTCGAGAATCTGCCCAAAGATTCAAGGATGCTCAGGGTGAAATCAGAAAGGAATCAGATTTGGCCCCATGTTTACGGAATTTTGAAGCGTCTTTCCAACATTCGGAAGCGTTTCGGTAGATCCCGGCGAAGGGTTCGTTGTCGCTGGCTAAAATCCACAAGTCGAGTCGATTGAGCTCCGAGAGTCGCGACTGTTCCGGATTGGGGACGACCTCCGGACACGGCTCGTTGCAAGGCTCCTTCACTCCCGAAATCGGCCAAAGCAGACTTTGCGTTTCAGTAGAATCGTCGTCTGAACGAGTCACGCTCACCTGCAGGGGAACACAAGTATTGCAAGCGTGGTAGGCTCCGTTGGCGCAACCGAGCACCGCCTTGTGGCAGCGAGCCACAATTGCAACAGCGCGCCCGCGATACCGCGCGGCAGATGGAGTAAGACTCGAGAGGACGCCATAGTTTTCAATGGGATCGCCGGATGCCCATCCTTCGGTTGTTTGATACGCGCCGTCAATCAGCGTTTCTGTTTCCTGCCCGTAACTGGCGAGAAAGTTTGGCTCGACTGGGCGGTTCGAACACTTGCGACGCTTTCGCCCCTGTTCGTCGGGTTCAAGCTGTCGGCATCCGAGTAGCGTCAAGCACAGAGCCGTGTCGGTACTCTCGCCAGCGCCTACCATGAGTGGCTCGCAAGTCTGTCGCAATAGAACGTCCTTTTTGCACAGTTCGCCATTCGTGGTGACCCAAACTGGGATCTCTTTATCGACGTCGAGCCACTGGGCGAATCCGAGACCGAGGTTTTCAAACTTTAGAGATTGCAGTAGCGGGTATCGATTCTTGGCCAATTCCAGATCGGCGATCAATTGCTCACGGGTTCGACGCGCGATGACTGCCTTGGAGTGTACATTGGATTCACCCGAGGCGACGGGAGCCGGTTCCTCGAGTACGGCCGCAATACTTGTTGTGCGATTAACGTTCGCGCCCGGCGGAGTTGGGGCTGACATTTTTGACGAGCTGATGAACTGCTGGAGCGGTCCCGGACTCGAGCAGGCGAGCGCGGCCACGATTGAAATCCAGCAACAGGGGCCAGAGAGTGCGCTCATGTAGGGAGACTTACGGTACGGGACGATCGACGGCAAAGTTTGCGACTGCGCTAGGTGACATCGCACATTTTCCCGCATATTCAGACCGTTTACCTGAGTATGAAGCGAAGATTTGGGCGATTTCTCAATGGACCGAGCCGGTCGATGACACTGCACCGTCTTATGAGGACTCACTTACCTGTCGCACTGCAATCCACCACGGCTGGCCTACAAATGTTACTGACCCTGTTGGTGGGTTCCGCGGCGATCACAGCCTGTGGCAGCACCGATTCTTCCAATCGGTCTACAGCTGTCGGCGGTACCGACAGCCAGGGCAGCGACGTCGGGTCAGCAGGAAGTGACAGCGGTGCTACGACGACACCGAGCGCCGGTTCAGGGAACGTTAGTGTTACGACACCGCCCGCTCCGATCTGCGACGTACCGACGCCTTGGACACTTCCAACCTCGAGTCGCGTTGTGGGTTCAGGAACTTCAGCGAGTTGTACGGCAACTGCCTTGAGCTCCGCCCTAACCGCCGGTGGTGCCGTTACTTTTGACTGCGGTAGCGACCCTGTGACGATTGCGATCACCAGCGCCATCCAAGTGACCAAGCCAACGGTCATGGATGGTGGCGGTTTAGTCAACCTGGACGGCGGAGGCGAAAATCAAATCTTGATCGTAGCCTCGAACAACTCACTTTCGGTTCGCAATTTGCGGTTCATCAACGGAAAATCCCCGGAGAATAAAGAAGCGGCTGGGATCGGCGGCGCCGTCTCCGGTAATTGGCGAAGCAAAGTCGAAGTCATCGGGTGCACCTTCGAAAACAACACAGCGGCGCGAGGTGGAGGGGCTGTGGCTGTCTGGACCGGCAGTTCGCTGACGATTGTAGGAAGCCAATTCAAGGGCAACGTCTCGTGGTACGGCGGAGCGGTTTATAGCCTGCTGTCGCCCCTTCAGGTTGTAAACTCTGTTTTTACGGACAATTCAACGACACTTCAAGATGGTTTTGGCGACGGCGGGGCCATCGGAACCGACGGTGCCTCTGAATCTCCTAGTGATAACGAAGGGGGCACCATTCGGATCTGCGGTACGACGATCCAGGGTAACCAAGGCAACGGTAGTGGAGGAGGCGCTTACCTCTGGATGTATCCGCCCGATCAAGCGATGATCGAGAAGACGAACGTTGATTCCAACGCTGTAGTCAAGAACGCCAAAGGCGACGGGGCCATCGGTGGCGCCATGAGGATTAGCAACGGCGACATCGTTATCAAGGATTCAAGCTTTATTTCTAACACCAGTATCGGTAATGGCGCCGGGCTCTACCTGGATTGCGCACCTGCCTGCACGATTACCAACACTACGTTCTACGCCAATAAGAACACGGAGGGCTGGGGCGGAGCCATCTTCAGCGGCACCAGTAGTGGCAAGATCGACATGAACAATGTGACCTTCGCCAATAATGCCCAGCAGAAGACTTCAGGCAATGCCACGTTTGGCGGGGCAGTTTGGACGATCAACAATAGTATCTTCCTTGATAACAACTGTGCGAGCAGTGGCACCGGTGCGCACGTCCTGCAGTGGAACACTGCCGCGAAAAACGCCGGCTCAGGTCCGTGCATTGCAGGAGTAACTACCGGCGATCCGAAACTGTCTGCGCCCGCGGACAACGGTGGCCCGACGCCCAGCCTGCTCCCCGGTGCCGGCAGCGCAGCACTCGAAGCGGGTGCCAATTGCGAGGCAACCGATCAGCGTGGGCAAAACAGAAACACGGCTACCTGCGACGTGGGTTCCGTGGAACTACCCTGAGCGTCTTGATTTTTCGCACCGGCGTTCGCTAAGTGCTCGGAAGGCCGGTGTCATTTTGCGGACATGCACCGACTCCCAGTGCTTTTGTCGCCGTTGCTCGTAAACATTCGCCGCACCCGGCCGTACACAATCTGCTGATGGTTCTTCAGCGAGACGACGTTGGGTGCGCCCGGGGAGATCCCTTGAGTTGAAGGTAAGAGTGCAGAGTCTACTCAATGCCGCCAAGTGGATTCATGCGCAGCATGGTGACGAAGCGTTGGCTTTGGTACTTCGTCGTTGTAGCGTGCCGGTAAGAGAGCGTTACGCTAATTCTCTGGCAATCGAGTGGCATCCCCAAGAAGAACTCATTGAGTTTATTACGGTCGCCGAGACGACTCTCGGCAAGTCAGACGGGCAACTCTGCGTGCAATTCGGTGCCGCTGGCGCGAGAGCGAACCTGGGCGGGATCGTGCAACGAACCGTGTTCTACTTCGCTAATCGCGAATACATGTTTCGGCGTATCGCTTCGCTATGGCGACAATTCAACGATGAAGGTGAACTGAAGGCCCTTGAATACAATGAGGCTGCGGCAACGTTAGAGCTGACCGGGATCCCCCAACCGAACGCATATTTCTGCGCACTCCTCACCGGTTGGTCCTACGAAGTTGCCCTCGCCCTGGGCGCGAACCGACCCCAGACGCGCCACGTGTCTTGTCTTGCCGCTAGGGGGACACGTTGTCTTTGGGAGATTGCCTGGAAAGGCTTTAGTTTTGACGAGAATGAGCTCACGAAGATCAAAAAGACTTGGGGCGAACCGTAGATAGACGCACCCTGGTCGCTCCAACATTCTGTTTCGTTGACCGCTTGCGCGACGCGCCAACCAAACGGAATGGACGCGGGACTAAGATCGTAATGGCTCGTTTCCGCTACTTCTGCTCACGCAGCCGATAACCGACGCCAGGTTCCGTCACGATGAGCTTGGGACGCGACGGATCGCGCTCGACCTTTCGCCGCAACTCGGCCAAATGCACCCGCACGTTGTGGGTTTGGTGGGCGTACGCAGGACCCCAAACTTTGGTCAGGATCTGCCGGTGCGTGGGGAGTTTACCGGCATTTTGCGCCAAGAGCAAAAGTAGCCGATACTCGGTCGGCGTCAGGTGCAATTCTTGACCGCCGAGACTCACCGTTCGACTCGACAGATCGAAGCGCAATTCTCCGAATTCGTAGGCGCTAGGCGCCGCGACCGACGCTGTACCCTGAGTGTGTCGAAGGGCAACCCGTGCTGTCCAGAAACTCATCGCGCCTGATTGAAATCTGGTCGATCCGGTGGACGGATTCCTACGCAACGCGAGCTATCTGATCCACGACCGAGCCCAGTTGTTCACTGCGCCTTCGGCGCTCCTTCGCTTTCGCTCGGGCCGTAGGCCTACGCGGAAAGCTCCAGCGTGTTGGACCTTTCCACTTCGGCTCACGAAGGCCTGGACGGCACTCTTGAAGTCTAGTGGCGTGAAGTTCGCCCCGATTCCGGCACACAGTCCAAACTGCAACCGCCACGCGGAACGGTTCGTGAAAACGATACGAGGCGAGTGTCTGGACCACTTCGTGAGCTTCGGCGAGCGGCATCTGCGTCATCTGATCAAGCAGGTCATCGAGCATTATCTGATGGAGCGCTACCACCAAGGGCTCAGTAGCCAAATCATCAAGCCGAAGACATCACCGAGCAACGACAACGCGATGTTGGGGTCGATTGAATGCCGGTCGCGGCTTGGTGGGCTGTTGAAGTACTACTATCGGCAGGCAGCTTGAGGAGTTGCGATAGGTTTGCGGACACTACGGGTCCGGGCGGTTTGGTTTGGGGCGCAAAGCGGCTGGCGGACGTGCTCGCTAACGAGCTCAATTGGCCGTTACCCTGTAGCGATTGCGGGGCAAACGAAACCCGGTGTAGGCTAGCTTTGCCATTCAATGAGCGCTCCCTCGCCTAGCGTCAGTTCACATCGTTCGGAAACGGTCGTCCTTCTTGCGTCCGTACTCGCTATTGTCATCATTTGGGCTAAGACCTTGGAATTTGCGTCTAGACATTGGCTGGCACTTTACGACGACGCATACATCTTTCTGCGCTACGTCGACAATCTGTTCTCTGGGTGCGGACTTCGATTCAATTGTACTGACGTACCCGTGGAGGGGTTCACCTCGCCGCTCTACCTCGGTCTATTGGCAGTTGGTCGGCTTTTCTCTCCCAATTTGGAAGCGGTGACGAGTACTCTTGGCACGCTGTGCGTGGGTGCCACAGGAACACTGGCTGTACTCTCGCTAAGTCGGTCGCCACTTGCACACCCGCATCGGGGGTCTGCTGCGCTATCGATCCTAGGGATTGCAGTCTTGCTGGCGACCAGTTCCTTTTGGCTCTTGAACTCCGTCATCGGGTTGGAGGCGCCACTCGGTGCGCTTCTTGCCGTACTCATCTTGCGCGCGGCCCTTCTGGAGCGGCACACGTCTCTACGGGTTTGGGTCGTGGTCGGAGTCCTGTGCCGTCCGGAATTTGTACTCTTCTTAATCGCGCTGCCGGTATTTCGGGAAGGGCGAAACCTGCGCTATTTTCTGTATCCAGTAGCGTGCCTTTTGGGCTTCTTAGTGACGCGCGTATGGATATTTGATGAGTTTCTGCCCCTCACTTACTTTGCAAAATCTGGTGGCACTAGTAGACACGCCGTTTTGGGTCTTCACTACATCGGGGAGACGGTCTCTGACTTTCCGATGACGCTTCTGGCTCCCTTGGCACTACTCGAACCTCGCGTACGGCGACCGATAACGTATTTCTTGCTGGTTGCGTCCGTGTGGTGTGGTTTCTTTCTGCGCTCCGGCGGGGATACGTTCTACTATTCTCGTCTTTTCGTTCCGCTGATGGTGGGGCTTGAAGTGTTGGCTGTCTATGGTCTGTTTCTCGCGGCAACACGCCTTTCGCTGCACCATTCCGGAATTGTAAAAGTGTTGGCGCTTGTTCCTCTACTACCCATTGGCGGCGCCGTTGGCTACGCGATGAAGAACCAAAGTATCCCGCCGACCCACGTGTTTGCGAACGTGGCCCGCTACAAGGCGGTTGGTGAATACCTCAAACGACATCACGGGGGCGCCACCGTGGCGACGGTTCCTATCGGCGCGATTGGCTACTTTTCGCACCTTCGTATCATCGACTTAGTTGGACTTACGGCTCCCGCGATTGCACACGCCGGTACGACGGTTCCAGAAGGTATGCTGGATCGAAACTGGATCGGGCATGAGCGTCACAATACGCCTTGGGTGCTTGAGCAAGCCCCGGACCTCATCGTTACGACCAAGTTTCGTCGTCGTCCGTGGCAGGGACTTGCGGACACCAGCGCGGGATTCATCGCCGATTGGCTGCTGCTTCGCGCCATCAAGGCGGGAGAAGCACCGTACGAGGTATTAAGCGCGGAGGTTGAGCCAGGCCTCTTCTGTTTGATGTTCCAACGGCGCGCGCAAGGTTCGATGGTTCCCTGAACCACGCGTCGTAGGTACCCGTCTCACAATGGCTAAGGATCCCACACAACTATTCCTTGGCAATCAGGGACTTGCGTGATCTAAGCGGTTGATGCAAAGCGCGGAATTCAGTGGCGAGTACAAGGGCGCGGCGCTCGGCGACAAGCAGCGAAGTGACCGACTCGTGCGGATCGGGGAGGTCCTCGCCCGGGATCCTGCACTCAGCTTCCCTGAGGCGATGGCATCGGAAGGACAACTGGAAGCCCTGTATCGGTTTCTAAACAACGATGACGTCACCTTTGAAGAGATCATTCGCCCACATGCCAAGAGCACCGTCGAGAGGTGCCGCGCACACGCGCGGGTTCTCGTGCTGCACGACACTACCCCGCTGCAATTTGACGGGAAACGCACGGGATTGGGGAGGCTGCACACTACCGCGAAGGGGTTTTTCCTTCACGCCAGTCTGGCGGTTACAGTAGACCGGGCCCCGCTCGGTATCATTGGAGCAGAAACGCTGTTGCGCACTGCAAGAAAGCGCGCTCATCGAAGCCACCGCAGCGTACGAAGCGACCCAAAGCGAGAGTCACTGAGATGGTGGCGCGGGGTGGAGCGAGCTGAAAAGATTCTTGGATGTCCGCGGCATGCCATTCACGTAATGGATCGCGAGGGCGACAACTACGATCTCTATGCTCAACTCCAGGCGAATTCCGTCCGACATGTCATCCGCTTTGCTCACGATCGCAATTTGCTCGGCCAGACAGAGAAGCTGAAGGGAACCGCTCTGCGCGGGAAATGCACGTTCAAGCGCGAGATTCACATTGCTGCACGACCCCCCGCGCTCCTATATGACCAGCATATCCACCCCGAACGCGACGCAAGAGATGTCACGTTTGAGGTCTCGGCAATTGCGGTCGAACTGGTGAGGTCGACGATCTATGCTCCGGGTGCACCCCCAAGTCTGAAGGTGAACGTGGTCACTGCAGTTGAAAGAGATTGCCCGCGGGGATGCACACCCGTTTGCTGGCATCTCGTGACGACCGAGCCCACTGACACCCGTAGCGACATCGCCGCCATTGTCGACGCGTACCGGGCTCGGAGGATCGTTGAGGAGTTCTTTAAGGCGCTAAAAAGTGGCTGCCAGTTTGAAAAGCGACAGCTGGAAAGCTACCGATTCCTTACCAACGCGCTCGGGAGCTTTTTGCCCATAGCGTATCGGTTACTGTCATTGAGAAATGCGTCTCGCTCCGATCCCGACACTCCCTGTACCGACCTCACGAGCCGGCAGCTGCGCCTACTCAGACTACATTCGTCGCGACACATGAGCACCCCACCGACCAACATGGAAGCCACGCTTGCTCTAGCGGAATTCGGCGGCCACCGACTGCGCAACGGACCGCCAGGGTGGATGGTGCTCGGGCGAGCACTTCAACGACTGCTGGTCATGGAGCTTGGATGGCTCGACCGCGGGAAATCGAGAAAAGATGTGATCGATGGTTAGCCAGGTTGAGACGGTTACGAAAGAGGGGCGCGTGCCCCTACAAACCAATCTGGAGCGCCGTTGGCATAGCCAACCGATGGCATGTTCCATGCCATCGAAAGGTGCTCTAGGACATTCCCTTTTATCGCGGAGGGGCCCCGACGTGCGATGCAAATCCAAGGACGACTACGCACTTCCATACGGGGAGGCTTCGCGTTAGTATGTGCCATGCTCAAGGGTGTCTGGTGGTGGCGAGTGCATCTCATTGGGATAGTACCTTGCTCACACCTGCTCGGCTGTGCCCCTTCGAGAAACGTGCAGACGTCCGTCTTCCAGTCAGCGGCGGCTCCACCCGTTCAACCAGACGTACGAACCGCAACCACTACTTCTGTAGCGTCCACGGGAGCGGTGCAACCAGAACCGAACCGCCTCTTCGATGAACCCCCCGTGCGAACGACAACTCCCGGTTCGACGAATCGCACTATCGCCTGCGGTAAGGTGCGCTGCGTCTCAGGAAAGGAAGCCTGCGTGCTACCATCGGGCAGCACAGCTTGGAAATGCATTCCTGCCGCGGAGGCCAGCGGAAACTCGTATGCGTGCGACGACGCGAGCGATTGCAGTGTCCCGAAGGTCTGTTGCCGGAGTTTCGCTTCCGCAGATGAGGTTTACCATTGCGAGCGAGCGGATGGCGACTGCGCGGCGATTGCCTGCGTCGAGCGCGATGGCGCGACGTGCCCTAAAGGGCAACACTGTCTAGGCGGTCGTTGCGGAACCGACTTCCGAGCGACGTGCGTAAGCGCGAGGCCTTGCCCACACGGCAGCCCGTACTGCTCGTGGTCGACCTCGCCTTCGTGCGTGGACGTGAAAGTCGCGGACGAGGCCGCGGCTCGGATCAGTGAACCCGGGGCACCGCTAGGCATCTACGCCTGTACAAAGCCGAGCGATTGCGGCACCCTTCGCTGCTGCACCAGCCTGTCTTATGCCGAGAAGCAGACGAATTGCTCTCATGCCTGCGATCTCGCGAATAGTATGATGCTCTGCAGTGATGACAGCGACTGTCGCGTCGCCATGGGCGTTTGCGGTGACGACCGTGAGTGCCGAGCGCGCATGCGTTGCGTTCGCCCCCCCGGTGTGCTTCCGGGGAACACGCCCCCTTGGATGAAGGTGTGCACCGTCGTCGACTAGGAGTTCGTATTCACGCCTGACCAACCACAACGGTACGTGTCCAGGCTACTCCGTGGCCAGGAGGTCCAAAAGTGCTAGCGTGCAGTCATCGTCCAGTGAAGGGAAAATAGTTTACATAACGCGTACTTCATCGGTGATCTGTTCTCTTTCTGGAATGTGGCGATAGGCGTAATCCACTTCAACTTCAAAGGTCTTGCCATGCATCTCCGACAGCACTTCCTTGTGCTTGAGACCAACCCAACGGGACTTCTTCGCCGCCAGGATGACGAAGTTGGCGTCCTTCTAGACGCGGCAAAGAAAGGTGCCGCCGTGGTCGAGAATCTGACGAAATAACTTAGCCTGATAGTAAGCCAGGTCGAAGATCAGAAGCGCATTCTTGCACCACGGACCGACGTCGAGCAATGTCACGTCATGCTTGGACCCGGGTACGATGCGCAGGATCTCAGGAGTACGTGAAGCCCCATCGATCGTGACGTGGAGCTTTGCACCTGCCTTGGTTTGATTGGTCCAAACCGAAGGATAGTCTTGCGGGAGATTGGGATGCAGACGCACCAGTGAACCATCTGCGATGAAGACTTTGGCAAAGGCGGCAAGAGTGCGTTGCAGCCTGGAAGTGCCTTCCTTCATATGTTCGAAGGCATGAGTCGTGAGTTGCTTCATGAGTTCGGAAAATTCCGGCGTAAAGCGGCCGTGGAACGCCGACGGTGCGAGCGCGACACCGGTGCTACTGCAATAGGCTCGGCGAAAACTGGCCAAGCTACGACGAGCGCCGCGCTCAAACCCGAGCACTAGGGCAAAGACAAGGGCAACGATATTGCCATTCGGGTCGATCGAAGTTGCCATGCAGCGCCAGCACGACGGGCCGCGGTAACGTGATCCCAATTGGCACCGCTACGATTGCGTCAAGAACCCCAGGCACCTCGAGAGCAACGAGCTGCGTCGGCGCCGCCAAAGGCTCCAGCGCTGTGTCAGCTGGTCGCTCTCCGGCACTATCGCCACGTTCGCGCGCGAGGCATTCTGAAACAGTCCTTCGCTAGTGCCTAACCGGTTCAAGCCGGCGGGCATCGTCGTGCTCTAGGCAAAGTTCAGTGCATTCGACGAAGCGATGGCACCGCGCCGATTCGCGTTGCCGTCCGCCCCTTGTGGCGCCGGATGACAGCCGTAAGTGAAGATCACCAGGGGCACTAGACGAACGAGTCGGGTCCAGTCATCGCGGATGAGCATAGTGACACGCACCAAGGTGCCTAGTTTCTTGCTGCCATGATCCGGTGGAGGATGCGTTCACTATACCCGTTGTAACGGTTGTATGCACCCGCAAAAATAGTAACGACGAGATGCTCTCTTTGCAAGATGAAGACATTTTGATCACCGTTTCCTCGTGCTGCGACAACCTCATAACCTTGGGGGAATCCGCCCACCCAAAACTGGTATCCGTAGCCCCACAATCCCCCGTTGCTCCATGCGCCCGCCCGCTTCACGTGCCGTTGCATCGAACGTTCCAACCACTCCTTCGGCACAATCTGCTGGCCCTTCCATTTCCCACCGTGAAGGCAGACCGAGCCGATCTTGGCCAGGTCTCTCGCTCGCATCCGGAGGCCCGACATGGCAGCCGGTATTGGGGGATCCCACAGAGTGCTACCAAGCCACTCGAACTTGGTAATCCCAAGTGGGGTGAATAGCACGTCCGCAGCAACCCGGTCCAAGGAGTTTCCTGCCATTCCCTGCACGATACCCGCCAACACCTGGGTAAGCCCACCGTTGTAGTACCACTTAGATCCCGGAGCTTCGAGAACTGGGCGCATTAGCACTGACGCAACCGGATCGGTCACACCATACAGGCGAATCTCGTCGTTCGTCTCGTTGCTGTACGGCACCGTCATCTCATTCCACTCAATCCCGGCCGTCATGGTTAATGCGTGATGCAGCCTTATCGCTCGAAATTCCGGGGCCATTGTGAGATTCGGAAAGAAAAACGGCAGCGGAGTTTCCAGAGCTGATGCGTACTTGCCGCCAAGGACAATGCCAAGCACGAGGGACGTCACACTCTTGGAAACGGATCGCAGATCGTGAAGACTATCACAGTCAAAGTGTCTATGCCCGAGCGGCTGGCCCCAGCGCTCATCCGTTCCGTCGAAGTACTGTTCGTAAACAAGGTATCCATCGTGCTCGATCAGCACGGCGTGCGTATTTGGGAATTTCCCAGCCTTGATCTCCTGTGTGAGTTGACTCAACGCACCTTCACCGAATCCCGCGGAACGGAGGCTTGCAGTATCCCATCCATCCCCGGATGTCGTAATCGGGTCGCTTCCTCGGCGGACGGAACAGGCTGTCGCAGAAGCGAACGTGAGGAAGAGGAAAAGAATCGGTAGACTTCTTTGTGCCATGCGCCCTGGCTTGCTCATTTTATCCCCCAAATGCAATCACTGTGGCACGTCTCGTTGCGATCCCAGAAGTGTTCCAAGAGTCGCGTGATACACGCCCGGGCATCGCCCACGGTGACGGGGCATCGCGGGAAATCCTTGACGCAATCTTCGAACCCTTCGAGGCGCAGCGTCTTGTGGGCCTCTTCGTCCTCGTACCCGACTCCGGAAAAAGACCAAGTTGGGTGCAGGTCGAACAATGAAGCAGCGATTGTTGCGGAGCGCGTGTACCAAGCGCAAAGTTGCTCACGTTCGCATCGAGAGACATTGGCCAGAGCTTTGGTCTCGTCCACCTGTGGCCACTGCCGCAGCAGAAGAGGAAGCAACGCCCGTTGCTCGCGAACGATAGCCGCCGTCCGTTCTTCGTCTGATAGCTCGCCGTAAGCCTTTTCCGTGGGTGCGCAGGTTTGCAGATCGAGCCCGCGGCATAGTTGTACTAATACTTGCTGCTCATGCTTCAGACTTACAGCAAGACCTATCCAACCATCTCTCGGAGCGGGCCATAAACTCCACTGCGAACACGCCGCATCCACGCCCACGACTCCAATCGGCCGTTGACGGCTATCGTAGAACACGAACATCGCTGTAGGATTGTCTCCACAGCGCATTCGCGCACGGCGATACGAGTGCCCAGCGCCATTCGGCCCCTTGACAACCTCATACGCGTCGAGTGGATAACGGGCGATCGACATGAGCTGTACCGCTTGGCCGCTATCAAGGCGCTTTCCCGGATAAACCACGTTGGCGCAAGGCTTGCCGTCTCGAGCCAGCAAGTCACAACGGGGTGCTAGTTCGATTCTCGCGCCAATCTCGAATCCCCAGATCTCGGCCACTTCTTTGCCTGGAAAATCCTCGCTCCGAATTCGTTCAGGCAGGGGCCGATACCCCTTTGGTGGTGCTTCGGGATGAAAGTAGTACGTGCTAAGCGGATCGAGTGTCCGGTACCACCTTGGGATTTCCGTGAACAGAACGGCCGAGGACGGCGGCAGGGTTGTGGGCACATTCGCAAGGTCTACCTTGCGCTTGGGCAATTCGAGCCCCATCGAACTAGCGTCCGCGGTGCCGGCCGAGCGCGGTGCCGGACGGCTTACGATTCCATGAGTGCCGCAGCCAACAATAGCCGCAGACAGAATGCAAACCGCAACACCACACACAGCCATAGAGTTCGATTGGAGCACAATTAAGCCCAGCAAGTAAAGGCGGGGCAGCGCCGGACCGACCGGTTCGCAATCAGCGGCCAGATTCACGTGTGCGCAAGGCCTCCTGGCAGCACTCGAGAACGAGCTTCCAGTGCCGTCGGTTGGCAGGGATAAAGACGCAACGCGCGTGGCTAAACCACAACCAATAGGCATCGGTCAGCGGCACGTGCAGGATGCGCTTCAGGGTATTGAGGTCGGATTCGAACCGAACCTTGCCTCGACGAAAGACGCGCAGTCGACCTGCTTGGATTTCAATCCGTCGCGATCCGTACACCGCTTGAAGGGGAAGAAGCACAGTCACGCCAAGAGCAACCAAAGCCACGTCGTCGTCCAGAGAGCCGCCAGTCCCCAGCACGTACGCGCCGTACGCGAGAGCCATGCACCAGAGCGACCACGCCAGCTTCCACGAAGGGACGTCTGTGGCGATCAAGGGTTCCTGCTCGGCGGGACACATGGTGTGGCGAAGTGATGTAGAGCCCGGCGCCTTGCCTAGCTAGCCATCAAGAGCCCAATGGGGACTCGAGGTGCCTCGCCAGAAAGCCGCGCAATCCTACCAGTCGGTAAGCGAAGACCCAAAACCGCTTATCACGGCCTAGCTGCTGCCGTAATCGAAGTTGCAGCGCGAACCGACGCGCCCTGTAATCCAATTTCGTTACTGTTTCGAAGGGCAGCCAAGGTGTCGCCATACGTCGCACAACTCTTTTACGTCGATGCCAACTTGGCCGTGGGCGGGGCGGATGGCGTCTTGGTCTTCGTGTGGCGAAACCAGACGACGCTCGAAGGTGCCGCGATTTGCCAGCAGTACGTCGAACGAACCTGTGCCAATCGTGGTCGCGAATTCTGTGTGCTGACCATCGTCGAAGCCAGTGCAACCCTACCCGACGCCAAACCGAGGCAAGCGATTGCGGAAATGTTTCGACGCGGAGAAGACTGGATACAGGCGTCAGCCTTGATCTTCGAAGCCACGGGCTTCTTTGCTGCAACCATTCGTAGCGTCGTCACTGGGATCACGCTGGCGGCCAAGCAAAAATTTCCCCACCGCGTCTTCGATCGGGTCGATCCTGCCGCTCGATTCGTCGAGCAGGAGCAACGATCGGCTCCGAACCGGCGATGGACCGCGTATCAGATCTCCGAGATCGTGGCGGACCTACGGCGCCAAGTTGGCTAGCTCCAAGTTCCCTTGGGCTTCGTCGTGACGCATTGTCTCGCCGGGCGTATGAGCGACCGATGCTTGTTGAACTCCCGACTCACGAGAGGATGTTTTCACTCTGACCGAAGAAGGGCCGCGGCAGCGCTAATTGGTCAGGCAGCTAAGGGGCTGGCTGCACTCGGTCGTCGCCCGAGTGATGATGGTATTGCATGCGCTGCAGCCCGAGCCAGCGGTTACACCTTCGAGGCAAGTCATCGTATCGGCGATGATCTGACGGCAGCTGCCAGTATATAGATTGTACACACAGCTGAACACCGCGCGGCAACGGCTCGCGTCGGTCGCGTACGCCGACCAGGTGTAACCAGTGGGGCAATACGTGACGAGGTTCGCGCAGGCCGTTGTTGGCTCGAACGTGTTGCCACTTCCAGGGCTCTCGTCACTATCGCAGCCCGCGACCAGACCCAGCATCAACAACCAAAGCGTCGACAGAAGCTTCATGCCTACTCTCCTCGGCAGCATTCGCTGCACGTCCACGTCGAATCTAGGCAACAACCCATCCGTTGGCCTGTCAACGACAATGGTGGTCTAGTAGGAAGGCGTCATTGAACGACACAGTCTGCGGTTTGCACACCTTGTGCGTTTGCGCTTCTGCAGTCGAGGCTTCACGCGGACTTGTCGTCGCTGGACTGCGCAGGTTCGGCTACGACCAGCGACGACGAAGCCCCGTTCGGCGCGATTAGGGTTTGTCAACGAATGTCGTCACACTTTGGCCGGCGAGCGCAGCCGCAAACCACGCTGCATTGACCGTGACATCGGACTTGGCGGCCAGATCGTCACTGGCTGAGGTCACGTAGGGCGTCATCTTGCACGGAGCCGCACCCGTGATTGGAACCGATCGTCGTCTTGCGCGGGATTTCGACCGCGCAAGACGACGATCGGTGGCGATCATAAGCACGACTTTTCCA
>Ga0302321_100001229_pt1 | contig 21936 bp, 16 predicted proteins | sample Fen_T0_1_FD_202505 | JGI IMG/M metagenome (GOLD analysis project Ga0302321, IMG submission 202505) | Peat permafrost microbial communities from Stordalen Mire near Abisko, Sweden - Fen_T0_1 | ecosystem: Environmental > Terrestrial > Soil > Wetlands > Permafrost | place: Sweden: Abisko...
ATCGGCACGAACTTGTAGGCATTCGGGGTCTCGGCGTTGCGCCGAGGTCGCCGCTCTCGTATCTTTGCTGGATGCGGATGAGGTTTCGGGCGGTCGTCGTGGCCCTGCTGTCGCTGCTCCTGGGGCTCGCCTGCTCGGGCGGCGGCAATCAGTGCCTCAATCCGATTCCTGACCTGCCATCGTGTGGCTCCACGGACGCTCCAGGCAACGCGAGCGGCGGGAGATCGGCCTCCGCCGGCGCCGGCACCGGACCTTCGTCTGCCGCGGGTGCGGTCGGCGCGGGTGGCTCCAGCATCGACATTGGCAACTCCAGCGGCGGCGCCAACGGTGAAGCAGCGGCCGGCTCGAGCGGCGACTTTGGCGGCGCGGGCGGCGACTTTGGCGGCGCGGGCGGCGACAGCGCGATCGAGCCGGTTGCGTCCGAAGCGGGTGCGGCAGGCGCATCCGGCACTGCCGGCAGTCTCGAGAACGGGCCCTGACGTCGCCCGTGGGCGGCGTTAGGGTCTGGCATGGACGACACCCAAAGTGTACTTCGTGACTTTTCGGTGATTGCAGTGGTCGGTCTGAGCCGGGACCCGGCCAAGGCGGCTCACTCGGTGCCCGCGGGGCTTCAGGCCGCCGGCTACCGGATTGTGCCGGTCAATCCCGAAGCGAGTGAGCTGCTCGGCGAACGCGCGTTTGCCTCGTTGACCGAGATCCCATTTCCAATCGAGCTGGTCTTGGTCTTTCGCCCAGCTCGCTTTGCACCTGCGATTGCCGAACAGGCGGTGGCGATCGGGGCCAAGGCGCTCTGGTTGCAACAGGGGATCTATTCTTCGCAAGCTCGCAGCATCGCCAAACTCGCGGGGCTGCGTTACGTCGAAGACCGTTGCGCCGGCGTGGAACGCGCTCTGTACGGGATCACGAAGCGCTGAGAGCCCAAAGTCCACGTGACCGATGTGATGAATCAAGCGCGAATCCGCCGCGCTTCGCGCCACCCGAAGGCGTGAACTACTCTGGTCCGTGCTCGGCTGCGGGCGGCGCCCGATCGAGTAGGAATTGTCGAGTTACGTCGGTCGCGAGCTCTGTCCCGGAGCGCGTGAGGTTGTCCAGGTGCCAAAGGCGGATCGTGCCATCGTCGCTGCCGGATGCCAGCACTAACGCGCCCTGGGTGAAGCGCACCGCGCGCACGCTGCCGGTGTGTCCAGGGAGCGTGGCGAGCGCCTTGCCGGTGAGCGGGTTCCAGAGGCGTACGGTCTTGTCTTCGCTGCTGGAGGCCAATTGCGAACCGTTCGCAGAAAAATCGACGCTGAGCACTTTCCCGTCATGGCCCGCCAGCGAAAATAGCCGCTTGTGACTCGGTAGGCTCCAAATGCGCACCAGACGGTCGGCGCCGGCCGACGCCAATTGTGTGCCGTCCGGTGAGATCGCGCTGCCCAAGATCCAATCGCCGTGTGCCTGCCAAGCGACCTCCGCGCGGCCCGTCTTCATGTCACGTAGGGTGAGTACGCCGGCCTGGTCGCCGGTGACGAGCGCACCGGAGTGCGGCACGACGCTCATCGTCTGAATTGGCGCGAGCGTCTCCAGTTCCTCGAGCAAGGCGGCACTGTGGACGTCGAAAATCCGAAGCTTTCGCTCGATTCCGCCGGCTGCCAGCGTCTGCCCATCGAGCGCGAAAGCCAGTGCACGCGTTTCTTGGCGCAAGCCTTCGATCACTTGGATCGGGATCTTTTGAACCAAATCCCAAATAAAAATCTGCGTGCCCGAACCGGCCAGGGCGAGTCTTTGACCATTGCTCGAGACCGCTAGCGCGCGCACGCGATCGAGCCGGACAGGCAGTCGGGTGGCGCAGGTTCCCGTCGATAGTTGCCAGATACAAACGCCGTTTCTGCCCAGGCCTGCGCTCAGCAGTTGATCAGGGGACACGCCCAAGCCAAGCGCGAGCACGTTGCCACGCTCACTCAGTTCATCTGGGCTAGGGTCCGCAGCCAACGACCATAGACGCAAGCCACTGTCGCGGCTGTAGGACGCGAGTCGCGTGGCATCGCCGGAGATCGCGACCAGATCGACTGGCTCATCGTGCTGTTTCATCAATGCCCGGTGGCCGCTACGCAGATCGAGCACGCGGAAGCTCTTATCCTTGCCGCCCAATGCCACCATTCGCCGGTCATCGGACCAGGCCAAGGTGGACATCGCGTCGTCCAGGACGATCGGTGTCTCGACTTGGTTCCCGCTCTGAGCGTCCCAAAATCGCAACCCGCGATCGGCGCCGGTACTCGCCAGGTAACGGCCTTGTTCTGCCAAGGCCAAGCCCAGCACGGTCCCGGTGTGTCCGGCGAGTCGGCGCTCACTGTGCGTGGCGCCGTCGTACACGAGCAACGCGCCGAGCTCACCACCGACCGCGAGTCGCGTGCCGTCTTTGGACCAGGCGACCGAGCTGATCGCTTGTCCGAGCTCGAGCTGTCGGACGCCGCCCGCGAGTCCCGCGTGCCAGACACTCAGATGACCGCGTGCATTGCCACAGGCCAACGCTTGCCCGTTGGCGGCGATGGCCAACGCGCTTGGTTTTGGCCCACAAGGCGCAAATTGAAAGGCGGCGTTCTCCGTGGTCGCAGGTCGGATTCCGAGCCGGCCGTCCGCAAGCGTGATGCCGAGGGTCGCGGCATCGCTGGCGAACGTCACTGAGCTGATCTCACTGTCCTGCACCAGCTCGAGCGCGAGCTCTCGCGTCGCCAGGCGCCAGAGCTTCAAACTGTGGCCCGTCGCGCAGGCAAACAGGTCGACGGGGAAGGAAAGCGCGCTGCGCATGCAGCCCCGGGTTTCGGCCCAAGAACTCAGGAGCTTCGGGCGCATCGCGCTGCGTGCCGCAATCACCACGCCACGCGCGTCGGCGCGCTCTTCCTGGGTTAGCGCCCGGGCCGCCAGCAATTCGGCGTCGACACTGTCACCCTCCAGCAGTGCTTGCTGAGCGCGATCGAGCAGCACTTCACTCAAACTGTGCCGAGCGTGCGCAGCGCTAAGCGTCGCGGAAAGCTCGTTTGCCTGGGCCCGGTGCTCGGCGAGCAGCGCGCGATCGCGAGCCGCCAACACGCGGCGATAGGCCGCGGCGCCCAGCACGAGGACGACCAGCAAGGCGAGTGCCGAAACCGTGACCGCTGACCGGTGACGCGCTACGAAGCGCTTCAGCAGGTCGACCGAGGAATACTCGTAGGCGGTGACTCGCGTGCCAGCTTGGTAAGCTTGCACGTCACGGGCCAGTTCGCGCGCGGACGGATAGCGATCGAGCTTGTTGGGCTGGAGGGCGCGTTCCACGACGGCGGCCAGCTCGGGTGGAGTTCTGGCATCGAGCGCTCGTAATCGCTGATACTTGCCGGCGTTCACCAGACTGACAATCTCCGGTAGCGTTCTGCCAGAAAACGGCGAACGTCCGCTGAGGATCGTGTACAAGACGACTCCCAGGGACCAAACGTCCGAGCGTTGGTCGACCTCAGTGATGCGCCCAGAGAGCTGCTCGGGACTCATGTACAGCGGTGTGCCGCATAGGCTGCCTTCCATGGTCAGGCTCAAATCACCGAGCTGGAGCCGCGGCGCCGACTCATTCGTTCGTTCGCCCGGATCGTCGCAGAGTTTGGCCATGCCCCAGTCGAGCACCACCGTCTCGCCGAACTCGCCGATCATCACGTTGTCTGGTTTGATGTCGCGGTGCACGATGCCGCGGCTGTGGGCGTAAGCAATTGCCTGGCACAGCCCGGAGAAATGATTGACCAACGCAAGGCGTTCGCCGTGTCCGCTACATTCACCGATGGCCTGCGCCAAGGTCCGACCAGGCACGACGCGCATCGTGTAGTAGAGCGTGCCGTCCGAGCGTTGACCGAGCTCGTACACAGGCACGATGTTCGGGTGCTCGAGCGCACCGGTGACGCGCGCCTCGCGCAAGAAGCGGGTCAGGGTCTGCAAAGCTGACGCCGCGCTCGCCCCGACGCCAGACTCGTCGCCTACGTTTTGCAGTAGCTCCTTGATCGCAACCTGCCGACCCAGGTGCAGATCCTGCGCCTTGTACACGCGCCCAATCGCGCCGCGCCCGAGCTCGGCCCCAGCCTGTGTGCTGTAGCGCCCCGGCGCTTCGTCAGTGACGCCCGCGGTGTAGGCCCGGAAGTAGATCCGCGCTCCCGAATCTCGTTCCGCGCTGTCGACTTGCGGTCCTGGTCCATCCGAAACGCGCACGTCGACTGTCTCGCCGCCCTCGAATGCCGCCCGGAGCGAGTTCCGATCCCGCGCAGCGGAGTTGTCCCCAGGCGTAGGCATCCTCGGTATCTGAACGGCCTAAACCGGCGGGCCTTAACCCCGCAGATACGCGGCACTTCCCCGCGCTGCAAGTGATCCTGAGCGTGCAGCGTTATGCCTCTCTTTGCCCCGTGGATGTGCCCGTGCGCGTGGAACCTGCCCGTGCTCCCTGCTGCCCGCGCCGCACGGAAAATCTGCGCAACGCGAGCTGCGCTGCGGGATCGCACCCCCCTCGTCTGTCACGAAGCGCGTCGAGCGCCAATATCACCGCGCGTCACACTACAGTCCCTCTTGCGCGGCTGCTTTCGAGTGGCCGACGCCCACTTGTCTTGGGATCCTATAGTCACTGGAAGTTGCCAGTCTGACGGTCCTCGTTCTTTTGCTCGTTCTTTTGAAAGGACTCTCGACCCCAACCCAAGTACGGTGTGGGTCTTGGTGCGGGTGTCTTATCTGGGAGTAGGGTCATGGCAAAAAGCATTGCGCGGAGCGTAGCGGCAATCGTCGGTCTGGGGTTCTTGGTCGCGGCCTGCAGCGGCCACGGTGACACCGGCAGCAGCGACAACGGCAGTAGCGGCGTTAGCGGCGTTAGCGGCGTTAGCGGCAGTAGCGGCGTTAGCGGCAGTAGCGGCGTTAGCGGCAGTAGCGGCAACGCAAACGGTTGCGTGGCTCGCGCCAAGCGCTGCGAGGGCTTGAACGTGAAGCTCTGCGACGACGCAGGCAACGGAGAGACAATCGTGCAAACGTGTCTCCCGTCGCAGTCTTGTTCGAACGGAGCGTGCGTAGGGAGCGTCTGCGTTCCGAACACCAAGTTCTGCAAGGACGGCGCAGTTTGGAGCTGTGATGGCAGCGGGACGAGCACACGCCAGCAGCAATGCGCCGTCGGCCTGTATTGTCGAGAAGAGGCCGACGATGCGAGCTGCAGCGCCCAAGCATGCTCGTCCAATCAGCCTGTTTGCGACGGCAACGTCGCCACCGCCTGCCAGAGCGATGGCTCCGGGCCGACTTCCGGCGGCATGGACTGCACCAAGACGAAGCGAGCTTGCGTCGACGGACAATGTCGCGACGTGGCCTGTACCAACGGGACGAAGTCGTGCCAGCACGGGGACGTGTACCTCTGTTCCCACAACGGCACGGACTACTCGCTGCTCACTGACTGCCGCACAGGCGAGGTGTGCGACGGCGATATGGGCTCGTGCCGCGCGCAGCTGTGCGACCCCGGCAAGGTGAGCTGCGATGGCACGCGTGTGCAGACGTGCAACGCCTTCGGCAGCGCCTGGCTCCCTGGAGCGCTAGATTGTGCGGCCGACGGCAAGATCTGCGTCAGCGGCAGCTGCAAAAAGCAGCTTTGCGGCGCCGGTCGCAGTTATTGCCAAGACGGTAGCGTGTACAACTGCGACTCCACGGGCACCGTCGCCACGATCAGCCAAACTTGCAACGCGCAGACCGAGCACTGCGCGACATACTCCGGGTCGTTCGCCTATTGCAGAGCCAACGATTGCCACGGTGGCGACACCGTGTGCGCAGACAACGTAATCAAGATCTGCAACGCCGACGGGACGCTGCCCGTCAGCGGCACGCCCTGCAGCGCCACTCAGTTTTGCGAAAACGGTCAATGCAAGGACCTGAACTGTGTTCAAGGCAGCAGTTTCTGCAAAGGTGCCGACGTCTACTACTGCGACTTCACTGGCTCGTATCTCAGCGAGCAATGTGTTGGCGACACGACGTGTAAGGCACAGGGCACCGGAGCGAGCTGCGCACCGCTCGCCTGCTCACCGTCGAGTAGCACGTGCATCGGCAACCAGATCGGCACCTGCGCCAGCGACGGGCAGAGCCTGAGCCAGGTGACCACCGATTGTACGACCTCGACCAGCGTTTGCACCGCGGATTTGAAGTGCGCCAAGTCCGCGACGGACACGATCGGCGTAGCCGAAAGCGTGGAGGTGGTCTCGGCGAGCACCGTGGTCGGGGACGTGTTCGATGTCGAGTCGACGCGCAAACTCACGGAGCTGCAGATGCAGCTGGTGCTCGCCGGCCCGCGCGAGCTGCGCTGGATCGTGTACGAGGTGAGCGGCCAGACCTTCGTGGCCAAGATCGACAAGGTTGTCTCGAGCGTGGCCGGCACCGGCTTCTACAGCTCGGGCGCGCTCAACTTCAAGCTGACGGCGGGTAAACGTTACCTGCTCGCGGTGGTGGTCTCCGGCGGCGATGCCGTCGACTACATCGACAGCTATCCGTTCACGGGGGACGTGTCGTTCGGAACCGTGAGCGGCCGCGTGACGACCTACTATCCGGGGTCGTTCGACATTTTCAACATGGACCCGAACTACGTCTCTCAAATGAACGTTACCACCGAATCGCCTTGAGATCGGGGGGCGCTCGACACGCTTCGTGATACCCGAAGGGGTGCGGTCCAGCAGCGCAGCGCTCAGCCGGGAGAATCCCCGGCTCGAGCCGCGAGCACAGAAAGCCATTGAACGGGCGGCCAGGGCCCGGCACGTTTACGTTGGGAGTAGAGACGCTCCGCGCCGAATCCACTCCCGATGCACGTCAGGGATGTCTGCTAGGAGTTGCTTGGTGACTTGGCTCTCGGGTGAGCCGGTCACGCGGTCGGGCGGCCCTTGTTCGACGATCTCGCCCTGGTGCATGATGAAGATCGAGTCCGAAATGTAGCAGGCGAGACCGATGTCGTGCGTGACGAACACGATCGTCATGTCGAGCTCTTCCTTGAGCTTCAGCAAATAGTCGAGAATGCTCGCTCGGCTGCACGCATCTACCATGCTCGTCGGTTCGTCGGCGATTAGCACTTCGGGGCGCAAGATGAAAATCCGGGCCAAGAGCATGCGTTGCATCTGTCCCCCGGAAAGCTCGAAGGGATACTTGCCCTCGACTTCTTTGGGCTTGATGTTCACCGCGAGCAGAGCCGCGTCCACGCGCGCGTCGATCTCTTCTGCGCTGGGCTTCTGTTCGAACAGCCTGAAGCAGCTCTTGAGTTGCGCGCGAATCGTGAAAAATTGATTGAAGGCCGAGAACGGATCCTGAAATACCGCTTGAACCGAGCGCCAGTGCTGCCGCGGGTCTGGCTCGTTCGCGATTGGCTTGCCGTTGAAGAGCAGGCTACCACTGCTCGGCGTTTCGAGGCGGAGCAGCATTTTGGCGAGCACGGTTTTGCCGCAGCCTGATTGCCCGACCACGCTGATGATGTCCTTGCTCGGGATGCTGAAGCTCACGTTCTTCACGGCAGAGACGCGCTTCTTGCCGTGACCGTAGCTACGCGTGAGGTTCTTGGCCTCGAACTTCGGCTCACTCGGCATATTGACACCTCACCTGGCGATGCTCGACCACGCGGAGCACTTGTTGATTGGCCTCGCAAGCGGGCCTCATCGTTGGACAGCGCTCCGCGAAGCGGCAGCCATGCATAGGATGAGCGAGGTTTGGCGGTGCGCCTTCGATGGCGATTGGCTTCCGGCCTCGCTGCCCGGCCTCGGCACTGAGCATCGAGCCCATCAAAGCCTTGGTGTACGGCTGCCGCGGATCGAAGATGACCTGCTCGGTCTTACCTACCTCCACGAACTCGCCGGCGTACATCACGGCAATGTTGTTCGACACGTGGCGCAAAAGCGGCAGTTCGTGGGTGATGAACAGCATGCTGCCGATGATGCCTTGATCCATCAGCTCGAACAAAAGCCGTATCACGGCCTTTTGCGTCGACACGTCCAGCGCGGAGGTTGGTTCATCGGCGATCACGACGCGCGGATCGAGCAAGGTCGAGATGCCAATCACGACGCGTTGTTTCATGCCGGCGGGCAATTGCACCGGGTAAGCGTTCAACACTTCCTCCCCCGGCATGCCGAGCTTTTGGAAACGCCCGCGTAGGCGCGAGTAGATCTCCTTCTTGTCTGCCATGTCGTCGTGGCTCCGGATCATGTCGCTCGCCAAATCCTTCACCTTGCGGGTTGGGTTCAGTGAGTTGAGCGCGCCCTGTGGAATCATCGAGATCTGCTTGCCCAAAATGTCCCTTCGGCTGGTCTCGACGTCCATACCGATGATGCTCTTGCCATCGATACGCACGTCGCCCCCAGACAGGTGCAAAGGCGGAATGTACAGGCCCATGCAGGCGCTGACCAACGTGGTCTTTCCCGAGCCCGATTCGCCGGCGATGCCGAGAATTTCCCCTGGTTCGAGCGAAAACGAAACGCCGTCGACGGCTTGAATTCTTTGCCCGAAGCGGGTGAGGTAGTGCGCTCGCAGATTGTCGACCTCGAAAATCGGACTAGCCATCACTTCCTCAAACGCGGGTTGAACACCCCTTCTAGCGATGTGTTGATGATGTACAGAGAGAACACGATCACGGTGATCAACACCATTGCAGGCGTAAACGCCCACCAAGCGCCGTCGGTCAACGCTTCGTTGGTCTTGGCCTCGTTCAGAATGTTGCCGAGCGAGACGGAATCGTAGGGACCGAGGCCGAGCATGGAGAGGCTAGCCTCAGACAGGATGCCGGCAGCCATCTGCAAAATGAACACCATGAAGATGTAGGACAGCAGATAAGGCATGATGTGGAGAAACACGATGCCGAAGGTCCCGTAGCCATTGATGCGGGCCAAGGCCACGTGATCGCGGTTCCGCAAGCTAGATGCTTGCGCGCGAACGGCTCGCGCGCTCCAGGTCCAAGTGGTGCAGCCGATGATCAGCGCGATCAAGGTCCGGCTACGGCCATTTTCGATGCTGGCGCTGAGCAAGATCAGCACGATCAAGCTGGGAATGACCAAGAACAGGTTGGTGCCTACGGTCAGCAGATCGTCGATCAGGCCGCCTTTGTAGCCCCCATACAGGCCGATCAAAGTGCCGACCAAGGTTGCCACGCTGCCCGCCAGAAACCCCACGTACAAGGATGAACGCAAGCCTTGGACCAACATGGACATCATGTCTACGCCCATGTGGTCGGTGCCCAGCCAGTGGGCTGCGGAAGGCGGCATATAGGCCAGGCCGACGCGCGTATTTGCGCTCACGTGCGTCAGTAGCGGCCCGATCAGCGCCAGCAGCAGAGTGAGCACGAACAAGCTCATCCCCAGCACGAAGGAGGGGGAGCGAAACAGATCTTTCAGCAGTCTCATCTCATTTGCCCGTCTGCCCCGCGGTTCGGATGCGAGGATCGAGCAAGCCGACCAGCACGTCGACACCGAAGTTGGCGAACAGCACACAGATCGTGATGAGTAGCGTGCAGCCGCTGATCAATGGGTAGTCATTGCCCTGGATGGCAGTGAGCACCGCCATCCCCAGGCCGGGGTAGCTGAAGATCATCTCCGTAATCAACGCCCCCCCCACCATCGTCCCGAGCGCGAGCGCCAAACCGGTGAGCTGGGGCAACATCGCGTTCCGGAACATGTAAAATAAGATCCTGTGCTCTTTGACGCCCAGCAGTTTGGCATACTTCACATAGTCGGTGCCGAGCTCGTAGATGCACATCGAACGCATGCCGATCGCCTGACCACCAACCACGATCAAGAATACGGACAAGAACGGCAGCACGTAGTAGTAGCTTGCGCTTTGGAAGAACGCCCAGCTGACCTCTGGCGTGAGCCCGTCGTCGTAGCCACCCACGGCAGGGAACCACTCCAAGCGAATGCCCAGCACGTACACGAGCAGCATGCCGAAGCAGAACGCCGGGATGGCACTGGCCAAGAGCGCAATCGGATACATCACCTGGTCGAACACGCCCCGTTTGTAAGCAGCCAGCGCTCCGAGCAGATTGCCGATCAGCCAGCCGAAGACGATGGTTGGCAGCTGCAGTGCGAGCGTCCACGGCAGTGCGGTCCTGATGATCTCGCTCACCCGCTTGGGATGCTGCAAGATCGAGCCACCCAGGTCACCCCGCAAGCTCATGCTCAGATAGTTGATGAACTGGCTGCCGAGGGAAGTTCGCATCGGTTTGCCTCGCGCGTCGTGCTTCACCTGACCGCTGGCATCGACTTCCACCAGATTGAATTCCTTGAGGTAGGCTTCTTCCTTCGCCCGGGCCGACGCGGCGTCCAGCCCATCGCTGACTTTGGTCATGATCGTATCGACAGGGTTTGCATCACCCAGGCGCGGTAAGAAGAAGTTGATCGTGACTGCGACCAGGAAGGTCACGAAGTACCAGCCAGCGCGGCCGAGCATGTGCCCGATTCTGGGGTGATTTTTGAACATGGCGTCGAGTCGCGGCGCGCCTCAGTTAGCCACGGGCTCGATTGCCCAAAGCATGTTCGTGCCCAACCTGTCGCCGGGGATCAGCGGCGGCAAGTAGGGGTTGCTTGCGCTCGGTAGGTTCGACCAGTGCTTGATGCTAAACTCGTAGAAGGTGTCTGGGCGATAAACCAACGGCAGATCTGGTTGCTGTTGCATGAACAGCACGTTCAGTTCGCGGTACGCGGCGAGCCGTGCGCCGTCGTCGGTGATAGTGGGGATTTGCGCCAAGAGTTCATCGATTCGTGGCAGGTAACCGGGCGCTTGCGGGTCGTTGAAGCGGCCAATGTTCTTGTACATTCTCTGGCCCAGGGGCACGAAGTCTTGGGTCGTGAGCAAGGCCTCGAAGCGGGACCAGGGCTTGGAGGGCGACGGCTGCGTGGACGGCGTGTGCATGATCAAATCGAAGTCGCCTTCGTACAAGGCGTTCCAAAACACGCTCGTATCCACGAACCGCTCGCGCGCATCGATGCCCACGGCGCGCATACTCTTGACCGCAAGGCGGACGATCGATTCCCAATCGGTCCAGCCCGTGGGTGACTTGACGTATAGCGTGGGCAGCTTCTTGCCGGCGCGGTCACGGGTCTCTACGAGCTCCCCGTCGGGGCTGTACACAGGCCGGTAGCCGCCCGCTCTGAGCTCGGTCTTGGCCTTCTCGGGGTCGAACCAAGTGCCGTACTTTTCGGCATCCTCTTTCGAGAAGAAGCGCTGCTCTAGCCCGAAAGGCAAGATAATGCCCGGCTTTAGTGGCTCGCTGTATCCAGAGACTGCCAATTCGCGGATGTCTTTGTAGTTGATGGCGAAGGCCATCGCTCGTCGCAGGTGCACGTCCATCAAGGGCGCGCGTTTGTGGTTGACGAGCAACATGGGAATGGAGCTACTGAGAAAGTACGGTTCTCGGTCGAGCCAGCCGCGCACCCCTTTCTTGGTCTTCAGCCAAATGCGCGGCACGAACGTGGTGGAGATGTCGAGTCGGCCCTGCCGGAGCGCGACGCTGAAGGCGTCGTTGCTCTTGTACAAAGGATGGACGACGTATTTCGCGACCGGCTTCTTGCCGCCGTGCAAGGCCTGATTTCCCCAATAGGCGTCGTCGCGTACGACGGCGATCTTCTCGCTACTGGAGGAGAGCAGGCGGTACGGACCGGAGCTCACCGCGCCCTTGTCGAACTTGAGTTTTTTGAACTCGTTCAGGTCATTGCCGCGCTCGACCAACAAGGGCTCGATCACGTGGCGCGGGACGATGATCTGCGCTTGCAAAGCGTCGAGCACGACCAATGGATTTTTCTTCGCCAGGTTCAGCTGGAAGACCACGCGCCGGGGATACTCGTCGCCGGGGGTTGGCTGAAGCACCTCTCGACCGTCTTTGCCGTACGCTCGAACGGCCACTAGATATTGCCAGATCGGCGCGATGTTCAGGCTCTTGTATTTCTTGCCCAGCTCGAACGTGAAGGTCACGTCCCACGCGCTGACCGGCTTGCCATCGTTCCAGCGCGCCGCCGGGTTCAGCGTGACTTCAACCGAGTCGTCGTGAACGGTGTATGACTCGGCGAGCAACGGCTGCATTTGGCCGGTAATCGAGTTGTACATCAGGAGTGTCTCGTAGAGCAGGTTCATCGTGCTGATCGGCCAACCCGCAGTGCCCAGCGGATTGAACGTCGACGGTTCACCCCATTGACGTCCGCCGAGATAGAACGTCTCGCTGCGCGGGAAACCAGCATTTGGGTCGTCTCTGCTCGAACCGCTCGCTCGGCAATCCGCGAGACCGAGCAGCGAGAGGCTGATTGCGAAGGCGCGCGCGGCGCGTCGTCGCGGGCCTGGCAGGCGCTGCTCGCGCGGCCGGTCTTTTTTTTCACAGCGGTGCTCGGGTCTCGTCTCGGTCATTGCGCGATCGCGCGGACGATAGCGTACATATGAGGCGCCGAACTGGAACCGGTTGCAGGTGCCAGTGGCCGAGCGAGCGGTGCATCACAGCCAGCGGGTCGAGAAACTGTCGCTGCCATGCGTCAAGTCGCTTCAACCGTTGTGGTTCGAAGAAATCACCGGCAGCGGTGCGCGGCCACTGTCCCGCGACGGGAATGCGGCAAAATGGCTCTCGGTGGCGTCAGTTGCCCCCCAAAATCTTGCTCGATCCCGATTTCGAATAGGGGCAGACGTGCTATGTAGGAGGAGGTCCTACGAGGGAGGCCACTGTGATCGACAGTCAACCCAGTGCATCCAGGCCGCGCAATCCGCGGTTAGTCGCGCGCCGCTTAATGCCGCGTCGCGAACCCGTGGTGCGCCGAGAGCTCGTCGAAACCGCTGGTTGGAACAACGTCCGCATCGAGCACGAGCCGGACACGGAGCTCACTCAGCCATTGCCGACGCGGGTGCTGCCGCCGATGCGCGTGCTGCCCCTCGTGGATTCCGAACCGACCGCCGCGAGCTTTACGCCGGTCGTCATGCACGCGCGATCGACCGAGCTGTCCGTCGTGGCATTTCTGTCCGCGGTGGTCACATTCGGAGCGGTGCTGTTCGCGCAGCACGCGGCGCATTGGGGCGAAGCTCGGGCGCAGATCAGCGAACATACCCCGACGCGGCAAATGGCGGAGCAGGGCGATCACCCACTCTCGAATCAGGCCGCGCGCAGCCCGAGCTGGGCAGCCACGCTGACCTCGAACATTCCCGTCGTGTTGTTGCGTGATTTGCCACTCGAGCACGGGGCAGCCGCGCGTATCGATTACGAACGTGGGACGCCCGCGCCGCGCGTGGAGGTCGAGCGCACGAGCAGCAGCACCGCGCATGCGGCAACGCGCGCCGCGCGGCCCGCTCCAGTCGCCGCCGCGCCCGGCCCCGCCGACCGCGGAGAGCTGGCACGGGCGCTCGCGCGTGCCGGCGCCGCCGCGAGGAACTGCGGAGATGGCCCCGTTCACGCGCAGATCGTGGCGACGTTTGCGCCGTCCGGCGTGCCCAGCTCGGTTCATTTCGGAGCCGCCTCGCCGCCGGCTTCGCTGCGCTCGTGTGTGCTCAGTGCCGTCGCACGCACGCGTGTGACCCCGTTCGTGGGCGAGCCAGTGACCGTCTCGAAGAGCCTGAGCTGGTAGCTGCTCAGTTCGGGAAAACAGCGCTCGGTGGCGCAGGCGGTGTTGCAGGGGCTAGCGCCGGGGCGGGCGGCTTCGCGGTTACGGGAGGCGGCTGGGCCGGGGCGGGCGGCGCCGCGGGCTTTGGCGGCGGCTTCGGGCCAACGGGAGGCTGCGCCGGCACAGGCGCCAGCGCAGCGGGCACGCTGGGCATAACCGGCTTGGCTTGCCCCGTGCGCTGTTCGGGCGTGAGCCACTTGTCCGAGTTGGGGCAGCTGCGGAAGCGGACTTCGATCGCGTCGCAGTCTTCGCGTTCCAGGCGACGCTCGACCGGCAAGACCGCGGGCACGATCGCGTCCCAGCGATAGCCCAAGCCTGCGCCGAGGGTGAACGCCGAGCTACCCGCGAAGCCGCCACCGAACGTCGCGATCGAGGAGTATAGGTTGAGATCCACGCTTTGGCTGACGTGAATGCCAGCCTCGAGTCCAGCGCGCATCGGCACATAGAAGCCCGAGTCGATGCTCACGCCCTTCCTGACCGCCGCTTCGACGTCACTTTGGGTCAGCTTGACACCGACGGTTCCATCCGCGTTCATCATCGGGTCCAGCGCCTTGGGATCGATCGTGATGTTTGTCGATTTGAAGATCGTATCGAGGTTGGCGCTGAACGAGGCCTCGAACCAGGGCGTAAAGGTGATGGCCTGGTGCGGTGAGAGCGGTACACCGAAGCCGAGCACCAAGGGCAAGGTCACATATTGCCGCTGCCCACTGACGTACATGGTTGGCACGGATCCGACGTCGAAGGCGATGGCGGCTTTGGGCACGCCGTCCGCCCAGCGCGCTGCCACGGGGAAAACGAACAGCGCGACGCCACTGGCGCCCACGCCGTGAGCCGTGGAATCGTTGGCTTTGGCGTCGAAGTTCACGTAGTGAATGCCGAACTGCGCGCTCAGAACGCCCGTGGTATTGCTGAAGTTAGCGTTGTAGCTGAAGGTGTTGAGCGGCCCTGCGTCGCTTGCAGTATGGCGATAGGCGAGCACGACGCTCGAGGCGCGCGTGTCGTAGGTCGAGATTGCCGGCGCGTGGGTGCCCGGTAGCGCGTCGGCCGATTGCCCGAGCAGCAGGAGGACAACGGACAGAGACCCTGTGATGAGGCGTTTTCCCACCCTGGCTGCTACGCCCGCCAGTCGTGAATTTTTAACCCCGAACGTCGCTCTTCGAGCCGTGCGGGCGGCGGCGCCTTCGGCTCACGGGCCGCAAGTCAACCGGCGAAAGCCAGTGGAGCGCGCTGAATTGGCATCTTTTCGGCCCGGTCCCAAGTTCGATTCTGGGCGACTGGCGCCCGCGTCAAGATTTCGTTAGAGCCCAGCATCATGACCGAGCTCTCGAAACTCTCCGCCCCGGAACGTGCAGCCCTCACGCAAGAACTCGAGCAGCGTTACAACGCGTTCAAGGCGCAGGGACTCAAGCTGGACATGACGCGAGGCAAGCCCTCGTCCGAGCAACTCGACCTCGCTTCCAAGCTCACGGTCGCGTTGTCCGAGAGTGACTACAAGGGCAGCGATGGTAGCGATGGTCGCAACTACGGCGGTCTCGACGGCCTGCCGGAAATGAAGGCCATCTTCGCCGAAATGCTGGGTGCGCCCGCCGCGCAGGTGATCGTTGGCGGTGCTTCCAGCTTGACCATGATGCACGACACCGTGGTCCGCGCGCTCTTGCATGGGGTGCCCGGTGGCAGCTCAGCTTGGGCTCGCGAGAAGGTGAAATTCATTTGTCCGAGCCCCGGGTACGACCGTCATTTTGCGATCTGCGAGCATCACGGCATCGAAATGCTGACCGTCGGTTTGAACGATGAAGGGCCGGACTTGGCCGAGGTCGAACGCCTAGTTGCCAGTGACCCGGCGATCAAGGGCATGTGGTGCGTACCGAAGTACAGCAACCCCACCGGCACCACCTACAGCGAGAGCGTGGTCAAGCGCCTGGCCTCGATGAAAACCGCGGCCCCCGATTTTCGCTTGTTCTGGGACAACGCTTACGCGGTCCACGACTTGTACCCGGAAGGTGACAAGCTCGCCAATGTGCTCACTGCTTGCGCAGAAGCCGGCAACCCGGATCGGGCGATCGTGTTCGGTTCGACATCGAAGATCTCGTTCGCCGGCGCAGGCGTCGCGGCGCTCGCATCCAGCCCCGCCAACGTCGCCGACGTCAAACGTCACAGCAGCATCCAAACGATTGGCCCGGACAAACTGAACCAGCTGCGTCACGTGCGCTTTTTCAAAGATTTCGCGGGCGTGCTACGGCACATGAAGAGCCACGCCGAACTGTTGCGCCCGAAGTTCGAAGCCGTGACGGAGGCCTTCGCCAAGGAGCTCGCTGGCAAGGGCGTGGCATCCTGGACCAAGCCCCACGGCGGTTACTTCATCAGCTTGGACACATTGGATGGCTGTGCCAGCGATGTCGTGCGCTTGGCGGACGCGGCCGGCGTGAAACTCACGGCCGCAGGCGCAACTTTCCCCTATGGCAAGGACCCGCGCGATCGCAATATTCGCATCGCGCCGTCCATGCCGCCTTTGACCCAGGTCAAGAGCGCGATGGAGGTGGTCACGGTGTGCGTGCTGCTCGCTAGCCTGAAAAAGCTCGGCGCCTAAACGGGCTCGAGCAGCCGGAACGAAAAAGCCCTCGCGCGCGGCCAGCGCGTTGGAGGGCTTTCTACTGCGCTAGGCCTACGCGGCGCGGTCGACCAACGACTTCAGATCAGTCCACTCCTTGTCCAAGCGAGTCTTGGTCGAATCCCAAGTCACGGCGGAGGCGGTCTCGATCGTCTTCCAGTCATTGGAGAACGCTTCGCGTTGCGTGCGGATCTGCGCCAGCTGAAGGTCGAGATCGGCTTTCTTCTTACCGGTCGAGGTCTTCGACTTGGCTTCCAGATCGGCGATCTTGTGATCCAGATCGACTAGCTTCTGGGTGGTATCGTGCCGGTAGTCTTCGCGCAGCTTGAGGAAGCTGGCCTGCGCCTCGGCGATCTTCTTGTCAGCATCGGCTTGCGCCTGGTTCGCCTTTTTATCAGCTTCCTGATTGGCTTCGACGATCTTTTCGTTGGCCTTAGTTTGGGCATTGCTGGCCTTTTCTTGCTCGTCGGCGGCCTTGTTGCAGCCACTTCCGAGCGCGAGCACCAGAGCACCGAGACCGCAGACGACGATTGTAGAGCGAATCATGAAAGTTCCTCCTGTTGAGTTGCGTCCAGGCCCAAGCACGCCACGTGCCAGCGCGCGATTAGCGGAAACCCGGCAGAAATGTGGACGAGCAAAGCGCGCTCTCGGTAGCAAAACGTCACATTGGGCGCCCTTGACACACTTGAAACGATTTTCTCAGCAGGACATTGCTGAGTTTCTCAGATTCCAAGACAGTAACCGAGCAGGCAGGCGAGCGCCCCTTTGCACCCTTGCCCGCAGCCGCCGCAATTCTTGTCATCGGACTTGAGGTCGACGCATTTGCCGTCGCAGCCGGACTTGCCCGAGGGGCAGCTCACGCCGCATTGCCCGTCGCTGCAGGTCGCGGTGCCACCGCCGGATGCCTTGCATACCGTCTGACAGTCGCCGCAATGGTTCAAATCCGTGTTCGGGTCGACGCAGGTCATCTCGCAGGCGATGAACGGAAGCTGACAGCTGAATTGACATTTGCCCGCCCGACACGAGGGCGCGGCGTGCGCGGGGGCCATGCAAACCTTGCCGCAGCTGCCGCAGTTGGAGCTGTCGCTCGTTGTGTCCACGCAGGCGCCGTCGCAGGTGCTCTTGTTGCCGCAGGCCAACGCACAACTTCCATTTTCGCAAACTTGGCTCGCTCCGCAGGCTTTTCCGCATGCGCCGCAGTTCTTGGGATCCGAGCTTCGATTGACGCAGCTGCCAGAACAGTTGTCATAGCCCGCGTTGCAAGTTAGTGCGCATTGCCCGCTGCTGCAGGCTGCAACGCCATTGGCCGCGGCCGGGCAAATCTTGCCACAAGTTCCACAATTGTTCAGGTCTGCATCGAACTTCTGGCAGCCCCCGTTGCATGCGCCGTAGCCCGCGGCGCAGGCGAGGGCGCAGACCGAGTTCTGGCAAATAGCGTTGGCGTGGGCCGAGGCCGCACAACTTTCGGCGCAATTTCCGCAGTGACCCGGATCAGTCGCCAGATTCACACAGGAGCCGTCGCAATTGCTCGAACCGGCCGGGCACGTTGAAGTGCATTTGCCGCTCGTGCATACCTCGTTCTGTTGGCACTTCGCGCCGCACGCGCCGCAGTTGGCCGGATCCTGGTCGGTTTTCACGCAGGCATCGCCACATTGGGCGTAGCCGACGTTGCAAATCGAATCGCATCGTCCAGCGTCGCAGGTCGCGGTGCCATTCACGGGCGCGTCGCATGCGTGCTTGCAATCACCGCAGTTCGTCGGACTGTGTTGAGTGTCGACACAGCTCGGTCCGCATTTCTCGTAGCCATCAGCGCACTCGAAATCACAAGTCGACGCCGTACATAGCGCGCTGCCGTGGTTCGGGCTGGGGCAGGCCGTGTCGCAGTCGCCGCAGTGATTCGCCGCGTCTGACAGATCGAGGCAGGCTCCGTTGCAATTGCTCTGCCCGGCCTCGCAGCTCGCCTGGCAGATGCCGCTCGAGCAGACTCGCCCGGCTTCGCAGTTCTTGCCGCACATGCCGCAATTTGCCGGGTCGCTCTGCAGGTCGACACAGCGGTCAGCGCAGCTCTTCCGCCCGGACGCACAACTGGTCTGGCATCTGCCCGCGACGCAGCGCGCGCTGCCATCGAGTGGAGCGCTGCAGGTTTGAGCGCAAGCCCCGCAATTTTCAGGGTCATGCTGGAAATCCACGCACACATCGCCGCACGCGGAATAGTCTGGACAAGCGAAATTGCAGTTGCCGTTCAAGCAGATGGCCACGCCGTGGGGCGGCGCCGAGCAGGTGGCACCGCAGCCGCCGCAGTTTTGAGGATCCGAATCGAGCCGCGCACACTTGCCGTCGCACGCGATGGTTCCTTCCGCGCAGCTCGCCGGATCGGTCGCGATGCGCACGCAGATCAGCGAGGTCTCGTCGCACTGGTAGCCGGTGCTGCACTGGTGGCTTTGGTTGCAAGCTTTGCCGTCTAAATTCTTGGTCAGATCGTTGGCGCAAGACCAACCGAGCGCAACGAACAGTGCCAACGGTAGCGCGCGCAGCACTCGCAGCAGTCGCGTTTTCTGCATTAGAAGCGCCGCTCTAAGGCGAGTGTGGCGCCGCCAGGCACCCCAGCTACGACTGCGCGCGACTCCGGCGTCAGTCGCGTATTGAAAACCAACAGTGCGGCGCCAGTCACCGCCAACACGGCGCCGCCGCCGAGCAGCACGCGCGCCGTCGTTTGGCGAGCGTTCATCGCGTCGATGTCTCGTCCGTAGTCGAGTTGCACTTGCTCGTTCGCGGCGGAGCGCTCGGCGGAGCGCCGCGACAGCTCGAAAATCGCCGCGCCGCCGAGGCATGCTGCCGCGGCGCCCAAGGTGAGATAGGGCACGATTCCGAAGCGACGCCTCGGCTCTCGGCCGGCCTCGCTGGCAGCTTGGCTGCTGCTGCGTGTCGCTTGCAAGCTAGCTGTCAAATCGATCGGGGTGGCTCGGGGCAGTACGAATGTGCTGTTGAAGTCCGAGAAGCCTCGACGGCTAAGCAGCGCACTGTGGTTGCCGGGACGTATTTCGACGGTCAGCGGGCTCACTCCCAAAGGGGTTCCGTCGATGGCGACCGTGGCGCCAGGTGGCGACGTCAAAATGGTCAACTGTTGGAATCCCTGTTTGGCCAGCGCTGCGCTCAGCGAATGAACGTACCCGTCCACCTCAGCCGCATTCGTCGCCCGTGGATTTAGGCGCAGGAAATTTCGATACCAGCGCAGCGTTTGCGCGTCGTCATGGAGCTTCTCGTAGGCGCGCGCAATGTTGTACGACAACGCTGCGCTCGGCGAGATATCGTCGGCTTCCAGGAATAGACGTGCGGCGTCGGCGTAGCGCGCACCGCGGTACGCCTCGACACCTTCTTCGTACTTGGCTTCTGCTTGGGTCCGTCGCTGCACGGCGGTATTCGCGGCCCCGGCTCCGCTAGCGAGCGCGTTACGCGGGCCAGCCGCCAGCAGCGAAAGCACCAGGGAAGCATGCGCGATGCCGCGGCGTTGCCATACCTCGAGCCTCGACTTCGGGTCGCACTGCACCTCCGCGGCTCCTTTGATCAATACGGGGACAACAGGTCGAGTGGACGATCGGGCCTGGGGGCGGCCGAGGGCGCGCTAGAAGCGGCAGTGTTGGTCACGGCGTGCGCACGGACTCCGTTCCAAGCGGGCTTGACCGCGTGTGCGACGGGCACGACCGGCTTGGCATCGCGCTCGGGCTGCGTGGAGCTGACAGGCCAAACTTCAATGTTCGTCTGCGCGCCTGCTGCGGGGAGCTCCGGCACAGCGGCTGGCTTGGGACCGGGCGCGAGCGTGGCTGCGGACACCACCGCTGCCGCCGGACTGCGAGTGGTCGTGGTGGGTACGTTCGATGAATGCCCGAGGGCCAACCAGGCCACAGCCAGTACGGCGCAGCCCGCAACCGCTGCGCCAAGCGTCAGCGTGCGTCCGCTGGCCACGGGGCGGATCGTCGCGCTGAACGGCCCGCGCGCAATCCCGGTGTTGTCAGGAATCGAGTCGTGTCGCCGGCGTGCCTGGGACTCCTTGCTCGGGACGCTCCCCGACTCGGCCTCGGCTAAAGCTAGTGCGTGGCAGCTGCGACTTAGCCACTTCGAATCGAGTGAGCTCCCGCATGCGTCCTCCGCGACTCCGTGACTGACTAGCCAGCTTGCCAGGGCCTGCCCCAGTTCGGAGATCTCCGAGTAGCGTTGCGTGCGATCTTTTCTAAGGCCCCGTTCGACGATCTGCCAAAGTTTGTCATCGGCTGCTGCGTGCTCGGAGAGCGGCTTCGGAGCGTCGTCAACGATGCTGCGCAATAGCGCATGGTAGTTGGATGCGGTGAAGGGTGGGCAGCCGGTCACCGCTTCGTAAAGCACGACACACATCGACCAAATGTCGGTGCGTGCGTCGACATCGTCGCGGCCGCAGGCCTGTTCCGGGGACATGTATTCGGGACTACCGACGACAGCCCCAATTTCAGTCAGCTGGTGCTCCGAGTCGCCCGAGTCAGTCAGCTTTGCGACGCCGAAATCCAATATTTTTGGACAAAGGTGCTGCTCTTCGCGCGCGATCATCAAGTTGTCGGGTTTCAGGTCGCGATGCACGATGCCGCGCGCGTGAGCGACGGCCAGCGCATCGATGATCGGCAGCAGCAATTGCACGGCTCGCGTGGCGGGTATCCGCCCTGCGGCAAGCAGCTGACCCAACGTCTCGCCCCGCAAATACTCCATGACGATGAACGGATCGCCGAGCTCGCTCTCGCCAACGTCGTAAACGCGCACGATCGCCGGGTGCCCGATCTTCGCGGCCGCGCGCGCTTCGAGTTGGAGGCGAGCCCGCAATGCGCCGAGCTCCAGATCCGCACGAATCAGCTTGATCGCGACGGTTAGGTCCAAGAGCTCATTGCAAGCCCGCCAAACCGAGCCCATGCCGCCCTCGCCGAGCAGCACCTCGAGCCGGTATTTGCCACACAACAGCGCGCCAGCCTCGTATCTAGCCGCAGTAAGACCGAGCGGCGTTTGCGCTTCGCCCATTGCTTTGCAATCGATGGACGTCGGCATCGACCATTCCGAAGCAACATGCGCGCCAGAACTGTATGCGTCAGCCTTCTTTCTGGTTTATCTGCTTGGTTGTGCATTCTTCTTTCCGAGGACGACGGCAACCGCGACCAGAGCTCTGTGGTCGAATGACGCACTGTAGCGATCTGCGGCGGAGGTCAGAGCGCTGTTGAACGCTATTGACGGTGAGAACGGTGCGGAGAGCGTGCTCGACGTCGCGGCCCACGCTTTGCAAGCCCATCGGCACCAAAGGAGCAAACGAGTGGCATTGAGAAACGTCGGGGTTCCCTGGTTGGGTGGCGCGCTGGTGCTAGGCTACGCCGCGTTCAGCTGGCTGCGCGCAAAGCGCGCTGGCCGCGAACGCTCCAAGTCGAAAGTGTTGCAGCGGTGCGAGGCGCACCAGCCCGTCGAGTTGCTTTCGTCTCGCTTGGAACGCGTCGAAGAATCCGCTCTAGAAATGGAGTCCGAGCCACGGCGGGCGAACGACGCCGCGCTGCCGCGCAGTGCGGCCCTGGGCGCCTTGTTCCTGGGTCGCGCAAGCGAAGCGCTGTCGCCGTTCCGCTTCGGCCCTGATTGGCCGTCAGCGCCGCGCTGATACGACAAACGGTGACTACTCAGCTTCAGCCGTGATGGATTCAGCTTCGGCCATGATGGAAAGTTCTCGCA
>Ga0302321_100001231_pt1 | contig 21868 bp, 21 predicted proteins | sample Fen_T0_1_FD_202505 | JGI IMG/M metagenome (GOLD analysis project Ga0302321, IMG submission 202505) | Peat permafrost microbial communities from Stordalen Mire near Abisko, Sweden - Fen_T0_1 | ecosystem: Environmental > Terrestrial > Soil > Wetlands > Permafrost | place: Sweden: Abisko...
TGGGACACCGAAGGCGCGATAGACCCAGCCGAAGTCCCGCTCGTTTCGGTACCTGATCAAGGCGAAGATCCGTCGGGTCCGGATCCAGGACCCACACGCGTCGCCCCCGAAACGCACTCTATGCCGCACCGGGAGCGTGCAGGTGTTAGCGCGTATCTCACTCGGTGTGTGCGAGCGTCGCGGGCTGACAGCGATACGCCTCGTGGTCGTCCCGTACTCACCTCTGCCGGCATTCGTCTCGACGTGTGAGCTTCCATGGCTACATAGACCGTGAGGGCTCTGCGTGGACTCGCGTAGCGGAGGGGATCCGCCCGCACGGCCTCGGCTCTGACGACAAGATCGTCGTACGTCATGATGTCCACCTGACCGCATCGGTGTCCTCGAGTCCTGTGGGCCGGATGGGGGTAGCGGCGCGGCATCTGCCGGTGGGCAGGCCGTCCGGCATGGCGCGATGAATTCTCGCCGTTTCCAGGGTCCACCCCTGGCACGACGAGCCGACGGGCCAAGGAGAAGCGCATGACCGACGACGAGCAGATCCGGGAGCTGATCAGGGCCTGGGCGATCGCCGTGCACGAGGGTGACCTGCAGACCGTCCTTGCCGACCACGCGCCCGACATCGTCATGTTCGATGTGCCACCCCCGCACGAGGGAGTACGCGGCATCGAGGCCTACCGCGGCACCTGGCCGGCATTCTTCGCGTGGCAGGCCAGCGGAGCGGTCTTCGACATCGAGACCCTGGACGTCGTGGCGGGGGCAGACGTGGCGTTCGCCCACGGCCTGCTGCGCTGCGGAACACCCGCCGACCTGGCCGCTGACCCGCAGCAGCGACTGCGGCTGACGATCGGCCTGCGAAAGTTCGGTGGACGCTGGACGGTGGTCCACGAGCACCACTCGTTCGCGGACACGACTGCGGCACCGGACGCAGCCTCGTCCTGACCAGGACGGGCGGGGCAGCGGCCTGGCACGTCGCCCACGCTCGGCCCGTCCCAGCGCAGCATCAGCACGCCGGCGTCGTCATGGCGGACCTCCGAAGCCGGAAAGGGCCAGGACAGCCCACGAGTCGATCAAGGCCCCTCGGACGCGGACGGCGTCCCCGTCCGACGACACCGGCAGGCAGAACCTGTATGAACGCGACGGCTCACCGGCTCACTGGCTCCCCGGCTCCCAGGCACGCCGGACAGCCGGTCCGCCCTGCGCAGCCACCACGTCGCGCTGCGTCCACGGCCCGGCAACCGCGGGACAGATCGTGAAAGCCTGTCGATTGGTGTCTGCCTCGTTCGTGGTCAGAACACGGCGGCATCGGGTTCGGCGTCCGGGCTGCCGACATCCAGATGCGGCTGCGAGCCGGCGACGGTCGCAACGGCCCGGATCTGGTCGCGATGAGTGAGCATCAGGTCGGTCGCTCGGTGCCGGGGCAGGGTCAAGTCCGCAGCAGGTAGACCGGTACAGCTGTGACCTCCCGCGCGAGTAGGCACCCCGCCCTTCGACGAACGGGGCGTGCCTGGAGCTGACGAACTCGACGGCGTGCCGGTTCAACGCCAGTGCGGGGGTCCTCCCCTGGAAGGAGGCGAGGCGCGCCCAGTCCTCCCGCGGGTCGGCGAGGCGGCCGTTGGAGGGAGGCGGGCTCGAGCAGGCTGGCGCAAGCGTGGGGGCATGAGCCGATGGACGAACGCGGTGCGCTGGCGCCCTGGCCTGATCACCCAGGCAACCGGGATGATCTGTCTCGCTGCGGTGTACGCAGGAGTGACTGGCCGATGACTGATGCGCGGACCGCGCTGCGCCGGGGCAACTGGACCATCGCCGCAGTCACTGCGTTGCTGTACCTGTCCCCGACCTGGTCGTCCTGGACCTGCAGCTGGCCGCCCGGCGCGAGCTCTCGTGGTCGGACCCCGACATACTGGTCTTCGTCGTGCGCCGCGTCGCGGTGTACACCATGAACGACGACCCGGACGTGGCGCTGCGGTGCCTCACGATGGGCTGCGCCACGGTCATCACCAAGGCGACGGACAAGGCCGAGGATCGCCCGCGCCTGACCGACCGGGAGCAAGAAGTGCTGCTCACCTGGTTCCAGTGCGATTCCAAGCAGCTGGTCGCCGCCCGCTGCGGCCTGTCGCCGCGCACCGTCGAGGGCTACATCGACCGGGTCAGGGTGCGGTACGCGCGGGCGGGCAGGCCTGCACCGACCAAGGCGGCGCTCGTCGCGCGGGCTCTGCAGGACGGCCTGATCCGTCTGGACGAGCTGTGAGGGTCTGTGGACAGTTTTGCTGTCCACAGACACTGACTGTGCCGACCTGAGCCCTCGACGGATTCGAGGCCAGCAGCCAGGTCGGGAGCTGGGGCGGGTGTGGCAGATGGGTAGTGGTGCTTAGGACATCGATCGGTCCGTCGCCTACGGTGACTATATGGATCTTGGGCGAGTGTCTCGCGCGCTGGTCTTTACGCTGACCGTGGCGCTGTCCGCCGCCTGCGGAAACGGGTCGGCCCAGACCGTGGACCAGCCACAAGCCTCAAGTGGGCTCTCCTCCCGGTCGACGGCGCCGTTGTCGTCGGCGCGGGCTACCCGCTACCCGGCCAACCTGGCGTTGCGACCCGGTGCGACGCCCGTCGGTGACGGCCCGATCGGGCGGGCGATCGCGGCGTTCGAGTCGTGCGGTTCCGATCAGGACTGCTTCGTGGTGCTCGAGCGGGTGGACGGCAGCCAGGCGACACTGCCGGCCGATATCGCTGACACGCCCGTGTCGTTGTCGCCGGACGGCACGTGGCTGGTTTACCTGCGGCAGGGGACCACGATTCTGCGCAACCTGGTCACCGGAGTGGTGCAACGGTTGGCGTCCTACCGCGACCCTCTGGCATGGTCTCCGGACAGTCGGTGGCTGATGTTCGGTGGCAGGTCCGGCGGCGACTTCATCGTCCGGGACGTCGCCTCGGGCACCGAGGCCTCGCACCTGCACCCCTCGCCGCCGCCGGGGGCCAGCGCCGAGCCGGCCGAACCGCAGCCGTCCGGGCCGTACTACGTGGCCGGCGTGACCGAACAGGGTCGAGTGGTGCGCTACGAACGACCCGACACCCCCGCGCAGGTCGGCGCCTTCGCGCTGGACGTCCTCGACCCCGCAACCATGGCCAGCCACCCGATCCGGGTTGCACTCGGCTCACCCCAGGGGATGCGGCCGGGATGGCAGTCTCCGGCACCGATGCTCGCGGACATGCTCTACCTGCAGATGAGCGTGAACGGCACGATGACACTGCTGCCGGTCTCCCTGTCGACCGGAACCACGGGGGCGGCTGTGACCGTGACGGAACCCGGTTCCAGACACCCCGTCCCGTTCACCGCCACCCTGGACGACCAGGGGTGGACGACGGTCGCAGCGCTGCCCGGGCAGGGGCTGGTGTACCGGGTGAAGGCCAAGGACGCCGACGGCGACGACCTGATCGCGGTCGACCCCCTCACCGGTCGCTCCCGGAACCTGACACACACCCGACAAGGCTGGCCGCTCGCCCTGGCGGCGCCACCGAGCCGATAACCACGAACGTCGGCCGGCACGACCGGCTGCATGATCCAATGCGATCATCGCCGGCGCGCTGCGCAGGGGAAGACATGGCCCACACCTGGATGGACCGCGACCGCGACACCATGGGTGCCATCCCCCGCTTGGAGTGGCGCAGCGAACCTTAACGGCCCAGTTCGTCGATCCCGCCCTACGCTATGGCGAGCCGCGCCGGCTTGGCATCCTGGACTCGCTGCGTATGGTCACTCGGCGCTCGTGCGTCCGGGCTTAGGCGTCCGCGCTGCGCCCGCTCGTCGATGAGGTGGACCAGGCGCGCTAGTCCACGTCGGTGCGGGCCGCGCCCTGGCACGGTCGTCGTGCAAGCCGACCCACTCCGATCCCAGACCCTTGCAACCGCCTCTTCTGCCCCCGAGCGCGATGCCGCGGTCCACGGTCTCGATGACTCTGCGTGGATGAGCTCGTCCATCAGCGTGGGATGCCCGGTTCTGTTGAAGAGGATCCACGGCGATCACGTGACGCGGCAGGCAGCGACGACTGCGTGCTTATGGCCGACGTCGCATCAGGCAGAGGGCATCTGATGGTGAGGTCACGTCTGATCGGGCAGCAGGGACTTGGCGAACCAGTGGGTCGCGAACGGCTCGTCGTTGAGGGGCGCGACGTCGACGTAGCCGGCCGACCGGTACAGGGCGATAGCTTCAGGCAGCACGTCGCTGGTCTCCAACTGGGTCTTCGTGGCCCCCGTGGTCGCGGGCGAGCTGTTCCAAGGTCTCCAGCAGTCGGCCCCCGAGCGACGTGATCCATTCAGCCTACGTGCCCTTGGGGCCCGAGGAAGCCCGAGCCAGGACGAACAGTCCGACAACGGAGCCGAGGACGAGCAACACCGCCAAGGCGGCGAATCCCCACGGGTTGTACTCCTCCGTGCATGACTGGACCCCGTCGGCACTCTGCCGGCAGATGATCCCCGGTCCCTCCCGGTTGAGCCAGGCAACGTAGGCCGGGGCGACACCGATCCCGGCCCAGACCGTCAGCCAGGCATGCCGCCCACGCAACGAAGGGACGACTGCCCCCGCCGCCGCTGCGGCGACTGCCGCGATCACCAGCAACGGCCCGAGAGCGAACGCGGCGACCAGGCCGACACCCAGTACCACTCCGGTCAGGAGCCACCAGAGATAAGTCAGAACGCCAAGGATCGGGTAGCGATGGGGCGCAGTTGCCGGCGACGCGCTCACGGGGTCGCTCCCCTCGGATCCGGAAACACAATCCACCACCACCGAGAGACGTCTCACAGGTGAACCACGAACCAATCCGACAGTATTGTCGCGCTTGAGTTACGCACGTAGTCCGGAGCCGCGACAGGGGCCTTTACGGCCACCGCTTGCCGACACATCCGGCCCACAAAGACCATAGTAGCACTGTCACTCACCGTCGACTTCGTGCCCACGGACACCGACCCAGTCAGTCCTCCTGAATGCACTCCCAGGCCCAGTGCCTCAATGATGGGACACTCGGCGACGTCGACATAGGCCGCGGCAGTATGGAAATCTCCGTGCATCACCGCATTCTCACGGGCCAGCGCGACGGCGGCCGGGCCGGAGTCGGCAGCCGTCACGACGACGGGGCGACCGGCATGCATGCTCCCCGCCGCCATGATGGCGGCACCGATGACCCTACCGCGATGACCGCCATGAATAGCGGCCGCCAGAACGCATTCGTCCGAATCGGTCGGATCTCATTGGATCACAGGTAGCTTGGACTGCTGGTCTGGTAAACCTAACGAGGTTCGTGCAGGCGCCGGACTTCGTGTCGTTCCATGGCCACGACGCTGCCCCGTTGGTGTGACCGTCGATCGCGTCGGAGTGGTTGAAGTCGGCCTGAGCGCTGGCCGGAAACCCGCGCGCGCGGCACTCGTCTCGGCTTGCAGGAGCAACCGCGCAAAGGTCTGCTCGATCCCGTTGCTGGAAGCACACCGGCCGGCGGCGTGCCCAGCGCCTCACCCAGACGCGGCCCGGTCGCGGCGATCAGACTGATCACCGTCGGATGGCGCGGCGGGCAGCGGCGTGCGGCGGCGGCGCACTGATGGTGCCGGCGGCGCGGACGAGCGCCGCGATCTTCCGAGCGGGGGAGGCGATGCCCTCGCTGCCACGGGTGGCAGCAACCGGACGTCGGTCTCCGGGCGCGGCTGCGCCCACGCATCGACCGGAGGATGCGACACACCGCCTGCGGTCGGCGCCGTACCGTCCGGATCGCCTACGCCCACTCCTGGACGTCCGTCTGAGCCGGGTAGGACCAGCCCGGCGTCGTAGGCGACCACGGCGGCCTGGACCCGCTCGTTCACCCCGAGCTTGGCGAAGATCCGGCCGACGTGCGTCTTGACGGTCGACTCCGAGACGTAGGCGGTGCGAGCGATCTCGCCGTTGGTCAGCCCGCGGGCCAGGTGCGCGAGAACCTCCCGTTCCCGTTCCCGTTCCCGCTCGGTGAGGCGACCCACGGCCTGCCTCGCTGTCCGCGCCGTCCGCGAGGCATCGTTGGCCGCCCGCGTCGCGGTGAGGTGGGTGATGAGCCGCCGGGTCACCGACGGCGCCAGGAGCGCGTCGCCGCCGGCCACGACCCGAATCCCGCGTGCCAGCTCCTGCGGCGGCGAGTCCTTCAGGAGGAATCCCGCGCCGCCGATCGCCAGGGTCAGCACTCCCAAACCGAGCGCACGTGCGTGCCGGGCCAGTGCATCGCCGAGGGGTTGACCTGCCCTATCCGCCATCGGTCCTCCTCGTCACCGACCCCCGATGATCGCCGCAGACTATCCAAGTTGACTGCGTACCGCTGTCGCTCGATCTCTTTAGCCCTGAGTATTCATAGCGATCTTGCATCGGGTTGATCGAGGCAAAGAAAAGTGCCCTCTGACCTGGGAGGATGGGGTTGTCGAGACCTTGTCCAGTCCAGTTCAAGGGGGCACTTTCCAGGTGCACGAGCTTACCGGGTGGTCCCGGGATCTGACCGTCGAAGTCGCCGGCCGCGGGGTCGTTTCGCACACCGGATCGGTTGCGTTGCGGGCCCTGGCCGACCGCACCGGCCTGACCGACGAGGTGTCGGCGGCGCTGACCCGACGCGGGTTCGCCCCGGTCCAGACCGCGGCCGGGTGCTGACCGACACCGCCGTGATGATCGCCGCCGGTGGGCGAGTGATGTCCGACCTCGCGGTGCTGCGCGACCAGGGCGAACTGTTCGGGCCGGTGGCGTCGGACCCGACGCTGTGGCGCACCCTGGTCGGGATCAGCGACCTGCAGCGGGACAAGGTCGCCGCCGCTCGCGCCCGGACCCGACGCCACGTCTGGGACCGCGTGGTCGCCCGGCACGGCGCGATCCCGGCCTCGAGCGTGGCCGACCGCGATCTCGGTAAGACGGTCGTGATCCGGCTGGACGCCACCCTCGTGGTCGCGCACTCGGAAAAGGACCTGGCCAGTGGCACATTCTCCTGTTCCTGGGGTCATCATCCTTTGACCGCCTGGTGCGACAACACCGGCGAGAACCTCGCGGTGAAGCTGCGTACCGGGTCGGCGGGCAGCAACACCGTCACCGACCACCTCGAGGTCCTCATCGCCGCCATCGGCCAGATCCCCGCCAGCTTCCGCCGGGACCTGCTGATCACGTGCGACGGTGCCGGGGCCACCAAAGACCTCCTGAAGCACATCACGACGCTGAACGCCGCCCCCGGGCGGCGGGTCCACTACTCGGTCGGGTTCGACCTCGACCACCGGTGCCGCACCGCGATCAGCAAGGTCCCAGAAACGTTGTGGGAGAACGTCATCAACCCCGACGGCACGGCACGCGACCTCAAGGACGCCGGCATCGTGGAACTGACCGCACTGCTGCGCCAGGCCCCCGGTCGCGACGGGCGGGTCGTCGACCAGCTGAAGGGCTGACCGAAGGACATGCGCGTCATCGTCCGCCGGGAACGCCCGCACCCCGGCGCACAGCTGTCGCTGTTCGAGGAGGCCGACGGCTGGCGGTACCAGGTCTTCGCCACCAACACCCCGACCCGCGCCGCCGGTGGGTCGGTCGGCACGCTCGGGCAGTTGGCCTACCTGGAGGCCCGCCACCGCGCTCATGCCCGGGTGGAGGACTGCATCCGCAACGGCAAGAACACCGGGCTCGGTCATCTGCCGTCCAAGCACTATCGGCTGAATCAGGCCTGGTGCATCGCCGCCGCGATCGCCACGGACCTGCTGGCCTGGCTGCGGCTGCTATGCCTGTCCGGCGACCTGGCCAAGGCCGAACCGAAGACGCTGCGCTACCGACTGCTGCACACCGCCGCCCGCATCATCCGCGGCCAACGCCGACGCAAGATCCGCATCCCCAAGACCTGGCCCTGGGCAGACGAACTGGCCACCGCAATCACCACCGCACTCACCCTGCCGATGCCTACCTGAACCAGCAGCACCGTCCGCCCGACCCCAGGAACCCGCCCGGCCCCGTGGAACCGGCGCACCCGCACGACAGCCGGCCCGCCCGCACGCCCCGCACCACCAGAACAGGAGGTGAAGATCCACAAAACCGAACGCGAAGCCCAGCTCACCTCAAGCCCGAATGATCAAGGCTAACGGGTCACACACCCTCCGCCGCGGCGGATCCCTGCACAGCGCATCGGTCCGCCTCGCGCGACAGGTCGTGTTCCTCCTTCGGTCCATCTGTGCTATCGAGAGGCATTCCCGTGAATCCACACCTGTCGCGCCGGGCCGCCACGGCCGCGCTGGCCGCCACCGGCATCACCTCGGTCTTGTTGTCCACGGTGACCGTCCCCCGTCAGGCCGCCACACACGTCACCCCCGGCGGCAGCTCGCCCACGTCCGTGCTGGCGTGGAATACCACGGCGGCGACCACCGCCTTGGCGGCTGGGAACTTCCAGGTCGAGGGTCTGATCAAACTGTCGTACGTCCAGGCGGCCGTCTACGACGCGGTCATCGCTATCGAGGGCGGCTACCACCCGTACGCGGGACACCTGCACAGCCCACGCTCGGCGTCGCTGGACGCGGCCGTGGCCACCGCCGCCCGCGACACGCTGGAAGTGCGGTTCCCCACCCAACAGACCAAGGTCGACGCGGCGTACAACACGGCAATGGACGCTATCCCCGACGGGCAGGCCAAGACCGACGGAGTCTGGTCAGTCGCGATCAACGTGCCGTCCACGATCACAGCGGCTGCCCCTGGCGGATCGGCACGATCGTCGCGGCGGCCCTTGTCCTGCTCCACCTCGAGCACGACCGCACCACATGATCAAATCCATCGATCACCCACAGCCACGAACCGTTGCGCGGAAAGGCTCAGTGGCAGGTCAAGCTGGCGGGCAACAGCGAAAAGCCGGCCGCTGCGGCGATTTGACACCCGGGAGGGCGCAATTCTTGACAACTGCAGCGTTCCTTGACCCGCTTGGTCCGATCGCTCTAGCGTCATCCTCGCGTGAAGATCCGCGAAACGGAAATTTACGCCAGGAATAGGTGGGGACGGGCGTGGGGACGCGCGTATGGGGCTGTCCACCTCGACAACGATATGCAAGTCAGAACAGCCTGGAGTCCAGTCCGCAAATCTGGGGCAGTTCTCTCACGGATACGTCCGTGGGGAGTTCCTTGGTGATGTCGTGGATCAAGACTCGGATCAATGTCAATTCCCGAGGGGAAATCAAATGCGCAAGCTCGCCATCACTGCTGCGGTAGCGATCGCAGCGGTTTCAGTACTTCTGGGCGGAACCTCCGCCTCCGCCAACTCGAGCTCAATTGTCGTACCTCCGGGTGGAGGCGGAGGCTGCCTGGCCCTGTATTACGCCCCTGGTGGGACCATGGTCGGCGTGTACATCATCAATACTTGCAGCTCCCCCGTCAATAGCTTCAGCCTCTTCAACTCCAACTCCGGGGGTTATACCAGATGCATTTCCTACCGTCTCAGGAACTTCTTCTCCACGGGGGACAGGTACGCCATTACCTTCTCCCCTTACAACTCGGCCGTCCCGTGCTGAAATTGACTCTGCTGATCGAGACATAACACAGGCTCATAAGGTCTGCCAATACTGATGCAGAGTCTTAGGCGCGCCAAGGACAAGCGCATCTTGTCCCGTCCCCGGGTGCTCCGAACGATGACTCGCCGTAGTGCCCCACCGCCCCGGGCCTGCCGGGCCCAACGGGGTGGAACCCCTTTCGGCTGACAGCGAAGCACCGGGCGAGCCCGGCCTGGGCGTCTCCGTAGCTGGAAACAGCCCAGGCCGGGCCCGTCGCTGATGACGATCACCCGTTGCCAAGGCGCAAGGGAACCCGCGGAACCGATCTACCATCCGGGCGCCTGGCCAGGGCCGCAACGACCTTCCCGCGCGTAGATGTCATGGAGGCGCACCAGGAGGCCTTTGGATGATCGATTCCAAGGGGTTGCGTCCGGCGTGGCGTGCGGGGTGAACGTGAAGGGTGTCCAAGATCGGCGTTGCTGATCCAATGACCGAACCCGAAGGCTGGCATGGACGCCGACTTGGACACCCTCGCGACCGCACTCTATGTGAAGATCGATGATCTGTTGGTCGGCTCGCCGCAGCACACGCCATGGCGACCCCGGATCGGGTTGAAGCCCAGGGCTGAAGCAAAGTCGTTTCATGAGGTGAGTACGAGGGTGATCGGCCGTTCTGTTCTGGCGGCGTGATGTCGCAGGCTGGCGGCGATGTTCGTGGCGCCGGTGAGGCGGAGCAGGCTGATCGCGGTGTTGCAGAGGGTGGCCATCACCTGGGGTGGGTTGTCGGTGCGGACGCGGGAGCGGCCCTCGTCGTAGCCGAGGTCTCGGCCCCTGGGGGCTCTTTTGTCGGGTAGCCCCGGCCGCATTGCTGCGGCCGGGGCCCCCTCAGAACCGTGCGTGCCACTCGTCGCGGCACACGGCTCAAGCAGCCCGCGTGGGCGGTCAGGCTTCGTGCGTGTGCTGGTCGGGGTCGTGCGCCGCGGTGTCTGGTTGGCGTCGGGCGCAGTCGGTGTGGACGAGGCGGTGGATCGTCGGCCCGCTGCTGACTTCGGTGATGGCCTTGTGGGCCAGCGCTTTGCGGATGCCCCGGTACCAGGTCTCCCACTGGGTGAGGGAGTCTGGCGGGTCATCCACGTGCAGCAGGGGTTGAGCTGCCCCGTTGTTTCCGGACACCTGGCTATTGGGGGTTTCAGGCGACTATTGACTCGCCGTAGTACTCGTCTAGCACTTCTTGCGGGGTGCGGTACCCCAGCGTCGAGTGAAGTGCCGCGGGTGATCGGTCGGAATATCGCCGTCCTCTGCATCGTGATCTGCCCGGGTCATTGCCTGGGGAGCGACGTGCGAGCGAAGTTGATGGCTTCGGCGAGCGGACGCCCGGTCAGCCCGCCGGGCGGTCGCCCATGGCGAGCTGCGCCTCGAGACCGTCCAGGAGGGCACGCAGGCCGAACAGGAAGGTGTTGCCGGGTGCTGCGGTGTAGCTGGTCTCGGTGTCCTGGCTCGCCGTCGATGCGGGCGGGTCGAGGCGCTGGCGCAACCGGGGGTACTGCGCGGCGATCTGGCGGGCCTGGTCCATCTGCTGACGTAGCGCCTCTTCGCCGTCCGGTCCGTCCTGGCGCAGCTTCCTGCCCAGGGATGCGGCGGCCGCGGCAGGGAGCGCGTTGCCGAGGACGAAGGTGAACAGGGCGCCGGATGCCTGGTCCGCCTGTGGTCCGGTGAATCCTGCGGTCTCGAAGACGGCGAGACTGTGGTCGTGGTGGCGCGCCTTGCCGGGGCCGAAGGTCAGCTGCGCGCCGAAGACCTGTACGAGCCAGGGGTGGCGGGTGAGCATCGCCAGCACGTCAACGGCCAGTAGGGTCGCGGCGGTCCGCCAGTCGTGCTCGTCCAGGTCCGGGAGCAGCAGCTCGTGCCAGACCTGGTCCGCCGCGAGGGCGATCAGGTCCTCCTTGCCGCCCACGTGCCAGTACACCGCCGTGGCCGCCGACCCGAGCCGACTGCCCAACGCGCGCATGTTCAGGCCTTCCAGGCCTTCGGCGTCGAGCAGCCGGACAGCTTCCTGGACGATCTGCTGGCGCGTGAGCGTTTCGCGCGGCATGCGGGGAACCCTAGCTCGCACGGCGAACAGCGATCCGGTTGCCGCCCGCCCCGCCCCGGACCACGGGCAGATCGCTCTTGCACGACGGCGCCGAGTGATCTACCGTCCGACTTGAACAAAGTTCAAGTCAAAGGGGGGGCCATGTCGCGACATGCGCTGGCGGAGTTCACCGACCGGAAGGCCGGCGAGTGCGGCGTACCGGGTGTGGCCGTGGGGGTGTGGGCTGGTGGCGGGAGGAGTACGCCTGCTACGGCGTGACGAGCACGGACAACCCGCTGCCCGTCGACCCGGACACGCGGTTCGTGCTGGGCTCGGTGACGAAGACGTACACTGCGACGGTTCTGATGTGCCTGGCCGCCCGGGGCAGGGTCGAGCTGTCCGCACCTGTGCGCCGGTACATGCCGGAACTCGAGCTGTCGGATGCGGCGGCGACGGCGGATGTCACCGTGCAGCAGCTGCTCAACCACACCGCCGGGCTGGGGTGGCGCATCAGCGCGGAGACCGGCGAGGGGGACGACGCCCTGGCCCGGTACGTGGCTGCGTTGGCCACGTCGCCGCGGGTCGCCGCGCCGGGCACCCGGGTCTCCTACAGCCAGGTGGGGTACAACCTGGCTGGACGGGTCATCGAGAGGGTCACCGGATCGAGCTACGAGGACGCCGTCACCTCGCTGCTGCTCGAACCCCTGCAGCTGACCAGGACGTCGTTCACGGCCGCCGACGTCATGACCCGGCACTTCGCCGTCGGGCACAACCTCCGGCCGGATGGCACCCTCGCCGTGGCGCGTCAGTGGAAGGACACCCGGGCCAATAACCCGGGCGGAGGCGCGGCGTCCACGGTGTCCGACCAGATCCGCTGGGCCCGCTTCCACCTTCGCGCCGGCCAGCACGGCGGTGCCGGCCAGCACGGCGGTGCCGGCCAGCACGGCGGTGCCGAGGTGCTGCCGGTGTCTGACCTCCACCGCATGCAAGAACAGACCGTCCCGCTGCAGGCCAGCTCGCTCGGCGACGGGGTCGGCATCGGGTGGTTCCTGCGCGAGTTGGGCGGCACCCATCTGGTGGGTCATGGCGGATCGGGCAACGGGCAGTTCGCCGAGCTGCTCATCGCGCCCGATCGGGACTTCGCCGTCGTCGCCCTGTCGAACGCCGGACCGGACGCCGGTCTTGCGTTCAATCGTGCCGTGCTCGACTGGACGCTCGAGCACTATCTGGGGCTGGCCGAGACCGGGCCGCGGACGCTGCCCTACGATCCCGCCGTGGCGCAGCAGTTCGTCGGGGTCTACGGCAACGAGCTGATGGCGGTCACCGTGGCTGCGGCCGACTCCCGGCTGACCATCACGTGCACGATCAGGCCGGAGATCCGGCTCGCTTCCGATACCGAACTCCCGCCGGACCTGCCCCCGGCCGTACTCGAACTGCTCCCCGCGTCATGGGAATACCTCATCACGAGCGGGGGCCTCAACGGCCAGCGCGGCCGGTTCACCCGCGATCCGAACGGGACGGTCACCGCCGTCGAGATGGCAGGGCGGATCTTCCACCGAGCCATGGACCAGACGCCCGCGGCTCCGGAGCACGGCTGATCGGCTGTGGCCTCGGGAGGGAACCGGGGGACCACGCTGCGCCCCGGGCCGACCACCCCCATCCCGACCACAGCGAGCCCGGATCGTCGTCCACCGGGCCGCGCCGGCGCGGCCCCGCGGGGGACCCGTTCGATTTCCTGGGGTTCACTTCATTGGCTTTCACCTGCAGCTTGTTGCCGTGCAGCGGCCGTGTCGTGGGAGGCATCGTATGACAGTGGGGCACGCGGCAAGAGATCCGGGTGACGACCAGGTGCCCCTGCTGGTCGAAGCGGCGCGGGCCGCGCTGGCGCGCAGAGAGTTGCCCGATGCGGCGTCCCGACGCCAGATCCGGGCGTGCCTGCGACGAGGCGGATGGGCGTGCACCCCCACGCAGGCGGGGCAGGTGCGACTGGCGCTGGAGGCGGGGGCTGATCCCTCAGGGACGGGCCGTTCGGCCATGGAACCCTTCGCAGGCCTCGGCGATCGACTGGCGACTGTCCGAAGACGACGTGCGATGACCTTGCAGCAGCTCGCCGCAGCGGCGGGGTGCTCGGTCAGCTACCTCAGCTACCTGGAGGCGAGCGAACGACGCCCCGGCGCCGGGCTGCTGGAACGGCTCGCACGTGCCCTGGACGTGGATCCCGGCTGGCTGCGCACGGGCGCGGCGCCGGGGACGGAGAAGCAGGTAGACCGTCTGCTGCGACGCGCACGTCGGGCGCACGATCAGGGCGAACGCGAGCAGGTCCAGCACCTGGTGGAGGAGATCCGGAGCGTCGCGAGCCGGGGGCTGAGCCCGGACCAAAAGGACCGGGTGACGTATCTGGAGGTCATCACCCTGGTCGACGACGGCGATTGGACGGGCGTGTGGCGGCTGTCCCTGCCCGTGATGCGACGGGCGGCCTGCGGTCCGGTGGCCGTGCCCGTGTATCGGTTGGGCGTCTTCTTCCTGAGAGCCGTGGGGCTGCAGTCGGCGGCCTCACGCCAGGACGCGACGGATGCCGTGCAGCTGGTGTTGAAGATCCTCAACACGTCCAAGCCGGGGGTGGATGCCGACGCCACCGAATGGGGGCGGCTCGCAGCGACCACTCTGGCGGTGATAGCGGGCACCTTCGGTGTCGAGATGAGCCTTTCCCAGGGCAGGAGCTGGCTGGCCGAGTTGGACGTCGGTACCCGGCCGGAGAACAGGCCGGCGGCGGCCCGGCTGCTGTGGAACCTGGCGGACTTCGATCGCCAGGCGGGCCGGTGGGACGAGGCGCTGGAGAAGTTGACCGTGGCCGCGGGCTGGATGGACCGGGACGTGCACCCCTTGGACAGCGGCCGGCTTCGTCGTCTGCGGGCCCAGGTCCTCGTCGCGGCGCGGCCCGACCGAGCGGAGGAGGCGATCGTCGAACTGGAGTCGATCCGCGAGGACCTGGAGCGCTTCGGGTACACCTTCGACCTCCCGGCGTGGCAGCTCGTCATGGCTGAGGCCGAGCTAGCTCGTGGACGCAGCGAGCGCACCCGCGCCGTGGTCAACCAGCTCCTCGCGTCGGACGGATTCGTCCGGCTGCCCGCGAGGCTCGTCGCCGAGGCGTACCGCATCCTCGGTGACGTCCATGTCCTCGAGCAGGAACCGGATGATGCCCGTCAGGCCTACGAGCGGTCCGCCGCAGCCGTGACGTCCTGGGAGCAGGAGAGCATGTGCCTGGCCACCGACGTCGCGGCGTACTGGGTCGTGCTCGCCGGCCGGTTCGAGCAGGTGCTCGACACGCACGCATCGGCAGAGGCGTACCGGCGCGCCCTGTGCATCGTCGACCTCTTCGCGCAACGCGCACAGGGTGCACCCTTCGTCGTGGCCACCAACAAGTGACCTCGGACTGCTCGCGCCCCGCGTCCGGCGCCGACCCGGTCCCGCGCTGATGGCTCCTCGTCCGACAGCGACAGGTCGAGATGACTGGCGGCAGTGAAAAGCCGACGGCTGCGGCGATTTGACACCCGGGAGGGCGCAATTTCTTGACAACTGCAGCGTTCCTTGACGGGGCGTGGACGGGTGGGGTGGTATGCCGATCATGCATCGCACGGGTGCGCCGAACCACAGTTCTCAGGGGCGGAGCGGTCATGTGGGAGTACGAGTGCAGCGTGGAGACCACCGCTCACCCCGACGTGGTGTGGCGGCACTGGACGGACATGGCCGCGTGGCCGCAATGGAACGCCGGCATCGCGAAGATCGAGGTCGATGGGCCGTTCGCGGTCGGCACCACGTTTCGGATGACCGCCCCCGGTGATCAGGAACCGATCGCCCTGACGCTGGTGCGGATCGTCCCCGGCGAGGAATTCACCGATGAGCTGAACGCGGACGACTTCGTCGTGCGCACCGTCCACCGGTTGGAGCGGGTGCCGGGCGTCGGTACCCGGATCGTGTACCGGACCGAGTTCTCAGGACGGGCCGCCGACCAGGTCGGTCCCGAACTGGGCCCGCAGATCACCGCCGACTTCCCGGACGTGCTGGACGCGTTGGTGCGGCGCGCGGAGAGCTGATCACCTGGAGGGGTCGTGGCCGGCTGGGCCACGACGGACGGAGAGGACGCCGGGCGGCGCCATGGACGACGTGACCGAAGTGATCGCCGCCGAGCGGCGTGGCGCCTACCCCGAGCTGAGCGACGAGCAGCTGGAGGTCTTCACGAGAGTGGGGACACGACGTCCCGTCGAGCCTGGGGACGTCCTGTTCCGGGCAGGCGACCGCGACTACGACCTGGTGGTGGTCCTCGCCGGGCGGGTCGCGATCGTGGACGCCGCCGGGACGCCGGACGAGCGGGTGATCGTCGAGCACGGACCGCGCCGGTTCGTCGGGGAGCTGAATCTGATCACCGGGCAGGCGGTGTACCTGAGCGCGGTCGCCCGCCAGGCCGGGGAGGTCGTGCTGGTGCCGGCGTCCGCGTTGCGCGAGGTGCTGGCACAGGAGCCGACGTTGAGCGAGATCGTGATGCGGGCCTTCCTGCTGCGGCGGGCGATCCTGCTCGGCGCCAGGGTGGGGCTGCGCGTCGTCGGGTCGCGGTACTCCGCCGACACCCGCCGCATCCTGGAGTACCTGGCGCGGGCGAGGGTGCCGTCGACGTGGCTGGACGTCGAGGGCGAGCAGGGGGCGGAGCTGCTGCTGCAGCACGCGGGGGTGACGCCCGAGCAGACACCGTTGATCATCCGGCAGGGTGGCGACCTGCTGCTCAACCCCTCCAACGCGCAGCTGGCCGGTGCGATCGGCCTGGACATCGGCGGCGGTACCGGTGCCGGGGACGGCACGGGCGGCGGGGAGGTCGTCGACCTGTTGGTCGTCGGATGCGGTCCCGGCGGCCTGGCGGCGGCCGTCTACGGCGCCTCCGAGGGACTGCAGACCCTCGCTGTGGACGCCGTCGCGGTGGGCGGGCAGGCCGGGACTTCGACCCGCATCGAGAACTACCTCGGCTTTCCCGCGGGGCTGTCCGGGAGCGAGCTGGCGTCCCGGGCCACGGTGCAGGCGCAGAAGTTCGGCGCGCGTTTGACCAGTCCCTGCGAGGCGGTGTCGGTGCAGGCAGAGGGCGGCCTGCACACCGTGACGCTGTCGTCGGGCGACCGGATCACTGCCCGGGCTATGGTGCTGGCCACCGGCGCGACGTACCGCAAGCTCGACGTGCCGGACCTGGAGCGGTACGAGTCCCTCGGCGTGTTCTACGCCGCCACCCACGTCGAGACCCAGGCGTGCGCCGGTCAGCCGGTGGTCGTCGTCGGGGGCGGCAACTCCGCCGGCCAGGCCGCGGTGTTCCTGGCCGAACGCGTCGAGCAGGTCCACCTGCTGATCCGGCGTGACGACCTCGCCGCGACCATGTCGCGCTACCTGATCGCCCAGATCGACAGGCATCCGCGGATCCGGCTCCACCCCCGCACCGAGATCTCGGGCCTTCGTGGGGATGGGCGGCTGGAGTCCGTCGAGGTGGTGCACCGGACCACCGGCGAGCACGAGGCGATCCCGGCGACGGCAGCCTTCGTCTTCATCGGCGCCCAGCCCCGCACCGCGTGGCTCGGGGACTACGTGGCGCTGGACCGCACCGGGTTCGTGCTCACCGGCCCGGACACCGGTGACCCCGCCGCGGCCCACCTGGCCACCACCCGGCCCGGCGTCTTTGCCGTCGGCGACGTGCGGTCGGGGTCCGTCAAGCGCGTCGCCGCCGCCGTCGGTGAGGGCTCCATGGCCGTCAGCCTCGTCCACCGCCACCTGGACGCCACCCTGGCCCGCTGAACACGGGCCCGCTGACACCGGCCCGCCGAACCGGCTGAACGCCGTCCGCCCGCCGGGGTCACCCGTTGCAGGCACTCATGGATCACACGCCTATGGATGGGAACCGCCATGCGCTATACGTTGCTCGGGAACAGCGGGCTGCGGGTGTCCCAGCTCGCGCTGGGCACGATGACGTTCGGAACGAACTGGGGCTGGGGAGCCGGCGAGGACGACGCCCTGCAACAGGTCGAGATCTTCGGGCAAGCCGGGGGGAACCTCCTCGACACCGCGAGCAACTACACGGACGGCTCCTCGGAACGGATCGTGGGGAAGGCCGTGGCGGCGGACCGTGACTACTGGGTCGTCGCGACGAAGTACACGCTCACCTCACGCCCCGACGACCCCAACGCCGCGGGGAACCACCGCAAGAACCTGCTGCGCACGCTGGAGACGTCCCTGCGACGCCTGGGCACTGACCACGTCGACGTCCTGTGGCTGCACGCCTGGGACGACCTGACCCCCGTCGAGGAGGTCCTGCGCGCCCTCGAGGACCAGGTCCGCCTCGGAAAGATCCTCTACATCGGCCTGTCCGACGCGCCGGCGTGGGTCGGCGCCTACGGGCAGGCACTGGCACAGCTGCGCGGCTGGACCCCCTTCATCGGCCTGCAGGTGCCGTACTCGCTGGCTGAACGTGACGCCGAACGCGAACTCGTGCCCATGGCCCGGGCCATGGGCATGGGCGTGTGCGGCTGGGGTCCACTCGCAGGCGGCCTGCTGTCGGGCAAGTACACACCGGGCGCGCCGGAGGACGGCCCGCGTCGATTGGGGAGCCAGAGCCCGCGGCGCCTGGCGATCGCCGGCGCCGTGGCCGACGTCGCGGCCGCCGTGGGCGCGACGTCGGCACAGGTGGCGCTGGCGTGGGTCCGCGCGCAGGGGGTGATCCCGCTCCTGGGCGGGCGACGGCCCGAACAGATCACGGACAACCTGCGCTGCCTGGACGTCGAGCTGTCCGCTGAGCACCTGTCCCGGCTGGACGCCGCCTCGGGTTTCGAGATCGGGTTCCCGCGCGCGTTCCTGGACTCCATGACCGGCGTGATCCACGGCAAGGGGATCCGGGAGCGGATCGACGTCCCGGCGGGCAACCGCCGCTGAGCATCAGCGAAAGAGGTGGAGTGATGAAACTCTTGCTCGGCGTGAACGTGGCCACGACGGCCGGAGGGGACGCCGACCCGGTCGCCGCAGCCCGGCGGGCCGAGGCGCTCGGTTTCGACTTCGTGTCCGCGTCGGACCATCCGTCCGGCGACCTGCCGACGTACGAGACCTGGACGATGCTGAGCTGGATCGCGGCGTCCACCACCCGCATCCGCGTCGCGACCCGGGTGCTGGGGGTGCCGTACCGGTCCCCCGCGATGGTCGCGAAGATGGCGGAGACGTTCGACAGGCTCAGCGGCGGGCGGCTCATCCTCGGGCTCGGAGGGGGCTACTCGGACGAGGAGTTCCGCGCCTTCGGTCTCGGCGTGCCGACTGCACGACAGAAGGTCGACGGGCTGCGGGACGCCATCGAGATCATGCGCGGCCTCTGGTCGCGGGAACGGTTCACACACGACGGCTCCGTCCATGGGGTGCAGAACGCCCCGATGGAACCCAAACCGGAGCACCGCATCCCGATCTGGCTGGGCACCTACGGGCCGCGGGCACTCGACCTCACCGGCGAGCTGGCCGACGGGTGGATCCCGTCGCTCGGCTTCGCGGGTGTGGACGACGTCCCCGCGATGCGCCGCCGGATCGAGGCCGCGGCCCGTGCTGCAGGCCGCGATCCCGCCGAGCTCACCTTGGCCTACAACGTTCCGGTGCACCTGGACTCCCCAGGAGCCGACCGTGGAGCCGACCGCGACGCATCGGCCGCAGCGACGGTGTCCGGGTCCGCGATAGACGTGATCGACCGCTTGCGGGCCTTCGTCGACCTGGGTTTCACCGTCCTGAACTTCATGCCGGTCGGTGCCGACCCCGCCGAGCAGGTGGAGCGGATAGCGCACGACGTGCTCCCGCACCTGCGTCCCGACTGACCGACGCGAACGGAATCGGTACGCGAAGGCCCGCTGGGCCAGCCAGCCGCCCGACGACCTCGCGAGCGCCGTCCTGTTCCTCGACAGCGGACGATTCGGCGTGGATCGGCGGCGCCGCAGCGTACCCACCCCGCCAGCGGACGACGGCACGCCGTCCAGCTGGTCACGCATAGTGAGCGATCCTGTGGACAGTACGGGTTCGGATCCATCCGACCATGCCGATGTCCGGACGTCGGAGATATGCGGGTTATCCCCACGATCATGCCGATGAGGGGATTTGCCTGGGGCACCTAACTCTCGACAGGCGACCATCGCCACACCGTCGATCCTGCCGATGTCCGGGCGTGTTCGAATCCTCCCGCCAGCAGAAGATCAAGTCTCCAAGTGACGTTACAAACTCGGGGGGCTTAGACGCTGCTCCCAGGCTTGCCCAGACGTCGTGCCCGTGCCGATACTTGATTCATGTTTACTTGCCACGTCGACCTGATGATGCGCTCCCGCTCGGGGGCGTAGCCAGGCGCGTGCGCACAGGCCCCCGCACTGTCGGGGGCCTTGGTTCTGCCGGTCCCCGTCGCGCCAAGGATGTCTGCCCGACATCGCGACAACGGAGGACCCATGATCGACCTGTACATCACCACATCGATCCCGTACGTCAACGGGGCGCCGCACCTGGGGCACGCCTTGGAGTTCGTGCACGTGGACGTCCTGGCGCGACAGCGAGCCGCCACGGGCGCAGCGGTGCGGGTGCAGTCCGGCACCGACGACCACGCGATCAAGAACGTTTCCGCCGCCGCTGACGCAGGCCTGCCGATCACCGAACTCGTCAAGCGAAACGCAGACCGGTTCACCGGCTTGGCGGACGCTCTCGCAGTCCGGACCGACGAGTTCCTGCGCACCAGCAGCGACCCGCGCCACCGGGCAGGCGTGGCCGCGATCTGGGCGGCGTGCGAACGCCACGGTGACCTGTACCGCAAGGATTACACCGGCCTGTACTGCACTGGCTGCGAGCAGTTCTACACCCCCGGCGACCTCACGGACGGGGCCTGCGCGGAGCACAGCGCAACCCACATCACGGAAGTGACCGAGACCAACTGGTTCTTCCGGCTGTCTGCCTACCGCCAGCAGATCACTGACCTGATCCGCACGGGCCGGTTGGAGATCACGCCGGCCGAGCGCCGCAACGAGATCCTCGGTTTCCTCGCCAGCGACCTCCACGACCTGTCCGTCTCCCGACCGTCTGGGCGTGCCGCCGGGTGGGGCGTGCCGGTCCCCGCCGACCCGGGCCAGGTCGTCTACGTGTGGTTCGACGCCCTGGCCAACTATCTCACCGGCCTGGGCTACGGCACCCGCGACGACGGGGACTACCGCCGCTGGTGGTCCGACCCGGTCGAACGGACCCACGTCGTCGGCAAGGGCATCGTGCGTTTCCACGCCGTGTACTGGGTGGCCTTCCTGCTGTCCGCCGGGCTCCCGCTGCCGACCCGGATACTGGTGCATGACTACCTCACGGTGGACGGATCCAAGATCGCGAAGTCGGGCGCGCATGCCACCGACCCAGCCGTGCTCGTCGAGGAGTTCGGCCAGGACGCCGTGCGCTGGTGGCTGCTGCGCGACCCGGCACGGGTCGGGACGACCGACTTCACGATCGAGCGTCTGATCACCGCGTACAACCGGGACCTGGCCAACACCGTCGGGAACCTCACCTCGCGAGCGGTGACCCTGGCCCGGCGGCCCGCGGTCTGGCGTACCGCGGCTGCGGAGATCCTCGGACACGAACTACTCACCGAAGCAGCCGATCTCCCCGACCTCGTCGCTGCTGCCCTGACCGGATACGACCTCCGCAGCGCGTGCCAGGCCGTGGTGGCACTGGCCGCAAGCGCCAACCGTTTCATCGAGGCCGAAGCGCCTTGGCATCTCGCCAAGGCAGCCGACACCGGAGACGAGCAGGCCGCCCAGCGCTTCGAAGCGGTCATAGAGACCGTCCTGTCCGTCTGCTCGACCCTCGCCCACGAACTCGAACCCTTCATCCCAGCCGGGTCACAGCGACTACGAGATCAACTCACAAGGCAGGAGCGCAGGCCGGCGGCCGCGTTTCCGCGGTTGCTGGAACAGCCGCTATGACCTGTGACGGCGGGCCGACTCGGAGCTTACCTGGACGTCCATAGCGCTAACATTGTCCGCCATCCGCGCCGCTGAGCCCGGATCCACCGAGTGAGTTCTGTGTGATCGTGTCGGGTCCTTCTGGATCTTGATTTCGCTGCAGTTCCGGTGACGGCGTGGTGAAGCCACCGGTCTTCCCGGTCTTTCCACTGGGTTCCTGGTCAGGCTCCGTCGGGCGGGTGGTCAGGCCGTTGTCCGGGTTGGTCGGTGGACGGCGGCGTGCAGGCCTTGCCAGGCGGCCTGCCGGGCCAGCCGGATGGCAGGCGCAGGGTGATGCGG
>Ga0302321_100001232_pt1 | contig 21863 bp, 15 predicted proteins | sample Fen_T0_1_FD_202505 | JGI IMG/M metagenome (GOLD analysis project Ga0302321, IMG submission 202505) | Peat permafrost microbial communities from Stordalen Mire near Abisko, Sweden - Fen_T0_1 | ecosystem: Environmental > Terrestrial > Soil > Wetlands > Permafrost | place: Sweden: Abisko...
GGTGACGTCAACGCGCTCTTGCAACGCGCGCTCACGACTCACCCCGAATTGAAGGCGATTCAGGCGCGCGTTGCCATGTGGAGTGCGACCGAAGAGCGGCTGCGCGCGGAGCTGTTTCCCAAACTGGGCTTCTATGCCGGCGTCGACGCGGCTCCACTTTCTCCAACGTACGGCGTGCTCGGGTTGAGCGTCGAGCTGCCCGTTGCGCAGCGTAACCAGGGCCTACGCGCGCAATCGGCTCGCGCCCGTGAGAGCGCCGCGGCGGATCTCGAGCTCGAGGCCCGGCTCTTGCAACGCGCCGTGGTAGCCGCTCTAAGCAGCTACGAGTCGAGCCGCCGGGAACTCGACCGACTCAGCTCGCAGGCGGTACCTGCCGCTGAGCGCACGCTCTCTTTTGCCGAAGCCGGCTTTCAAGCTGGGCGCTTCGACGTTTTTCGTTTACTGGCCGCGGCGCGTGATTCGCTCAGAGTTCGAGCGAGTCGCATCGACGCTATCGAAGCGGCCTGGGTCGCGCGCATCGAACTCGAGCGCGCTGTCGGTGGAGAGGTAAAGTCATGAAAAATCTGGCGCAACGGTTGGCGGTCATCGCATTCGGAATCGGCCTGACTTCCGCGGCGGTGATTTATTTCACGCACTCCGAACCCAAGGCAAGCGCGCAGCCCAAAGGGGAAAAGCGCGATGTGCCGTACATGGACGGCAAATGGATTCGGTACTCTCCGGACTTCGCCAAACGCCAGCAAATCGAATTCGCGGCGGCAGCCGAGGGCAGCCTGAAGCCGATGATCAGCGTGACCGGCACGGTCACTTTCGATCCGGAGCGCGTGGCGGCGGTCGGTTCACGCATCGCGGGCCGCGTCAGTCGGCTATACAAGATCGAAGGTGACATCGTGAAGGCCGGCGATTTGCTGGCTGAAATCGAGAGCGCGGATCTGGGGCAGGCGCAAGCCTCGGTAATCGCTTCGCGCGCTCACGCCGAAGCAGCGACGACCAACGAAAAGCGCGAGGCGGAGCTAGCGGAGGCCAAGATCTCCGCCCACCGCGACGCCGAGCTGGCCAAGGCGCAAGCCGTCTCGGCGCGGGCGGATCTCACGGCCGCCGAGCAGCGTGTGCGCGCGCTGGGCGGTACCCTCGACGGCGCGACCGGTGTGTTGCGCTTGACGACGCCGATCGCCGGCCGCGTGATCGAGCGCAACGTGACCCGTGGCCAATCGGTGGAAGCGACCCTGACCGCGTTCCGCGTCGCCGATCTCAATCGCGTCTGGGTCGAACTGGCCGTCTTCGAAGGTCAATTGAGTGCGATCCACAACGGCGACGCAGTCGATGTCGTGGCCACCACGGCCGGCGACCAACCCGTGCACGGCATCGTGGCCTACGTCGGAGACGTGATCGATCTGGACACCCGGACCGCGCCGGTGCGCATCGTGGTCGAACACCCTGAATCTCGGCTGCGCCCGGGCCAATCGGTGTCCGCTACGATCCACACCTCGGCGCCGGTCTCGAGCGCGATTTCGATCCCGCTGAGCGCCGTCACCAGCGTCGACGGCAAACCTACGGTGTTCGTTGCTCACGACGAGTTGTCCGTAGAGCCACGCGCGATCGTACTCGGCGCCCAAGACGGTGACCGCGTTGAGGTGGCACGAGGACTCGAGCGCAGCGATCGGATTGCTGTCAGCGGTGTCTTCGCACTCAAATCGGAGATTTTTCGCTAGATGCTGAAGTATTGCGTCGAGACGTCCATCCGTCTCAAGTGGGTGATGCTGGTGCTACTGATCGTGCTGATGGGCGCGGGTGGCTTCGCGCTGAAGACCTTGCCGATCGACGCCGTGCCCGACGTTTCAACGGTACAGGTCGCGGTCTTGACCGATGCGCCCGGACTCTCGCCGGTCGAAGTCGAGCGCGGGCTCACGTTCCCGCTCGAGACGGCGTTGAACGGTATGCCGAAATTGGTCGAGCTGCGCTCGGTATCCCGTTCGGGTTTGTCCGCGGTTACCGCGATCTTCAAGGACGACGTAGATATCTGGCTGGCGCGTCAAATGGTGCTCGAACGCGTGCGCTCGGTCGAAGGTGATTTGCCGAAGCTGGCGGGCAAGCCGCAGCTTTCGCCGGTCTCCGGCGGTTTGGGTGAGATTTTTCAGTTCGTGGTGCGCTCGGCCACGCACTCGCCGATGCAACTGCGAACCCTGTTGGATTGGGAAATTGCGCCGAAATTGCGGCAGAGCCCGGGGATCGTGGAGATCAACACGATGGGCGGTGATCTGAAGGAATATCAGATCATCATCGAACCGACTCGGCTCCACTCCTACAAGCTGACCCTGGCGGACGTGACCGAGGCGCTCACGCGCGCGAACGTGAACGTCGGCGGTGGATACATCGAGCGCAAAGGCGAGGCGCTGACCTTGCGCGGCGTCGGTTTGCTGGCCAACGAAGACGAGATCGGTGCAGTCGTGATTCGGACCGCCGAAGACGGCACGCCGATCTTGGTTCGTAACGTCAGCCGCGTGCAGATCGGCTCGGCCATGCGTTTCGGCACGATCACTCGTGACGGTGAAGGCGAGGCGGTCACCGGCATCACCATGATGCTGATCGGCGCGAACGGCCGGGAGGTCGTGCAAGGCGTCAAGAAGCGGATCGCCGAAATCCAAACGCAATTGCCCCCGGGCGTAATTATCGAGCCGATCTACGATCGCTCGGAGTTCCTCGGTCGCACGCTGGGCGCAGTGACCAAGAACCTGATCGAGGGCGCGCTGGTAGTCACCCTGGTCCTGGCCTTGTTCTTGGGTTCGCTGCGCGGCGCGTTCGTAGTCGTGTTGGGCATCCCGGCGTCGATGGCGATCGCGCTGTTCGGCATGCACTATTTCAACATCACGGGCGATCTGATGAGCCTGGGGGCGATCGACTTCGGCTTCTTGGTCGACGGTCCGATCGTGATTTTGGAATCGATTATCGCGGCGCTCGCCGGAAAGACGTTGATCAAGCGTGCGCGCGACGGCGCGTATGCAGAGGTCGCGGGAGCCGTCTCACGGCCGGTGGCCTTCTCGGTTGCCATCATCATGCTCGTGTACTTGCCGCTACTTTCGTTGCAAGGCATCGAAGGTAAAATGTTCAAGCCAATGGCCGTGACCATGGCTTGTGCGCTGTTCGGTGCTTTGGTCTATTCAGTGCTATTTTTCCCGGCGCTACTCGCCATTTTCGTGCCGCCCTCGAAAGGTCACGGTCCGCGTTGGATTGGCTGGCTGGGCGAGCAATACGCCCGTGCCTTGCCCTGGGCCGTCGAACGGCGGGTATGGCTCTTGGTTGCTGGTGGCGTGGCTTTGCTGGGTGCCTTCCTGGTCTTGGCCAACAGCGGCGCGGACTTCGTACCGCGCATCGCCGAGGGCGACGCCGTGGTCACTGTTCGGCGTGCGCCGTCGATCGGATTGGCGCAAGCCAAAGAGCTCGATCTGGCAGCGGAGCGAGTGTTGCGCCGCTTTCCAGAGGTCGTCACTTCGCTCGGCATGACGGGCCGCGCTGAGGTAGCCATCGACCCCGTAGGCAACGACAACACGGATATCTTCGTGCACCTGAAGCCGGAGAAGGAATGGACCAGCGCGCACGACTTAGACGAGCTGTCCGAGCTGTTCAAGCATGCCATCGAGAGCGAAGTTGCGGGCACTTTCGTCTCCGTATCGCAGCCGATCGAAGACAAAACCAATGAGCTCATCAGCGGTTCGCGCGCCGACGTACAGATCGCCTTGTTCGGCGAATCACTCACCGAGCTGAAGCGGCTGAGTGAAGAGACCGCGAACCTCGTGCGCAACGTGCAAGGCTCGGGCGACGTCCGTGTCGAGCGCTTGCTCGGCGCACCCGAGCTCACGGTGACACCGGATCGCGCGCGGCTGGCTCGTTATGGCATCAAGACCGAAGACGCTTTGGAAGTGGTGCGCGCCGCGCGCCTGGGCGTCCCGGTCGGCCAGATCTACGAGGGGCAACGCCGCTTCGACATGAAGGTGTTGATGCCGCCGAGTTCGCCGAGCCCTGCCGCTTTGGGGGGCCTGTTCGTCGAAGCGTCCAATGGCATTTCGGTGCCGTTGTCGGAGGTCGCGGCGATCAAGGAGTCGGAAGGTCCGTCGCAGGTACGGCGTGAAGATTTGACGCGCACGGTGCGGGTGGAGGTGAACCTGCGTGGTCGCGACCTCGTTTCGTGGGTGAATGAAGCGCGCAGCAAGGTCGACGCCAAGCTGCATTTGCCTGCTGGCTACAGCATCACCTGGGGCGGTCAGTTCGAGAACTTCGAGCGCGCGAAGAAGCGCTTGGCCTTGGTCGTGCCGATGGCGCTGGCGATCATCTTCGCGATGCTGCTCTGGATGTTCCAAAACGCGCGCTATGCGGTGGCCGTGTTCGCCGTCGTGCCGCTGGCGCTGATCGGTGGCATTTTGGCGCTGGCAGCGCGTGGGCTGCCGTTCAGCATCCCGGCCGCGGTCGGCTTCATCGCTCTGGCGGGCGTGTCCGTGCTGAACGGTGTGGTGCTCGCCAGCGAAGTGAAGACCAAGATCTTTGGCGGCTGGCCGCTGCGAGAAGCGATCCTCGAGGGGTCGACGCACACCATGCGCGCGGTGTTGACCACCGGTGGCGTGGCCGCCTTCGGTTTCTTGCCAATGGCGCTGGCGCACGGCGCGGGCGCCGAGGTCCAGCGCCCATTGGCGACGGCGGTCATCGGCGGCATCGCCTTCTCGACCCTGCTGACGATGTTCCTCCTGCCGGGGTTGCTGGCGATGCTCGTGAAAGATCCCAGCCGGCGCGTGAGCTACGCGCCGTTGCCGCGCTTAGCCGGGGGCGGGGTTGACCCGGCCCCGGAGCGCGAAGCCGGCTGACGGGCGGAGGGGGGACGTGAGGAATTGCGTGTCGCGGGCAGGTTGCCCGCTGACGGCGCGCGCACGGCTGCCATGGTGCCCGCCGAGTCGAGGCGGCGAGCGCCGCTGCCGCGTCCGGGCGGGATCGAGCGCGTCCGGTACACCTCGCCATCGACGAGCACTTCTACGCCTAGGGCGCGGCAGCGGCGCGCCACGCGTTCGAGATCGACCCCGACGGCCAAGAGCAAGCCCGCGGGAGGCGAGGGATCTACGAATAGATCGGCGCTTTGGCGACGCGTACGCAAGAGCTCGCGCACCTCGGGATCTTCGACCCACAGAAAGCCCTGTGTCAGCACGAACTCTGCGCGGCCGATCACGGTGCTGGCTTGGGTGAGGGTACGCGCGATCGGGTCGGGGAGGGCAGCCAAGAGCTCCAACCGGGCGCGCATGACCTCACCGTCGAAGCCAGCGCTCAGCGCATGCGAGAGCGCCTGTGGAGTAATCAGCACGTCGAGCGAGGCGCTTGCCACGCCGCCGATTTCTACGAACGGAGCCAGGGAGATCACGCTGCCCACGCTGGCCGACGGCCCGATGCGCAGTGCCTGCGTGTCCAAGAAACGACTCGATTGGTTGCTGGCCGGCGCACGTGATTCAGGAGCGGCGTCAGCCAGAAAGGCTCGACCACGCGGAGTAATGCGTAGGGTTGGACCGATCGACTCGAGGTCGTCGGTCTCCGGATCGCCCAAATCCACGATGCCGAGCACGTGTAGGGTTTCGAGAGCGATGCGGCGCGCGACTTCGGCGGGGGTCATCGGTTCGACGCCCGCGCGTTGCGCCCAGCGCTCGATCAAGCGAGCGACGCCCGGGGCCCGCGCGTCCGAGCGCACGTAGGCCGCGATCGCCTCCCAGGGTGCCCACCGGCCATCGCCGAGCTCTTGCAATGCCTCCAAGACTAGCTCGCGTACGACGCCAACGGCGCTCGTCTCACGCGCATCTGCAGTGACGCGCAGCGCTTCGCCGTCCGGCCTTGCTTCGTCCCAGGCACCACCGCGGCGCCACGCTTCGAACAAGGCGCGTCCGAGTTCGCCTACGCTGTGCGAGCCGGGAGGTGAGGCCATGCTCACTGCGGATGGATCCCAAAGGCCGATCGCGCGGCTGAGCGAGGCGACCAGCGCCACGACCTCCGGTTCACGGCCGAAGCGCGCGGCAAACTTGGTAATCAAGGAGCGCGGCGTACCAACGCCCGCCCGCACCTCGACCGAGGGATCGCGGACGGCGAGCGCCATCGCGAGGGCGATCGGCGCGGGATCTTCCGCGAAGCGTGCGCGCCGCGGCGCGTGATCCTCCGCAAGCACGAAACTGCGGATCTCGCGCCGCTGCAGCTCGCGTTCGACGCGCCGTTGGGTGCCGACGATGGCCACGACTTCACTAGGAATCACGTGGCGATTCGGGTGCACGGGGATCAAAAAACCGCGCCGCTCGAGTGCAAAGCCGACTCCGCGGCGGGACGGCGTAGCGCCAGTTGCGCCGCGCAAACGCATGGGTTCGCGCTCCAGATCGAGCAGCTCTTCGGTGTCGACTTCGCCGCCGACTTTCTCGATCGCGTTCAGCAGCTTGCGCTCGAGTGGCGCAAGTTCCTCCACCTCACGCTCGAGGCGCTTATGGTCGGCGAACACTTCCCAGGCGGGTTCTAGACACAACGCGACCGGCGGCGTGGCTGGGCGACCCAGATAGTGCCCGGCAATGCTGCTTGCGACGTCCGGGTGCAGCTGGGCCAAGAGCGCGCGTGCACCGCGTGGGTCTTCACCCTCCCAGCTGCGCAGCTGGATCATGTGGGCGATCGGCAGCAAGAGCTCCACGCCCTTGTCGCGGCCACGGATGAAAACGATGCCACGGGCGACGAGCGGTTCGACGGCGGGGGGTAGGGTTTGGGCAAAAAGCACGCCGCGCGCCTCGGCCACGCGGTACAAAAGCTCGCGGGTGGGGCCAGGCAGCACCCCAGCGTCGCGCATTTCCGGCAGCTGCAGGAGCATCCGTGCGACTTGGGAGGGCACGTCGATGCGCTTAGCCTCGTCGATTCGAATCTTGAGCCGTGCGATCAAGGAGCCCAGCTCGCGCTCCGGCAGCTGCCGCAGCACATCCACCAGGCGGATCGCCCCCACGCTGGATGACTCTTGGTCTTTACGAGAGGGCATGGGAACTCACTAGCAAACCGCGAAATACGCCTGTTGTCCAGGCGAGCGCGCACGGTTTTTCGGCTTTTGACAAATGTTTCGAGCTCGATTTCGGAACCACTCCCTGTCGTCTCCCTCAAAGACGCCCCGCCACACTCCTACCACGATCCACGTCACCGCGATCCGCGTCCGCCACACTGGCGTGTCCGCGGGCAGTCCACCCCGCGATATCCACAAATAGTTCTCTCCAATTTTTCAGACGCTGTCCAGCGACACTTGCGAGTCACTACGCTTATTTTGCGATTCTATTTGGCAAGGGCTTTTTTCGGGAAAGTGCCGTCAGAGCGATCGCTGGGAGGAATCAGTGACATCTGCGCCAGAAGCGCTGCAGCGCTGCCCGAAGGCGCCTGCAATCGCGGGCAGTTGTCAGGCGTTTTGGGCGGCGAGTACCGTAAGCGGAATGCCGCCGTCCAATCTTGGTACAGTTCGCCGCCCATGATTTTGAGAGACCCAGTCCACGGCCTCGTCTCGTTCGAGACGCCGGAGGAAGCCATCGTCCCAGCGCTGCTCGAAACCGCCGAGGTGCAGCGCCTGCGACGGATTCGGCAGACCGGGCTCGCGTCGCTCGCCTATCCAGGAGCCGATCACACTCGTTTTGCGCACGCGATTGGCGCCGCGTGCGTGATGACTCGTCTGATCCGGCGCCTGCGAGGTCTACACGACGGACTGCCGTTTTGGCAGCGACTGACCACCGAGCGGGCGCGGGATGCTCTCGCGGCCTCGCTGCTGCACGACGTAGGGCACGGTCCATTCTCGCACTTGTTCGAGCAAGCGCTGCCCGACTCGAAGAAGCACGAGGACTGGACGACGCGTATCGTGCTCGACCCCAGTACCGAGGTTCATGCGGTGCTTTCGCGCTTCGATCCCGGGCTACCGGAGCGCGTCGTCGATCTGGTGCACGGCCGTCATGAGCTCACGTTCTTGGCGCGCGCCGTCAGCGGTACGTTCGACGTGGATCGCTGCGATTATTTGCTGCGGGACGCGCACGCGACCGGGGTCAGCTACGGCTCGTTCGACTTGGACTGGTTACTCAGAAGTCTTTGCTTCGGCGTGGCCGAAGACGGCCAAGCTCCGCCTTTGGCCATCGATGGCGCAAAGGGCATCCCTGCCATCGAGTCCTTCGTGCTCGCGCGCCTGTTCATGTTTCAGCAGGTGTATTTTCACAAGACCGAGCGGGCGAGTGAATGGATGCTCGGGCGCATCTTCAACGAGGTCGCGAAGATGCTGGCCAACGGGGAGCGCTTGCCGCAGACCCCCACCGCGATCGTGTCGCTGGCACAGGGGGGCGATGCCGAGCTCAGTGACTACCTAGATCTGGACGACGCATCGCTTTGGGTGGCGCTGAGCGCCTGGCGGAGCACCAAAAATCCGGTCCTAATGGACCTGACCAAGCGCTTCCATGCGCGAAAATTGTTCAAGACGTACGAGCTGTTCGATGAACGGGCAACACCGGATGCGCGTGTCTGGGCGCTCGACATCGCGCGCGACGTCGCGGCGAAGGCGGGGCTCGATCCGCAAATCTACGTGGGACTGGACGCGGCTTCCACGATCGCGTTCGACGACATTCACGACCCGTTGACGGTCGTGTTCCCGGGCGGGCAGACTCGTGCCTTGGCCGACGTGTCGTTCCTGCTCGGTCGCTTGCGGGGCGAAAAGATGTCGCGGATCCGCTTGATTTTCGCGCCCGAGTTGCGAGACGAAATCATTCGTCGGCTGGCCGTGGATTGAGTGATGCGCGGATTGCCGAGCCCCTGCTGTTCTGCGCTGCACGCCGCTCTCGGCGCCCTTTCGCTGTTCATCGGGACCGAGCTCACGTCCCGATCGGCTCACGCCGAGAAGACCAGTGTGCGGTCGGCTCCGGACGCCGCGGCCGACGGCGTGTACGATCGTTTCGATGGCGACCTGGACCTGGGGCTCGCGCTGGGCGCCGAGTTCGGTTCGGCCGGGCAAGTTGCGCCCGCCCTCCGCGCCAGCGCGCACTATTTCTCGATCGCAGGCGTGTACCTCGCTGGGCGGATCAATGCCTCCGATCAGTCGGCGCGATCGCTGTTCGGCTTGGGTGTCGATCTGCGCCCGCTGTTCGTACCTCGCTGGGCAAAGGGCTACGAGACCGGCCCCGGGCTCTTGGACCTCACGCTCGACTCCCTGTCCCTGTCGTTGGGCGCCTTTTGGGCACAACGGCCGCCCGAAACCCCGGCCCCAAACCGCGGCTTCGACGCGCAGCTGGGTTGCGGCATTCCGCTGTCGGCGACCGCTGCCGGACCTTGGCTCGAGGCCCGTGGCGTGCTGCGTTATCCGGACCACGCGAGCCGCGAAGAAGCGGTGATTCTGGCGCTCAGTTGGCACGGTTTCGTCACCACGCCGTTCAGCCGGGGCTCAGGCCTGTAGCCGGCGCTTGACCCAGGCCGCCGCGCCGGGACTCGGGCTGCTGCCGACAATCACGCCGTTTTTGACGAATACCTCGCTCGCCAGCGCGCGGCCATTGTACTCGCTGGCCATGGTGAAGGAGTACGCGCCCGCGTCGCGAATCACCACCGCCCGTGGCGGCTCGGTCCCGATCGGATGTGCTCCGAAATCGTCCGAACTTTCACAGACTGGGCCGACCACGCGCCACTCGGGCAAAGAAGGCTCGCGATCGAGCGGCTCGACGCGGTGCTTCGCGCCGTACAACGCGGGGCGCAAAAGATCGTTCATCCCCGCGTCAATCATCAGCCAGGAGTGCTCGCCGCTGACCTTGCTTTGCACCACGTGGGCCAGGAGCACACCGTGTGACCCGACCAGCGAGCGACCGGGTTCGGCAACCAACATTAGGTCGGACAGGCCCTCGCTGCGCAGCAGTTCGACAGCGGCGCGGCCAAAGTCAGCCGGCTTCGCCGCCTGCCCGGGACCGTAGTCGATCCCGAAGCCGCCGCCGAAATTTACGTATTCGAGGCCAGCGTGGCTGGCTCGGCGGGCGCGCGCCACGTCACACACGTGCCGCGCGGACTTCAAATACGGTGCGACCTCACCCAGCATGGAACCGATGTGCGTCGACAGTCCGACCGCGATCAGTGAGTCTGCCGCGGCGTCCACGGCTTCGAAAGCGCGACCAACGTCGGCACGCGTGATGCCGAACTTGGCCTTGTCATGACCCGTGGAGATGTGCGCGTGCGATTCGATCTCGACGCCCGGGTTGAGCCGAAATGCGACTCGCGCTTGGCGCCCGAGCGCGCGGGCGCGGGTCGCAATTCGAAACACTTCCTCGACGCTCTCGGCCTGAATGGCGAGCAAGCGTGACGAAATGGCAAAGTCCAGCTCGCTGTCCTTCTTTGCCACGCCGCTCATCACGATCTTCTCGGCCGGGATCCCGCACGCGATAGCCACCTCCAACTCGGCCGCCGAAACGACGTCCGCTCCGGTACCCTCGGCGGCCAGGGTTCGGACGACCGAGCCCGCGGAATTCGCTTTCACGGCATAGGCGATGACGTGTCGCGCGTCGCCGTAGCCAGCGATCAGCGAGCGCGCTTCGTGAGCGATGGCGTCGAGGTCGTAGAAATAGACGGGGGTTTCGAGTCCGGATTGGCCGAGGAGTTCGGAAAGGGGCGACTCACCCAGGCAGGCTTGCCCTTGCGCATTGCGTCGAAAACCATACATCCGGAGCTCCTTACCAGGGCCCCTCTCGGGCGCAAACGCGCAATCGGACCCAAACGTGCTCAATCGCGCTCGACGAACACGGCCGAGCGAGCCGAACGCCGCGCTGCGTTTTGTTGGATTTCGTCGCGAGAGGCAGCTACCCGACGGGCCTCGCCTTGTGGCATGCTGGCGTTCCTCGAAAAAGGCAGCGGCGTCTGCAAAGAGCCCAAGCCAAGCAGACGGAAACCAATAGATCAATGATCGCTCGCCGCGCAAAAATCGTTTGTACCCTGGGACCTGCAGTCAATAGCCGCGACGCCATTCGTGGCCTGATCGAGGCCGGCATGGATGTCGCACGGCTCAACTTCTCTCACGGCACGCACGCCGATCACGCTCACATGGTGGAGATGGTCCGCGCCGAAAGCCTCGCGTTCGGTAAGCCAGTGGCGTTGCTGCAAGATCTGTGCGGCCCCAAAATCCGGACCGGCAAGATCGGCCCCGCTGTCCTGAACAACGGCGAGTCCGTCGATCTAATTTCGGGTGAGGCGGGCGATGATCACACGATCTCGATCGATTACCCCTCGCTGAAGGATGACGTACGCATCGATGACCGAATCCTGCTCTCGGACGGTCAGGTCGAGCTCCGCGTGCTGGCAATCCGTGGCGATCGCGTCGAGTGTCGCGTGGAGCACGGCGGGCCGATGCGTCCGCGCATGGGCGTAAACCTGCCCTCCTCCGGTCTGCGCCTGGCAGCACTGACCGAGAAGGACAAGAAGGACTTGGATTTCGGGCTGGATCTCGGCGTGGATTACATCGCGTTGTCGTTCGTGCGCCGCGCCGAGGAAATCCAGGAGTTGCGTGAAATTTGCGAACGCAAGGGGCGTCCCACGCCGATCATCGCCAAGATCGAGACGCCCTCCGCCGTCGAGCGACTGGACTCGATCGTGCGTGCCGCCGACGCCGCCATGGTTGCGCGCGGTGATCTGGGCGTGGAGCTCCCGCCGGAGACCGTGCCCGTGATCCAAAAACAGATCATCGGCACCTGTCGCATTCACAGGAAGCCGGTGATCGTGGCCACCGAAATGCTGCAGTCGATGGTCGATTCCCCGCGCCCCACCCGCGCAGAAGCGAGTGACGTGGCGCATGCCGTGTTCGGCAACGCCGACGCCGTCATGCTGTCGGCCGAGAGCGCCAGCGGCAAATTCCCGATCCAAGCCGTACGCATGATGGATCGCATCATTCGCCAGGCCGAGGGCAGCCGCTTCTTCGCTCCCGCGGCTTCGGAGCCGGACCACACTACGCCCGATTCCATCGCTCACGCCGCCTGTGCCATCGCGCGTGAAGTGGGGGCCAAGCTGATCGTGACCTTGACCGAGTCAGGGTTGACCGCGCGGCTCGTATCCAAGGCCCGTCCCAGCGCGCCGATCTTGGCTTTCTCTACCGACGACCGAACGCTGCGCCGGTTGGCGCTGTATTGGGGCGTGAGCCCCCGTACGTTGGTCAGCGCCGCGCCGAACCTCGAAGAGCAGGTGCAGAGCACAAGCCAGATCCTCGCTGATAACGGCCTGGTCAAGTCCGGTGAGCGCTACGTAATGGTGTACGGCGCGCGCGTCGGCGTGCGCGGCGCGACCAACGCGGTGCGAGTGGAGCAGCTGCCGTGATGCATGAGGCGCGACGGAGGCTGCCCTGTTAACAGCGCTCTCCGGACGTAGCCCCGAGCTCGAAAAATACGAGCTCATCGCGGAAATTGGTCACGGTGGCATGGCCACCGTGTACCGCGCTCGCGATCGGCGCCTTGGTCGTGAGGTGGCGGTGAAGGTGATTCATCACCACTTGCGCGAAAACAAAGAGGTTGCTGCGCGCTTCGTCAGCGAGGCGCGCGCGGTCGCCAAGGTCAAGCACCCGAACATCGTCGAGGTGTACGACGTCTCCGACGCCGACGAACCAGAGCGCTACTTGGTTCAGGAGTTGGTGCGCGGCACCACGCTGCGTCAGCTGATCGCGCAGCACGGCCACCTGCCGGCCGAGGTCGCCGCGGCGATCGCTATCGAGATCGCCTCGGCGCTCGAGCACGCGCACGGCCTGGGCGTGATTCACCGCGACATGAAGCCCGAGAACGTGCTCGTCGAAATGCCGACCGAGGGTCAGGCTGCAGCCGAATCAGCACTCGCCGCGCGTATCAAGATCACCGATTTCGGCATCGCCAAGTTGCTCGACGTGCAAGGTGTCACCTCCACGGGCCAGGTGCTCGGTTCGCCCGCGCACATGGCGCCCGAGCAAATCGAGGGTGGAGACGTGAGCGCTAGCGCCGACGTTTTCGGCCTGGGTGTCTTGCTGTACGAGGCGCTGGTCGGTAAGTTGCCCTTCGACGGCAAGAATCCTGCGCAAGTCCTGCGCCGCGTGCTCGACGGCACTTTCACGCCCGCCGATCGCGCGCGCCCCACGGTCGGCGCCGGGCTGTCGCGCATCGTAGGTCAGGCCTTGGCGCGTGACGCGGCGGATCGCTATCAGAGCGCGCGCGCCATGGCGGAGGCCTTGAAGGAAGAACTCGCGCAGCTCGGGTTTACCGATTTGCGTCACGAGATCTGGGCATTTCTGCGGAACAGCGCCGCATACCAAGAAGCATATGAGCCGCGCCTCGTAACGGAGTTGTGCAAGCGCGCCAATGCCGCGCGTGCCGCAAAAGATTTCGTGGGCGCCGCAGCCGCATTCAATCGAGCCTTGGCATTTCGGCCGGACGACTCCGAACTGCTCAGACAGGTAGCGCAAATCGTTCGCGGTGAACGCGTGCGGCGCGCTGTCACGCGCGGAACCGCCGGGCTGCTGGTGATCGCCGCGGTGCTCGGCGTGATCGCGACATTCCTAGCTTGGCTGCGTTCACGACCGCTGCCGAGCCCCATGGCAAGTGCCGCCGAGCTACGGCCGCGCGCAGACTCGCTTGCTCCGGCGACGAGCGTGGGGATGCTGCCGGCCGCGGTCCCGGGGAGCGCCGAGCGGCGGAGCTCGGCACCAGAGCTCGTGCGCCGTCCGGGGCATACGCAGCCGCCGCGTCCAACGCCGTCGGCCCCTGCACCGGAATTGGCGACGGTGCGCGTCTTGGTTGACGGTCCCAAGAATGCGACGGTCAAGGTCGACGGCCAAGAGATCGTCTGGTTTGGTCCGCCTCACGAGCTCACCGTCGGTCTGCACACTTTCCAGTTCGTGCCGCCGAACGAAGAGTGCTGCGTCGCCCCGCAGACCATGACCGTCAACGTGGCCCGGCCGAATGACCCCGCCGAGGTACAGACCGTGCGCGGGACAATCGAGTTCAAGCCGGCGCTGATCGAGTTCCAAGGCATGCCCGGGACGACCGCCAGCTGCGGGGAGCTCGGCTCGTTCAACGTGCCCAGTCAACAGAAAATCCGCATGGCAACCGCCGCGCTCAACGCTCATTGCAGGCTTTTTTCGCCGCCAACCAGCGGTCTCCCCCCGAAAGAATTTGACCTGACGCTCAGCCCCGGTCGACTCTTCAGCATCCCCGGGCCATAACTTCCCGGCTTGGGGGGTCCCGGATGAGTCTGTCGCGCTTCTGTACGAGCCTCGCTATGTTGGGGACGGTGCTCTTCGCGCCGCCGCTCTGGGCGCAGACCACGCCTCATGGGCCGATCATCTCGGACGTGCCTCGCTTGAACGACGCGGCCGAGCTAGCGCGCGTCGTCAGCCTGTACGAGGCGGGCAAATATGGAGAATGCGCCAGCTCGATGAGTCGTCTGCTGAGCAGCGAGAGCGCGCACCCTCTCCATGAGCTCGACGTCGTCGAGAGTGGGCGCATCTATCACGCGGCGTGCCTGATCGGCAGCGGACAAAACGAGCTAGCGGACGAACCGTTGCGCGCGGCCATCCGCCAAAACCCGCAAATGAAGGCGCCGGACAGTTTGGTCTTTCCGCCACAAGTGATCGACCGATTCTTGCGCGTGCGCGAGACGATGTTCGACGTGATTCGCAAGGCAGAGGACGAGCGCGTGAAGCGCGCACAAGAACTCGCTATCCAGCAAACGCTACGCGCCAAGAGAGAACGCGCGCGCGTTGCCGGCCTGGAGCGGCTGGCTCAAGAAGAGACGCTGATCACGCCACGATCGCGCTGGGTGGCTCTGGTGCCTTTCGGCGTCGGACAATTCCAGAACCAGGACAAGCCGCTCGCCTACATGTTCCTGACCGGTGAGATCTTGCTTGCCGCCAGCACGCTCACCACGCTCGGCGTGGAGACTCATCTAGTGCTCGCCACCAGCCAAATCGACAAGCCTGACCCCAGCAACAAGCCGCGGATCGACAATTGGCACACGGCGCTCGTCTACTCATCGTACGCCTGGCTCGGGGTCTCCCTGATCGGCATTCTCGAAGCGCAACTTTCGTTCGTGCCCGAACAACGCCAAGTTCGAAAGCGCGACTTGCCGACGGAGCTCCGACCCGAAACGTCCGCTCTGCGTGTCGTCCCGAACGCCGCGCCGGTACCGGGCGGCGCAGTGTTCGGAGTCAGCGGCCGCTTCTAACCTCGGGTGTCACTCTCGACCTGCTGGTGTGGCTTTTCGAGAGGGGGCGGTCGCAACCCAGCTGCGCACCTCGAAGCGCGTAGTGTTCTCGACCCAGCCGGCCGCTGCCGCAGCACGAGAGTTTCTGCTTCTTATCTTTCCGAGAGCTCCCTGATGAGCAACTCCCGAAGGGCCGCCAAGATCGCCAAGGGAGAGGGGACGAGATCGCCAGGAGAAATGGACTTTTGCCCCGCGCGGCGGTTTGCGTCGTTACCGAGGGCCCCTCGAAAGCGCGAGTCGATCGAATTCGAGCTCGAGACTTCGAATATCGAGCGATGGGGACGAGGCTCGCGCTGGTGCGCGGCTCTCACTCTTTCCCGGTGCGCGCGCCGTGCCGCACGCTTCGCGCCGGGCGCGCGGAAAGCAGCACAGCCGCCTGCCCGAACTCCTCTGCTCTCACTCTTTCCGGGTGCGCGCGCAGCGCCGCACGCTTCGCGCCGGGCGCGCGGAAAGCAGCACAGCCGCCTGCCCGGGAATAAAACGAGCGAGAAGTCTTGGATGGCCAGATCACGATCAGCCAATAAGATGGCGGACCTACAAAGGCTGACCGAACAGGCGCGTGCTTTCCCTCAACGCAGCGCGGGCGGCCCAGCGTCACCGTCCGAGCGTGCGCCAACGAAAGTCTCGACCGCGCGCCGCAGGCGCCGCGCGTCCTTCTCTCCCTCCGGATTCGTGACCGCGCGTCGCTCAGCTGCGCTTTTCGATTGCGGCCACGTAGAAGCCTGCGAACACACGCAGCGGTGAATCACAAAGCGCCCGCTCCGCGGCGCGGAAGAACAGGCGGCCGAGAGTGTTCTTCATTGCTTTCGCGGTGGGCGTCACGATCCGGACGCCACGCGCGCCGACCAGCAACGTGCCTGGAGGAAGCAACTTGCGCAGGCCGAAGGGCGAGTCGAAGCGAGTGTACACGTGGCTCTCGTTGGCGGAGGCCGCGATCCGCCCGGCGGGCCCGAAGCGTTTGAGCAGCGCGCGCAAGCTGTACGGATTGTAGAACTCCGCCAATACGATGCCGCCCGGGCGGGTCACTCGCACCATCTCTTTCAGCGCGAGTTCGATCTCCGGGACGTGTGCCAGAACCTTGAACGAGCAGGTGACATCGAACTGATTGTCCTCGAAAGGCAGGGCGGTGGCGGAGCCGAGCACGACGTCGAGGCCGCGCGCTTTCGCTTTCTCCAACATGCCCGGAGAGAGATCGACACCGCGGGCCGAACGCGCGAACCGACCAATGCGCGAGAGCACGAGCCCGGTACCGCAGCCGACCTCCAGGACGTCACGACCGTCGCCGTAGCGCTTGACGTATTCCGACTCGAGCTCGTCCAGAAGGTCGTGGTAGCCACCCGGATCGTTGTCCCCGCGGTGGTCCTCATAGCCAGCCGAAAAGGCGTCGTAATAGGCGCGATTGGCGTCGTGCGTACCAGAGCTGTCCATGCTGCGCGGAACGTGTCCCGTAAATCGCGAGAATGCAAGAAAAGAGGAGCGGGTTCAGCCATCGTGCTCGGTGTCATCCGAACTGGCTTCGTCTTCCGGCTCCAAGGGTACGTTCAGTTCCTCGAGCGCGCCTGCGGCCAATGCCGCCGCGTCTTCGGCTTGTCCAGTGACGAAACCGCAATTTTTGCAGATTCTGAGCTCATGGATGCCGAGGCTGGGCAGCGAGGCGCCGAGGGCAGCGTCGTGAGCGACCAAGAATGAGGTTTCGCCGCAAACGGTGCAGCCCCCGTCGATGGAATGCAGGCTGCGGCGCGCGCTGTGCGGGCTAGGTGCCGCGAGCAACATGCCGAGCAGCGCGTCGCCGATTCGGCTCAGTTCGGCGCGTTCGATGCGACGTAGCCGACTGCGCATCACGTAGCCGACGATCACCAGCAGCGAGGCGCACGCTGCCAACGTATGAAACCAGCCCGTGACCAGCAGATTCGACAGCGCGGCGAAGGCCATCGCGCCGATCAACACCGTCAGCACAATCAGATCACGCGCGCGGCCACTCTCGGCGCGGCGCGCCAAGTCCTGCTCCAGCTCACGCTGCTCTTGCTTCAGGTCGAGGGCGGCGTCCGGACCGTACGGCGGATCTCCCACCAGCGCGATCATTTCACGCGCGGAGCGGGCCAACGCCGGTGCGGCCGGCGCGTTGCACGCGGCGAGTGCGCTGCTGCGATCCCCGGCGCCCAGCGTGCGCACCAGCTCGGCCGCCAACTTGGGCACGCTCCGCATCTCGCTCGCGACAAGCAGTGTCCGGATCAACAATGCCAGGACGCCGAGCGCGGCAACGACCTCGAGGGTGGGAAATTCGTCAGGCATGGGCGGTCCTGTTTTCTTAGTCCCGGGCAGGACAAACACGCACACAAATTTCTAGTGAGGCGCTTTGGACGACTTTTGCGCTGCTTCGGGCGCTTCTCCGCGATGCATCCAGTTGTAGTAAGGTCACGGAGCGTGACTCGCAGCGCAGCCGTACCGCTGGTTATCGGCGTGACCGAATACGTCGACATCCCCGCGTGGCGCATCTTGCGTCTGCGGGCAAAAATCGACACCGGTGCGCGCAGCAGCGCGCTGCACGTCGAGAACATCCGCGAGCTCGGCGCGGGACGCGTGCGCTTCGATGTCCGCCTCAGCCGAAACGAGAGCGATCGCCGGGTGACAGTCGAAGCCCGCGTCGCCCGACGTGGCCAGGTTCGAGCTTCGAGCGGAGAGCAGGAAGAGCGGATCTTCGTCGCCGTCAAGGTCCGCATCGGCCCGGTCGAGCGTGAGATCGAACTCAGTTTGGTCGATCGCGGGCGAATGATCTTTCGCATGCTGATTGGGCGCCGCGCCTTGGCCCATGCATTCCTCGTCGATCCCGGCCGCCGCTACTTGCTGCACGAGCCGCGCGCTCGCAAATCAGCTGCGTCCAAAGCCGCGCCCAGCGCGACGCGAGGCGTCGTCGCTCCCGCCAAGCGGGGCCGAGAACGGCTCGGACCGTGACGCTCCGGATTGCCATTCTGTCTTGCAATTCGCAGGCGTACAGCACGCGCCGGCTGCGTGAGGCGGGCGCCAAGCGCGGGCATCACGTGAAGGTGCTGCACACGCTCCGATTCAGCCTGCTCGTCGAGTCCGGGCGTCCCACGTTGTTCTTCCGCAATCGGAAGCTGTCCCGTTATGACGCGGTGATCCCGCGCATCGGCGCTTCGATCAGCGCGTTCGGCACCGCAGTGGTGCGCCAGTTCGAGCAGATGGGCGTGTTCTCGCTCAATTCGTCGTACGCGATCAGCTCGGCGCGCGACAAGCTACGCTCGACGCAAATACTGAGTCGACAGGGGGTGGGGATCCCACCGACTGCGTTCGCGCGCGATCGTGCCAACGTGCTGCAATCGATCGAGGCCGTGGGCGGCGCGCCGGTCGTGATCAAGTTACTCGAGGGCGCGCAGGGCATCGGCGTGATCTTGGCCGAGACCACCAAGATGGCCGAGGCCATCATCGAAACCATGCATAGCACCCGTCAAGACGTGGTGGTGCAGCGCTTCGTGAGTGAGAGCCGGGGCAGGGACATTCGCGCGTTGGTGGTCGGCGATCGTGTGGTCGCCGCCATGAGTCGGCAGGCGGCGGCAGACGAGTTTCGAGCCAATTTACACCGCGGAGGTCGCGCCACCAAGATCGACATCGATCCGGCATTCGAACGCACCGCGATCGTCGCTGCCCAAGTGATGGGTTTGCAGGTGGCGGGTGTCGACATGCTGGAGGGCCCGGATGGTCCGCAAGTGCTGGAGGTGAACTCTTCACCGGGGCTCGAGGGCATCGAGGCCGCCACCGGTGTCGATGTGGCACTGGCGATCGTCGAACAACTCGAGGAGCGCGTGGCATTCCCCGACCTGGATCTCCGTCAGCGACTGACGCTGAAGAGCGGCTACGGAGTGGTCGAGTTCCGTGTGGCGAACGGCTCGGAGTTCGCAGACCGATCGTTGTCCGAACTTTCGTTCCGTGACCGGGAGGTGCAAGTGTTGAGCATCACACGCGAAGCGTCGGTGCTGCCCAACCCGCGCGGTTCGGACGTACTGCGTGTCGGTGACGTGCTGCTCTGCTTCGGCAGTTACGCCACACTGCGGGCGCTGCTCCCGCAGCGCTCGCCCGCGCCTTGACTTTGCTATACTCGAACCGCGATGCGTCCCGGCGATCATCCCGAGTTCTTTCGCTTTCCTGCTCCGGAGGGGCGCTCGCGCGAGAGCTCAATCGTGCTCGACGCCGAGGGTCGCTTTCGGCACGACGGTGAGCTGGTCGAGCATCCAGGCATGGCGCGTGCGTTCGCGTCCTGGATCGATCGGCACCCGGATGACGGCCGCCTCATTTTGAACAACGGCTACGATTGGAGCTATTTCCGGGTCGAGGACGTCCCCTTCTTCGTGCTCGGCGTGCGCGAGCACGCCGGCCGGCTCGAGCTGCTACTCTCGGACGGCAGCGAGAGCCCGCTCGAGCCGGGCAGCCTTTCGGTGGGCGCCCAAGGCGCGCTCTACACCACGGTCAAAAACGGCAGATTTCAGGCACGCTTCAGGCAGGGGGCCCAAATCGCCCTCGGGCCCTGGCTGGTGCAGGGCGAAAACGGCGAAATTTTCTTGGAAATCGCCGATCGTCGTTCGAGGGTCGAAAATTCCGGTGAGGCCTCGTGATAGAAGGCCCCAAAGATGAGAGTCCTAGCAGCGGATCGGCTTTCGGAGTCGAGCCTCGACGAAATGCGAACCTTGGGCGTCGAGGTGATCTACGACCCCGACCTCGACGGTGAAGCGCTGGTCAACGTCCTCGATGGCGTGAACGTCCTGATCGTGCGCGGCACGGTCGTGAACAAGGCCGCGATCGACGCGGGCAAAGCGCTCAATCTCATCATCCGTGCCGGCGCCGGCGTGAGCAATATCGACGTCTCGACTGCCAGCGAGCGCGGCATTTACGTCGCCAACTGTCCGGGCAAGAACGCCTCCGCCGTGGCCGAGCTTACGCTGACCCTAATCGGTTGCCTCGATCGCCGGGTCCCGGATGGCGTTGCCAGCCTGCGCAGCGGCAAATGGGAAAAGCACGAATTTGCGCGCGCGGTTGGCTTGAACGGTAGAAAGATCGGTATCCTCGGAACCGGCCACGTCGGGCGTGCGGTAATCAAGCTGGCTCAGGCTTACGGCATGCAGCCGTACGCTTGGGCGCGCTCGTTGTCGGTGTCGAAGGCGGCGGAGCTGGGCGTCACGCGCGTGGCGAGCCCGGAAGAACTGGCGCGTTCGGTCGATATTTTCAGCGTTCATCTCGAACTCGGTGAGCGCACTCGAGGGATCGTCGATCGTAAAGTAATCGATGCCTTGCAAGAGCGGGCGATGTTCGTGAACACTGCTCGCCCGGAGCTCGTCGACTACGACGCGCTGCTCGAGGCGATCCCGAAGAAGGGCTTGCGCGTGGGGCTGGACGTCTTGCCCGAGGAGCCGGATACCCGTGAGGGTGCCTACTCGCACCCGATCTTGCAGAGCGGCTTGGTATACGCGACCCCGCACATCGGTGCCTCGACGGATGAAGCGCAGATCGCCATCGCCAACGAGACCGTGCGCATCTTGCGAGGCTTCTTGACCAAGGGCGAAGTGCCGAACGTGGTGAACATCAGCGCTACGTCGTGGGCACGTTACCAGCTGGTCGTCCGTCACGTGGACAAGGTAGGAGCGCTCGCCAACGTGCTGGGCGTGCTCAAGCGTCACGGCATCAACGTTCAGGAGTTGGACAACACCGTGTTCGAGGGCGGGCGCGCCGCGTGCGCGAAAATCAGACTGGCTTCCCGGCCGTCGGACGCGTCACTGCAAGAAATCATGGCTTTCGACGGCGAAGTGCTGCATGTGGACCTCGTCACTTTGCCGAATCTCGCTTGAACGCGGTTTTTCGGGTCGGCGCAAAAATAGCTAATGATTTCGGTTGGCTATGGGCCCTTGCGGGCCCGCGGGCCGTCGAGTAGAATGCGCCGCGACAACTTGGGTGGTTCCCAGCGGACCCGCTCTGCTCAGAGGGTCCGTTCTCTTTCATTTTCTGTCTGCACCGCATGAACGTATCGTACGAAAAAATTCCAGGTATCGATCGGGAGAAGCTGCACGCAGCACTCGGTCCCGTACTCGCGGCGCATGGCGTCGAGTGTGTGGAGTGTATTTGGCGTACGGATCGCAGCGGTTGGCTGCTCGAGATCAGCATCGAGCGCACACTGAGCAGTGAACCGGCTGGTTCGAGTCTGCCCGGCTACGGCGTGACGATCGATCTGTGCGCGGACATCTCGCGAGATCTCTCGGCAGCGCTCGATGTCGCAGATTGTATTCCGCATCGTTACACGTTGGAGGTCGGCTCGCCCGGCGTCGAGCGTGCGTTGTACGTGCGTCGGGACTTCGAGCGCTTCGCCGGCCAAGCCGCGCGCCTCAAGTTGAGTGAGCCCCGCGCCGGCCAAGCCGTGATCTTCGGCACGCTCAAAGGGATCGACGACCGCGGCGCGGTGCTGATCGAAACCGAACAAGGTGAGCTCGCTTCTATCGAGTTCGAAACGATTCAGAGTGCTCGCATCCTCTTCGAGTGGAAGAAGGGTACGGGCGCTCGCGCCTCGGCAAGGCGGTCCGAGCAGCGCACTTCAGACAAGCCCAAAAAGGCCCAATCGC
>Ga0302321_100001233_pt1 | contig 21854 bp, 12 predicted proteins | sample Fen_T0_1_FD_202505 | JGI IMG/M metagenome (GOLD analysis project Ga0302321, IMG submission 202505) | Peat permafrost microbial communities from Stordalen Mire near Abisko, Sweden - Fen_T0_1 | ecosystem: Environmental > Terrestrial > Soil > Wetlands > Permafrost | place: Sweden: Abisko...
ATTCATTGACTCGCCGGTTCAATTCCGGCTCCTGCCACCACTCCCACCCTTGGAAACAAAGGCGAGAGCCGGTGTCCCCTCAAAAATTCAAATCGCGGCCCCCCTCGTCGGCTTACAATTGACTTGGTTTTTGGCACCACCACGGCGCCTGCATTGCCACATTTAAGCCAGCCGGTTCTCCGCGTGTCCCTTGGTCAAGGCAAAGGATTCACGCCCATTTCCACCATTTGCCGCTTCGCATCGGCATTCCTCAAAGCAGACACAAAACAAAATTTTCCGCTGCCGCGTTCCGGTTGGGTTATATCTGCGGCCCGTGCGAAGCTGGAACGCGGTGGCAGGTTTCCCATCCTCGCACGATGAAAACGCAGAGAACACCTCCCGAGCACTAAAACCGCAGCCCGACATCACCTGGAACGAAGTAAATTCCATTATCGACAATATGGCCCTCGAAAAAGCTCGAGAAATGACAGTTGGCATGAGCAGTAATGAGTGCTTGAAACTGGCAAACAGGCTGACTGCCATGGCGCGTTGGATAATTCGCCAGCGCGTGACGCCTTCGAATCTGGGCCGGCGGGGCCGGGCGTGCCCGGCGAATCCCAATAATTGAACATTCGAAATACCAATGAAAAATGACACAAAAGGAGGGAATGACGATGACGTAGTGCATCCCTATCTGTTGGGCTCAAGCGCGTATGCCCATGTGATTGGAGATTATGTAGCTGCCCACTGTTAAAACAATCGAACGAAAGGCTTTTTGCCGTCGCGCATTAAATTACCGATTCCGGGGACAGGAAAGGCCGCTCTGAAAAGGAACCGGGGTAACAACCGATTTGCTTTCATGTGTAGACGAATTATTGGCGTTACAGGATCAAAGCGAATATTTCATTTTCGATTGCATATCAATTCTCGACCTCCACGACTACGGCATATTCATGGCAGGCGAAGTCAAAATGGACACTGCAACGTTCCGGAAACTGCCTGTTTCGGCCAAGCCACAGAGCAAGACCGCGCTGGCGATGTAATCAAGCTACGGTGATGGCTGCGGCGTTATCGTGGGTGTGACACGCGGCCCCTCGGGCGTCCATTCCAACCGGTCGATACATAGCTGGCGTTCGGTCATGGCTTGATTCCATGCGTGATACACCATGTATTGAGTTTTGCCGTGTGGGCCGGTGACAATCGTGGCACCGCCCGGTCCCCTTACTTTGCCCGCGATCCCTTGAAGAACCCGGGCATGATCGCCAGCGCCGGTGAATGGGCCCAGAGGATTATCCGAAACGGCATAATCCACGCCATACCGGGATGTTTGCCAGTTTGCGCCGCTGTAAAAGCAGAAATATTTTCCGTCATGCTTCACCACGCATGGAGCTTCCATGGTGTGCCATGCGGCAAACCGCTGTTGGAATGCATCCATCCAGCGATTCGTTTCGTATAACGTCCAGTCATGGGAGGGTCGCACAATGACACGACGGTCAGAGCCCAAGTGAGTCATGTCCACCAACCGATCCGCGGCAATGCCGGTTCCGGCATGTGCAACTGGCGAGTCAAAGGGAAAATCGCAGGCATAATAAAGATACCATTGGCCATCATCATCACGAAATGGATACGGATCAATCGTGAACCGGTTGGTTTCGCTGTCCTGCAGGATGGACCCGCTGTCAATGTAAGGCCCGGCCGGGTGCTCGCTGATGCCGACGCGGATGACAAAATGTTCCCGGTCAGGATAACCTGCGGCATAGTATAAATAGTATTTGCCGTCGCGTTCCGTGACCTCGGGAGCCCAATACTGCTGGTAATCCACCGACGGTGGAACGAGCGCTCCCCCCAGCGGCGTCCAATGCACAAGATCGGGCGAACGGAAAAGTGAAAAGATGCGGCCATCCGGCATTCTACTGTCTCCGGTCGTCCCAAAGACATAATATTGGCCGGCCAATTCTTTCACGGAGGGATCTGGAATATTCATGGCGCAGACTGGATTGGTGTAGTTGCGGGTGGCACAACCTGCCAGGAGCCAGACTGCGAAAAGGAGGGTGAAAAACGGAATCAACTTTTTATCCATAAATTCATTAACACATGGGCAAACCGCAATCGAAAAGTGACGTGGCCAACAATTGGCGGCGCAACAAGGGCTTTTACGCGACAATCCATACACGCTTAACGCTCGCTGCCTGTCCGATCTGGCTGGTATTCAGCCGTGGCTACACCGACAAACGTGTCAGCGCAGCCATAATAGAGAAACCATTTGCCTTTGAGCAATACCAATCCCTCGCTGAACGTTGTGCCGGCTGCGTATTGGCCGGTTTTCTCCCACGCCAGTTCAGGTTTGAAAAATGGTTTGTCCAAGCGGGTCATGAGCTTGGTCGGATTTTCGTGGTTGAACAATGCCTGGCCACAGGCATAGACGCCGCCAGGCAATTCCGGGTCGCCGCCTTTCTTTGGGTCGTTGTTCTTCCCGTTGTAAAACACGACAATCCCTTTGCTGGTGAGAACTGCCTGCGGGCCAATTTCCGTCAGACTGCTATCGAAAAATCCGGGACGTGTGACCATCACTTCCAGTAGTTTGCCCGCAACATCCTCGACCGGCTTCCACGCGATCAAATCATCCGAGGTGGCGACATGCACCGAACGTTCGCCAAAATACATCCAATATTTGCCGTTAATTTTTGCCGCAACGAGATGCCCGCGATGGATTTCGTGGACGATGGCGGCGGATTTCATTCGCAGATTTTCATACTTGGTGCCGGTAAAAGGTGAGCCGCGCTTGATCCAGTTCGTCAGGTTGGTGGAAGAAGCAAGGCCGAGACGCCATTTGCGCCCGTTTTCCAGGCCGCCATATTGAGTATAAGTGACAACGAAGGTACCATCCTCGCGTTCAGCCAAGCGGGGGTCTTCGCAACCACCGGTCCATTCAAATGCCTGCTGATTATCCACCGCCGGAAACAGCACGGGCTTGGATTGTCGAAGGAAGTTAATGCCATCCTCACTTGTGGCCAGGCCACCACGCGACGTATGACTGCCAATTTTCATCGCGCCGGTGTCGTCTTCCGCCCGGTAGAGCACGTATATTTTACCGTCCTTCACCACGGCGGCGGGATTGAAGGTGTGCAGCTTCTCCCAGCAAATATTCGAGCCGTGCATGGGGCAGGCAAAGACTGAATCGGAATTGGGACGGATGACTGGCTGTGCGTTGGCCACTCGGCTGAACGGTCCGATGGACCATGCTGGAAGCGTCGAATCAGCGGCAAACATGCGTGACAAGGTAAACAATCCAAATGCGAGGGAAGAAAATATGGTTTTCATGGATGGGCGCCTCAAAATTTAGGGGGCTTCTTGAAAGGCACAACATTAAACAATGTGACATTGGTTGGGGAATTGTGTCCAGAAGACATTGCCGGCAATGGCTGAAGCGCATTCTGTAAATGGTGTTTAGCGAAATAGTAAGAATCAGGCGCATCAGCTCGTAACGGATGCAAATGTCCAATTAATGACACCAGGCTCTTCTTTAGCAATGATGCCGACACTTACATAGCTTTTAGATATTTGCAGGCGAGTCACATTGCTAAAAACTTGTCGCCAGATGGATTTCGTTTTCGATGTGCTGCTTTTTGCCCGCAGGAGAGGTCCGATGGGGATTTTGAAGCGGTCGCGAAGGTCACTGGCGACGCATGGAAAAGGTGATTGGGCTCTCCTGAGCCAGGCCTCAGTTTTTCCGCCCAATTTCAATTCATTCAACGAACCAGCCCAGCAAAATCTTGCAGTTCCGCCGAATGCCGCTAGGTTTGGGTTTTAGTGAGCACGACCGCCACCACCTCCGAAATCCCCCGCCCGCCGACCACGTCCGGCCGACTGATTGGACCACCCGCCTTTGTCACCACGCATTGGTCCATGGTTTTAGCCGCGGGGCGCAGCGACACGACGCGGGCGCACGGGGCGCTGTCCCGCTTGTGCCAGATTTACTGGCAGCCACTTTACGCTTACGTGCGGCGGCTCGGACATCCGCCGCACGACGCGCAGGATCTGACCCAGGAATTTTTTGCGCGGCTGTTGCAGAAAAACTATCTGGCGGATGCCGATCAATCCCGGGGCCGGTTCCGCTCCTTCCTGCTGGCGGCACTGAAGCATTTTCTCGCGAATGAATGGGACAAGGCCGCCGCCCAGAAGCGCGGCGGCGGCCAGATTCCCATTCCGATCAATCCCGGCACCGCTGAAACTTCCTGGAGCTTTGAGCCGGCCGACGCCACCACCGCTGAAAAAATCTATGAGCGACGCTGGGCACTGACGCTGCTCGATCAGGTGCTGCGCCGTCTCCGCCAGGAATATGCGGAGTCCGGCCGGGAAACACTGTTTGAGCAGTTAAAACCAACCTTGACCGAGGCGAGTCGCACCATCCGGTATGCCGAAATCGCCCACCACTTGCATACAAGCGAGGGCGCGGTGAAAGTGGCCGTGCACCGGCTGCGTCAGCGCTACCGCGAAGTGCTGCGCGCGGAAATTGCGGACACCGTGGCCAACCCGGAAGCGGTGGAGGATGAATTGCGGAACCTGTTTGCCGCGCTGGCCGGGTGAATCGATGACGGACGCGCCCCTTGGCAGCCAGCCAACAATATTTCACAATTCCCTGTAACCTTCCACCACCTTTACTTCAGTAACCAGTGGAATGAATATAAACTTTGAACCTATGCAGGCGGTGATATTGGGCGAGCCAGGCACGGGGCTGTTGCTCGGGCTGGGAATTTTATTTTGCGGGGCGGTCGTTCTGGTGGTCGCCGCGGGGGCGCTGATTTATTATTTCTCGAGCCGGCGGGCCCGGGAAAAATCGCCGCCCGATGTGCTCCCGCCGGTTTCCCGGCCGCTGGCCACGCCACCCCCCGCGCCAGCCGCACCTGCGGAACCACCCGTATCGCCAGCGGATTTGAGCAAGACGGAAGTGATGCCCCGTAAATGCCCGCAATGCCATGCCAGCCTCCCCGCCGACGCGCCCGAAGGACTCTGTCCGGCCTGCCTGCTGCAACGCGGATTCGCCACCGAAAACGGCGCGCCGACCGCCCAGCCGGGCTTTGAGCCACCGCCCATGGAGGAGCTTGCCAAACTGTTTCCGCAGCTCGAAATCCTCGAATGCCTTGGCCGGGGCGGCATGGGCGCGGTTTACAAGACGCGCCAGCCACGGCTGGATCGCTTCGTGGCGCTAAAAATTCTGGCCCCGGAAAAACAGCATGACCCGCAGTTTGCCGAGCGCTTCGAGCGCGAAGCCCGGGCGCTGGCGCGGCTGAACCACCCGAACATCGTGACCGTGTTCGATTTCGGCGAAGTGGCCGGCCGTTTTTATCTGCTGATGGAATTCGTGGACGGCCTGACGCTGCGCCAAGTGCTGCAAGGGCGGAAACTGGCCGCCACGGAGGCGCTCAGCATCGTGCCCAAAATCTGCGAGGCGCTGCAATATGCCCATGAACACGGCATCGTCCATCGCGACATCAAGCCGGAAAACATCCTCCTGGACAAGCAGGGCCGGGTGAAGATCGCGGACTTTGGCATCGCAAAAATCGCGGGCCTGGAATCCAAGGATTTTTCGCTGACCGGCGCCAAGGACGTAATGGGCACGCCCCATTACATGGCCCCAGAGCAACTCGAGCAACCGCAGACGGTGGATCATCGTGCCGATATTTATTCCCTGGGCGTGGTGTTTTATGAAATGCTGACCGGGGAACTGCCGCTGGGGAAATTTGCGCCCCCGTCGCAAAAAGTGAACGTGGATGTGCGGCTCGACGAAGTGGTGCTGCACGCGTTGGAAAAGGAACCGGCGCGGCGCTACCAGCATGCCAGCCAGGTCAAAACCGATGTGGAAACCGTCACGAGCAGTACGGGCGCCGGCGGTCCTGCCCCTGCCCCGTTGCTGCCGGACGCGCGCACCGTCAATAATGACAGTGATAAAAATATTCTGCCCGCGTTTTTACTGGCCTTCTTTTTTGGCGTGTTCGGCGCCCATCGGTTCTATGTGGGGAAAATCTGGACCGCCTGTCTGCAACTGGCCGGCGTGGGCGGGTGTATTGCCCTGATCATTGCTTGTGCCACTTTGGGCGAACTCGGCCAGCCAGTAACCGGCATTGCCCTGGGATTTTTGATCGTTGGCTGCCTCATCTGGGCGACGATTGACTGGCTGCTGCTCGTGTGCAAAGCCTTCACCGACGACCAAGGAAAACGACTGACCCACTGGGTTGATCCAGTCGCCGGAGCAGCCTACCCGGCCGCCACGCCGCAGCCTGGTCAAAGCCCAAACCCGCTCCAGCCAATGAATCAAGTCGCGGCCGACCGGTCCGGCCTGATCAATGCGCCGGCGGTGGCTTTGCTGATTGTCGCGGGCTGGAAGTTGATGAACGCCTTTTCGGGGATGTTGGTGCTTGCCGGCGTTGGCGGCTGGATTGCCGATATTGCGGGGCTCGGAAACTTCTTTGCCCCCTGGGGTTCGATGGCCATTTTCAGCCTCCTATTATTCAAACTCCTTCCCAGCCTCCTGATCCTGTTCGGCGCCTGCCAGATGTTGCAGCGGCGAAGTTACGGCTGGGCCGTGGCGGCGGGCATCCTCGCCATCATTTCCTGCAGCCTGATCGGTTTTCCGGTTGGCATCTGGGCGCTGATTGTTTTGGTACGAGACGATGTCCGTGCCGCATTCGGCGGCACGGTGCCGCCCACGGGCACGGTGCCGCCGCCCGCCAGTCGCTTTTGGCGTGGCTTTGCGGTGGTGATCGGCAGCGTCATTCTGATTCCCGTGGTGCTCGGCCTGCTGTTCGTGCTGGCCGCCATGGTCGTGCCTGCGATGGGCGCGTCCTGGAACCGTGCAGATAAAGCAACCATCGAACAATTGGCGCAAGCCGGCATCCACCAGGAAGCTGGCGGCGAGTTTCGCAAGGAGTTCACCCAGTCATTTCCGTTCAATGAAAATGGAGAATTCCGCATCGATAATGTGAAAGGCAAAATTGAAATCCAAGGGTGGAACAGCAATGCGGTCACCATCACTGCCACCATTCACGGCAAAACTGGTGAAAGCGTCCAGGCCGTCAAAATCAAGGTGGATTCCGCCTTGGACCAGGCCAGTGTTCACACCGATCAGCCGTCCAGGGCAACCGGTTTTTCCTGGAGGTGGCCGTGGCGTAAAAATGATGCCAGCGTGGAATACACCATTCAAGTGCCGCCGCACGCGGAACTGGCCGGGATCAGCAGCGTCAACGGCCGCATCAACATTGGCGGGGTCGCGGGCAACATCACCGCCAGCACCGTCAATGGTGAAATGCAGATCAAAGAGGCTCCCGGCAATTTGAAACTCGATACCGTCAACGGCCGCATCTCCGCCGACCTGAGTGTGCTCGACAGCGGGCAGACCGTGAAGCTTGAGGCCGTCAATGGCACGGTCGAACTGGCCGTGCCGGAAGCGGCCAGCGCAAACATTTCCGTGAGCACTGTCAACGGCCAAATCACCAGCGAATTTCCAGCCCTCAAACCAAAAAAAGAGTTTCCTGTGGGCAATAATTTGGACGGCAGCCTGGGCCAGGGCGGCGCCGCCGTGAACATCAGCGCCGTCAATGGCACGGTAAAGATTGTGAAGCGACGGCCGGCAACGGCCCCCGCCCCGTCGCCAGCTATTCGGTTGGAAAATTAGCTCGCGCCACCGCCCAGCGTGGGGTGATCGGTGACGTCGCCAACCAATCCGCGCGCGGGGCTTTTCGGCGGCGGAAACTTAACGGACCGCAGCCGCCTCGTGCTTTTGAACGGCGGCGTAGAGCACGTCCTTCAGCCGGGCGCGCTTGATTTTTAATTCGTCAATCTGCTGATCGGTCGCAAACTCGACGTCCTCTTCAATGCGGCAGATTTCGTCGTCCAGTTTGTGGTACTCTTCAAACGCCCCGCGAAACTGACCGTCCGCCAGCTTGAGCGAGCGGATGGTTTCCCGATGCGCAGGGAACTCTTTTACGAACGGATGATGCAACTCCATTGGAAGTCCTCCAGGTTGAAGGTTAACGGTCTTTGAACTGTGGCTGTGGCTCTCATGACCTGCTGGCAATTAAACGCCGCCCGGCTAAAATTGCCAGTCCTTTTTCAATAAAAGATTAATGGGCCGGCCCCGCACTGCCGCCTTTCCAAGGCCGTGCGGATGAACTAAATTCCTCCCACGCTAGCACCATGCCCAGTGTTTTCATAAAAACTTACGGATGCCAGATGAACGAGCGCGACAGCGAAGCCGTCGCCGCCCAGCTCGTCGCCAAGGGCTATACCCTCGCCAAGTCGGAGGTCACCGCCGACGTGGTGCTGCTCAACACCTGCAGCGTGCGCGACTTTGCGGAGCAGAAGGCCATCAACAAGATGGAAAACATCGTCGGCGCCGCGCGCAACAAAAAGCGCGAGCAAATCGTTGGCTTCATGGGCTGTATGGCGCAAAGCCGGGGCAAGGAACTGCTTGACCGGCTGCCGGATGTGGACCTCGTGCTCGGCACGCAGAAGTTCCATCGCGCGGCGGAATATCTGGACGAACTGCTTGCGGGCAGGCGCAGCCAAATCGTGGACGTCGCCCCCGAAGCCAAAAGCGAGGCGGCCATCCGCGAACACCTGCTTAACGGCAGCGCCAAGACCTCCGTCTCCGCCTTTGTCAGCATCATGCAGGGCTGCAACCAGCATTGCACCTTCTGCATCGTCCCCGCCACGCGCGGCGAAGAGCGCAGCCGGACGATTCCCGACGTGGTCGACGAATGCCGCGAGCTGGTGTCGCGCGGCGTGAAGGAAATCACCCTGCTCGGCCAGATTGTCACGAGCTATGGGCGGCGCGGGATGAGCCCCGCCCAGCCCGAACCGGCGGCCGCGACCGGCGAACCAAGGCTTGCGTCCCGCTCCGCCTTCGTGCAACTCTTGGATGCCGTTCACGAGATTGATGGTTTGGCGCGCATCCGTTTCACCTCGCCCCACCCGAAAGGTTATGGCGACGATCTGGTCGCGGCTTATGCGCGGCTGCCCAAGCTGTGCGAGACCGCGCATCTGCCGCTGCAAAGCGGCAGCGACCGCATCCTGAAATTGATGCACCGGGGTTACACCCGGGAAAAATTTGTCGCCATCATTGAGAAACTGCGCCAGGCCAAACCGGGCATCGGCATCACCACGGATATCATCGTTGGCTTTCCGGGCGAGACCGAGGAAGACTTTGAGCAAACGCTCTCGCTTTGCCGCGAAGTGCAGTTCGACAACGCCTACATTTTTAAATACTCGCCGCGCCGGGACACCCCGGCGGCGGACATGCCCGACCAGGTGCCGCAGACCATCCGCGAGGAGCGCAATGAGCGGCTGCTGAATCTGGTCAATGAAATCGCCGCCCGCAAATACGACGAGTTCATCGGGCGGCGGGTGGAAATCCTCGTCGAGGGGCCGAGCAAGAAAAATGCGGCGCGCTACACCGGCCGCACCCGCTGCAACCGCATCGTGCTGTTCGATGGCAGCGCCCGCCATCAGGGCCAGCTCATGGAGGTCAAGATCGAGCGCACCGGCTCCTTCACGCTCTACGGCGACCCGGCGATCTTGGAATAATTCCGGGGCGTCTTTCTGACCTTCGTCAAAGGCGGAGGCTTGAGAAAAGTGGCGCGGCCCAAGCCCGCGCAGCCCCTGCAACCCTTAAATCACGGTCTTGTTTGTCCGACCCGCGCGCTTTGTTTCCAGGCGTCCGCGCTGCTAAAAGTTCAACTGCCCGTCTTCATCGGCCAGCCCGCAGCGACCATGCCCCGGCACCCGCCAATGAGTGAGTGGACGTTTTTATAACCCATCGTTTGCGCCGCATCGCAAGCGAGTGCGGAACGGAACCCGCCGCCGCAGTACAGGATGAATTCCGTGTTCGGGTCCGGATACAGCGTCTCCAGGTCGCGCTCCAAAACGCCCTTGCCCAGATGCACGGCTTCGACCGCGTGGCCAGCCAGCCATTCGGCATCTTCGCGCACATCCAGCAGCACCACCTTGGGATTGGCGCGCAGTTTGGCGCGGGCTTCGGCGACACTGATTTCGTTCACGCGTCGCTTGGCTTCGGCCACCACTTTGAGAAAACCGGGGGTATGATCCATACCCGGAAATTAAACCGCCCCACGGGCCGGTCAAATCAATTCCATGCAGCGTTTTGCGGAATTCGTTGCGAAACACCGCCGCCCCCGGGCACGCATCAATTGTTTACTTCCCGCGCCAAGTCACTCCACCTCCCACTCATACAGGCCGGCGGAGAAGTCTTTTGGAAGCTGGACTTCCAGGCGCAGCGCCTTGGTGGTGACGGGCGTGAAGGCGACCTTTACCGCCTCGCGTTTACGAATGGCGTAGTCGCTGGTGCCGGCCACGGGTTCCCATTGGTTGGTGTCCGTGCGATAGCTCACATGCCAGGATTCCGGCAGGCGGCATTCGCCAACCCCGGTGTCGTCAAACCAGGAGACGTTGACCGAGCTGACGAGTGTAGGCTTGGCAAACTCATAAGTAATCCATTCAGCCGTTCCTTTGTGCGGCCAGAAGTCAAAGCTCGGCGCAAAACCGTCGGTGGCATTTCGCGGCATCAACTGGTCGTTGAGCGCATGCATCTCCATGCCTGCGCGGTGAAAGGAGGTGGCGATTTTGGCCTGCGCCGCGATCGTGGGGCGCATGGGCGGACGGGCATTGGTGGCAGAGCGGGCCACCCAGACGGCCATCTGACTGAGCCCGCGGTTATCCCAGACTGCGTAGGGAATGGCCAGCAGGCTCACCGGCTGGTTGGTGAGGTTTCCGTCTTCGTCGCGGAGCACGTGCTCCGCATTTTCAACTTTCAGCACGGTCACCCCGCCAAGCAGCGAGGCGCGAAATTCCGGCGTCACCTGGGCGGTGGCTGGCAACGCGGCGTCGAACACCGAACCATTATTGTCCACCCCTTCAAAGGCGTACACGACCGGCCCGCGTTCCAAGGCGACCTGGCCGCGCGTGGCGGCGATCTTGGGATTGCCCGCGACGCGCCGGACGGGCATGGGCAGGTCAAGCGTCACAGTATCGCCATCCTTCCATTTCCGGGAAATTTCTGCGAAACCTTGTTTGGGCTTGATGGTCATCAATTTGCCATTCACGCGCACGGACCACGCTGCCGGGGTGGGATCGTCGTAGGCATAGAGATCGCTGGGCAGCGGCTTGCCTTCCACCCAGCCGGGGATGCGCAGGCAAAGGGTGAACCGGCCCCGTTGGGCGGGTTTGACCTTGATGGTAATCGCGCCATCCCACGGATAGCTGGTGGTTTGCTCGAGCTGCACTGGCTGGCCGGCCACGGTAGCAGTGGCCTCGCCCTGCGCGTACAAGTTGACGAACAGTTTGTCGTTCTGCACGGCGTAGGCATAGCCGCCAAGGGAGGCCAGCGTGCGCATAATGTTCGGCGGGCAGCACGCGCAGCCGAACCAGGGTGCACGGCCGGCATAGCCGTGGTTGTTCTTGGCCTGGCCGTCGTATTCCAGCGGGTTCGGATAAAAGAAACGGTCGCCGGAGAGCGATACGCCGCTGAGAACGCCGTTATAAAGCGACCGCTCGAAGACGTCCATGTATTTGGCGTCGCCGGTCAGGAGAAACATGCGGTGGTTCCAAAACAGGAACGCCACGGCGGCGCAGGTTTCGTTGTAGCAGCGGTTGGGCAGTTCGTAGTTGTCGCCGTAGGCTTCGCCCGCAGCGCGGGCGCCGCAGCCGCCGGTCAGGTGCAGCTTCGTGGCCACAACGTTTTCCCAAATGCGAGTGATGGCACCGAGATAACGGGCGTCGCCGGTCAGCGCGGCCACGTCGGCCATGCCGCTGTAAAGGTAATTGGCGCGCACGGCGTGGCCGACGGCTTCGGTCTGTTCCACCACCGGTTTATGATCCTGGCTGTATTCGCTGCCGTGGCCGCGGTTGTCGAGAAAGAACTTGGACAGCGCGATCCAGCGCGGGTCGCCGGTGGCGCGATACAGTTTGGCCAGGCCCATTTCCACCACTTCGTGCCCGGGGGCGATCCGGAGCTGTCCGTCGCCGAAATCCTGCTGCAACAATTCCGCGCTCTTGAGGCAGATGTCGAGGAGGGCGCGCGAGCCGGTGGCCTGTTCATAGGCCACGCCCGCTTCGTAGAGGTGGCCGAGGTCGTAAAGTTCATGGCTGAGATTCGGATCCTTGACCCAGCGTTGCTGGCCAATCCATTCATGGACCGGGCTGTCGGGATGCATCGTGCGCCAGGTGTAGAGATACCCATCCGGCTCTTGTGCGGCCGCGATGCGCTTGATCATGCCTTCCAGTTGTGCGGCCACTGCCGGATCGGGCTGCACACTCAGGCAAAACGCCGCGCCTTCGATGGCCTTGTAAACATCCGAATCGTCGAAGGGATAGATGGTGGGGGGCTTGTTTTGAAAATTGGTTTCACCCGCCGCGCGCCGGCGCATGGTTTCGGCGGCGAGATCAAAGTTCTTCAGCCGGTTCGCGGATTCGCACTGCGCGAGGGCAAAGGGCATGGTCACGGCGCTGTTCGTAGCCTGGCGTTCCTGGAGCAGCCCCCCGGTAATTCGCACGGCGGTGAATGGCACCGGGTTGACGGGATAGTCCGAAGCCGCCCGGGCAGTCCAGACAACGACGAGCAGGAGCAGCGGAATCAATCTTTGCATCATTGCTTTGTAACGTATCCAGTCGCAGCCTGTCACGCCCATTTCAGTGGGATAGTTAATTAAAGGCGAAACCGGACACAATAATTCATTTTGAGGCGAAAATGCGTTCCAAACGAACGTGCGGCGGGACTAAAATTGGGTTTGAATGGGGGTCTTATTGGGTTTGTTTTTAACTATTTAATTTACTAATACTGCTCGCATGTTGTTTAAATATAGCGTCTTGTCTGGAAAATAATTTGGGTTTGTTTCGCCAATTTTAATCTTTCAGCGGAGACCTCCAAGGCTGGAGGAATGGGAAAAATTTTCCCGTTCCGGTGGCGCAGACACTGGCCGGGTTGGTCGCCTGAATTTTTGAAAAATTTAGAGTTCTGCTTTTCATGGTCAAAGAATTTACGCTGGGCCATGCGTGGCCCAGGCAGGCAAAGGTGAATGGGCTCCCAGCTTGGGCCGTGGAGCAGATTTCTGCTATATTTTTTAAACCGACTTTATTTGCTTGTCAAATATTTTTTGCAATTTTGTCGGCGGTGTCTATGGGGCGTGGAATAATCCTTGGATTAATACTTGGCCGTTGCCGCACGGGGAGCACCTTGGAAAATTGGCTGGCCAAACCCATTGTTCCTGGGTAAACCCGGCCTACCGGCATTGCCCGCATTCAATGCCGGTAGGCGAGACGTTTTAAGCCGCAGTGGTTGCGGACATCAAACCGATGGTCGGGGGACAGTTAGCAATGCGCAACTCCATGACCTGATTGGGACGGTGTGGCTGACGCCAAACCGCTGGCGAGGTGGTCGCCCATTGTCAGCCAAGGTGGCGGCGACCCGGGCTCGGGCTCTTCCCTGGATTCCTTCCGGCCAGCCCTCGAAAACTGAAATCCAATCTTCTATGCCATCGAAAATAGCGAAGAACCGCTTACGGATTAGGAAGTGATTGATGGCGAAAAGGTTACTTACGGCGAGCGCACGCGGTAAAAGCGGTTCAGATAATTCGTGCGCGGTTCGCTGAAATAGGCGGTGCCCGTCGTGAGCGTGTTGGTCTGCACGGCCAGCCAGACAGGGTGGGCCAGATTGGTGCAGGCTTCCACCACCGCGGTCTGCCCGCTGGCCCAAAAGAGATTGAAACCAAAGCGATTGCTCTGCACGCCGAATTGCCCGTCGCGGGTCTGCGCCTGCGGCAACCAGGGCGCCAGTGGAATCAGCGTCGCCAGGGCGCTCCAACCGGTGGAACCCGCCAGATAATAGCCGGTGACGTTGGGAGCGGGCGAGAACGACAGTGACGTCACGCCGGGAGCATTCCCTTCAAAATAGATCCCGGTCAGATTGGAGCAGTAGGCAAATACGCTGTCGCCGAGATTGGTCACGCTGGCAGGCAACGTCAGGCTGGCCAGATTGGTGCAGCGATAAAAGGTGCCCTCCCCGACCGCCCCCAGATTGGTGCCCAGCGTCATGGTTTTCAAGCTGCCGCAAAAAGCGAACGCATAATTTCCCAGGCTGGCGACCCGGTTGGGGAGAGCGAGGCTGGTCAGGCTGGCACAACCGTAGAAAGCCCCTTCCCCAAAACTGCTTAAATTGGTGCCCAAGGTCACGGTCTGCAGACGGCTGCAACCGTCAAACGTATAACTCCCGATGTTCGTAACCGTGTTGGGAATCGTCAGGTTGGTCAGACTGGTGCGACCAAAGAACGCGGTCGGCCCCAGGATGGTGACCGGGTAGCCATTGGTCGTGCCGGGGATGACCAAGATCCGGTCGGACCCGGCATAGCCCGTGATGGTGATCACCCCGCTGTTGGTCGTGAAGGTGTACTGCGCCTGCCCGATGGCGGGCCAGGCCAGCAACACCAGCAAATAGAGTTGGATCTGATTCCGTATCGCTTTCATGGTTCTAAAAACATTTTGCGCCCCTCCCTGCTTAAGCCGTCTTTCGCAGTCCAGAAAACCGTGGGCTGCTGTCAAGGGTGCAGCGAGCTGGCAAGCAAATCCTCGAGCAAAGCGTGAACGCCGCCGGGCTTGGACGTCTGCTGCGGCCGCGGACGGCCGCGCTCCCCTACCCGGCTGCCAGCGCGCGGGTGACGAGCTCCTTTTCGCGTTCGCCGAAATTGAGCTTCAGCGCCTCCGCCCGGCCGGCTTCGGTCATTTTCTCCCAGGATTTGCGGACGGCGTTGATCATCTTTTCCTCGTCGCTTTTCGCTACGAGCGGGGCGAACTGGAATTCCATGAAAACCAGGCACAAGGCGTCTTCCAGCACGCGACAATCGGCATCGGCGGGGAAATTCCTTTTCAGGTTCAATTCCTGCACGCGCTGAATGGTCGCCTCGTCAAAGCCGACCTCACGGAGGATGGCCCCGGATTTTTCCGCGTGAAATTTCTTCAGGTCGGCGCGCCATTTCAGGTAGCCGGGCCGGGTCATGGGATAATTTTCGCGCGGACTTTCCCAGCGGCAGATGTGCTGGCAGCGCGCCGCCAACCGGAGCGGCACCGAAGCATTGGGGGCCAGTTTCAGCACCCAGTTCGTCAGGCGTTCGGCGTAGAGCAGTTCGCGCGGCCGGCCCTGCTCCTGATTTGGATCCCGGGAGTTCTCGGCATCAAAGCGGGCAATGGCGGCGGCGAACGGATCGGTCATGCGTTCAGTTTTGCCAATGCGTTCCGTGGTGCAAGCTTATTGTAACAAGGGGCCTTGAGCGCCAATCAAAGGCTGATTCCTCAGGGCGTCCGCAGCCGGTAGAAGCGGCTGGGCGACTGCGGTTCAACAGGCGCGCTGAAGTTCACGGGACCGCTGTCGAGCGTATTGGTTTGCACCGGCACCCAGACGGGCGCGGCCAGATTCGTACAGGTTTCCACCACCACCGTCTGGCCGGAATCGCCGCCCACGGTGAAGCCCACGGTGCCACCGATGACGGCCAGGTTGCCGAGGCTGGGCGGGTTCAGCACGGCTTGCCAGACCACCACGGTGAGATTGGTGGTGAGCACGGTGCCCCAAACATTGGTGCAGCTGTAGGTTAGCGTGTAGTTACCGACGACGTTCGTGTTTACCGTGCCGCTGCCCGTCGTTACCGTTTGGGAAAACGAGGGGATCGGGGTCAGGCCGTTATAGTTGTATCCCCAGGCGACGACCGTGCCGTCGGCCTTCAACGCCAGACTGTGCTCGCCGCCTGCGGCGATGGCGACGACGTTGGTGACCGTGGTTGGAACGTCGGTCTGGCCGGAACCGTTGTTTCCCCAGGCAACGACCGTGCCGTCCGCCTTCAACGCCAGACTGTGCTCGTCGCCTGCGGCGATGGCGACGACGTTGGTGACCGTGGTTGGAACGTCGGTCTGGCCGGAACCGTTGTTTCCCCAAGCGACGACCGTGCCGTCCGCCTTCAACGCCAGACTGTGGTAGAAGCCTGCGGCAATGGCGACGACATTCGTGGCCGTGGCCGGAACCGTGGTCTGGCCGGAACCGTTGTTTCCCCAAGCGACGACCGTGCCGTCCGCCTGCAACACCAGACTGTGGTATCCACCTCCGGCAATGGCGACGACGTTCGTGGCCGTGGCCGGAACATTGGTCACGCCGTAACCGTTGAATCCCCAGGCGACGACTGCGCCGTCCGCCTTCAACGTCAGACTGTGGTGTCTGCCTCCGGCGATAGCGACGACGTTCGTGGCCGTGGCCGGAACATCGGTCTGGCCGGAATCGTTGTATCCCCAAGCGACGACCGTGCCGTCCGCCTTCAACGCCAGACTGTGGTAGAAGCCTGCGGCAATGGCGACGACGTTCGTGGCCGTGGCCGGAACCGTGGTCTGGCCGTATTCGCTCCATCCCCAGGCGATGACGGTGCCGTCGGCCTTCAAGGCCAAACTAAAATAGCCTCCGGCCGCGATGGCGCGGACGGGAATGGTCACCACGCCCCCCGGATCGCTGAAGCTGGTGTGCAGCGTATTGCTTTGGGGATTGTTTCCGTTCCATTCCCACTTCAAGGGGGAAACCAACCCCCGGCAACTGAACGCCAAGCCGTAGGCGTTGCTGACCACCACCGCATAGGCTCCCGCATTGGTGGCCGCCAGGCTGCTCCATGACAGCGTGGCATTCGTGGCCTCCGGCAGCGGCCGCAGATTGGGGTCATACCATTGATAATACAGCGGGGCGGTGCCAACAGCAGCCACGCTCAACTGCGCCGGCGCGCCAATCCAGGCGGCGACATTCATCGGCGGCTGCGTGATGGTCGGAGGAAACAACACCGTCAGAATGGCATTGCTGCTGGTGGCGGTGCCGGCGACGTTGCCGGCGACCAGATAATAGACGCCCGCTTGATTGGTGGTCACGGCGTTCAAGGTCAGCGTGGCATTGGTCGCACCGGCGATGGCTCCGGGTCCTTGCCAATACCATTGATAACTGATGGGAGCGGTGCCGGTGACCACCGCGCTGATCTGCGCGGTGGTGCCCACGGGCGCCGTCACATTCGTCGGCTGGGCCGTCACCGTCGGCGGCACCGGCAGGGTCAACGTCACCACGGGACTGGTGACGCTCAAGCCGGAAGCGACGCTGGTCAACACGACTTGATAATCGCCCAGATCGGTGCTGGCCACGTTATAGAGCCGCAACGTGGGGCTGGTGGTGCAGGTCACCCGGCGGACAACGTGATTGCCCACGTCGGCAATGAACAAATTGCCGCCATCGTCCATGGCCAATCCAGGAAGCCATGGAAGGGGCTGTCCACCCAGGCTCAACTGCGCACTGGTGGCCGTGCCGCCGTCGCCGGAATAGCCCGACGAATTCCCCGACACGCTACAGCCAGCGTAGGTGGTGATGATGCCGTTGGCGCCCACCCGGCGGATGCGGTCATTGCCGGTATCCATGATGAACAAGTTGCCCGCCCAATCCGTCACCATGTCGGCGGGAAGATTCAACTCGGCGTTGGTGGCCAAGCCGCCATCGCCGAAACAATAACTGGCGAGGTTGGTGCCCGCCACGGTGGCGATGACTCCGTTGGTATCCACCTTGAATACTTTAGGCAGGGTGGAAAAGAACAGATTCCCGGCCGGATCCATGAAAACGCCGAGCGCATAGTTGGCGCTTACGGTGCTCATGATGCCGTTGGTGGCCACTTTGCGAATGCGGCTGTTCCCCGAATCGCCGATATACAAGTTGCCCGTCCGATCCAGATTCAAAGCGGCGGGCTGATTCAACGCATTGGTCACGGCCAGCCCTTCGCCGGAATAACTCGCGTAGCCCGTGCCCGCCACGGTGGTGATGATACCCGCGGCGCTCACTTTGCGCACATGGCTGTTGTCGGGGTCGGAGAAATACAGGTTGCCGGCGGCATCCGCCACCACACGCAGGGCGCTCACCGCGGCATAGCGCGCCGGACCGTCATCCCCATCGCAACCACTGCTTCCGTTGCCCGCCACGGTGGTGATGATGCCAGCGGCATTCACCTTGCGAATGCAGGCCATGTCGTAATCGGCGATGAACAGATTGCCGGCTTGATCCACCGCCACGCCGGTGGGGGAATTCAGCGTGAAGTTGGCGGTGGCCGGACCGTTTTCTCCCCAGAAATACGGTCCCATGTTTCCACCGCCCGCCACCGTGCTGATGATGCCGGTGGGCAGGTTGGTGCCGTTGTGAACCCACTGGTAAGTAAATGCAGTGGCGTTGGAAATGCTCGCCGTGAGGGTGATGGCACTCGCGAGGCTACTCACCCGGTTGCTCATGCCGCCAAAATCCACCACGGTCAGAAGGGCATTGCTGCTGGTGGTGGCGCCGCAGGCATTGGTGAGCACCACAAAATAATTCCCCGCACTGGCAAGAGTGACATTGGTCAGAACCAACGTGCTGTTGGTCGCGACAGCCATCAGTGTGCTGCCGGGGCCATACCATTGATAACCGGTGACATTGATCGCTCCCACGGTAAAGGTTGCCGTGCCCCCGGGCACTGCCAGTTGAGGCGCGGGCGGGCTGGTGATGCTTGGCAGCCAGGGAACCGGCGAGGCCATCCAGGTTGTCCCGTTGGTGGCCTGGAGAGTGACAGCGCTGCTGCCGCCGATGGCCGCGCAATTGGCGCCAGTGCCCTCGTCAAATTCCCAAGCCGCGATCAGACCGGATTCGCCCCCAGTGGGTTTTCGGTTGTATTTGAACTGGATTTCCGTCGCGTTCAAGGCCCGGCTCCAGACGCGCACGTCATCCACGGCACCCGGCCAGTATTCCCCATAGCTTCCGTATTGTCGGCCCAGGCAGAAGGAGTTAGTGGCCGGGTTGGGGATGGCGGTGGCGATGCTGGCCCGGTTGGTCCCGTCCATATAGAGGATGGTATTGGTGGATGACTTGACCACGGCGATGTGATGCCAGCTGTCCAAGGGGAACACGACCCCGGTATCCATCCAGCCGTCGCCCAGGCGGATGTTTCCGTTGCCATCGGTTTTGCCGAGGTAAAAGGCGTTGCCCAAGCTGCCTTGGGAGATGATTTCCCGCAGGCCGCCCACCGCGTTGGTGGGGCAAAAGGCCCAGCAGGCCACCGTGTAATCCCCATTGGTGGGAATGATGCCCCTGCCGGCGTCCAAACAGGCGCTGGACCCATTGAAAAAGAGCGCATTGTCTGCCGCCGGCCAAGGTATGCCGGAAGGCACCCGGCGCATGCTGCCGATCACCCCGTTGGTCAGAGCCAGACTGCCAATGGTTGCGCAGTTCGTGCCAGTTCCCTCGTCAAACTCCCAGGCGGCCACCAAACCCGTCTCCGCGCCCGTGGGCCTTTGCAGACGGTTGGTCAAGATTTCTGTCGAGCTCAACGCCCGGCTCCAGATGCGCACATCATCCAAGGCCCCGGGCCAGTATTCAGCATAGCCGCCGTATTGCCGTCCCAGCCGGAAAGCGGTTGCCACCGGGTTTGCCATGGTCGAGCCTTTGCTGACCCGATTGGTGCCGTCCAGATAGAAGATCACGTTGGTGCTGGACTTGACCAGCGCCAGATGATGCCAGCCCCCCACGGGAAACGCCACGCTGGGGGACCAAATGTCGCCCAGCCGCAAGTAGTTGTTGTAATCCGCCCCGATATAAAGCGCATTGCCAGAAGTCCCTTGGGAAAGGAGTTCCTTGTGGGCAGACGTCCCGGCGGGCAGGTTGACCCAGAGTTCCACGGTGAAATCCCCACTGGTGGGAATCACAGCGGTGCCGGTGTCCACATAAGAGCTCGAGCCATCCAGCGAAAGGGCATAATTCGGGGCGGCCACGGCCGGCACGGCCACGAACAGGCTCAAGCTCAGGGCCGCCATACTGGCGACGATACAACCGGATTTATTCATTATTTTTTGACTGTTTACGTTTAAGAATTTTTTAAAAAAGATTATTTCAGGGCGTCCGCAGCCGGTAGAAGCGGCTGGGCGACTGCGGTTCAACGGGCGCACTGAAGTTCACCGGGCTGCCGCCCAGCGTATTCGTTTGCACCGGCACCCAGACGGGCGCGGCCAGATTCGTACAGGTTTCCACCATCACGGTCTGGCCGGAATCGCCGCTCAGGGTGAAGCTGATGCTGCCGCCAACCAGCGCCAGACTGGCGAGGCTGGGCGGGTTCTGCCCGGCTTGCCAGACCACCACGGTGCGCCGGGTGCTCGCCACGTAGCCGAAGGCGTTCGTGCAACTGTAGGTCAACTCGTAGGTGCCCGGCGTATTGACAGCCACCGCCCCGCTGACACCCACCGGCAGATTAAGGCTGTAAACACTCGCTGGAATCGTGGTCTGGCCATAATTGTTCCAGTTCCAGCCGATGACCGTGCCATCGGCTTTCAACGCCAGATTGAAGGCAACGCCGGCGGTGATGGCCACGATGTTCGTGGCCGTGGACGGAGTGCTGAGCTGGCCGGCCGCATTGTTGCCCCAGGCGACGACCGTGCCGTCGGCCTTCAACGCCAGGCTGTGAAATTGACCGCCCGCAATGGCGACGACATTGGTGGCCGCGGCTGGCACCGTGGCTTGGCCGTCATTATTGCGTCCCCAGGCGACGACCGTGCCGTCGGCCTTCAGCGCCAGGCTGTGGTAAAACCCGGCCGCGATGGCCACGACGTTGGTGGCCGTGTCCGGCACGATGGACTGTCCGAAATCAGCGCCGTCGGATGGATTGCTCGTCAACCCGGCTCCCCAGGCGACGACCGTACCATCGGCCTTCAACGCCAGACTGTGATATTCCCCACCGGCAATGGCGACGACATTGGTGGCGTTGGCCGGAGGCGTGGTCTGGCCAAAACCATAGTCGCCCCAGCCGACCACCGTGCCATCCAGCCGCAAGGCCAGGCTGTGGTAAGCGCCGGCCGCGATGGCCACGACATTAATGGCGGTGGCCGGAACCGTGATCTGGCTGAGATTGTTGAATCCCCAGGCGACAACCGTGCCGTCCAGCCGCAAGGCCAGACTGTGACATTCACCGCTGGCGATGGCCACGACGTTCGTGGCGGCGGCCGGCACGATGGCTTGTCCGTAGTTAAAAACACTGCCGGCTGAACTGTTTGTTGAACCAGCGCCCCAAGCGATGACCGTACCGTCCGCCTTCAAGACCAGACTGTGGAGGGCCCCCGCCGCGAGGCCCGTCGGGGCCGCAATGGCCACCGCGCCGGGATCGTTGAAGGCGGTGTGACATTCATTCGTCAGCGGATTCGCCCCCAGTAATTGCACCGTCGGCACCACCACGCCCAAAGGCATCCAGAAGATGCCGCCCGACAACGTGTTGGTGACCGGACTGGCACCGATGGCGGCGCAGTGGGTGCCGCGTCCCTCGCTGAACTGCCAGTTGGCCACCAAGCCGGCTTCCGTGCCGGTCAGCGTGGCACAGCAGTTGGTCCGAATCTGCTCGGCGTTCCGGGCAACGTTCCACACGCGCACATCATCCAAGCCGCCCACCCAGTATTCGCCCCACCCGCCGTATTGGCGGCCCAGGCGCAGCCCGGTCGCCGCCGCGGGATTGGCGATGGCCGAGCCTTTGCTGGCGCGGTTCGTGCCGTCCACATACAGGATGGTATTGGTGCTGGACTTGACCACGGCCAGGTGGTGCCACCCGCCCACCGGAAAGGGCACGCCCGTAACGGAGCACGTATCTCCCAACCGGAGATTATTCCCCGTATCGGTGCCGATATAAAACGCATTGCCGGAACTGCCTTGGGACAGGACTTCCTTGTACGTGTAAGGCGCGGCGGGCAGGTTGACCCACACCTCCACCGTGAAATCACCACTGGTCGGAATCACGTCTGTGCCGGTATCC
>Ga0302321_100001234_pt1 | contig 21853 bp, 20 predicted proteins | sample Fen_T0_1_FD_202505 | JGI IMG/M metagenome (GOLD analysis project Ga0302321, IMG submission 202505) | Peat permafrost microbial communities from Stordalen Mire near Abisko, Sweden - Fen_T0_1 | ecosystem: Environmental > Terrestrial > Soil > Wetlands > Permafrost | place: Sweden: Abisko...
GCGCGAACGGGCTTTTGTACGCGAGCCGCAGGATGTCCGTCAGCAGGCGCATCGACGCACGCTCGTCGCGTGCCAGGCCCGCGCCGTTCGTGAGCTGCAGCGTGCGGATGTCGAGCCCTCGCGATGTGAGAAACGAGCGTATCGCGGCAATGCCATTCGCGCGCGTGCCCGGCGCGCCGGCCGATTCCGCGCCGAGCGTGTATAGCACCTGACGCGTCATCACGTTGTTGCTGTTCTTGTTGATGCTGCGGATGATTTCGCCAAACGGCCGCGACCGCCATGTGAGCACCGCCGTCTGGTCGGCGGGAATCTGCGCTTTGCGCAGCTGGCCGCGAAACACGCCGCCAACCTCCTGCCAAAGCTCCGTGAACAGGCCGAACGCATACGTGTCGTGCTGCAGCACCGTGCGTCCCATGCCGTACGGGTTGCAGCGCCGCGAGAACTTGCCGTTCAGCTCAACCTCGGCCAGCGCCCTCGGATCGGCATGGTTGAACTCGATGCCCGCCTGAAAACCGTGGCACGCCCCGTCGACGAGCTGCAGGTTGTTGCGGACCTCGAGGTTTGGCAGCAACGGATCCATCGACACTTGCACACGACCGTGCGCCGAGTCCGGCGTGAACTGGAACTGCACGGCCTTGAAATTCACGAGCAGCGCATTCGGCACGACGTTGTATGTGCGGTACGGCTGGCCGTCGAACTCGCCGGGCTCGGGCTCGTCGACGTTGAAGAAAGTGTCGTCGAGCACGAGGTTGCGGCCGACCTCGGTAAGCCCCTGGCCGCGCAGCGTGCGCAAGAGCTTCCATAGTTCTTCGACGACGAGGTATGGATCGCCGTAACCTTTCAGCGCTAGATCGCCGTCAAGCTTTCGCCCGTCGAACGGGCCCAGGAAGTAGACCTCCGTGGGCCACGTATACGCAGGGCCCAGGTACTCGAGCGCGCTCCAGGTGGTGACGATCTTCATGACCGACGCAGGGCTGCGCGGTGCGTCCGCCAGGTGAGCCAGGATCGGCTCGGGCGCATCGACGGCCTGGACGACGACGCTGACATCGTCCTGGGGAATCTTGAGCCCGGCCAACAGGCGTGCGATCTCGGGCGGTAGCTCCGCCGCGGCTGGACGCACGACGAGGCAGGCCAGAACCAATACCACGATCTTCATGGGCAACGATTCTGCCCGATCGCTGTATCGGCGAACCAGCGAGGCCGTCAGTTCACGCGCGGCGGCGCGTTGACGAAGCGCCCAATGCGGGGAGCGAGGTTCGCCGCATCGTCCCAGAGAAACAGATGGCCTGCCTGTTCGACGATCTCGAGCGTGGCGCGGGGTATGCGCTGCGCCAACATTTGCGCGTTTGCGACCGGCACGAGGGGGTCGTCGTCACCGTTGATGACAAGCGTCTCGTGCCGGATGCGGTCGAGGAACGGCAGGCTCGTCCACCCGGCGGCGCCGAGCAGCTGCATCGCGTAGCCGTACGACGACGACGGACTCGTCGGGCACTTGATGATTTCGTTCGCGTGAGCGTTCGCGTCACGGCTCGTCGCACCGCCATACAGTGTGGGCACGACACGGTCGAAATAGGCCGGCGAATAGAACCGCAGGGTGTTCGCGAACGCGGCGATCGGCTGCAGAGAGCCCGGCACCGAACCGAGCCCGCAAGTCGTGGCCGCAAGCACCAACCGGCGAATGCGGTCCGGATGATCGTAGGCGAGCTGCTGCGCCACCGCACCGCCATAAGAGAAGCCGATCACGTCTGCAGAAGTAATGTCGTACTGGTCGAGCACGGTGGCGGCGAGTTCCGCAAGCGCCGCGATGGACACCGGAACCAACGGCGAGGTCGAGCGCCCCGTGCCCGGCGCGTCGAAGCGGATGATGCGGCGGCCGGCGAACTCTTCAATGAACGGCGCCCACATGGCGGCGTCGCAACCGAGCCCGCTGACGAGCAGCAATGGCTCGCCGTCACCGGTATCCGACACGTGGATCCGATGACCGCGCCAATTCAGAACCTCATCTTCGGTCACCCGCTCCACTCCCCGCAGCCAGAAACTCGACCGTTCGCTTCCACAGCCCGGACGCCGCCCGTCCGGCGACGATGCCGACATGCCCGCCCTGCAGCCGCACGACGTCGGCGTGCGGCACAAGCCGCCGGATTGCATCGACACCTTCGGGAGGCGAGATCGTGTCCTTCTCGGCCGAGACGGACATCACTGGCATTGTTATTTTGGTCGAGTCTATCAGCTGGCGGCCGACGGTGGCCGTGCCGGCCATGAGGCCGTTCTTGCCGGGGCCGAACTTCTGATACAGCTCGGCGAGCAGCCGGCCAGGTGCCGGCACCACGTCGTCCACCCAGCTCGCCATCGTGCGAATGTCGCGTAAACGTTCGGGCGAATCGTCGAGGCGTTCCCAAAGGTCGCGCACGCGCCCTGCCGTGCTGTTCGAGCCCGGTGACAGCATCTCGAACCAGCTTTTCACCTCGGCGGCCGGCACGAGGCGCGGCTCGTCGTAGCTTTCCCCGGCCAGGCCCATCTTGTGGGCGACCCATGCGATGCCGCCTTCGACATCGCCGTCGACCGTGGTAGTCAACAGCACGAGCCGAGCGACGGTTTCCGGGTGCAGCGCCGAATAGAGCAGCGACAGCGTGCCGCCGAGGCAATAACCCACGATGTTGATGGCGGGGCGCTCAGTCAACGCAGACACGGTGCGCACGCAGCGGCGCACCAGGCCTTCGACGTAGTACTCGAGATCGCAGAATCGATCTTCGCGCGTCGGCGTGCCGAAGTCGGCGATGAACACATCGAAGCCGGCCGCCGCGACGTGACCCGCGAAGGAGCGCCCAGGGAGAAGATCGATGATGAAGTAACGGCTCACGGGCGCCGGCACGAATAGCACGGGTGGCCCGGCGCGTGGCTGGCCCTTCTCGTCGAGGAGCCGGAGCAGACGCAGCTTGTTCTCGCGATAGACGACCGTCGTGGGGGTAGCGCCGACGCCGTAGTGGCCGGGTGAGTTCAGGACTTCGTAGAGCCGCTCGAGCCGCGCGCGACTACGCCGCGACAGCGCCAGCATGGCCTCGAGCTCGCGCTCTCGGTCTTCGACCGGTGCGGGCTCGGGAGGCTCCTCGCTCACTCGTCGGCCTCGTCCTCGCCCTTGTCTTTGTGCTTCTTCTTATCCTTGCGCTTCCTGGCGTTGGCTTTGACCTCGTCGACGGAGAGCTTGAGGTCGGTCAGCTGCCCTTCGATCTGGTGCAGCGCATGCAGGATGCGGTCGAGCCGGTCATCGGCGGGCGTCTCGGCGGCCGTCACCGCCGCGGCCTCGGCGCGCGGATAGGGCTTGCCGGCCAGCAGCGAGCCGCGCATGGCGTTCCCCAAGTGGACGAGGAAGTCCTCGTTCTTGCCGAGGGAGTCCATGTAGGTCAGTAGCGTCTTTTGCCACTGCTGCTGCTCTTCGACCCATCGGTCGACGAGCGTGGGTTCTGGTTTTGGTTGTTCTTCGACCACGAAGCTCTCGGCTCTTTGCGGCATTCAGCGCGGTAGCTTCATGCTACCGGCGGTGCTCGGTGATCGAAAGCGAAAATTGCGGTGGTCGCGGCGTTGGGGGGGGGGGAGCGCCGCGACCACCGACTGGGACTGGCTTTTAGTGGCTGGCCGGCGTGCTCGCCGCAAGCAGCTTGTCGATGAAATCTTTCTGCTGTTTCATGAGCTTCTGCGCAAACGCGAAGTTCGCTTCAGTCACTTCCTGCATCGTCGGCAGCGTCGTCGCGAAGGCGGGGATCGACGGCGGCGGCGGCGGTGTGCTCAGCGTCGCCAGCGACTTCAGGAACGTCTCCTGGCCTTCGGCCAGCGTGGACAGGAAATGATCACCGGCGTCAGTGGCTTGCTTCAGGTAATTCGGGCTCGGCATGGGCGTTTCCTTTGTTGGGTGGGATGTCTCAAGAACGTGTGCGTAGTGTGCAACGCACATGCGGGCCGCGTCAAGCATTTTTGCGTAGTGACTACGCAGCGGGCCCAAAACCCGCGTCAGGCCACGTGTTTGGCGGTTTCGGGCGCGGCTGCGGCGGTCTTCAAGACGGCGGCGAGCGCGGCCCGGACGCGGTTCGTGTGCTCGGTGATCGCCGCGCTCGTCGCATCCGCACTGCCGGAACGCAGGGCGTTCGTTAAGCCCTTGTGGTCGTCGAATACCTCGCGGATCGAGGCCGGCGCCACCGTCAGCACGCGCCGCATGAGCTCAGGCAAATCCATCGAGCTGTAGATCTCGAACAGATACGGATTGCGCAGCAGGCTCAAGAACACTCGGTGGAACGCGTCGTCCGCGCGAATATACCGCGCCACGTGCGCGGGACCCGCGCCGCGCACAAGTGGTGTGAACGCACGCAAGCGCGCGACGAGCGTATCGCGTTCCGCCTCGATCTGTAGCGCCGTGCCGAGCGACTGGGTGATGCCGATCTCGAGCGCCGCGCGCGCGTCGAGCGCCTGCACGAGCGCGTCGACGTCGCCGGCCAGGCTCTCCTGCTCCTTCGCAACACCGAGCGACAAGTCTTCGATGACGCTGCCATGCCGCAGCTCATCGCGAATCGTCGCGGGGTCCTCGTCGTAACCCACGATTTTGCGAACGCCAGCGGAGGTGACCTTGCTCCACGACATGATCGCCTTCAGTGCGCCCTGTGCGTCGCCCGCCGCGAGCGCGTCGGTCAGGAATTCGTGGAAATACACGACTTGCTCGACCGAAGCCTGCGAGTCCTTCAACACGGACCCATACAGTTGGCGTAGGCGCAGCCGCTCGAAGCCGTTCGAAAGGTGCTCGTTCTGCGCGAGCCCCACGATAGTTTCGTGGTAGGCCTTGTTAGCGTCGAGAAATGCTTCCCGATCGGTGAAACGCCCGTCGTCGTGCAAGTACGACAACATCTTGTTCAGTCGCTCGTACAGCGTTTCCGCAAGCGACAGTGGCAGCGGGCCGCGAGCAAGCCGGAGCCACATAGCGCCAGCTTCGATTACCGCACGCGCTTCGACCGCCGCGCGAACCTGCGGGTACGACACCGTCGCGAGCTCCGACTCCACGGTCTGCATCTGCAACGCTGCTGCACGCGCGGTCGGCTGCAGAAGGCGGCGCATGATCTTGCCGCTCGTCGTTTTCGGCAGCTCGTCCATGATTTCGACGATGCGCGGATACTTGTAAGCGGCCATGCGCTCGCGCGCGAACGCCTTGATCTCTTCGGGCGTGACCGAGTGCCCGGCTTTGAGGCTGATCACGGCTTTGATCGTTTCACCGCGATACGGATCGGGAACTCCCACGACGGCAGCCTCGCGCACGGCCGGGTGCAGATACAGCACTTCCTCGACCTCGCGTGGCCACACTTTGAAGCCCGACGCTACGATCATGTCCTTCGAGCGATCGACGAGATAGAACCAGCCCTTCTCGTCCATGAAGCCGACATCGCCCGTACGCAGCCCGTCGGGCCCGAGCGCCTTCGAGGTCTCTTCCGGCTTCTGCCAGTAGCCCGGCACGATCTGCGGCCCGGCGATCACGAACTCGCCGATCTCACCCGGTGCGGCGTCGTAGCCGGCTTCGGTGACGACCTTTGCGTAGGTATTGAACACCGGCACCCCGACGGCCATCGCGCCGGTATGCGGATCGATCGGCGGCGCCAAACCATGCGGCGTCATGTGCGTCGGCGATGTCGCCTCCGTCAATCCGTACATCGGTTGGATACGCGTGCCCGTGCGCTCGTGCCAATCCGCCAGCACCCCGGGGGGCGTTGGAGCGCCGCCCGTGTAGACCTTCGTCAGCGACTTCAGGTTGCGCGTCTTCATCGCGTCGCTGTTCAAGAGAGCAATGAACGCCGTGATGGCCGACACCGTGAACGTGGCCTTGTGCCGCTCCGCAAGCCGGCACGCCTCGTTCGCGTCGAAGCGGTAGAACAACGCCAGCGGCGCGCCCGTGAGCATCGCCAGCGTGACGTGGCCGATCAGGCCCGTGACGTGGAACAGCGGCGCCAGCCCCAAAATCGTGTCGGTTTCCCCGAGCCCGATCCAATGCCGATACACGTGCGTCGCGAACACGACGTTGCGGTGCGTGTTCATGGCGCCTTTCGGATCGCCGGTGGTACCCGACGTGTAGACCATGAACGCGACGTCGTCGCCGTCGATGTCGACCGGCTTTGGCCGTTGCCCGGCGTGCTCCGCTGCGAGCGTCAGCAGATCGGCCGTGCCCGGATTCGGCATGCGCGTCATGCCCGACAGCACAGTCGGCAGGGGCGCTTCCGGCTCGAGGAACTCGAGCGGCGATGTGGTGATCACGTGCGCGACGGCGGTTGATGGGATCGCGGCTTGCGCCACGTCCGCGTACAAGTCTTCCTGGCACACCAGCACGCGGCAGCCGGACCCTGACAGGATCTTCTTGAGCTCGCGCTCGCGCAGCATGGGGTTGCACGGCACGATCACGGCGCCGCATTTCCACGCGGCGAGCACTGTGACCATCACCTGCGGCACGTTCTGCAGATACATCGCGATGCGATTGCCGGGTTCGACGCCACGGGCTTGGAGCGCGACCGCAAGCCCGTCCGACATCGCGTCGAGTTGCTCAGCGGAAATAGAGCGGTCGAAGTAGTGCCCCAGCGGGGCGCTGGGGCGACGCTGCAGCGTCGCGCGGAACATGTCGAGCGCGGTAATGGCCTTCGGCTCGATATTCGGCGGCACGCCTTGGTAGAGGGCGAGCCACGGGCGTGGCGGCGAATCGGCTGACATCGCTTAATCTTCTTTTACGAAGGACTTATAGATCCTGATCAAGGCCTCTTTTTGCGACGGGTCGAGCCGCGGGTCGAGCTGAATCGCCTGCTCGACGTTCGGCGCGACACCGCCGTCCTCTTCGTCGATGAACCCGAGCATTGTGTAAAGCTGCTTTGGCTCGAGACCGAACGCCTGGGCCAGTGCTTTGACGACCTGCGGCGACGGCCTGTAGTTGCCGCGCTCTATCTGGCTCAGATACGAATCCGAGACCCCGGACATCTTGGCCAGATTTCGCTGTGACACTTGGGCGAGCTGACGCTGGGCGCGCACGAATTCGCCGAAAGCGGCCAGCATTTGCTCATCAGGACCTTGCATGTTCACGATCATAGACCAGGGTGCGCTTCGAGGGCACCGTGTTGGGGCAACAAAAAACCGCGCGCCTAAGCGCATGCAGCGCCGGTGCCTGAGCTAAACTGGCCGCTTTGGCTAAGCACCGCCGTTGGCGCTGAACGCCCGTCGCACCGCAAGGAGTTCCCGTGAGCACATTTGACGACCAGCTGAAGAAGATCAAGAACGACAAGGGCTTCATCGCGGCTCTCGATCAAAGCGGCGGCAGCACCCCGAAAGCCCTGAAACTCTACGGCGTGAGTGAGGATGCGTGGACGGATGAAAAAGGCATGTACGACGTCGTCCATGCGATGCGGACGCGAATCGTCGCAAGCCCGGCCTTCTCCGGCAAACGTCTGATCGGAGCCATCCTGTTCGAAAACACGATGGACCGCGATATCGCCGGCAAGCCCACGCCCACCTACTTGTGGGAAGTGAAGAACGTCGTTCCGTTCCTGAAAGTCGATAAAGGCCTCGCCGACGAAAAAGACGGCGTGCAGGTCATGAAGCCCAATCCAGGTCTCGACGCCCTGTTGAAGAAAGCGAAGGCGAAGCACGTGTTCGGCACGAAGATGCGCTCGGTCATCAAGCAGGCGAATGCCGCGGGCATCGACGCAGTGGTCAAGCAGCAGTTCGAGGTGGGCAAGCAAATCCTCTCGGCGGGCCTCATTCCGATCATCGAGCCGGAAGTCGACATCAAAACCCCGAACAAGGACAAGGCCGAGGACCTGCTCAAGGCAGCGCTCCTGAAAGAGCTGAACGCTTTGAAGCCCGACCAGCGTGTGATGTTGAAGCTCACGATTCCGACTAAGGACGACCTCTACGCCGACCTGACGAAGCACAAGAACGTGCTGCGCCTCGTCGCGCTGTCGGGCGGCTACAGCCGCGCAGAAGCCAACGAGCGGCTCGCCCGCAACCACGGTATGACTGCGAGTTTCTCGCGCGCGCTGGCCGAAGGGCTCACCGCGCAGCAGTCCGACGCAGAGTTCGACAAAGCGCTCGACGCCTCGATAGAGAGCATCTACCGCGCGTCGATCACCTGACACGCAAAGTAGCCAGCAGAACCGCCGCGACTTAAGGCCGCGAGGCCAATCTTTCTGGACCGGAACATGGGCAACGCCACGATCATCTACACGCTCACCGACGAAGCACCTGCGCTGGCAACTTACTCGCTGCTGCCCATCGTGCAGGCGTTTGCGAAAGCCGCCGATTGCAACGTGGCGACTCGCGACATTTCGCTCGCGGGCAGAATACTCGCGAACTTCCCGGACAACCTGGCGCCGGCCCAGCGGCAAAACGACGACTTGAGCGAGCTCGGTCGTATCGCAACGACGCCCGACGCCAACATCATCAAGCTACCCAACATCAGCGCGTCCGTGCCGCAGCTCAAGGCCGCGATCAAAGAGCTGCAACAGCAAGGCTACAAAATTCCGGACTACCCGGAAGACCCGCAGAGCGACGCCGACAAAGCGATCAAGACGCGCTACGCGAAAGTGCTGGGCAGCGCCGTGAACCCGGTGCTGCGCGAGGGTAACTCGGACCGGCGGGTGGCCTCTTCGGTAAAGCAGTACGCGAAGAAGCACCCGCACTCGATGGGCACGTGGAGCAAGGACTCGAAGACTCATGTCTCGTCGATGAGCGGCGGCGACTTCTACTCGAGCGAGCAGTCGGTCGTCGTCTTGAAGGCCGGCAAGGTGTCGATCGAATTCACGAGTAATCGCGGCGATAAGAACCAGCTTAAGGAAGGCATCAACGTGAAGGACGGCGAAGTGCTCGCCGCTTCGTCGATGAGCCGCCGTGCACTGCGCGACTTCTACTTGAAGCAGATCGCGGACGCCAAGACCAAGGGGGTGCTGCTGTCGCTGCACCTCAAAGCCACGATGATGAAGGTGTCGGACCCGATCATGTTCGGCCACGCCGTCGAGGTGTACTACCAGGACGTGTTCGAGAAGGACGCGGCGGTGCTGAAGCAGCTCGGCGTCGCGCCGAACAACGGCATCGGCGACCTGTACGCAAAGATCAAGACGCTTCCAGACGCTGAACGAGCCACCATCGAAGCCGACGTCGCCGCCGTCTATACGTCACGGCCGCCGCTCGCGATGGTCGACTCGAACAAAGGCATTACGAACCTGCACGTGCCGAGCGACGTGATCATCGACGCTTCGATGCCGGCCGCGATCCGCACGTCGGGCCAGATGTGGGGTCCGGACGGCAAGTTGCACGACATGAAGGCGATGGTCCCAGACCGCTGCTACGCGGGCGTCTATCAGGAGACCATCGACGACTGCAAAAAGAATGGCGCGTTCGACGTGCGGACCATGGGCAACGTGTCGAACGTGGGCTTGATGGCGCAGTCGGCCGAAGAGTACGGCTCGCACGACAAGACGTTCGAGATGAAGACAAGCGGCACCGTGCGCGTGCTCGACGCCGACGGCAAGACGCTGATGGAGCACCGCGTCGAAGAAGGCGACATCTGGCGCATGTGCCAGACGAAGGACGTCGCGATCCGCGACTGGGTCAAGCTCGCCGTGAACCGCGCGCGCGCCACGGGCCAGCCCGCGATCTTCTGGCTCGACGAGAACCGCGCCTATGACCGCAACGTGATCGACAAAGTCAGCCGCTATCTGCGCGATCACGATACGAGCGGCCTCGACATCCGCATCATGTCGCCCATCAACGCCACTCGCGCGACGCTGAAGCGCGTGCGCGATGGGCAGGACACGATCTCCGTCACCGGCAACGTGCTGCGCGACTATCTGACGGACCTGTTTCCGATCCTGGAGCTCGGTACGAGCGCAAAAATGCTTTCGATCGTGCCCTTGCTCGCAGGCGGTGGCTTGTACGAGACCGGGGCCGGCGGCTCGGCACCAAAGCACGTTCAGCAATTCCTGCAGGAAGATTACCTGCGCTGGGACTCGCTCGGCGAGTTCCTGGCGCTTGCGGTATCGCTCGAGGACTACGGCACGAAGACCGCGAATACGCACGCCGTCGTCATGGCGGAGGCTCTCGATACCGCGAACGGCCGGTTCCTCGACAGCGACAAGTCGCCGTCGCGCGCCGTCGGCGGCATCGACAATCGCGGCAGCCATTTCTATCTCGCGATGTACTGGGCACGCGCGCTCGCAGATCAGAAGAAGGACTTGAGCGTAGCGCAGCGGTTCGCGAAAGTGGCGGCCGAACTGGAGCGCAACGAAAGCAAGATCGTCGCCGAGCTGAACGCGGTTCAGGGTAAGCCGGTCGACGTCGGCGGTTACTACCACCCCGACGCCAAGCTCGCGGCCCGCGCAATGCGGCCGAGCCCGACGCTGAACGCGATCGTCGACGCGATCTAACGCACCTTCCGGGGTCCACCCTTGGCGAGTAGGCTTCCGAAGGACAGCCAAAGCCAAGGAGGCCGCCGTGGCCAAATCCTCCCGCACCGCCGCCGCGCTCATTGCCCTCGTTTTAGCCGCGCAGACTGGCGCCCAAGCCCCGAACAAGCCACCCACGCTCGAAGAGCGCGTCGTTGCGCTCGAACGGCGAGTGGCCAGCATCGATACGCGTGTCGGTGTGCGCGACAACCTCGCCGGTAGTGCCGGTACCGATGCTGCGCTGGCCGGGCGAGTCGCAAATCTCGAGCGCATGCTCGAGCGGCTCGGCACGGACCTGCAGCGCGTCGAACGCCAGGCCGACAACGCGGCGCGCGACGCGAGCCAGGCGCGCAACGACGCAATGACGGCACAACAGATCGCACGCGACGCAGCCCTGCGCGCGCGGTGATCGCAGTCGCCATGCGGTGGCACAAACGCCCCCGCGCCTCAATCTCAGGCCGCCGCGCGCTAGCAGCGGCAGCGATAGCAGCCGCGCGCGCTAGGCGCACCCCCCCGAAATCGGGCATCATCCCGAGGTACTGGGGGGAGTTGTCATGCGATTAACCATTGCGATTGGCCTTGCGTTCGCGGGTTTGCTCACGGCCGCAGGCGCCCTGGCCCACCACGCTTTCGCCACCGAGTTCGATGTGAACCGGCCCATCACGCTGCAGGGCAAGGTCACGAAGGTCGAGTTGATCAATCCGCACTCGTGGATCCACGTCACAGTGACGGACGACAAGGGCAACGCGGTCGAGTGGATGATCGAAGGCGGCAGCCCGAACGCGCTCGTGCGCAAGGGCATCAATAAGAACTCGATTCCGATCGGCTCCGAGCTCGTGATCCGCGGCTACGGCACGCGCGACGGCACGAACAAAGCCGTGGGCCGCGACATTCAATTCGCCGACGGCCGCGCACTCTTTTTCGAAGGCTCGCGCCCGGACGGCGGCGCGCCCGCGCAATGAAGCTCGTCACTGCAGCGGCGCTGCTCCTCACGCTGCCGGTCGCGGCCGGCCCGCTCACTCAAATCCCGAAAGCGGCCGATGGCCACCCCGATCTTTCCGGCGTGTGGCAGGCCGTGAACACCGCGCACTGGAACCTCGAGCCGCACACCTCGGCTTACCCCGCGGTGATCGAGCTCGGCGCGCAATTCGCGGTGCCGCCGGGACTCGGCGTCGTGGACGGAGGAACGATCCCCTATCTGCCCGCGGCACGGGCTGAGCGCGACAAGCACTTCGTCAATCGAATCGCCGACGACCCGGAAGGCAAGTGCTACTTAGGCGGCGTACCGCGCTCCACGTACATGCCCTACCCGTTTCAGATCCTCCAAAACACGCGCGACGTCATCATGGTGTACCAGTACGCCACGGGCTTCCGGCGCGTCTACGTCGACGGTAAAGACGAAGCGCCGTTGAACGCGTGGATGGGCTGGTCGAATGGGCACTGGGAAGGCAGCACGTTCGTCGTCGAGGTCACGGGCTTGAACGGCCAGACGTGGCTCGACCGCGCCGGCAATTACTTCAGCGACAACGCGAAGGTCACCGAGCGCTACACACTGACCAGCCCGAACCACATGCGCTACGAGGCCACGATCGAGGACCCGACCGTGTTCTCGAAGCCGTGGACGATCCGCATGCCGCTATACCGTATCGTCGACGACGACTACCGCCTGCTCGAATTCAAATGCGAGCCGTACGCCGAAGAGAAGATCTACGGGCATCTGCGCAAGCCGGTTCCACCGGCCTCCGGAGGGTCGAAATGAGCACGCGAACGCAGTTGATGGCTGGAGTCGTTGTCGCGGGTATCGCCGCGCTGATCGCCGCGCCGCACGCCGACGCGCAAACGAAGACGAAGAGTGTGCCGAAGACGGCGTGGGGCGATCCCGATATCACGGGCGCCTACGCGGAGTTCACGACAGCGCCGCTCGAACGTCCGGCCGAACTCGCCAGCCAGGAGTTTTTCTCGTCGCGCGACCAGTGGCAGGTCTACGCGCAAAAACGCATTCAGGAAGTCGACCAGGACGTCGAGACAGCCCCAGGCACGCAGGAAGACGTGCATTACAGCATGGGCACCTTCAAGTTAAGCGAGAACGAAGGAACGACGTCGCTCAACATGCGCACGTCGATCGTGACCCAGCCGAAGAACGGCCGGATCCCGGCGCTGACGCCGGCCGCGGCGGTGCGTCGCGATGCGGCGGCAGCGGCGCGAAAAGGTCACGAGTTCGATGGCCCCGAAAACCGCTCGCTGACCGAGCGCTGCATCGTGTGGCCGAGCACGCTGGCGCCGATTCTGCCGCGCGGCTACAACAGCAACCTGCAAATCTTTCAGAGCCCCGGCTACGTCATCATCCAGGGCGAGATGGGCGATGCGCGCATGATCCCCACCGACGGCCGCGCGCGCCCGAAGGACAATCTGCCGCAGTGGAATGGCACGTCGATCGGCCACTGGGAAGGCGACACGTTCGTCGTCGAGACGGCCGGTTTCAATCCGGAAACAGCGTGGCGCAATTCGACGGAGAAGCTGCGCGTGACGGAGCGCATCAAACGCATCGACGACACATCGCTCGAATACTCGTTCACGGTCGTCGACCCCGACACCTGGGCCGAGCCCTGGAGCGGCGTGTATCCGCTGACCAAAATGGACGGCCTGCTGTTCGAGTACGCGTGCACGGAAGGCAACTATGGCCTCGCAAACATTCTTGCCGGCGAGCGCAAGCGCGAGCGCGACGCGGCCGCGCGCAAAACTGCGGCTCCCGCCAAGTAATCAGCGCTACCGCTTGACCCGCGTTCTCAAGGTTCCACTCGTCGCCGCGAGCGCTCTGCTCGCATTTACCGCGCTAGCGCCTGCGTTCGCGCAGCCGCGCATGCCCTCGGCGATTGCGCCGCCGACCGTGGTGCGTGGTATCTACAACTGGGTACACACGACGGGCGACGCTGAGCGCGCGTTCCCGTTCTACCACGACGTGCTCGGCACGGACCTCGCGCGCTCGCCGTTCGCTGGGCCTCCAGCGGCCAATGCTCCAGCCGAGCAGATTCGCCCGAAGTCCGCCGCCGGCTCCGATGCGCTGGTCGCAAATCTCACGAACACACCGGGCGCGCGGTTCCGGACCGTGTTCACGCACGCGAGCAACACACCCTTCGGGCTCGAGCTCTCCGAGTTCTTCGACATTCCGCGCAACGAGCGCGCGCCTAATCCGTGGGACCCAGGTGCGGCAAAGCTGATCTTCCGCGTTCGCGATCTGGCGAGCATGGTGGCCGAGCTGCGCAGACGGGCAACGCCCATCGTGACACTCGGCGGCGCCCCGCTCGACACGCCGGCCGGCCGCTCGCTGCTGGTCCGCGACCCGGACGGCACGCTGGTCCAGCTGACCCAAGCAACTGCGGCGGAGATCGCCGGCGCCAAATCCGGCGGGCAGATCATCGAGACGGCGATAGGAATCTCCGTCGCCGACATGAACACCGCTCTCGCGTTCTATTCGGGATTGCTCGGCTTCACGGCGCAAACGGCATGGCGCGCAACCGCTGGGGAGCTAAAGGTGAACGGTCTTGCCGAAGGCGAGCTGATCGAAACCACCACCACGATCCCGGGCACCGCAGTCTCGGTAGTGCTCGCCAGTTTCCGTGTGCCACGAGGCACGGCGCCAGCACCAACCCCATACCAGTGGAGGATTCAGGACGTGAGTGCGCCGCAGCTCCAGCTCGAGGTCGCCGGCCTCGATGCGCTGCTCGAGCGCACGACGCGCGCCGGCTATCGATTCTTGAGCGTCGGCGGGAAGCCCATCGAACGGCCGTTCGGCCGGTTCGTTTTCGCCATCGACCCCGACGGTGTCCTCGTCGAGTTCGTCGAACCTGCGGCTGGGCGGCAGCCGTCGCGTCAACCATAACGCGCGGGTGCGCGTTAGACTGCAGATATGTGGCGCGCAGGGATCGTGCGGGCTTCGATTTGGCTGATGCTATTCGGCGCGGCAACGGTGTGCGCCCAAGAGCCGTCGAGCTCGGAGCCGCCTCCGAGCGCATTGAGCGCCACCGCATTCCCAAGTTCCGACGCAGTCACCCGGGAATATCCCAGCGAGCCCGAGCGGCTCGCGGCCCTCGCCGTGCTGCTCGACCTCCTTCAATTCAAGACCGACGACAGATCGGCCCTGGCGCTCGAGCGCCAGACGGATTACCGGCGCACGATCGCCCGTCTCGATCCACCCCGCGCCACCGATGACCAGCGAGCAGCGGCCCGGACGCTGCGGGGTGATGAATCCTTTCAGAACGCCGTCGTAACGGAGTTCCTGCCGGCCTACGCTACGCAAGCCGCGCGCGCGGCCGCACTTCCACGACCGGTGCCCGTCGCCCAGGAAGGCACGACGGTTCTCTGGACCGCGCTGGCCGCCGCGCTGGTCGCGGCATTGCTCGTGCCGATCGTCGCGGGTATCCGTAATCGAGGCTAGCGCCCCGCTATTTTCGCAGCGGCGAGATATCTGAGACCGACTGGCGTCGCAAGAACTTCCAGTGGCCGTTCTCGCGGATGAACTGATCGTCGTAGTGCCCCAAGAACGTGGGCTTCGGCGCCTTGTCGTCACCCGGCGTGAGGTAAAACCACTTCGTGACGGATGACGCGCGGTCGCCGTCGATCACGATCTGATCGTTCGTCAACACGTGGATCGTGCCGGAGCCTTCCGGCAGCGGGTGATGGCCAATGCTCTTGTCCATCAGCGCGAATATGGCGTCTGGGCCCTTCGCGGTACCGAGGCCGCCGATCCACTCACCGTTCGACGCGAACAGACTGGCGAACATTTTGTAATCGCGGTGGTCGTGCGCCTGGCCATACGCCAGGATCAGCGCCCGAATCTCCTCGCGGTCCTCGAGCACTTGCACGCGTTTTGCGAGTTGCTCGAGATCGGCTGCCTGCGCGCGCGGCATCGCGAATGCGCCGAGCGCCATGACGGTGGTAGCGAACCAAAGATTCGCGGACAAGTAGATCCGAGCGTGCATGCAATTCCCCCGTTGATAGATGTCGCTATCGATACAGAGCGGCTAGCTTACTGGCCGACAATGGCGGACTGAAGCGCAGTTGACGTGCCACCGGTACGGCCCTACGGTTGCGAGCATCGCTATCGCCAAAATCGTTCCGGGGGGATCGAACGTGAAAGCCTCAACGCTGTCAGTCGTCGCGCTAGTGTGTCTTGGGGCCGCCCCGCTGCTTGCGCAGCCACCGCCCGCGCCGCCGCCACCGCCCTGCGTGCCGGGCACGAACGTCGTGTGCGGCCAGGACGCGCCGGAGGATCTGATGACGCTCGGCCCGGACTGGGTCGTGGCATCGTCCTATGCGTCGAGCGGCAAAGGCGGCGTGATGCTGATCCGTACCCGCGACCGCGTACCGTTCACGGCGTATCCGGCCCCGACCGCGAAGAACCAGCTCGACAAGAAGACGTACCCCGACTGTCCGGGGCCACCGACGGCCAAGTTTCAAACGCACGGCGTGTACGTGGAGCCAGGCAACAGCCCACGACACAAGCTGTTCGCGGTGGGCCATGGGGACCGAGAGGCGATCGAGGTGTTCGAGATCGACGCGAGCGCGTCACCCGCGCCGACGGCTACGTGGCTCGGCTGCGTCATCGCGCCAAACCCCATCGGCCTGAACTCCGTGCGCGGCTTGCCCGACGGCGGCTTCATTACGACGAACTTCCTGCCGCGCGGCGGCACGCCCGAGGCCACGCAGCAAATGATGGCCGGCGCCAAGAACGGCGAGCTGTGGGAATGGCACACCGCGAGCGGCTGGCAGAAAATCCCGGGCAGCGAAGCCGCCGGCGCGAACGGCGTGGAACTTTCGGCGGATGGCAAAACCTTGTATGTCGCCGCGTGGGGCAGCCAATCGTTCTTTCGCGTCACGCGCGGCGCCACGCCGCCGAAGCGCGACGAGATTCCGCTCGGCTTTCGCATCGACAACATCCATTGGGCGCGTGACGGATCGCTGTGGGGCACCGGTCAAACCGACGGTGGCTGGAAGGCAGTGAAGATCGACCCGCAGACGCTCGCCGTGCGCGAGGTCGTGGCGCAGAAAGACACGGCGGAGTTCAACGCCGGCACGGCGGTCGCCGAAGTCGGCAACACGCTCTGGGTAGGCTCGTTCCGCGGCAACCGCATCGCGATCGTTCTGGCGCCCAGCACCCGATAGAGCTGTTTCGGGTGCCGTAGCACCGGACACCCAGGCCGCCGCGCCGTGCCCTTTGGCGCGCGCGCCGCACTCGTATACGATTCCGGTCGATGCAACAAGAACAACCGGCCGACCAACAGGTACGGCTGGAGAAATTCCGCCTCCTTGCGCAAACGCTGCCGCAGTCGATCTCTTTCGGCGCGGTGCTCGCGTTGACTGTGCTCGCCGTGCTCTGGCGGACGCAGCCCCCGGGGTTGCTGCTCGGCTGGTTCGCGGCACACGTCGGCCTGAATCTGTGGCGCCTGTCGGTGCTGCGACGATTCCGGCGTCTTCAAACCAACGTCGCGGCCGCGATGCGCCTCACACTGGCGATACAAGGGGGCTGTGCGGTCGCCGGTCTTCTCTGGGGCTTGCTCGCCCTGCTCCCGTATGCACCCGAGGATCTGAGCACGCCGCTGTTCGTGGCATTCGTTCTGGCGGGAGTGACGGCCGGCGGGGCCACTGCGATGGCCTCGGAGATCGTCGCGGCGCTCGCGTTCCAGTTCGCGATCTTCGCGATGCTAGCGCTGCATCTGCTCAGGAGCGAAGGCGATGCCGCTTACCAGGCGATGAGCTTCTCCGCCCTGCTTTACACGCTGTTCATGGCATTGTGGACGAACCGCATGCACCGGAACGCCGTTGCGGCGATTCACACGCAGCTCGACAGCACGCGCCGTGAACAACAGCTCAAGGAGCAGGAAGCGCGTTACCGTAATCTGGCGCACCACGACACATTGACAGGGCTGCCGAATCGCCTGTCGCTTCAAGTTCGGATGTCTGAGCTGCTAGCGCACGCTACCGCCAACGGGCTCGGCGTGGCCGTGATCTATATCGACCTCGATCGCTTCAAGGACATCAACGACCTTCGCGGCCACCGCTGCGGCGACGCGCTGCTACAAAACGCGGCGCGACGGTTACGCGACTGCGTGCGGGCGACGGATCTCGTAGTGCGAATGGGCGGCGACGAGTTCATCGTTGCGACGACCGAGGCGCAAAGTACGGTTCAGATCGTGACTATGGTCGAACGCATTGCCGCTAGTCTCGAATTGCCGTTGCTGTACGACGGCGAGGTGCTGAAGACCAGCGGCAGCATGGGAATCGCGGTGTATCCGGAGCACGGCGCCGACTTGGAGCAACTGCTGAAGAACGCCGACATCGCGTTGTACCAGGCGAAAGCCACGGGTCGGGGCAACCACCGATTCTTCGCCAATTCGATGAGCGTGGAACTGCGCGAACGGATATTTCTCGAGCAAGAGCTGGCGCGAGCGGTGGGCACGGCGCAGCTCTACCTCGAGTACCAACCATTGTTCGATCTGACGTCCGGCCGATTGACGGGGCTCGAGGCGCTGTTGCGCTGGCACCATCCCGAGCGGGGATTGGTGTCACCGAAAGTCTTTATCTCGATCGCCGAGCACTGCGGGCTCATCGAAGCGATCGGCGAGGACGTGCTACGAATGGTTTGTCGGGATCTGCAGGATTGGCAACGCGCCGGCGTCTTGCTGGTGCCGGTCGCGGTAAACGTCTCACCGATCCAGCTGGAGCGGGGCTCGGTCGTGGAATCATTGCTCGTGAACGCGCGGGAACACCAGGTCTCGCCGAGTCTGTTGCAAATCGAGATCACAGAAACGGCCTTGATGAAGGACACCGGCCGAGTCGCGGCGACTTTGCACCGGCTGCGCGAGCTTGGAGTGAAGATCCTGATCGACGACTTCGGCATCGGGTTCTCGAGCCTGAATCATCTGAAGAACCTCGCGATCGACGGACTCAAGATCGATCAGAGCTTTGTCAGCGACATGATCGACGATGAACGAGATGCGGCGATCGTTTCCGCCATCATCGGAATCGCCAAGAGCCTAAACATCAGCGTGCTGGCGGAAGGCGTCGACTCGCCAGGTCACGTAGAGCGACTTCTCGGTCTCGGCTGCGACAGTGGGCAGGGCTTTTTCTTACACCAGCCCGTGCCAGCGCAGGAGTGTGCCCGGCTTCTGATGCGGGAAACCCACGACCAATCACCGCTGCGGCAGAGATCTGCCTAGGTCGTGCAGCCCAATGCACGACGCGTGAGCAACTCGCGCTCGCGTGCGTTCTGCGTGAGCGCGGCCGCGCGCTCGAACTCGCCACGCGCTTCGGCGTGGCGGCCGAGCTTCACGAGCAGATCGCCGCGCACGGCTTGTAGCAGGTGGTAGGACGCCAGCGCGGGCTCGTCGCGCAGCTCGTCGACGAGCGCGAGCCCTTCCGCCGGGCCGAACGCCATACCGACGGCCACCGCACGATTCAGCAGCACGACGGGCGAGGACGACAGCGCGGCAAGGGCGTCGTAAAACGCGACGATGCGTGCCCAGTCCGTGTCGGCTGCCACGTGCGCTCGCGCGTGGCACGCGGCGATCGCCGCCTGCAGCGCGTACGGACCGAGCGCGCCGCCGAGGTGCTCGGCGCGCTCGAGGGCCGCGAGCCCGCGCCGAATCGACAGTTGATCCCAGCGGCTGCGGTCCTGATCGAGTAGCAGTATCGGCTCGCCCGACGGCGAGACGCGAGCGCCCGAACGCGACGCCTGAATCTCCATGAGCGCGACGAGCCCGTGCACCTCGGGCTCGTTCGACGCGAGCTCGGCCAGCATGCGGCCGAGCCGCAGCGCGTCGTCGCAGAGCGCCGGACGCAGCCAGTCGTCGCCCGCGGTGGCCGAATAGCCTTCGTTGAACACGAGGTATACGACCTCGAGCACCGATGCGAGCCGTTGGCCAAGATCCTCGCCGCGCGGGGGCTCGAACGGCACACGCGCTTCCGCCAGCGTGCGCTTCGCGCGCACGATGCGTTGCGCGATCGTGGGCTCCGGGACGAGGAACGCGCGCGCGATCTCGGGCGTCGTGAGGCCACAGATCAACTTGAGCGTCAGCGCTACGCGCGCTTCCGTGCTCAGCACGGGATGACAGGCGGTGAACATCAGCGTCAGCACGTCGTCACCTATGTCGTCGTCGACAGCGGCAAGCATGGCTTCGTGGTCGTCGCTCTGTTCGCCGCCCGCCGCCTCGATGTCGTGCTCGATCTCGTCGTGCTTGCGCGCAGCGAGCTTGCGGTGACGCAGCAGATCGAGCGCGCGATGTTTTGCCGTAGCCATGAGCCAGGCCGCGGGCTTGTCCGGAATTCCCTCGTCCGGCCATTGCTCGAGCGCAGCGACGAGCGCGTCCTGCGCCAGATCCTCGGCCACGCCGACGTCGCGCACGATCTTGGCCAAGCCCGCGATGATTTTGGCGGACTCGATCCGGAACACGGCCTCGATCGCACGCCGTGTGTCCGGATCGGTCCTCGCCGCGCCGCGCACGCCCGGCTAGCCCTGCACCTGAAGAATGTCGAGCTCAACCTCGCCGAGCACGTCCGCGTAGCGCGTGGCCCAATCGACTGCGGCAGCCTTCGAGTCCATATCTATGATCACGAAGCCGCCGACGAGCTCTTTCGATTCGGCGAACGGGCCGTCCACCACGGACTTTGTGCCGCCGAAGTTGCGCACGCGCACTGCCGTGCGGCTCGGGGCGACTCCGACGGTCGACAGCAGAACGCCGGCCTTCGTCATCTCGTCCAGCAGCGCGGTGACACCACGCACCTGCGCCTCGGTCGGCGGCGTTCCGGCTTCCGATTTCGCAGTGGCCTTGTGCATCGCGATGTAGCGACGCGTCATGAGGCCTTCGGGCTTTGCGCCGAGGCCGATGTCCCACGGCTCCGTTGCCGGGCGGATGTCGATCTCGAGGTCGCCGTACGCATTCGCAAACTTCGTGGACCACTCGATGGCTTCGTCGAGCGACGCCACCTTCATCACGGCGAACCCGCCGATCAACTCGTTGTTGCCGACGAGTGGGCCCTTAGTAAGCGTGCGCTTGCCGTTCGCAAAGTTCAGCCGCACACCCTGCGAGCTCGCACGCAGTCCGTCGGCCGCGACCAACCGGCCGCTTCTGACCACCTCACCCACCATGCCGCCTACCTTGCGCACGAGTTCCATACTTGGCGAGGCGCCCGATTCCCAATGCGCGTTGGTCCTGTGCATGAACATGAATTTCATCGTGCGCTCTCCTGAAAGAATTCCCGTAGCGCCGGCACCAGAACGGCCGGACGGACGTTGTGCGTCTGGCCGGGCAACTCCCGATGCCGAACGTTCGGCAGCACCTTCACGAGCGTCTCGACGGCGCTGCGTAGCCGCGCGGGCGTCTTGCCGCCGTGCATCGCGAGCGTGGGCACCTTCATGGCGGCCAGCCTATCTGCCGGCACTTCCCAGTTGCCCATGACCGCCGCGTCGTAGGGGAGCGTGTGCGCCACCGCTTTCAGCTTGCGCCACACGCCGCGCATGAGCGGGAGGATCAACACCATGAGCGCGGGCGCTCCGACCATGTCGCGCATGAAGTATTTCAACGCGGCCGCGCGATGTCCCGCTGCGACGAAGCTCTTCAGACGCTGCTCGTGATTCACCTGTCCTGCGCCGATGAACGGCGGCTCATATACGGCGAGCCTTGGGATGTTCGCGCCGCTCGCGGCCGTCTCGAGCGCGAGGCCGGCACCGGATGAGATGCCGAACACGAACGCGCTGCCGCCCGCGGCGGTGATCAGCGCCTGCACGTCCTCGACCTCACGCGCCTTTGCGTACGGCGGCGTGTCCCCGCTTGCACCGCGACCCCGGCGGTCGTAGAGGTACACGGTGAAATTCGGCGCCAGCAGCGCCGCGATCTGCGACATCGGTCCGAACTCGCGGCTGCACAGCGCGCCGTCGATCAACACGACCGGCGGCCCGCTGCCCATGCGATCGTACGCGATGCGCGTGCCGTCTTTCGAAACGACATCGCTCACGACTTGACCCCTGGCGCCATATCTCCGCCCGGCGCGAAGTCTGCAACTTCATACAGCGGCCGGACCTCGATCTCGGATTCCTCGCCGGGCATCGGATCGGGGCAGCGACGAACCCAGGCGATCGCCTCGTCGACGGACTTGACCTGCCAGATCCAGTAGCCCGACACGAGTTCCTTCGTCTCGGCAAACGGCCCGTCGATGATCGTCTTCCTGCCTCCCGTGCCGGTGAACCGCACGCGCTTGCCGAGCTTGCTCGGCTTGAGTCCGTCGCCGGCCAGCATGACGCCGGCCTTGATCAGTTCCGCGTTGAATTGACCCATTGCACTGACCAGCTCCTGCGTCGGCAACGCACCGGCTTCGGAGTTCTTGGTTGCTTTGACCATCACTATGACGCG
>Ga0302321_100001235_pt1 | contig 21850 bp, 14 predicted proteins | sample Fen_T0_1_FD_202505 | JGI IMG/M metagenome (GOLD analysis project Ga0302321, IMG submission 202505) | Peat permafrost microbial communities from Stordalen Mire near Abisko, Sweden - Fen_T0_1 | ecosystem: Environmental > Terrestrial > Soil > Wetlands > Permafrost | place: Sweden: Abisko...
AACTATTCGGAAAATGCCCGCGCTGATGGGCGAAGTGGATTTACTGAAAGCAGTACAATTGCTTCCCGGAGTGGTTTCGGCCGGCGAAGGAACATCCAGTTTTAGTGTGCGGGGTGGGGGAATTGACCAAAACCTGATTGTGCTGGACGAGGCAACCATTTACAATGCTTCGCACATGATGGGCTTCTTTTCGGTTTTCAACAACGATGCCATTAAAAATATGACGCTTTACAAAGGCGATATTCCGGCTACTTACGACGGACGGTTATCATCGTTGCTGGATATCCAGATGAAAGATGGTAATTCAAAGAAGTTCTCGGGTAGTGGAGGTGTTGGATTAATTTCAAGTAGACTGACGCTCGAAGGACCTATTGGTTCGGATAAAACTTCATTTGTTGTGTCGGCCCGCAGAACCTATGCCGACTTATTCCTCAAGCTATCGTCCGATAAGGAAATCAACAAAAATCAACTGTATTTTTACGATTTCAATGCCAAAATAAACCATCGTATCGACGAGAATAACCGTATCTTTCTGTCGGGTTATTTCGGACAGGATAAGTTTAAAAATGCTGATGCGGGTTTTAATTTTGGAAATGCTACGCTTACAGGTCGCTGGAATCACCTTTTCTCGCAAAGCTTGTTTAGCAACTTTACAACAACTTACAGCCGATACAACTACGGTTTAGGGTCGAGCATGGGCAACGAGAGTAATTTTGACTGGAAATACAATATGCAGGATGTGAGTTTGAAGGCCGACTTTACTTATTTTATGACACCTGAGAATACCTTGAAGTTTGGTTACAATGCCATTTTGCACAACCTGAAACCGGGTACCATAACATCTACCGGAGGTGCCACCAGTTATGATACATACATATTGCCGTCTATTAATGCTTTTGAACATGCACTTTATATCTCCGACGAGTATCAGGCCACGAAACGTCTGTCGGTAAAAGCAGGACTGCGCTTGACCGCCTTTTCGAGTATAGGTACGGGTACGGTATACAACTACGATAACAACTACAACTCTATCGATTCTACCGTTTATAAATCGGGTGAAGTGATTAAAACCTTTTATCGTCTTTCACCAAGGGTGGGAGTGAGCTATTTGCTGGACGAAAAATCGTCGGTAAAGGCCAACTATGCGCGTACCAATCAGTTTCTGCAAATGGCTTCCAACTCTACAGCCGGAACGCCGCTCGACTTATGGTTTACAGCCGGTAAGAACATTCAGCCGCAAACCTGCGATCAATATGCTGTGGGCTATTTCCGCAATTTCATGAATAACCGCCTGGAAGCATCGGTGGAAGTGTTTTATAAAAACATGAAAAATACGATTGATTTTCGCGATCATGCGCAGCTATTGCTGAACCGCAAGTTGGACGGTGAACTTCGGTTTGGTGATTCACAGGCTTATGGAGCAGAGTTTCAAATACAGAAGAATATGGGTAAACTCACCGGTTGGGTTAGTTATACTTATTCGCGTACCGAACGAACCATTCAGGGTGTAAACAATAATGAAACTTATCTTGCGCCTTACGACCGTCCGCATACGGTTTATATCGTTGCTAATTATGATCTGAACGAGCACATTTCTTTCGGGGCTAACTTTATATATGCCACCGGACAACCGGTAACTTACCCGATAGCCCGTATGGAAGTTGGCAACGTCATTCTGCCCGTTTATTCCAAACGCAACGAGTACCGCATGCCCGAATATCATCGTATGGATGTATCGCTGACCTGGAAACCAAAGCATAATCCTAAAAAAGCATGGACCGGAGAATGGAATTTCTCGGTGTACAATGTGTACGGGCATAAAAATGCATGGGCTATCAATTTTGTAGACGATGCCGATACGGCTTACAAAACCAAGGCTCAGATGACCTATCTGTTTACTTTTGTTCCTTCAATTACCTATAACTTTAAATTTTAAGCTGTATGAAACTAAAATATAATATACTCGCTTTGCTATCGGCAACCTTGTTTACTGCCTGTACTACCGACCTAACACTCGACCTGAAAGGCACTACGCCTGAACTGGTAGTGGAAGGTACAATGACTACCGACGCAATGGCGCACAGTGTGTCGTTGAAAAAAACGTCCAACTATTTCTCTAACACTGCTGCCGAAATGGTTTCGGGGGCTGTGGTAACGCTCAGCGATGGTCAGAATACCATCACGCTTGCCGAAGATGCCGTGAAGAAAGGCATTTACCTTACACCTGCCGATTATGCCGGAGTGGTGGGACGCACTTACACCCTCACTATCGACAATGTGGATGTGAATGCCGATGGCGTGAAAGAGCGTTATACAGCATCATGCCCCATCAGTTCTATGATTCAACTTGATAGTATCGACGTGGTAAAATCACGTATTTTTCAAACCGATATGTGGGCCGTGAAAGCCTGGGTGCAAGATCCTCCGGCGGAAGTAAACTACTACCTTATCCGGAATTATAAAAATGATAAGTGCGTGGCCGATAGTATTCAGGAATGGCAGATTACCAACGACGAATTTTTTAATGGGAAATACATGATTAACGAAACATTCAGCTTTTTTTCGGATGAAAAACCGGATGAGAAATTAGCGACTGGTGACCGTGTAACCCTCGAATTGTGCAGTGTAACCAAAGATTATATGGAATATATACAACAAGCGCAGGATGAATTTTGGGGGCGTAATCCATTGTTTGGCGGGCAACCCGCTAATATTCGCACCAACATCAAACAAGTAGTACCTGCCGATAGCAAAACCAGTCCGCACGGCTACTTTGCCGCCTATTCGGTGTCGTGGAAGAAGACGGTGTATCAGGGTAGGTAAAACAAAATAGATTAAACAGGCATTATATTTGTCATAAGGGAAGTTCCGGTTTTTACAGAACTTCCCTTTTTTATAATTAAACTAAAATGTCGATATGAAGAAAATTCTATTCCTATCCGTGGTTATGGTCGTTTCGTGCATTCAGTTGCATGCCCAACGTGGCAAGATGGTACAACGTTACCTCGAGAAAAATCTGAGTAAGGATGCTGCACCCAATACCGGTCCGGCTCCCGATTATAACAACCAGGTTTACTGGGCTGCATCGCCCTATAAACACGATGCAAGTGATAGTATTCCTGCTTTTTTGAAGAATGAAAAGCGCGACGACAGGGTAGATGTGTTCTTTATTCATCCTACTTCTTACCTTGGTACAGCTAATGAAACTGATATTCTACAGCCCGGTGGTAATCGCATGGAAGTATTCAATAAGCTGAAAGCGGTTGCATGGAATGCTGACCTGCGGGATACTGCGGTGAATAACCGAAGCGATAATCGATCGATTCTTTATCAGGCTTCAGTTTTCAACGCTGCGGGACGCATTTTTGCTCCACGCTACAGACAAGCCAATATTAAAGCGTTCTTTGTGCCCGAGTCGGCAGATGCTGTGAAAGCATTCGACCTGGCCTACAGTGATATCAAAAAAGCGTTTGAGTATTATCTCAAAAATGAGAACCACGGTCGCCCGATTATTATTGCTTCGCACAGTCAGGGTAGTTTGCATGCCATTCGCCTTCTTCAGGAATTTTTTGACGGCACCGCTTTGCAAAAGCAACTGGTATGTGCGTATGTTGTTGGGTACAACATTCCCGTTGGATCATTCAAACATATTCCGGTGGGGAACAGCCCTACTGCGACAGGTTGTTTTGTGGGTTGGCGGTCGTATCAGAAAGGTGAAATATCCAATCAGGTACAAAAGGAAAATGGCAATTCGGTGTGTGTGAATCCACTTACCTGGACTACTTCTACCCAATGGGCACCCGAATCGTTGAACAAAGGTGCACTTTATGGATTTAATGCTGTTTTACCACACGCAGTTGGGGTGAGCATTGAACCGACCTCCAACGTATTATGGGTAACTTTGCCTTCTGATGCAGGAGATAAAATGAAGAAAATGAAAAACCTGCATACTTACGATTACAATCTGTTTTGGATGAATATCCGCGAGAACGTAAAGCAACGGGTTGATGCCTTTTACAACATAAAATAGCGTAAGTTCTTACTTATCGAATATAAAATCGGGTGAACAACTTTAAAGAGGTTCACCCGATTCTTTTTTTACTAATATTGCCCGGCTATTTCGCAATCATTTCTGTACCAAATAAGTCGTGAGGCTTTACGCTGAAACGGGTATTCAGAAAATAACTCATTAGAAATATATAGGCCACAAATCCCAATACAATAAACAGTTGCGCTCCGGATGTTTTTTGAATCTCTTGTCTCGATTTCATATCGCATACTTCGCCCGGGCAGTATTGCGCTTTTTCTTTGTAGATAAGCGAATATACTTTGCAGCCCAAGCAGATCCCAAATACCGATTCGAAGAACAAAAATATCAGACAGATAAGGCAGATAATGCCGCTTATCGGACTGTAGGTATTGACGATGACCATTAATACAAACATGGTAGTAGCAAGTACTAAACCAATAATCCACGAGAACTTTTTTTGTTTTGCTCCAACGTACTCGGGCGTTTGATTGCTAACAATCAGGCGACCCAGAATTAATGTGGGCGAAAATCGCGGACTCACAAATACGCGGATAATGAAATCGGTTAGAAACAGGGTGATACTGTATTTTATTAGCAGAAAATCCCCTTTTGATAAGATAAGGAACAGTGCTATAATCATTAGTAAAAACAGCATACCGGCAGCGGCTCTAACTTCCCGCTCGTTTAAAACAGGGATGTTGTATCCTTCAACATCTTCCCCAAATTTGATTATTTTACTCATTCTATTTTACTGGTTTAAATGATTATTAATGATACATTGACGTTCACATTCGGTGACAAATATAATCATTTTATTGATGTTCACCACACTCCCCTCGTTTCGAAACGAGGGGAAGTTCAGGCTGTAAGCCTTTTATATCCTAGCCCAATGGCAACGCCTTGGGCGTGATGATAGATCAGAATATGCGTCCTGAAAGGACAGCATAATTATTTCGTCTTTTATATATTGCCCTTTCAGGGTGTTACAGGAGGGTTTTACGATTATGACCCAAAGCGTTGTCCTTTCAGGACGTTGCTATTGAGTTAGTATATGTTGGGCTTGCAGCCCGAAGAATGAATTAGTGGAAAAAGTGAAAAATAAAACCCCCTCGTTTGGAAACGAGGGGGAGAGTGCCTCAACCTACAGTAATAGGTGCTTCGGTATGTACTTCTTTACCTTCCAAGCGGCGGGTAGTACGTGCTTTGAGTTCTGTTTTATAGTGTGAAATCAGATCATTCATTTTATTGGCTGGAGTTTGATAGTCCAATTCATCGTATTCCTTGCTGCAAAATTCAAAAGCATCGAAGAATTCGGTTAGTACTTCATCCATCTCAGTACGAATGGCACGTGCATCAACCGTTTCTACCGAAGCATCTTCGTCTGAACGTTGCAGATACAAATCGGCAAATTGCTTATTTATTGCCCGCAGGTGGTCAAAGAAAGGAGCAACGTGCACTGCCTGAGCCGCTGTTTGAACAGTTGTATTACTGTCATAATCGATCATATAGTCATTAATTCGTTTCGTGTTTGAGTTATAATTCGATTTGCCAAGATCACGACCATGTTTATCGAAAAAACGATTCATTACCACCACATGCTCTGCCGCTCCGGGCATGCTCAGTTTGCTGAAAGTTTTCACCTGTTCCATGCTACCTTTAATCACAGTTTTGCGTTCAACGTTCAAGGTGGCTAATTGTATACTGATGGCATTGTCTTGTTCTTGCGCTTTAATTTTATCGATCTCGGGCATCAACGCCAGTACTTTGTCGAACGACTTTCGGAGGTGCAGCCCGTCAATGTTGAACTTTAGCAAAATGCTTATTAGTTGAGATAAAAAGATACAATACTCACTGTTCCATAGATGGGTTAGTGTTAAACGAATGATTTTTGTTTTCATGTAATTAGAAGTTTATTTGTTTGTGTTTGTAAATAATTAACGCAAATATAAAAATAATTTTCGAAATACATTACCATAAATAAAATTATTTTTAGTGAATACATGCGTTTTTATTTACAAACTATATTGCAATATTTCCATATCTCCCGTTAATAAAGGGTTTGCGTAATTTACGCAAGCATAAAAATTTTTTCAAGCAGACGTGCGTCATTTACGCAAAGGCAATTTCATTTTCAGGGGAGCTTGCGCAATTTACGCAACGATGAATTCATTTTGGGGCGAGCTTGCGTAAACTACGCAAGGCTGTTTTATTTTTATTTGGCAGTTGCGTAAACTACGCAAAGGGGAATTGGGAGGAAAGGGAGGTTGCGTAAGAAAAAAACGGCTGAACGACTCTCTAAGGAGGTCCAGCCGATAATGGCAAATTTATATAATGCTTTTTAGATTGCTCTATTCCAAACCATATAGGGTGCAAATTCAGCAAACAAGTCTTCTCTCTGTTTCAATATATGATATTTGAATGCAAGAAATTCTTGTTTAATTTCCAACTCCTCAATCAGTATCGCTTTGTTTTGGGCTGTTTTTTCGGTGAGATATTTATTCAGTGCAAAGTAAAAATTATTCATTCTGCTGAGGAAGTATTCATAAAACTGTTCCTCCCGAATTGCTCTGATTTTCCCAGTACCATTAAAAATACGATTTAATAAGGCTATTGTCTCAGCTACCTGAGGACTCTCTAAATCATTTGAACTAAAGGATACACTTTTAGTTGTAGCTAAATTACACAGAATAATTTCTTCGATATTATGAAGCGACGGATTTAAAATATTATCGAAATGATGAAGCTTTTTTCCATTGCAGTATTTACAAGAAAGGAACAAATTATTCCATGAAGTTTTTAAATCCTGATCATTCTTTGCCGAGGGTTTTAGATGCTCAATTTCATAATCAGTTACAAGAGTTCTCTCGCATAAATAACACTTGCTTTTGTGGTCTTCGATTAATTGTTTTTGAACGTCCTGATGATCATATCTGGTATTACCCACAACTTGTAATGACTGTGGAGCAACAATGCTTTTGGCAACTCTTATCATAAACTAACTATGTTTTTTGCAGTTAATTTTATGTTTTGATACTCAATTTTTATTTGTGGAGAAACTACTTCCGAAATATCATTAAATTCTTTCAAGAGTTCAAGTAGTTCTGCTTTTTCGCCAACAGTCAGTGTTTCTTTAGCTGCCAATTCTTTGAATTTGTCAAACCGGATTTCCACGTAACTCGATTCCGACTTCACTCCAAAATAACCTTCTGATAAGGCTTCATAAGAGTATTCGGTTAGGTCTTCCAATTTTTCCCGTTTCTCTAAATCATAAGCAACGGCATTAGTCAGTGAGTTTAAAATAAAAGGTGAATGCGTTGTTACGATAAACTGGATATTTGGAAATATCTTCGTAAGCATGGGTAAAATTAATCGTTGCAATTCCAAATGCAAGTGCGTTTCAATCTCGTCGATAATAACAATGCCGTGTTTCAGATATTCTCTGTTTGGAGAGCTTTTCTCCTGCATTTTCAGTATTAAATCGGCTACAATATCAATAATTGCAGAGTAGCCATCGGACAATTGTGTGAACTTAAATTTCTTTTCAGCATCAAGGATATAAAAACTATAGTCTTTGTAATTGAATTCTAACTTTATGTTTTGATTTTGGAATATATCTTTCAATAACTGCTCAAAGTTTTCGAACCAAGCCCTAATCTCATCTGCATCTTTCAGTATTTTTTCATTTCTGGCCAATGCTTCCTGCACCTTTAAATCAACCAAAAAATTAAGAAATTGATTTACTTTTCTATCTTTCTTTATTTCACGAGAGTTCTGATATACTGGTTTAGTCGGATTTTTCGGTTCGATGATATCTGTTTTTCTTTCGGCTTCGTAAAATGCGAAAATAAAGTTGTTGTCTTTATACAACTTGATAATTGGTGCAATATCATTAAAACTTAGTTCAACTTTACCAAATGTGATGTGAATTCGATTTTCCCAATTCTTGACAGTGTCTTCCCAAATTTTTATCTGATTTGAGTTATCCTCTTTATTTTTTTTGAGTTGACTTTTAGCGTATTCAAGGCTATTTCTGAAATTAATGAAATTTACGTTTTCATCAGACTTAATTATATCCAAGAATTCAACAATCGCATTTAAAAGTATGGTTTTCCCACTTCCGTTTTTTCCGGTAATAATCAAATGTTTTAGATTATCACTATCCAACTGAATATCAAAATTCTCAAGATGAAAAATCTTGTTGACGTGTATATTTGTAAGGAAATAGCTCATAGTTTTAATTTTTAATGAATTGAAGTGCAAATATACTAAAGAAAATTTGATAAATTACAATTATAATTTAAACAAAACTGATTTGCACAGTCGTGGGATTATAGCAGTGAAGGTCTGTATTTTATTACCATCAATGCTGTGCATCATGAATGTTTGTTCGGTAGTATAGTCGATAAGGAAATGTATCTGTCGGCATACGGACAAATAGTGGCGGAGGAATGGAATAAATCATTTGAAATCAGAACGGGATTGTTTTGTGATGCGTTCGTGATTATGCCCAATCATATTCATGCCATTTTGCGGATTGAATATCCAGTAGAGACGCACAGCTGTGCGTCTGATGATCATGTGGCAAATAATTTTGATGTAGAGACGCACAGCTGTGCGTTTTATCTGATAATAATACAACTGAGACGCACGGCTGTGCGTCTCTACCGGGTGATGACAATAACCGCGCGTCAATACGGGGTGCCCGCGATGGTTATGGCGTGGCATTTCGTGAACCGAAATCGATATCATCATTTGTTGGTGGTTTTAAATCGGTTGTTACTGCGCGCATAAATACATTGCGACAAACCAAAGGACAGAAGGTTTGGCAGTATCGATTTCATGATCATGTCATTCGGGATTATGAAGCATGTCGGCGAATTGGTGCGTACATCAATTCGAATATAGCAAATTGGAAAGACGACATGTACTATAAACCATAATGGGCCTGAAACAAAAACAGCCAATCGTTTTTCAACAATTGGCTGTAAATTATGTCTGTCGGCGTTATTCGTTGTACTTTTTATCTCTATTCAACTCCTCCAGCAGGCTGTTGATTTCTTTTTTAAGTTCTACCATCTTAAGTTCACGGTTTATAGCCACATCATAATGCCACTGTAGCTTTTCCATCTTTTCCTTGATTGTCAGCTCATTTTCCTTTCGTTCGGTTATATCTAAAATAAATCCTTCGTAATAAAGCTTATTCCCATTCTCGTCGCGCAATAATTTGGTATTTATTGATACCCATATTATTTCTCCGTCTATTCTTTTAAACTGGTTCTCGAAACCAACAATAACGTCTTGTTTCTTAAATAAATCAAGGTATTTGTTTTTGTCAGCCTCATTTACCCAAAGTTGATCATCTACCAATCTTGTTGATCCATAAACGGCTTCAGGTGAATCATATCCCATTAATTTAGCCAGTGCCATGTTAGCTTTAAAACACTTCCCTTCCAGTGATACCTGAAACATCCCTTCCAGTGCATTGTCATAGATCTTATGATACTGCTCTTCACTTTCTTTCAGCTTGTCTTCGGCTTTTTTGCGCTTGTCTTCTTCTTTTACTATTAACCATGCCTTAGTGCCAAAAGTAATAAACATCAGTCCGATGATGAAAAATACAAGAATGATAAGTACAAGCCTGTTTCGGAATGAAACAAGACTTTGAAGTGCTTCGTCGCGGTTAGATACCACCACTATCGACCAAAATGTATTCTTCAAATGAACCGGAACATACACTGCAAGTTTAGTTGCCAATTTAATCTTTTTACCACTGGCCTGGTCAAACTGGTAAGTTGCATATCCCTGATGACCCTTGAGCATTTCATTAAGCATTGGTGTAAACGATGGAAATCCCTTGAGGTTTTCTACTGCCGATTTCCCAATGAATCCCGGTTCCGGACTGTAAAGTTCAATGCCGTCACGACTAACTACCCATGCATGCCCCGTTTTTCCAATTTTGATGTCAGCAAGATAGCGTTTTGCTACGGTTTTGAAATCAATCAAAATACCAATAGATCCATTGAAAATCTTACCTTTGAATACCGGTACATGTAGAGCAATGGCTTCACCACCCTCGGCTGGCGTAAATACATCGCTGATTGTTATTTTATGATGTTTAAGCAACTCCTGAACATGTTTTTGCCCGGATATATCAATTCCGATTATGTTGTTGTATGACGGAGAATAAGTTATTATTCCCTTTTCGTTTATACGGGTAATGGATATAATTTCATTTCGATGCGACTCATACAATAGCTTCATGAGACGTGTGCCGTCAGTGTTATTAGCTATAATATCATCAGTTTTTGAAAGTGCATCCAGGATACCAATCCAGTTAGTGAAATATCCCTCAATTCCACGAGCAGCAAGTTTGGCGTGAACCATCTGCGTCTCGTTTGTAAGCTTGATGGCAGTATTCTTGGCCTCGTTGTAGAAAGTGAAAAAGAGAAATACACACACTCCTGTAAAGGCAATTAAAAGCGCTATGAAGGTTTTTTTATTCATGATTGTGCGTTAAAATATAGGTTATATCTTTTCAGTAAGCCGTTAGTTTAGTTCTATTATCTGTTTGATAAAAGTGAATATACTAGTTAGTTAACTGATCTGTTACAAATATAATACATTTTATGTATTGAATTTAATCTATATTGTGTTATTAATACAAAAAATGTAAAATATAAATAGCCAGTAGAGTTTTTGTTACAAATTTCAAATTCGGCTATAGAAATTACTACACTCGGTTTATTTTGGGAATTCTCCAAACTTTCCGTATTTCCTGTTGTTTCATCACTATAAAAAATAAACACTTGAACGAATGAAAATAGAAATATGGAGCGATGTGATGTGTCCGTTCTGCTATTTGGGTAAGCGGAAGTTTGAAAACGCGTTAGCTCAGTTTGCAGAAAAAGAACATATAGAGGTGGAGTGGAAGGGGTTTCAGTTGAATCCTGCTTTGGTCACCAATCCGGGTATCAGTATTCAGCAATATCTCTCTGACCATAAAGGTATGTCGCTTGAACAAGTCAAGCAGAGTCAAAGTTACATCACGCAATCCGGACAAGCAGTTGGGCTCGAGTATCGTTTCGATAAGGTGATTGTGGCCAATACATTGAAAGCGCAACAGTTGCTTAAGTTTGCTCGTGAACAGAACAAACAAAATGAGATGGAAGAGCGGTTGTTTGAGGCATTTTTCACCGAAGGACAGAATGTCGACGATTTGTCTACGCTTGTGCAACTGGCCGTTGAAGTAGGTCTGGATACAACCGGACTGCTCGATGCACTGGAAACGAATCAATACTTTGCGCAAGTACAAGCTGATATAGCGGAAGCCAACGCATTGGGAATTCATGGTGTGCCCTATTTTGTAGTCAACCGAAAACTGGCTGTGAACGGTGCGCAGGAAAGTGCTGTTTTTCTGGAAACATTGCGCAAAGCCTTTGCCGAATGGGTTAAAGATTATCCTGAAATTAAACCTCGTCCGGTTACGTTTAGCTATAAACCCGCCTGAAACTTAAAACAGCCGACTGCTTTGCTGCAATCGGCTGTTTTCTTTTATCTGATAAAGTTAGTCATTACTTTTTGTACTTTGGCAGGAGCGGGGAGAGTGTTCTTAGTCATCTCGCGCATTTTAAGTTGCCACGCCATATTGTTGCCGAGCACTTCCATGATTTGTACGCCTTCGCTGTCTTGCATTGCTTCACCGGGGGTAGTGCCGTGGATGATGTTCCAATAGCTCGATGTAGCAAGCATCATTTCGGAATAGGAGAGATAGTGATTCAAGGCATCCAGTGTTGACGAACCACCGGAACGACGAACTGCCACCACGGCTGCACCTACTTTATGACGGAAGAAACCACCGTTGCTGAGTGAAACATAAAACAACCGGTCGAGGAAGCTTTTCATAGTGCCGGCAACACCCGAATAATATACAGGCGAAGATAGAATAATACCATCAGCATTTTTGATGGTCTGTATCCATTCGTTGAGTGGGTCGGTTGTAATGCTGCATTTCTCATCTTGCGTTCTTCGGCACGAACCACATGCCATACAGCCTCTCACAGCTTTATTGCCTACATGAATAATTTCAAACTCAATTCCGTTTTCTTCTAGTTTTGAACCTACAATTTTCAATGCATGGTAGGTGTTGCCTGTTTTGTGAGGGCTTCCGTTAATTGCTACTACTTTCATTTTTTCTTACCTTTGTGATAATTTATTTATTATTATCACAAAGATACGAATATATTTTGCTTCCAGTCTTGTTATAAACATATCGGTCGGAGTAGTATTTCTTATTCATGGCAGACTATTTTTAATCACATACACATATCCTCTTCATACGGTTGTAACGTGTTTGTTGTTAGTTTGTGGTCATAAATAAGAAACGACCATATGTTCAAAACCATCAGTTATATTTTACTATTTATGATACTATCTACTTCTTCCGTAATGAGTCAAATGCAACAATCAACAGAACTGTCAACTGGAGGTGCCGAATCGCTTAAGATTTTGAGTTGGAACATCTACATGTTGCCTTATATTAGTTTGTTTAATCGCAATGCGGATCGTGCTCGGGTAATTGCAGATAAGTTGCAAGACTCCGATTGTCAGATTATTGTTTTTCAGGAAGCCTTCAGTAGCAAATGCAGGAATATCTTAGCCAAGCGACTTGCAAAAGCGTATCCATTTCAATATGGACCTGCCAATAAATGCATGCTACCATTTAGAACAAGTAGCGGACTGTGGGTGGTGAGCAAAATTCCATTAAGTCAAATAGACAAGATTCAGTTTAGCATCAGCAAGGGTTACGATGCCATTGCCCGAAAAGGTGCTGTGCTGTTTGAAGGTGACTTCCATGGTGCGAAATTCCAGTTGTTGGCTACACACCTTCAGGCCGACGATGCAAATCATATCAGAGAGAATCAATGTGCTGAAATTAAAGAGCATTTGCTGAATCAGTATTATAATTCCAGCGTTCCTCAAATTATTTGCGGCGATTTTAATATTGATATGGATGATCATGCCAATTATAAGCAAATGTTACATATCCTCGAAGCAAATAATGGCGAAATAACCGGTGATACCAAGTATACTTATGACGAAATAGACAATACATTGGTACAAAACGCACAGGGTAAAAAAAGAGTTATCGACTATATTCTGGTTCGAAATGACCAATTTATCCACCAGATAGAGCGAACTGTAAAGACCTACTATGAAAAGATTGGTCAACGTCCGTCAAATCTTTCCGACCATTATGCAATGGAAGCTGTCATTAATTTTAATCCGTCATTATCATTAAATACTGTCTTAGCTTCTACCGCTAAATAAGTTTTAGATAGAATATTCAAACAAAAAACCGCCGATTGCAGAAGTGCAATCGGCGGTTTTTAATTATTAATTATGAATTCTCAATTATGCATTGAGCTTAATATTCATCCCAACTCTTAATCTTAATGTCTTCGAAGCTCATAGTGCAGAAGGCATTGATAAAAGCTGACGCCAAACGCGCATTGGTGAACAACGGAATGTTGAAGTCGATAGCACCACGACGAATGATATAGTCATTCGCCAGCTCGCGTTTCGAAGTATTCTTAGGTATATTAATCACCAAATCAAATTCTTTATTGGCAATCATATTCTTCACGTTTAGTTCACCTTCTTCGTCCGGCCAGTTTACTGCCGTAGCGTGTACACCATTTTCTTTCAAGAAACGTTGTGTTCCGTGTGTAGCAAATAGTTCGTAACCTTTCTTTTGAAGTGCAAGGCAAGCATCGGACAGTTCCAGTTTCGATTTTGTTTCTCCGGAAGAAATCAGGATACGTTTTTTTGGAATGCGATAGCCTACCGAAAGTAGTGATTTCAGAATTGCTTCCGAGAAATCATCTCCAATACAACCTACCTCACCGGTCGAAGCCATATCAACTCCCAACACAGGGTCGGCTTGTTGCAAGCGGGCGAATGAGAATTGCGAAGCTTTAATACCCACATAATCGAGGTCAAATGCTGATTTTTCAGGTTTTTCAACTTCCAAACCAAGCATAACTTTCGTTGCCAGTTCGATAAAGTTTATTTTCAACACCTTAGAAACGAATGGGAAGCTACGTGAAGAACGTAAGTTACATTCAATTACTTTGATATAATTATCACGTGCCAGGAACTGAATGTTGAAAGGTCCTGAGATATTCAATGATTTTGCAATTTCACTCGCAATTTTCTTGATTCGGCGAATAGTTTCCACATAGATTTTTTGCGGAGGGAATTGCGTTGTGGCATCACCCGAGTGAACTCCGGCAAATTCCACGTGTTCCGAAATAGCATAAACAAGTATTTCTCCATTTTTAGCTACCGCATCAATTTCAATTTCCTTGCATCGTTCGATAAATTCAGAAATTACAACCGGGTGTTTCTTCGAAACATCAGTTGCCAGTTTCAGGAAGTTTTCAAGTTGAGTAGAATCGTAGCACACGTTCATAGCTGCACCTGAAAGTACATATGAAGGACGCACCAATACAGGGAATCCGATCCCTTTTACGAAATCGTTCACATCATCGAAAGTTGTCAATTCTTTCCAGCGTGGTTGGTCAATCTTCAAGGTGTCGAGCATTGACGAGAACTTGTGACGGTCTTCGGCCATGTCGATATCTTTAGCTTGCGTTCCCAAGATGGTTACGTTAGCTCCTGCCAGTTTTAATGCAAGGTTGTTTGGAATTTGTCCTCCGGTAGAAACAATCGTTCCCATTGGATTTTCCATGTCGATAATGTCCATTACACGTTCGAAGCTTAATTCATCGAAGTACAGACGGTCACACATATCGTAGTCGGTAGAAACCGTTTCAGGATTGTAATTGATCATTACCGAGCGGAAACCTTCTTTGCGAATGGTCAACAGTGCGTTTACACCACACCAGTCGAACTCTACCGACGAGCCGATACGATATGCTCCCGAACCAAGCACCACTACCGAGCGGTGGTCGCCAAGGTATTTTACATCACTGGCTGTTCCGCCGTAAGTAAGATACAAATAGTTGGTTTGTGCTGGATATTCGGCAGCCAGCGTATCAATTTGTTTTACTACAGGAACAATACCGCGTTCTTTGCGGTGAAGACGGGTTAGTTTTATGTTTTCATCAATATCGTTGCTGTCGCATTTAGTTACCAAACGAGTGATTTGGAAATCTGAGAATCCCATTTCTTTCGCACGGCGAAGTACGCTGTCGGGTAGTTCATTCAACGAATTGAATGTTTCCAATTCATGTTCTTTATCAACAATAGCTTGCAATTTGTACAAGAACCAACGGTCAATGCGGGTCAATTCATGCAGTCTATCAACAGTATATCCGCTGTGAAGTGCTTGTGCCAGATAGAATACACGTTTATCGGTTGGCTGATTCAAAGCTGTATCTACGTCGTCGGCGTAAAAATCTTTGTTGGCCACGAATCCGTGCATACCCAACCCAATCATACGCAAACCTTTTTGGAAAGCTTCTTCAAAGTTACGTCCGATTGACATGATTTCGCCTACCGACTTCATGCTTGATCCCAACTGACGCGAAACGCCTTGGAATTTACCTAAATCCCAACGAGGAATTTTACAAACAATATAGTCGAGTGCCGGTTCGAAGAATGCTGAAGTATCTTTTGTTACCGAGTTTTTCAATTCAGGCAATCCATAACCAAGTCCCAGTTTGGCAGCTACGAAAGCCAACGGATAACCGGTTGCTTTAGAAGCCAATGCCGAAGAACGGCTCAAACGGGCATTTACCTCAATCACGCGGTAATCTTCCGAGAATGGATCGAAGGCATATTGAACGTTACATTCACCCACGATACCAATGTGGCGGATAATGCGGATAGCCAGTTCACGAAGTTTGTGATATTCGCGGTTGGTTAGGGTTTGTGATGGAGCCACAACGATACTTTCACCGGTATGAATTCCAAGTGGATCGAAGTTTTCCATATTACAAACCGTAATACAGTTGTCGTATTTATCACGAACTACTTCGTATTCAATTTCTTTCCATCCTTTTAATGATTTCTCAACCAACACCTGAGAAGAATAAGCAAACGCTTTGGTTACCAATTCCACCATCTCTTCGTCGTTGTCGCAGAAACCGCTACCCATGCCACCCAGTGCATAAGCCGCACGGACAATAACCGGATAACCGAGTTCATTAGCAGCACGAATGGCGTTTTCAAGATCGTTTACCGCTTCACTCTTGATATAGTTTACATCGATTTCCGATAATTTTTGGTTGAAAATTTCACGGTCCTCAGTGTCGATAATCGATTGTACAGGAGTTCCAAGAACACGTACATTGTATTTTTCAAAGATTTTGTCTCTAAATAAAGCTACACCACAGTTCAATGCAGTTTGTCCACCGAAGGATAGGAACACACCGTCCGGTTTTTCTTTTTCGATAACACGTTCTACAAAGTCGGGAGTAACAGGTAAGAAATAAACCTTGTCGGCAATACCTTCCGAAGTTTGTACAGTGGCAATGTTAGGATTGATAAGCACCGTTTCAATGCCTTCTTCTTTCAATGCTTTCAATGCCTGTGAACCGGAGTAGTCAAACTCACCTGCTTCACCAATCTTCAAAGCACCCGAACCAAGAACCAATACTTTCTTTATTTCCCCTTTGTTGATTTGTTTATCTTCGTGGGTTCTTTTTAGTTTGGCTACACATTCTTGCTCTATTAGTTCAGGAATGGTTTTGTCAGTTCCTTCAAGCGTTCTGATAAATACGTCGAATAAGAATTCGGTATCTGTTGGCCCTGAAGCAGCTTCAGGGTGAAACTGTGCCGAGAACCAGGGTTTCGTTTTATGACGAATACCTTCGTTTGTTCCGTCGTTCATGTTCACGAATAACGATTCCCATTCAGAACTTAGTGTATTATTATCAACGGCAAAACCGTGATTTTGTGAAGTGATAAAGGCGCGTTGCGTTCCAACCAGCTGTACCGGTTGATTGTGGCTGCGGTGACCATATTTCAATTTGTAAGTTTTAGCTCCACCTGCTACCGAAAGCAATTGGTTACCCATACAAATACCGAAAATTGGTTTTCCGGTTTTCATAGCTGTTTGAATATGGCGAACAGTATCTTGAGCGTACTCAGGATCACCGGGACCATTAGAGATAAACAATCCGTCGAATTCAATGTGGTTGAAGTCATAATCCCATGGCACACGAATCACCGTAGTGTCGCGGTTCAACAGACAGCGTATAATATTATGTTTTACACCGCAGTCAACAAGCAAAACGCGGTATTTTCCGTTTCCGTAAGTTATTACTTCTTTGCAGCTTACTTTTGCTACCTGGTTTTCATCATCAGGATTGATAAAATCAATATCATCGCCATCTGGAAAAACAAACTTGCCTTTCATGGTTCCTTTTTCACGAACCAACTTTGTCAACTCACGTGTATCAACTCCAAAAATTCCGGGAACTTTGTTTTCTATCAACCACTCGCTCAGACTTTTCCCTGCATTCCAGTGGCTGTATTCAAAAGAAAAATCGGAAACAATCAGGCCTGTAGCTTGAATTTTTTCCGATTCATAATAAGTAGAAAGTCCGTTTTGGATGATATCATTGGGAACGCCGTAATTACCAACTAACGGAAACGTTATCGTTAAAAGCTGTCCTGCATACGATGGATCGGTCAAACTCTCAGGATACCCGACCATGGCGGTATTAAAAACAACTTCTCCGGCTACCGGTTTTTCGTAACCAAAGGATTTACCTTTGAAAACGGTTCCGTCTTCCAAAACTAAATGAAGGGGCTTGTACTTGTGCATAAATATATTGTAGAGTGTAAAATTTTATTGTTTTCCGACTCGATTGTCCAAATTTGTGCAAAAGTACTGCTTTTTCTTCTTATCTACAACTTCAAAATTGATAAAAACATATTTATTTCCTCAAAGTTATCAACAATGCTATTTGTTTGTCCGTGAAATGTTTGAAAAGAATAAAAAAGGAATAAATATTCTGTTCTGAGTATCTCAAGTTGAAGTGACTTTTTACAAACAGGTATAATTGACAATGTTGCAAAAAAAATAGGTCTCCGAAAATTCTGAGCAATTAACGGAGACCAATGTATTGATCAGGATAAGACCTTTGATTGAATTATGAAGGCGATTAACGTGCCGTATCCAACTATCATGATTACGATGAGGGCAATGGTCATAATGCCCAGTGTTTTGAAGGTAGATTTTAATTTCTCCATACCTGCGTTCAGTAATTCCTGATTATAATTGTCTATTGCTTTCTTCGTTTTTTCGGCAAATTGAAACAAATATAAAGAAGGTAGGAAATAGAATATAGCAAAAATAATGTAGAATATACCCATATATGGTAAAATAGCAGAACCAATTGCCGAGTTGGAAGTGTGCGATAGCGATGATAAAGTTCCACCTATTAAGCTTATTGCTAGTCCTGCCAGTATCATAAACCCCGAACCAATAAATCCTAGTATGGCCAAAAATGTTGCCCATTTACTTGTTGTGTACAAATAAGATTGAACTTCTGCAGTAATTAAAAGTTGTTGTGTGTTTTCTACTTGTGTGTTGGCGATTTCTGTTTCCATAATGAATGAGTTTAAAGTTGTTTATAATTTTGGGCGTAAAGATAAAAATAATTTGTGTTCTGCTGTGAAATTAAATTAAAAATATATATAAATGAAACTTAAGTAGTGAGAATCAATTGTTGTCGCATTTTAATTATCAAAAATAATTGACACATAGTGACACATAGTAACACAGAGTAAAGTTTTTTAATCTCTATTCAAACAAAGAATTAATGCTGCTATATTTTTTATAATCATCAAACAATCAGGACACATAGTAAAAATACCTGTCGGTATTTTTTTAAGACTAGCTAGCTTTCTATGTGTAAACACCGCAGGTGTTTCTATGGAAACTTTTCATAAAAAACTATGTGTCTCAAATACGACATTATATTCAGACCATTACTTATATTCAGTTTCAGTCGTTTGTTGTTGTTAGAATAAGTATTTTTATAAATAAATTAAAGGGTTAATAGTCTGCTGTTTGTTTCGGGTTTTGGATATTAAACACCCGAAATAAAGGTTGTTTTTCAATTACCGAAATTTTTCTTTAATTCGTTAGCAAAAAATTCTTCTAACTCAATAGAAAGTTGTAATTTTGCACCCGCTTAGAAATTACGAAAATCAATATATATTATGGCAGAAAAAAAATTGAATTTATTAGCTGAATTTCCATCGGTTAGCACACAGCAGTGGATGGACAAAGTTACAGCTGATCTCAAGGGAGCTGACTTCAACAAAAAGCTCGTTTGGAAAACCAACGAAGGCTTCAATGTGTTGCCTTTCTATCGTGCAGAGGATATTGCAAACCTCAAAACTAAAGATTCGGCTCCGGGTGCATTTCCTTACATTCGTGGAACTAAACCGGGTAATGAGTGGTTTGTACGTCAAGACATTGATGTAGTAAACGCAAAAGATGCTAATGCAAAAGCATTGGACGTTCTTTGTAAAGGTGCAACTTCACTTGGATTCAAATTAAACAAAGCTGATTTAAGTGCTGATTTTATTGCAACTTTGCTTGCTCACATTGTTCCTGAATCTGTTGAGCTAAACTTTGGAATTTGTGTAAGTGCAGCGGCTGAACTGGCTACTATTCTTACTGCTTATTTCAAATCGCAAAACGCTGATGTAACTAAATTGCAAGGTTCTATCAACTTCGACCCAATGAAACGCATGTTGCAAGCGGGCAAAGAATTGACAAAAGAAGAAATTACTGCAAAAGCAAAAGCTACTATTGAAGCTGCTGCAGGTCTTCCTTTTTACCGCGTCATTGGTGTGAATGCAAATGTATTGAGTAATGCAGGTGCTTTTATCGCACAAGAGCTGGGTTATTCGTTGGCTTGGGGTAACGAGTATCTTTCGATGATGGTGGAAGCCGGAGTGGATACTTCATTAGCTGCTAAAAAAATTAAATTTACGTATGGAGTTGGTGGTAACTATTTTATGGAAATTGCCAAATTCCGCGCTGCTCGCATGTTGTGGGCAATGATAGTAGATGCTTACCAACCTGCTTGTAAAAATGACGATTGCTCAAGCACTGAAAACGGTATTTGCAAATGTGCAGCTAAAATGCGCGTTCATGCCGAAACCAGTACTTTCAACAAAACTATTCTTGACGCTAACGTAAACATGCTTCGTACCCAAACTGAAGCTATGAGTGCAACTATCGGAGGCGTTAATTCACTTACCGTTTTAGGTTACGATTCTGTCTTCAAACCTACCGACGAATTCTCGGAACGTATTGCCCGTAACCAACAATTATTATTAAAAGAAGAATGTCATTTCGACAAAGTTTCTGATCCTGCTGCAGGTTCATACTATGTTGAAACATTGACAAATGAAATAGCTGCTCAAGCCTGGAAATTGTTCTTAGAAGTTGAGGAGCAAGGTGGTTTCTTTGCTGCTATCACTTCGGGTTCTGTTCAACAAGCGATTAAAGCTACTGCTGCTAGTCGTTTGAAAGCTGTTTCGAGCCGTCGCGAGATTTTATTAGGAACCAATCAATTCCCTAACTTCAACGAAAACGGTGCTGCGAAAGTAGAAATCACTGAGGAAGTTGGTTGTGATTGTTCACACTCAGGAACCGAAAAATTAGTACCGGTTCGTGGTGCTGCTCAATTCGAAGCCTTGCGCTTTGCTACCGAAGCGGCTGCTAAACGTCCAAAAGCGTTTATGTTGACCATTGGTAACCTGGCTATGCGTTTGGCTCGTGCTCAATTCTCATGTAATTTCTTTGCATGTGCAGGTTACGAAGTTGTTGATAACTTAGGATTTGCTACAGTTGAAGAAGGTGTAAAAGCTGCTTTGGAAGCAAATGCAGATATTATTGTTATTTGTTCGAGCGATGACGAATATGCTGAACTGGCTCCTGCTGCTTATGCATTGGCTAAAGGAAAAGCAGAATTTGTAGTTGCCGGAGCTCCTGCTTGTACCGACGATTTGAAAGCAATTGGAATTGAACATTTTGTAAATGTAAAAACCAATGTGTTGGATATGTTGAATTCATTCAATAGCAAATTAGGTATCAAGTAATTCTATTCTTCAATTAATTGTAAATAAACTGTGTACTTGTTTACTCGTCAACTTGTTTACTTTGTAGCTCGTAACTTGTAACTCGTAACTCGTAACTAAAACAATATGAAACCAAATTTTAAAAATATAGACATTCAGAATTTTTCTGTTACGTCAAAAGCTCCTCAGACCGAAAGCACATGGCTTACACCTGAGTTGATTCCCGTAAAACCATTTTATACCAAAGATGATTTGGAAGGAATGGAACATTTAAATTATGCTGCCGGACTTCCACCTTATTTGCGTGGACCTTACAGCGTAATGTACGCCATGCAACCCTGGACAATTCGTCAATATGCCGGATTCTCTACTGCCGAAGAATCAAATGCATTTTATCTTCGTAACCTTGCTGCAGGTCAAAAAGGTTTGTCTGTTGCGTTTGACTTACCTACTCACCGTGGCTACGATGCTGATCACGAACGTGTGGTTGGTGACGTTGGTAAAGCCGGTGTTTCTATCTGTTCTGTAGAAGATATGAAAGTGTTATTTGATGGTATTCCATTGAATAAAATGTCAGTTTCTATGACCATGAACGGTGCTGTACTTCCTATCCTTGCATTTTATATCAATGCAGGTTTAGAGCAAGGTGCAAAACTGGAAGAAATGGCCGGAACGATCCAAAATGATATTTTGAAAGAATTTATGGTTCGTAATACCTATATTTACCCACCAAAAATTCTTTCAAAA
>Ga0302321_100001236_pt1 | contig 21846 bp, 21 predicted proteins | sample Fen_T0_1_FD_202505 | JGI IMG/M metagenome (GOLD analysis project Ga0302321, IMG submission 202505) | Peat permafrost microbial communities from Stordalen Mire near Abisko, Sweden - Fen_T0_1 | ecosystem: Environmental > Terrestrial > Soil > Wetlands > Permafrost | place: Sweden: Abisko...
GCCGGGCAAAAGTTCACCTTCAGCGGCGACGACGACATGTGGATCTTCGTCAATGGCCAGCTCGCCCTCGACCTCGGCAGCATGCACTTCGCCGCTGAAGGCACCATCGACTTCGATGCGCAGGCCGCCTCACTCAACATCGCCGTCGGCGGCCGCTACACGCTGGACGTCTTTCACGCTGAACGCCACACGCGTGCTAGCGATTTCAAAATCACGACCAACATCTCTTGCTTCACGCCCAGCATCGTGAAATAGCGTGGCTCTTGTTGATGGTCACGCAGCGCGCGTGGCCGTCGCGGCCTTCGGCGTCGTGCTGCGGCCGGACGAGAGGAGAGGAGTCGCCTGGAGCCGAGGAGTCGCCTACGGACTAGCGCCAGCGCCCTGCGTCTGCGGTGTTCGCGCACTCGTCTTTTAGATTCGGGCACGGCGCTGGCATTTGCCCGATCCGCGTGCCGCGGACGGAGCAGCCGATCCCAACGTAGCCGACGTCGGAGTAGAAGACGAGCTGCCCGGTCGATTGATCGTAGACCATGGTTCGCGCGTCACCTTCGCCCAATGCTTCAGTCGACGGCTTGGCCGCTGAGCAGTGCTTGGAGGCGCGGGACCAGGTTCTCCTTGATCGCGCTAGGGCCTTTGATTGAGCCTGAAATCATCTTGCCGTGATTGCGGCCGTCGGGATCGGGGAGGGCGATGACCGGGATGTATTGGTACAGGTAGCCGGCGGCCTTGAGCGCGGAAGCGTCCCGGTCCTGATCGAACTCGAGGAAGCGCAGACCGTTGAGGGTGCCGTTGAGTTCGCCGTGTTCGACGGCTTGGTGGAAGTGCTGGCAAGGTTCACACCAGCTCGCGCCCACATAGACCAATACGCGTAGGTGCGCGGCATCGGCGAGCTCGACTTGTTCTTGGACCCACGGCTCAATCGCGCCGCCTTGACGGGGGTAGTGCAGGAAACTGGGCGGCGGAGCGTTGGCCGCGTTCGCGGCATTCGGCGCCTGCGCGCTGAGCCCGGTGGCCTCTTTTTTGCGCGACTTGGAGGCCGGCCGACTGCAGTCGAGCAGCAGAGGGGCGAGCAGCGCAACTAACAACGGCGCGACCAACGTTCGAAGCAACACCCGCAAAGCGTAGGCCATTTCCAGTCTGAGAGCACGAACACCCGCCGGACGAATTGGGTCCAGGCCGCCGGCTCGCGCTTTTTTGCCACTTTGAGACTTGTCTCTGTCCGCTCGGTCCCTAGGTAAACAGACGTGTCGTCTGTACGTTTCGTCGTGGCCGGATTTGCAGCGCTGACTGCGTTTGCCGGCCTGGGCTTGGCGTTCAGTAGCGCTGGCGCGGCAACGCAGGCGGGGCACCGTCTACCGGTCGCGGCCTTCCGGGTAGTCGAGCGTGAGTCGGGGCCGACCAACTATTATCGTCTATTCAAGGACGCTGACCCGCCGTTCATTCGCGCGGAGTATCACCCACCATTCGAGACCACCGTGCTGGCCGTGCCGGTGGCCGATGACGACCACGCGGCGGCGCGGGTACTCAGCTGGCGCTGGCGCGCGCTGATCCTGCCCAAGGGCGGCAACGAGTGCCAAGCCGGCAAGGCCGACTCAGCGGCGGTGATCTACCTGTCTTGGCGGCGCGGCCTGCGTTGGTACACGCTCAAATACGTCTGGAGCGCGGTCGGCACCAAGGGCGCAGTGTGCGATAAGAAGAGCAATCCGTTCGTCGCCCAAAACACGGTCGTGCTCGAGACCGGCGCGCCGCTCAACGAGTGGAAGACCGAGCGCATCGATTTGAGGGCGGAGTTCCGCAAACACTTCGAGAACGCCGATCCGGCGGCTTCCGTGCCGGATTTTCTGGGCGTCGGCATCATGAGTGACGGCGACCAGACGCACAGCGATAGCTCGGCTGATTACGCAGATTTCGTTTTGGAGCGCTGATTGAATTCTGCGGCGAGCTTGGCCAAGTAGTCGCCCGCCTCCGGCGTGCCCTCGCCCGGAGCCCACTCGGCGAAGGCTTTGTCGGTTGCTGGCGAATAAGGCCCATCCTTCACTTCGTAGACCACCGTGTCCGGTTCGAGCGCGAAGAATGTGTGGTAGACCCCCGGCTCCAGATCGACGCCGAAGATCTCGCCGCCCGCGCGGATCTCTAGGCATTCGCTGATCGCACCTTGCTCGTCGAAGGTGAAGAACGCCAGCGCGCCGCGCAGCACAATCCATGATTCGGCTTTCGGCGGATCCAAGTGGCGGTGCGGGGGGATGTAGCTGTCCGGTTGCACGGCATTGAACATGCGCTGCAGGGTCGCGCTTTGGCTGCGGTGAAACGGTTGAATCACGCGCCGACGCGGGTTGCTTCGGGAAGCAGTGATCGCCCCCTGCAACAAATCCTGGGAAAGCCAAGAGATGGGGCCTGAGGGCGCAGGCAGGGCTCGCGGATTGCTCATGTGCCGGGCAGCCTAGCGCGATCGCGCAAGCGCAGGAATGGCGCTTCGAAATAGCGGTGGCTGAGCGCGGCGAGCAGCAGCGCGAGCGGTAGCGAAGCGAAAAACACGAAGCCCGCGGCGCTTGCGTGCTCCGGAAACACGCGACGGACGATGCCGAGCGCGGTCGAGTTCAGCAGGTACAGGCCGTAGCTCACCGCGCCGACATAGCTCACCGCGCGCGCTCGGAGCAGCCACGATAGCCCATGCCGTTCGACAATCACGCACGTGCAGACGAGCATTGCCAGCGCCGCTTGAAAGACGAGTAGCGGTGCTACCGGCCAGAGCAAGAGCGCGAAGACGGCTGCCAGCGCGAGCGGCGCGCTCCACGCCTTGCCGAGCAAGCGGAAGAGCGCTTCGAACCCTGATCGCTCACTCAGCGCGAGTGCGAGTAGCGCGCCAAAGCCGATCGGCGCTGCGAAGCTCGTGATGATGCGTCCAGCGTAACTTCCAGCTGCATTTCGCTCCGCGTACCAGTCCACTGCAATCAGCGCGCACATCACCAGCAGGGCAGAACGTGGCGAAAACCAGCGCACCAGCCAGGGCCAGAACGCATAAAACTGCTCTTCGACGCACAAGGACCAGGCAAACGAAAATAGGATCGGATGGGGAACGCCGAAGTCAGCGAACCAGTTGGCGGTGAAGCTTGCGTACAGCGGAAGCGTGCGCAAGAAATGCGCGCGCTGTGGCAACGCCGCTGGTAAGCTCAGCGCAAACAGCAGGTACGAGAGCAGTACTGCGTAGTACAGCGGCAATATGCGCAGCGCACGCCGAATATAGAAGGCGCCCAGCAGGACCTTGCCTGTGCGCGCTTTCTCACGCAGCAGCAAGGTCGTGATCAGAAAACCGCTGATGCAGAAGAAGAGATCGACTCCCGCAGGGCCCTTGCCCCAAATCCCGGGCAGTGGCCGAGGCGTTGCGTGGTGCCAAATGACGGGCAGGATGCTGAGACAGCGGAGCCCGTCGAGCGAACCGAAGTGGCGCTGCGCGAGGTAGCGGTCGTGCGCGCTCTCGGTCACGCCAGCGCTCACCACTCGAGCTGCAGGCGGCGCAAGCGAGACATGCCCTGCTGCACCTCCGCGAGGTATACGTCGGTGCCGTGTACGAGCGGTGCCACGCTCGACGGGGCACTACTGGTGGTGCGAATACGCACCGGATTTTCGAGCTTTCCGGCGCGAAAGGCGATCGCGTATAGCTCGCCCCGCGCGTTGTCATCGACCGAGACCAGCGCGTGGCAAGTCTGCTGTGCGCAATCGAGGCCCACGGTCACCGGAGTGCCGCTGCCCACGGTCACGCTCTGGACGCTGCCCACCAGCCCTCCGGCTTCGTCGAGCACGGCGAAGTTGACGTGAGCGGGCTCACCTTCGACGCGTTCCGAGGCCGCCTCCAGCCAAGCCACGAGCGCGCCCGAACCGTAGGCGTGGGCGACGGGCGCGAACGAGTGCGTGCGCGTCTTTTGCAGACAGAGTTCCGCTGTCGAACGATTAGCGTCGCTGCCGCGTAGTGCGGTCGCGTAAATGTCGGCGGAGCCCGCTTGTTCGCTCTCTCGCGCGTCCGCCCAAACCGCGAGCGCGCCCGACTTGGTGGCCACGAGCGACAGATCGGTGGCCGAGCCGGGCGCTTGCGTGATCCGTTGTTCGGGCGCCACGCGGTTCAGTGCGTGGTTGACACGGGTCGCGTAAAGTTCCGGATCGCCGCTGCGTTCGTCGACCCAGGCGACCAAGTAATCGCTGCCGGCGGCCGCCAGTGCGACGTCGCTCAGATCCCCTGTTTTGTGGGTGAGCATGCGTTGCGCCAGCTTTTTCCCGGCCTTGTCGACCAGGCTCAAAAAGACTTGCGGCTGTCCGCCATCGAGGCCCGCCCAAGCAGCCAGCGTGTCCTTCTGGTCGGGGCCGCTGCTGAGCGCGATGCCACCCAGCGAGTGCGCGCGCAAGGACAGCGTTTCAGTCGCGCCCAGGGCCGCGAACGGCGCGCTCGCCGCGAAACCTTGCAGATCGAGCCGCGCACGCAGCGGCTCGAAGCGACCGTCCGGGGTCGCCTTCTTCAACCTGACCCAGGGCGTCGTGGGATCGAAATCAGTCAGCCAGCCGAGCAGGGTGCCAAGGTTGGTCTCGGTCAACGCGATCTGCGAAAGGGGTACGGTTTCAGCCAGAGCTTCATCGCCGATGATGCGCGGCGGGGGCGGCAATTCGACGCGTTGTGCGGGCGCGCGGTAGCTGTCTGAAAGGTGCTCGAGTCGCGTCAGCGCGACCGGCGAGGGCACGCTGCTTTGCGCCGTGAGCGCGAAGCAAGCGCCGTTCGGGCACGTCAAGTTCCAGGCCAAGCTGCTGGGCGCGGCCGCGTGCCTGGACCACAAGGGCTCGCTGCTGCGAATGCCAAAGCCCGCGTCGAACTCGATGAACTCGGGCGCAATGGGGGAGCTCTTGGTGCATTGAGCGTCGTGTTCGCAGACTGGGGCCAGAGTCAGCACTGCCGCGCCATGCGGCGTGGCGGCGACTTCGGGCATCGAGCCGTCCATTTTCCAATATTCGAATAACCCGCGTGGGCTCGACACGCGCCCGTTGGGCTGAAACTCGGCCAGCTGAAAGGTGCGGTAGCTCGCACTCTGGGCGTCGAGCGCTTCCCACGCGAGGTAGCCGCGCGTGCTGCCCTCTGCGGGTGCGATCACGCGTAGCACGGCTTGTTCACCGAGCGGTGGTGTGGCGGGGGCGGCCGGTGCAACGAGCTTGCCGCTCGTGTCGACGGCCGCGCTGAACACGCGGTTCTCCCCTCCGCGATGGTCGGACCAGGCGAGCACCACGCGCTCGCCGAGGGCGGCCATGTCCAAGTCGAGATCCGCGCTGATCGGGCTGTTGATCACGATCGGCGTGGACACCTCCGCGCCGTTCAGCAGGCTGAGCTCGATCGGGCCATGTGTGTTGCCCTTGCCGACGTGAGTCACGGCGAGTGCGATGCCCTTGCCGAACGACACTGCCTGCCAGGCGCCCACGTCGCGCGCCAAAAGTCGCGCTGGGCCCAAAAGCTCGGCCTTGGGCGTCGTTTCCACGGTCCAGATTTCGGCGCGACCAGCGCCGCTCGCGGCCCACAGCACACTTGCCCCGTGCGCATTGGCAATGACTTCGACCCAGAGCACTGATTTGGGGCTGCGGCCGAGCGTCGTCGGCCCAGCCAAGAGCGCACCGCTATCGCTCAGAAGCGCCAGCGTGACGACCTCGCCGTCGCTCGTCTTGTGGCTGCTGAGTAACGCAAAGCCTTCGCGCAGCGGTCTCACGGTCACCAGGCCGAGTTCGCTGGGCGCTTCGCCCAGCGTCACCGTGTCGCCATTCGCGTCACCGCTAGCCGAGAGCGGACGCGCGTACCAAAAGCGGGTGTCATCCAGCATGCTGGCCCAGACCGCGAGACCGCCATTTTCGCGCATGCCCAAGTAGGGTCCAAACGTGCCGGCCGGGACCCGAGCGATCGACGACGCGGAAAGGTGCGGCGCGCCTTCCGGCGGGGCGACCGAGGCGCTGTCTGGGCGGCGTACGATCGGCGGGTGAGCGGCGGGTTCGTTGCTGCTATTGCCCCCGCACGAAGTGAGCCAGAGGGCGAGCCAGGAGAAAATTCGAAGGGGGGTGCGCACGGCGCGCGAAAGCTACCAGAGCCCCTCCCGGGTGTCGCGCGCATGCTTCTTTTCTACACGGAGGCCCCCGCCAACCTTACGTCCCCCCCGCGTGCGCGCGATCCGCTCCGGTGCAGCGACAACGCCTTCGGCGCGCGCGGCCGCTACGCGCTGCGCCACCAGCTCGGCAAACGTGCTTCGATCCGGGCACAGGCTGTCCGAGTCGTAGTCCAGCTGAAGCGGAGCCACGTCGGCCCGGCTGGGACTGGTTCCACAAATCGCTGCTGCCGCCAGATTGCCTCCGGCCAATGGCAGCCCCTGCGCAGCTCTCGACCGAGCAAGCGCCGAGGGATACCGCGTTTTTTGCAGAATTTTACGGAAATGTTGGTGACGCGACCAGAACCAGTCGCTATGTCCTGGCCACGCCGACGGCGCCGATCGTGCCTCGGTCGCGCTACGGTCGCGCTACGGTCGTCCCTCCTCGCCCCCTATGCCAGCCCCTCTCGAGCCGCCTCCGGGCGACAGTGTATTCGCGTCCGTTGCGCCCCCTTCCGGCGAGTCCGAGCTGCCGGGACTGTGGCGTTTGACCTGGCCGTTGTTCATCAGCCTGTCGCTTTCGATGTCGTTGATCTTCTCGGACGCGTTCTTCCTGAGTCGGATTTCGGACGCCGCGGCAGGGGCGGCGGGCGCGTTGAATCCGCTTCTGGGCACGACCGTCGTGCTGTTCGCCTCGATCGGTCAAGCGGGCGCGAGCGTTGCCGGCCGCCTGCTCGGCGCGCGCCGCTACAGCGAGTTGCCCGCCACTTATCTGGCTCTGTTGGCGTTCAATGCGTCAATCGGCATCGTGGTCAGTGTGCTGCTGTTCGTGCTCCATCCGTACTTGCCCGGCTGGCTCGGCTTGCGCGGCGCGAGCGAGGCTTTCGGTCAGACGTATCTGGGCGTGCTGGGCAGCTTTCAGTTCCTCAAAGCGGTCCAGATCGCGTACGGCAATGTGCTCAATTCCCGAGGCCAAACGCGCTGGGTGATGATCGAGGCGGTGGCCACCAACGTAACCAACCTCTCGCTCAACACGGCCATGGCCAAGGGGCTCTGGGGCCTGCCACGGCCCAGCGTGGCCGCGGTGACCGGCGCCACCGTGATCTCGCTGGCCTTCGGCATGCTGTTCACGATCGCCGTCGTACACTTGAAATTGGGCATTCGTTTTCCGCGCAGGATCTCGCTGCGCGAGTTGCGCGAACGCCTGCGGCCGATCTTGCAGATCGGTCTGCCCTCTGCGAGCGAGCCGATCTCGTATCAATCCGCGCAGATCGTGATCAACCTGTTCGTCATTTCGTACGGTGCGAGTGCACTCGCGGCGCGCACCTACGTCTCGAGCTTCATCAGCATCAGCACCATCTTGTGGTCGATCGCGCTCGGCATCGGTACCCAGATCGCGATCTCGCACCGCATCGGCGCGGGCAAGTTCGAAGAAGCGAACCGGGAGCTGCACCGAGCGCTGCTGCTGGCAATCGGCGGCAATCTCCTGATCGCCATACTGCTTGCCGTATTCCAGCGCCGGCTACTTGGGTTTTTGACGCAGGATCCGCAGATCCTGCGCCTAGCAGCACCGCTTTTCGGCATCGCCATCATCGGGGAAATGGGCCGCGCCGTGAACATCGTCGCCGGCGGGGCCTTGCGCTCTTCGGGGGATGCGCGCTTCTCTGCGGTGGTTGGTGGCAGTATGATGTGGTTCATCGGTGTGGCCGGCGCGTTCCTCTTCGGCACCTTCTTTGGCTTGGGCCTGACCGGGATCTGGCTCGGGATGGCGCTGGACGAAACCACGCGCGGTATCGTCAATTACCTTCGCTGGCGCACCGGGCGCTGGCGCACGTTCTCGGCACTCGCGCCGGCAGCGGCGCCCGTGGCGTGAGCTCGGAGGCACAAAAAGCGAAACGCCGACCCTCGTGCTCGGAGGGTCGGCGTTTGCTGCCGGTTTAGGGCGTTCCGCTTACTTCGCGTTGTCGGAGCAAATGTACTTCACTCCGCTTTCGTAGCCGCAGTTCCCATCGTTGAACACGAAGCCAGTCGTGGTGCTGTACGAGCTGACTCCGAGCCAGCAACCTGCCGTGTAGTCGCCGTTGGGTTCAGTCAGCGTGGCACTCCTGGCGTACCAGGCGCCGCCATCGAGCGCCTTCCAGTTGGCCGCGCAAGTCGCGTTGGTCGAGTTCATGACGCAGCCCGTGTAGTTCCCAGCTGCCAGCCCATAGACTCCCGGAACGACCGCGAAGTAGCTGAGGCCGTACTTGGCGTACAGCGCGTTCATGTGTGTTTGTGTGCGTGGGATGACCATTTTGAGGCCGACTGCGCTGCAAGAATTCGCAACATCGTAGCGGAATGTACTGGTCCCCGCGTTGATCGCGTACGAAGTGTAGCCGCCGCCGTCGCTGGTCATGTCGCAATAGACAGTCAGCGCTGCCAACGGGCCCGCGCCGTCCGGGTCGATCGTGTAGTTGCCGTCGGCAGCCGTCGGGTTCCCCGTCTTGATTGCTTTGCAGCTGGTTGGGTTCGTGAACGTCGCGCACAGCTGACCGGAGTAGCCGAATGCACACGTACATGTGAACGTGTTCACCCCGTCGGCGCAGGTGCCACCGTTGAGGCACGGGTTGGGCGCGCAATCATTGATGTTGGTTGCGCAGGTCGACCCGCTGTAACCCGCGGCACAGGTGCAACTATAGGCGTTGACCAAATCGGCGCAGGTGCCGCCATTGAGACACGGATTGACTGCGCAGTCGTTGATGTTGTGGTTACACGTTTTGCCGTCGTAACCCGGTGTGCAGGCGCAGGTGAAGTCGTTCACTTTGTCGGTGCAGGTGCCGTTTACGCACGGGTTGGGCGCGCAGTCGTTGATGTCGTTGTTGCAGGTCTTGCCGTTGTAGCCGGCCGCGCAGGCGCAGCTGAAATCGGCTACCAAATCGGCACAGATGCCGCCGTTGAGACACGGACTGCTGGCGCAATCGTCGATATTGGTAGCGCACGCTTTGCCGCTGTAACCAGCCACGCAGGCGCACTGATAGTCGTTGACCTGGTCGGTGCAGGCGCCGCCATTCAGGCACGGGTTGGGTGCGCAATCGTCGATGTTGGTGGCGCACGCCTTGCCGCTGTAACCGGGCAAGCAGGCGCACTGATAGTCGTTGATCTTGTCGGTGCAGGTGCCGCCATTCAGGCACGGGTTTGGCGCGCACTCGTCAATGTTGGTGGCGCACGTTTTGCCGTTGTAGCCGGCCACGCAGGCACATTGAAAGTCGTTGACCTTATCGCTACAAATTCCGCCGTTTACGCAGGGATTGGGCGAACAATCATCGACGTTGTTGTTGCAGGTCTTGCCGCTGTAGCCGGCCGCGCAAGCGCACTGAAAATCATTGACCTTGTCGGTGCACGTTCCGCCATTCAGGCACGGGTTCGACGCGCAGTCGTCGATGTTCGTGCTGCAGGTCTTGCCGCTGTAGCCGGCCGCGCAAGCGCACTGAAAATCATTGACCTTGTCGGTGCAGGTGCCGCCGTTGACGCACGGGTTGGAAGCACATTCGTCGATGTTGGTATTGCAGGTCTTGCCGTTGTAGCCGGCAGCGCAGGTACAGCTGAAATCGTTGACGGCATCGACACAGACGCCCCCGTTGAGGCACGGATTGCCCGCGCAATCATTGGTATTGTTGTTGCAAGTTTTGCCCGTGAGGCCAGTCGGGCAGGTGCACGAAAAGTCGTTCACGGCATCGACACAGGCTGCTCCACTTTGGCAAGGGTTCGGAACGCAGTCGTCGATGTTCGTGGCACACTTGGCGCCGCTGTAGCCGGCCGCGCAAGTACAGACCGCGGTGCCGGTCGAGCTCAGCTTGCAGGTGCCGCTGTTCTGGCACGGGTTGTCGGTACAGGCGTCGGTCGCGACCTGATCGCACAGCACACCCGCGAAGCCAGCGTCACAAGTGCAACTGAACTCGGTGCTGCCGGATGCGACCTCGGCGCAAGTGCCGTTCAGGCAAGGGTTCGGTTCGCAGCTCGAGGGCAGCGTCGCGACGCCAGCCTGGCCTGCGTCGCTGACACCGGCGCCAGCGGTGCCGCCAGAGCCCCCTAGGCCGGAGCCGCTCGAACCAGCCGTGGCCGGACTGCCGGCGTTCGCATGGCCGGCGACCGAACTACTTCCGGCAGAACCCCCGGGCTTTGCCGCGTCGTCGTCGTTACCGCAAGCGACGGCCACTAATCCAATCAATCCCAGCGTGACGCACGAAAACAACTTCATGACTTTCGTCCTTCCCTCGGTCCGATCGGGTCTTGCCCGAATGGTTTTCTTCTTGGTGCGGGAATGGCTGCTTCAGAGCTCGACCAAGCCCGCTCAGATCGTCGTCGCCCGCAAACGGCGCTTTCGACACGACCCTCAACCACTAAGTTTAACCAGAGCCCATACGGGATGTACAGCCATGCGATCCCGACCCAGCTGCAGATCGTCAGACGACCAACGGCAAGAATGCAGCGTGTTGCAAGTTGGATGAGCTCGTCCTACCGAAGTGCCACACAACTCGGCAAAAGCACACTGCGCTGTTGCCTCGTGGCTACGCCGCGGACGAATCGACGCGTCCTTGGTCCGGAGTAGCAATCGGGCGAGACCGCGAAGATCCGCCTCAGAAGAGTCGTGGCTGCGAGTTGCCTGGTAGCTAGTCTCAAATTGCTCGTCTCGCACCTCGGCCCGCTCCAGCCGTCCGGTCAGGAACACGCTGACCTGGTTACGACCGACCTGGTCGGACCGCGATCGGGTCTGGAAAGCACCTTGCGCGCCGCTGGGGCAAGCTGTATGGGAACCAATACATGGGAGCCAAAGTAAAATCGTCGCGCGCTGCTGTCCGGCAGGAGCTCGACAGCCCCGGGCGACCGGCCGCGGACGTACGTGGAGTATTGAATTCGCTACGTCAGATCGTGCGCTCGCTGCGCGTTTCCTCGCGCGCGGCCGAGCAGCGTGTGGGCCTGTCCGGGGCACAGCTGTTCGTCTTGCAGTGCCTGGCCCGTCAGAGTCCGTGTTCGGTGAACGAGCTGGCCGCGCGTACCGCGACCGATCAGAGCTCGGTCTCGGTCGTGGTGAGTCGTTTGGTCGGCTTGGGTCACGTGCGCCGCACGATCTCGAAGACCGACCGTCGCCGGGTCGACCTCAGTCTCGGTCGCTCGGGTCGGACGTTGCTCGAGAGCGCGCCCGAGGCCGCGCAAGATCGCTTGATCGCATCGCTCTCTCGGCTACCCAAAGCAGAGCTCAAGACGCTCTCTCGTCTACTGGCTAAAGTCGTCGATGGCGCCGATGTCTCGGAACAGGTTCCGAGTCTGTTTTTCGAGGAGGGCCCTGCCCTGGTCGCGAAAAGGCCGGGCTCGAAATGACCGACACTGACCGGCGGACCCCGATTTCCGAGACCGGGCTGCTGCCGGTCTCGCCTTCGCTTTCACCAACTCTGGCGGCGGCTCATGTGCCGCGCGTGACGAGCGTCGTCGAGCCACGGGTGATCTTCATCAGCGCGCTTTCGATCGGTGTCGCCTTCGTGGCCGGGATTGTCGCGCGCGTTTTGGTGTCGATGATCGCGTTGGTCACGAACGCTGCCTTTCTCGGCCGTATTTCGACTCGTTCCGTGGCGCCAGCCGAACACCACCTGGGCTGGCTGGTGATCCTCGTGCCAGCGCTGGGTGGGCTGATCGTGGGCTTGATGGCCAGATACGGTTCGAAAGCCATTCGAGGCCACGGCATCCCGGAAGCGATGGAGCAAGTGCTGACCAACGAGAGCCGCATCCCGCCGAGGCTCACGTTCCTCAAGCCAGTGTCTGCCGCGATCGCTATCGGCACTGGTGGGCCGTTCGGCGCCGAGGGCCCGATCATTGCGACCGGCGGTGCGTTGGGTTCGCTCGTGGGTCAACTGCTGAAGACATCGGCGGTCGAGCGCAAGACGCTGCTGGCTGCCGGTGCGGCGGCAGGCATGTCGGCAACCTTTGGCAGTCCGGTGTCCGCCGTACTCTTGGCCGTGGAGCTACTGCTGTTCGAGTTCCGGCCGCGATCGATCATCCCGGTGGCGTTGGCGAGTGCAACCGCGGCGGGCGTACGCATGGCGCTGGTCGGATCTGCGCCGGTGTTTGCGATGCCCCAGCTCGCACAACCGAGTGGTGAAGCCCTGGCGTTCTACATCCTACTCGGAGCGGTGATTGGCGTCGTCGCGACCGGAGTCACGCGCGCAGTCTATGCCGTCGAAGATCTGTTCGAAAAGCTGCCCATTCATTGGATGTGGTGGCCGGCCATTGGCGGCCTGGTCGTGGGCGGGGTGGGCTATTTTTCGCCCCGAACGATGGGCGTCGGCTACGACAACATCGAGCAGGTGTTGTCTGGCTCGCTGACGGGTCAGGCGCTGCTCGTGCTGTTCGTACTGAAGTTCGTGTCCTGGTCCATCGCGCTGGGCAGCGGCACTTCCGGCGGCACGCTCGCGCCGCTGTTCACCATTGGTGGCGGGCTCGGTGCGACGCTCGGCGCGTTGGTTGCCGCCACGTCCCCCGGACTCGGCATCGACCCTCGGATTGCGGGGTTGGTCGGCATGGCTGCAATTTTCGCCGGAGCATCACGGGCCCTGCTGGCCTCGGTGGTCTTCGCTTTCGAGACCACTTTGCAGCCGCTCGGCTTGTTGCCGCTGCTCGGTGGCTGTACGGCTGCGTTTTTGGTCTCCTGCTTGCTGATGCGTAACACCATCATGACGGAGAAGATCGCGCGTCGCGGTGTGCGAGTGCCCAGCGAATACGCTGCGGATTTTCTGGACCAAGTTTGCGTCGCCGAGTTCGCTGCAAAAGAAGTGATCGCCTTCGCCGCCAGCGACACTCTGGCTCACCTGCGAAAGTGGTTCGAGTCAGGCGTCCCGGGCAGCCAGCACCGCGGGTTTCCGGTGGTCGACGCTCGCGGGCGACTGCTGGGTGTGGTCACTCGGCGCGAGATCACGGATCCGAGCGCGCTAGCCGAGTTGCCTGTGGAACAGTTGCTGCAACGCGCACCAGCCGTCGCGTTCGACGACAGCTCCCTGCGCGAGGCTGCGGATCTCATGGTAAGCCAAGGAGTGGGGCGCCTGCCGGTGGTATCGAGGGCAGCGCCGACTCAGGTAATCGGTATATTGACGCGCAGTGATCTGCTGGCCGCGCACGCGCGGCGGCTCGATGAAAATGACCCGGCGCGGCCTCGCTTGAAGCTTCCTTTCGTCCGCATCGTTCGGGTTTGAATCAATTGCCAAGGAGAAAATGTCATGAACCGCATCCAAGCGTCCGCTCTGTCCGCTGTGATCTTCGTGCTGCCCGTGGTCGCCGCTTGCGGCAAGCACTCGGCATCGGACGCGCCTGCCGCCAGTAGTCAGCCGGTCGCGGCTCCCGAGCCAGTCCCGCCGCCCGCCGACCCAGCCGCCGACGCACGCAAGCTCTTCTCGACCAAGTGCATCGTCTGTCACGGCGATCACGGCGCGGGTGACGGTCCGGGAGCAGCTGCTCTCAATCCCAAGCCCCGCGCCTTTGGCGACGCCACCTGGCAGGCGAGTGTGACCGACGATCAGATCAAAAAGACGATCCTGGAAGGCGGCGCGGCCGTCGGTAAGAGCGCGGCCATGTCTGCCAACCCCGAACTTTCCGACAAGCCCGACGAACTAGCGGCCTTGGTCAAGATTGTGCGCGACTTCAAGCACTAGGCGATGACGTTCGTCGTGACCGGAAGTTGTCTTCGCTGTCGGTACACCGATTGCGTCGTCGTCTGTCCGGTCGACTGCTTTCACGGGGACGCGGCGATGCTATACATCGATCCGGACGGCTGTATCGACTGCGGAGCGTGCCTGCCAGAGTGCCCGGTGGAAGCGATTTTCGACGAGGGCAGTGTGCCCGAGGACGAGGCGCGCTGGCTCACGATCAACCGGGACCGCGCAGCATCCTTGCCGGTCGTGAATCGAAAAGAAGCGCCGCTCGAAACCGCGATGGTTCGCGCGCTGCAGCGCGGATTCAAACCGAGCGAATAGCGCACGACCCGACGAATCATGCTCTCTCGAGTTGACCCCGCTCGTCGGCCGCGTGCAACCGGCGCTGCTGCCGAGTACCCCCCGCAGGAGCACGTCGTCGACCGGTTCCGCTCAGACCGCGACGTGATGGTGAAATCTGCCGTCGCGAAAGGCTGATAACACGCGCGTTGCCGCATCCGCCTTGCCCGCTAAGTCGCCGCGATAAGCGAGATAATTCGAAAAACCAGGCAAGGTGTGGGCGATCGCGGACATCGCGACGAAGCCCATCTTCCAGTCGGAGAAATGCCGCTGCTCGATCTTCCGTGCGAGCAGCTTCACGATCCGGTCGTGGCGCTTGTCCCGCGAGATAGTCGTAAACAGCGCATCGAGGACCGCCTCATCGCCCTCCAGCGCCTGAAGAAATGAGCCTTCGTGGTGGAGCAGAATGCCAGTCACGCCGAGCCGTTCATTGTTACTCCGAGCGCGTAGCAGCAGAGTCGAGAGGTCGTTTTCGCTGAACGCGACCACCGCCGCGCTGGAATAGATGACTTGGTGCACACGCGACAAACGCACATTTACGCCATTACGTAAGGGCTTGGGTCCGCCTGGCACGAGCCTGATATCGTCCTATGCTGGAGCCAGCCCCCGCTCCCCGCAACCATCATGGTAGATCCGACCTCACTGCACCAGCAGCCCCCATTGCGGCACGTTCAGCCGGACGGCGCGGTCACGTTCAGCGGCGGTCACCTGAACGTTCGTGTCGTCGTTTTGAAGCCCGGCGTCGTGTTGGCTAGTGCGCGGGGTGAAGTCCTCGACGCCGACGACGAGAGCGCCGAGACCGCCCTGTTGGAGGAATTCGATCGCGAACTCGAGCGCGCAGGCAGCCTGATGCTCTTTGCCGATTTACGGGAGTCTCCGCGAATGTCGGCGCCGTCTCGCGAGAAAATTGCGAAATGGGTGCGCCGTCACCAAGCGCGGCTACTGCCGTCGCACATCCTCGTGCGTTCCAAATTCATCGAAATGGCATTGTCGGTCATCGCCATGTTGGTTGGTGGAGGGTTGTTCAAGATTCACGCCAGCCCGCAGATCTTCTTGGACCTGCTCAAGAAGGTTTCGCCGAGGCTGAAGGAGCTGCCTCGGGTTGTCGACCTTTAACGCTCGAGCGGTATCTGCGGGGGTGGGGGCGGGGTCGAGCGGCGGGTCAGGAAGGTCGTCGCCCGGCGCAGTGCGGGTAGGGAGCCAATGGCGTGCAGGGCTTCGCGGTACACGCGATTGGTGATTCTGGCGCGCCGCGAACTCGACATCAGCAAGGCCTGCCGCGTCACGCGTTCGACCGGAGCCCAACGAGCCTTCGATACGTCTTTGCCCGTGGACAGGTTGACCCGCGAAAGCCCGTGACCGATCGCATACTGAATGGCTTCGGCGACGGTGGTGGTCATCACGCTGTACTGGGCAAACTCTGGATCGTAGCCGGAGTAGTACAAGTACAGGGTGTCGCCCGCGATGAAACCAATGCGCACCGCGACTACCCTTTCGCCGATTAGCAATTGGAAGATGCGCAGTGCCCCGCGTGCCGCGAAGCGCTTGCAGACGTCGGTGAGGAACGATTGAGCTTCAGCGGTAGAGAAAATGTTGTAGTGATGCACCGTATCGCCGAGTCGTGCTCGCGCATCGTGCAGCGAAAAAAAATGCGCCAGAGCCGGCTCCACTGAGTCCACGGTTTCCGCCACCTGCAGACGAAACTCCAGGCCGTCCCGCTTCAGTGAGTTGTAACACTTGCGCAGTGACTCTTTGATGTTGCGCGGCAAAGCCGCGCGGAACGCGGACCAAGAGTCCGGCAAAGCGAGCACGTAGTCCGCTATCTGTCCCACCCACTCGAAATCGGGCGAACTGGCCAGCGCGCCCAAATCCAGATCCTCGGGAATTCCGCTCAGCAGCATGGTGTCCCAGCCCTCAGAGTCGTGCAACGCATGATTGACCAGCGCGCGGTACGCCTGTGCACGCCACTCCGGCAGCGCAATCAAGCCACGCTGCTCGGTGATATTCGGGTCCGCGCCAAAGAATTGCAGTTGGCGCACGCAGATTGGACCGACCGAAGGCCGCCGGCTGATGAGCATCGGCGCAACCGCGACCAAGCGACCTTCGCGCGTGCGCACCGTTCGGATGCTCAGGGAGTCGGTCACGCCGAGTTTTTCTTCGCGCAACTGGGCCCACCACGCGACCGCCCAGTCCCACGTCGTGAACGGGGTCTCGGCGTGCGATTCGATGGTTCGCCATTCGCTCTCCAGCTGCCTGAACGATCCAGTCGTGCTGTGCACTTCCACCACCAGTTTCCCCGAATCAAGGGCGCAATCACGAGCGTTCGTCATTGCTGACCTGAGAATGCACAGGCTGTGCCCTCAGGAAAGGAGGCTTCTTTGCCGAGTTGTAGCCACGATTGCAGCGAGGCAAGATGGCACGCCGAGCAGCCCCGCCCCAGATCTAGGGCGACAGAGTTGATGCGCACCGATTGCCGCTGCGGCCGCGCTCATGAGAGGCTTCGCTGGATGCCGACCACGCTCGAGAGCGCGGCGGCAGGCGCACTCGAGTGAACGGCGCCCTGCGCAGGCTGGGGCTGATTGGCGACATCCAAGGCGAAGACGTGCTGCTCGAAAGCGCGTTGGAAGTCCTCAGTGGGGCGCGGCCTGGGCCTGATCGTGGCCACCGGTGAATGTCCGGGACGGTGCGGGTTCGGTCACTCGCTGCCGAAAGCTTGGCGTTGCAGACTATTGACAATTGATTCGGCTCGGCGCGAGCACCAAGTCGTCGATCCAGATCTCGTTGCTTGCGTTGCTGAAGCTCTGCCAACCGATCATGAATTCGTTCCAATAACCGTCCAGCCAATTCGCCGGCTCCGTGCCGTTTTGCCATTGGCTGCCCGAGGTCGCCGCAATCACCTCGGTGCCATCGGCCCAACCGTGAACCTCGTTTTGCGCCTGGTCGCCGATGAACGCACCCTCGATGCACACCCACTTGCTCGCAGAGATCAGCGGTCCTTTGCCCCAAAGATCCATCTTGGGGGTAATGTTATCGCTCGGCACTTCGTTCACGCCGAGCACACCTTTGATCTCACCGAAGCGGATCTCGTGGTCCTTGTCCTTGCGGATACCGAACAAAGTTTCGTGGTTTGCGGGCGGCTGCGGGTTTTGCCCGAGCTGGCGTGTCATGTAGAAGTAACCGCGCACGTACAGTCTTTTCGTGCCGCTGGGCAGCGGGAACGTCAAGAACGCGGGGCTCTGTCCGCCTTTGACGTGCAGTGAGTTCTTGCCGCCGTGCGGTCGCGTGGCATCGACGATGGCTTGGATGTCGCCCTGCGGGTTGGTCGTGTCGATGTTGTAAGCCAGGAAGTTGTGCCAGCCTGCGGGCTGTTTGCCGACCATATCGGACTCGAAATCAGCGCTCAGAATTGCATTCGCCGGGGCTCCGCCGCTGGCCGAGCCGCCCGCCGTACCCGCGCCGCCGCTGGCCGAGCCGGCCGTGCCCGCGCCGGCCGTGCCCGCGCCGGCCGTGCCCGCGCCGCCGCTGGCCGAACCCGCTGCGCCCGCACCCGCGCTTGGGCTGCCGGCGCTTGGGCTGCCGGCGCTTGGGCTGCCGGCGCTTGGGCCGCTGCCGCCGCTGGGCCCGCTGCCGCCATTGCCCGAATGAGCGCCGCCCACACCCGGGGTGCCGGCAGAACTCGCGCCTGCGCCGCTCGATGGTGACGGAGCATCCGAACTACATGCGGAGAGGCAGTGGGCAAGGAAGGAGAGCAGCGCGAACGACCCAGAAAAGGAACGGCAAAGACACGTCATGAAGGACCCCACCGTGACACGTCAAAAGGTCCGTTGCCAGGGGCGATGATCGGGCCCCGGCCCGGAAGAAATTGACGACGAGCTCAAACTCCGCCGGTATTGGTAAAGCGTCTTCATCCGCGTGGTACGGATTGCCGCTACTACTTGGTTTCGATTCAATGCCCAGGGCGTCGCAATCGGGGTGCTCCGCGTCATGGTTGTGAGCGGGGACGTCACAGCGACGTCAGCACGGCTGTCGTGTTTCAGGTGAAAGGCCCTGTGGTCGCGCTAGGCTCCGTGCATGTCCTACGTGAAGGGAAGCTGCCTCTGTGGAGGCATCCAGTTCGAAATGACCGAGACGCCGCACGGCGTCACTCACTGCCATTGTTCGCGTTGTCGTAAGGTGCGGGGCACCGCCAACGCCACCAATCTCTTCTTACCGCTTACTGGACTACGCTTTCTGTGCGGCGAAGAGCTGCTGGCGAAGTACCGCTTGCCCGAGGCCAAGCGTTTCGCGCATTGGTTTTGCAAAGTTTGCGGTTCCAGCATGCCGCGTTTCGACGAAGTGCTTGGCATGGCCATCATCCCCATGGGCGCATTCGACGACGACCCGATTGCCCGACCCAACCGCCACATCCACGTCGGCTCCAAAGCCCCGTGGGACACGATCACAGACGACCTGCCCCAGTTCGAGGCCGGGCCTCCCGCGCTCTAGCGACCGGGCATCCGGCACAAACTCGGAACATCGAGTTCGTCCGTCGATACTGCGCGGCGCGCCTAGTGCCATTCGTCGGCGCCGCGCGGACCTCGGTTTTCGGCAGGTCGCTCCCGCATACGAACTCGAACCGGTTCTGCGCGCGCCGCGGCGCACCCCATGCGGCTGATGCTGCCGATGATCGCGTCTTGTCAACCTACTAACCTTGTAGTAGTTAAGGGCCATGACGTCGGCGCACGAGCTCGGACCACTCGAAATGGAGGTGCTGGGTATCGTCGAGAAGTGCGGGCCAGAGGGCGTGACTCTGATCCAAGCGGAATTGAAGCGTCGGGGCAGTGAGCTCGCCTACACGACCGTGATGACTGTCCTTTCTCGCCTATACGAGAAAGGCGCCCTGAGTCGTGTCAAAGAGGGGAAACGCTTCGTCTATTCATCCGCGAAAGGCTCGGGGGCGATCAAGGCCGGTATGTTGAAACGAATCAAAGCGGCCCTCTTCCAGGGCCGAGGAGTCTCTCCGGTGACGGCGCTCTTGGATGCGGAGAACCTGTCCAAGGACGACTTGCACGAGCTGAAGCGTTGGGTGAACGCGCGACTTCGGGAGCGTGCCGAATGACGCTGGTTGGAGACGTGCTGTTCAACTTGATGCTGAACGCGATCGCTTCCTTTTGGCTTGGGTTAGTGGTGGCCATGCTCGTTTGGAGCATCGCGCGGCCGTCCCGCGTGGGGGCGGGACTCGTCGTGCTGTTGTTGCCGATCGCAAAGCTGCTCTGGGACATGCGTGGCGGCATTCCCGCGAGCTCGTTCTTTTGGGCATCCGAGCACGGAGTCAGGCAGCGTTTGGGTTCCTTTCAGATTGGCCTCGGCGTCCATCCCTGGGGCCCGGCCATCGAAGGCCACCTCTGGGCTCTTCACGCCGCAGGTCGCTCACCACAAAGTGTCGCGGATTTACTTTCGCGTGCGTTGCGCTTTCGGGTGAGCGCCTATGCGGCCTCGGCAGTCAGCTTCGCGGTGCTTTCTCTTTCGCTCGTCAAGTGCGGCGCGCGCGTTCTGGGTCTCGCGGCCTTTGGCAAGAGGCTCCAAGCGCAACTGGCCAGCGCGGCTAGCACCGAGTGGCGTGCAGCCGGGCGGCGCACAGTCCGCGTGTACACGACCAGTGCATATGACGGAGTGCCCTTCGCTGGGGGACTTTTCCGTCCCTATGTCGTGTTGCCCGCTTGCCTCGTCGAGCGCCTCAGCCGCGAGCAGCGCGAGGCGGTGATCGAGCACGAGCTGGGCCATGTTCGATATTTCGATCTCGCGCTGCTTCTGCCACTCGGGTTCCTGTGCGACCTGTTTTGGTTCGTGCCGGGAGTGAACTGGTTGCTCCGGAGGCAGCGCGCTTTGCTCGAACAGCGAGCGGACGATTGCGCCGTCGCGGCAGGAATCGCGCGTGAATCCGTAGCCACCGCACTCTTGGTCGCCGCTGAGCTGGTCACCGCTGGCGGCGCTGCTCCGGTGCTCGCGATGTCCAGCGGACCATCGACGCTGCAGGATCGCGTGCGGCGCTTGCTCGCTCCTGAGCCGGCACGAGTGGCTAAGCCGTGGCTCACGCTCGTGCGCGGGCTGCTGCTGATTTGGCTCGTACTCGGTACTCTGCAGGCAAGCGCTTGCGGCAATCATCCCTAGCTCGGTGAGCGTCCGCACCAGCAAGTTGCACCGACGGCTTTTCTCGTTCGTAAATACTACACAGATAGTAATAGGAGCCACGTATGACCATTCCCCATCAGTTCCGGATCCTCTCGCTCGTGGCCTTGGTTGGCAGCCTGGCGAGTTGCGCGCACACCCCGCTGAGTCCCGTTCGCGTGCGCGCCAGCGAGTCGACTCCCTGGCCGCCGCTGCGCGAGGGGCAGCCGCTGATCATCGACTACAAAGCGGGCGAGCGAATTCCGGTCTCGATTCAGGTGGACGGTGAAGTCGTCCAGACTACGCCCAATCCAAGTACTGTCTGGTTGATTGCCAAGCGTGACTTCTCGGTCCGCATCCAAGGGGCCGAAATCAAGACCAGCCTCGATGGCCTGCATTTCGACGAGAAGCCGTCAGTTCCAGGGCACTTCCAATTCGGTCTAAAAGCGACGCGCGAAGGGGGCGCTCAGGTCGTGGTTCAAATTACGACGCCCGTTCACGCCAAGCCCTGACTCACCTCGGTGGCGCATTGGTCGAGCTTGTCTTGGGCGACCGCGCAGTCCGTGCGATCCCCGTCACCGCACGCTTCAGCCAGCAGCAACAAAAAGAGGGCAATTGCCGGTACCGTTTATCCGCCAAGCTCGGGATGCGCGCGCCAGTGGTCGCTGCCCGGCAGGAACAGGCGTAGCTCGGCGCTCATCGGAGCGACACCGCGGAAGCCGGCGTCGCTCTCCAGTTCGTATTCGCGAACTTTGTTCCAAGAGCATGCCGCGTTCAATAGCAGCTCGGCTAGCCGCACGGTGCCGGCGGTGCTCGATTCCACGAACACGGTGTCGCGCTGACGCCATTCGTCATCGTTCAGGATGCACTCGGTTTCGTTGGACAGCGCAAGCAGCGGCAAACTCGAAATGTCCTTCTCCTGCAACCAGGGATGCTTCTTCGTCACGCTGGGGAAGTAGCGGAACGTCGTGGGTCGCAGAACGAGCCCGATTGGCGGGTCGTCATCGGGCCAACGAGCCCGGTACACGACCCTGCGCACCTCACTCCAGGTGTTGCCGAGCTCGAGCACGCTGTGCTCCGGATCGTGGAAGGCGCAAGCCAGCAGGAACAGCCCGAGATCGCGGCATGCCGGCTCATCCACGTAGAGGGCGAGGCTGTCGACTCGATGCCAGCCGTTGTAGCCGCGAGCGATCTTGCGAAAGCGAACGTGATCGCTCGTCACCCGTGCGGGCGGCACGGGCAAATTGTCGTGCTTGAATAGGAACTCGACCTCATCCGGGGGCCCATCGGGAACGCTTTGCCGAAGCTCGGCGAACACTTGGTGCAAGTCGACCATCTCAGAAACTCTAGCAACGAGCGCGGCGAAGCGTTACTCCGAAACGCCTGGCAGAACCCGCCAGCGCACGCGCCAGCTGGCTCGGAGGAGCAAGGCGCTCGTTGTCAATGGAGGTGGGGGCTTTTCAGGGGCTTGGTCAGGAACGGTGCCAAGACCCAGGCGCGCACGCCGACCGCGCGCCCTTCGTTCCGTCAGGCTGGTCGACGGCGTTGGCGTCGCGAGTCGAAGGGCGCCGAGAAGCTGGTTG
>Ga0302321_100001237_pt1 | contig 21835 bp, 18 predicted proteins | sample Fen_T0_1_FD_202505 | JGI IMG/M metagenome (GOLD analysis project Ga0302321, IMG submission 202505) | Peat permafrost microbial communities from Stordalen Mire near Abisko, Sweden - Fen_T0_1 | ecosystem: Environmental > Terrestrial > Soil > Wetlands > Permafrost | place: Sweden: Abisko...
CGAACTGACCTTCACCAAAGGTGAGTCGCTGGAGGTCAAGGGCGTGAAGGTAAAGTTTGAAGGCGTGGACACGATTTTCGCGCGCGAAATAAAGCGTGGCAATGACATGTACATGTTCCGCGACAAGGACGGCAAGCCCATCTGGTAGCCGGTGTGGGGCGGGCAATCTTGCCCGCCGCCCTTGATGTTGGGCCTTGCAGGCGCACAACAAACCACCTAGGGGCGGGTGCCCTCACCCGCCCAGCCGAGCTCGCCAGAAACTGCGGCTGAGTTCTACTGACTGTTCCTCCGGCCGCCTTCACCGTCCTTCATTGCGCGGCGGCGCCACATACAGCAGCGGAATACTCTGCTTGTTGATCTGCTCGTTCAGCGCCGCCAGGTCTTTCGTCATCAAGTCGTGATATTGCGCCAGCAGCGGTTGTGCCTCCTTCTGCAGTTCCTCGAAGGCCTGGACTTGTTGCTGCGTCGGCCCATAGTCGCCGGCGTCCACGCTGAACAGCAGGGAATGCAGCCGCTCGTCGATCAGCACCGGAAAGTTCAGATTGGCTTCCGAACTCTTGGCGTTCACCTGAAGCAGTTGTCCCTCGACATTCATGCCCTTGTTGTCGAACTCCTTCGCCGCCGAGCGCAGTGAGGCATACCGCGAGTCCTCGCCCAGCCGCCGGTCCACGCCACGGATCTGTGAACGCACTTCCCGGATCGCCGCCACCGCCCCGTGAATCTCCGACACCTCCGCCACGATCTTCCCCGCCAGTTCGTTTTGCTTTTGCAGATCGTCGTTCGAGATCTTCACCCGCTGATCCAGTTTCAACTCCAACGGCGCCGTGTAGGACTTCCCTTCCGCCGTCAGCCGAACCTGGTATGCGCCTGGCGGAACCATCGCTCCACGGTTGCGGAATTCCGCTCCCGGCTCGCCCGCCAGCGGAGCCGGTCCCTGCGCCCGCAGGTCCCACGCAAAGCGATTCAAGCCCGCTTCCGAGGGGATCTTTTCGTCCGGCGGTGGCTGGTCCGGCCATTCCGGCGGTGTGTCAGCCTCTTTTTTCTCTTCGTTCGAGTAGCGCCGCACCAGCTTGCCATGCGCATCCAGGAATTCAAGCGACACCACGCCCTTCGGCGCCGAGCCGAAGTAGTAATAAACAATCGCTCCGTTCGGCGGATTCTTTCCCACCGGCTGCCGCCGCTCGAAGAAATCGGGCCAGCGCATGCGGTACGTCAACCGCGGCTGGTAGAGCACTGGTTGCGCCGCCGCCTGTGCGGTCGTCGCGCGCAGCGGCGTCAGATCATCGAGGACCCAGAATGACCGCCCGTGCGTTGCGACCACCAGATCGTCGTTCTTCACAATCATGTCGTGAATCGGCGAGTTTGGCAGGTTCAGCTGCAGCGATTGCCAGTTCCCGCCGCCATCGAACGAAACGTAGATGCCGGTTTCAGTCCCCGCATACAGCAGGTTCTTGCGCACCGGATCTTCGCGCACGGCATGGGTGTACGCGCCGTCCGGGATCCCATTCGTAATCTTCGTCCATGTCTTGCCGAAGTCTGTGGTCTTGAAGATGTAAGGCTTCAGGTCGTCCAGTTTGTGCGTATCGATCGCGGCATACGCTGTGCCGGCATCGTGCGGTGATGCCTCAATCAGGCTCACCAGGCTCCACTCGGGAACCCCCTTCGGCGTTACATTCGCCCAGTTCTTTCCGCCGTCGCGCGTGACGTGAATCAGACCATCGTCCGTTCCTGCCCACAGCAGGTCTTTCTGCACCGGAGATTCGGCAATCGTAAACACTGTGTCGTAGTACTCGACCGACGTGTTGTCCTTGGTCAGCGGCCCGCCCGACGACACCTGCTTGCTCTTATCGTTGCGCGTCAGATCGGGACTGATTTCCTGCCAGCTCTGCCCCTGGTTTGTGGTCTTGAACACGCGCTCGGCAGTCGTGTAAATCACATTGGGATCGTGCGCCGAGATCTGGATCGGCTGCGTCCATCCCAGCCGGTACTTCAGGTCGCCGACACCGTGTCCCGAACTTTCCATGGGCCACACGGTAATGTCCTGCAACTGGTTGCGGCGACGGTCCAGTCGGGTCATCTGGCCCTCACCCGAGCCTGCATAAATGATGTTGGCGTCCCGCGGATCGGCCTCGATGTAGCCGCTTTCGCCGCCGCCTGCGTCGAACCAGTGCTGGCGCCCGATGTAGCCTTCATCGGTCCGGCTGGCAATTCCCACCGTCGAGTTGTCCTGCTGCGCGCCATACACGTTGTAAAGAAATTCGTTGTCGGCCGAAACGTGATAAAACTGCGCCGTCGGTTGGTTGTACTCCGTGGACCAGCTCTTCCCGCCATCCACCGATATCGACGCTCCGCCGTCGTTGCCGTTGATCATGCGATTCGGGTTCTGCGGATCAATCCAGAACCCGTGATGATCGCCGTGCGGCGCCGGCAGAAGACCCAACGTCTTGCCCCCGTCGGTTGAGCGAAACGCACCAGTATTCAGCATGTACACCGTGTCGGCGCTTTTCGGGTCGGCAAAGATGTGCGTGAAGTACCACGCACGCTGCGTCAGCCGTTGATCGTCATTGACCCGCGCCCAGCTTTCGCCCCCATCATCCGAGCGATACAGGCCGCTGTCCTTGGCCTCGATCAAGGCATACACACGATTCGAATCGGCCCCCGAAACGCTGACCCCGATTCGTCCCATGATGCCTGCCGGCAGTCCCTTGCCTTCCAAGCGCTTCCAGGAATTTCCCCCGTCGGACGATTTGTACAAGCCGCTCCCCGGCCCGCCGCTCTCCAAACTCCACGGCGTGCGCTGCACCTGGTACAGCGCTGCAAACATCACGTTCGGATTGTGCGGATCGACCGCCAGGTCAATCGCCCCGGTCTTCTCATCTTTGTAAAGGAGTTTCTCCCAAGTGTTGCCGCCATCGGTAGTGCGGAAAACGCCGCGATCTGGATTAGGGCCATAGGCATGGCCCAGCGCCGCGATCAGCACATGGTCCGGGTTGCGTGGATCGACCCAGACGCGCGCTATATGCTGCGTAGCGTTCAGTCCGATGTGAATCCAGCTCTTGCCGCCGTCGGTGGTCTTGTAGACTCCATCGCCATAAGAGATATTTCCGCGAATGCACGACTCGCCTGTCCCCACGTAAATCACATTAGGATTCGATTCGGAAACGGCGATCGCCCCGATTGACGCGTTCACGTGCCCGTCCGAAATCGGCTGCCAACTGACGCCCCCGTCGGTCGTCCGCCACACACCGCCAGCAACGGCGCCAAAGTAGTAGGTGAACGGACTGCCGGGAACTCCCGTCACCGCCAGCACGCGCCCGCCACGATACGGCCCGATATCGCGCCACTGCATGCCTTTGAACTGCGCTTCGTTATAGGGTTGCGCTGCTGCCATTGCGGCCAACATCAGAAACACCACGCACGACATCACCAAGCGGCGAACTAGCATCGAGGGCCTCCCACGGAAAACTAGCGCTAATAGTAACCCTGCGGTAATCAGACTGTCATGTTGAACAAGACACCACGAACCACGCTTGACGTTGTGGGCGTGGATAACGCGTCGAAAAGAGCCTCCACGTCACTTTCCAAACAGGAATTCCAATGCCTCGGGAAACCTCACGGCCCACGCCCCCTCGCTGTGCGGAGCCCCTTCCTCGATTCGCAGCTTCAGCCGCTGCGCTCCCATCCCTGCACTCCGCAAAATCCGCCCCAGTTCCCGGAAATCCTCCACCACCTTCTCATCTTTCTCCGGATTCCCCACTTCCCGCGTCCCCATCGCCAGGTAAACCCGGAATGGCCAGTCGCGAAAACGCCGGCACTCCTCGAGAATTTTGCGGTTCGCCACAAACAGCGACGGGCTCTCGATGAGCAACCTCCCGAACACGCCCGGCGACGCCAGTTGCGTATGAAGCGTGATCAGTCCCCCGAGAGAAGAGCCGCCCAGTCCGGTATGCTCCGGTCCCTTCGCCACGGCATAGTGACTTTCAATCATCGGCATCACCTCCCGCAGCAGGAAGTCCGGATAGTGCTTCCCCTGCGGTCCAAGAATGCGCGGATCGAACGACCGGTACGGAACATATTCCCGTAACCGGTTCTTACCGGTGTTATCAATCCCCACGATGATCAACGGAGGAATCTTCCCCTCGCCGATCAGCCGTTCCGCCGCTTCCCCCACCTGCCAGTGCACGCCTGCAAAAGCGGTCGCGGCCTCAAACAGGTTCTGCCCATCGTTCAAATAAAGCACCGGATACCGCTTCGTGCCTGAGCCGTTATAGTCCGGCGGCAGCCATACCCGCACCAGCCGCGTGTTGCGGAAGATCCGGCTGCGCAGTTCATGCAGCCAAATCCGGCCGCTGGCAACAGGCGCGCCCGTTTCAGAAACTTCCCTCTTGAATTTCTTGGATTTCATGAAAGACATGAATGGAATCAGAATGTCTTATAGCGCAGACGTACAAACTCCAAATTACAAGTCACAAATTACCAATTACAAATCTGCCTCGCCCCGACTTTTCCGCCACAACGCGATCGACACCCCCGTGATGCCGGTGATCAGCGCCAGTGAGCTCAGGCACAGGATGCACCACACTCCCAGCACGCGGGCTTCAACATAGGTCAGGTACAAAGCAAATCCCAGTCCCGCTATTGCCCCCAGAAACAGGAACAGCGGCGTATCCCGCCGCTCGCGATAGACGGTCGCCAACCCAACCAGCGCTCCATATCCCAACATGCCGATCAGCGCCACCGGAATCCCAAAAATGGAGGAATACTCGCTGCGGTTCACGATGTCGCAGTTGAAAGCCTGGCCAAATTCGCAGTACTGCGTTTTGGACGTCGCATAGTGATGTTGCAGCGACACCGACGACACCATGATCCCGGCCACCGCCAGGATCGCGACCATGCTCATCAGGCGGTGCACCAGAGGACTCACGGTAGCGCGCACCCCGTCCGCTCACTCAGCGCTTCCAGAGAAAGCACCTGTTCCACGCGTTCGCCCGTGGGCGGAAACTGCCACGTCGGAAAGTGCGTGACGCCGGCGTCCGCGCAGACCGGATTCTTTCCTTTCAGATCGCCTTTCACCCCGCATTCGACATACGGAACAAATTCGAACGAGGCGCTGAATTTCTCCTTCTGCTCGGTGCAGTGCGGGCACCACCACGCGCCGTACATCTTCACGCCGCGATCGGTCAGGCAATGGGCAAAGGCGTCGTACTTATGCTGGCTGCGGTGCCCGAAATAAAACGCCAGCCCAAAAGCCGCCGCGATCAACGCTACATAAATCGCGATCAGCCCCCAGTTTCGCTCCTTCGGGGCCTCCGCCTCCGCTTTCCGTTCTCTTCTCAGCTCAGACATGGATTTCTTATACCACGACCTTCAACGCCGACGGCAGCACTTCAATGATCTGGCAGTGTAATGTTAGTGCCTCGCCATCCACCATCACGTCAATCGGCGCATCCAGATCGAACTCGATCCGCCCCGTCTTCGCGCTCTCCGCCTGCGGATGCCGCACGTGAGTCCCGTCATAGAGCCCCCCGAGATTCCACACCAGCCCAGCCCGTCCGATCGGCCCCCAACGCACGAAATCAATCAACCCGTCGCTGGTATCGGCCGTGGGCGCAATCATCATGGTGCCCCCGGTAAACTTGCTGTTGTTGAAGCTGAGAAACAGGCAGGAGCGCCGGTCGAACTCACTCTGTCCCTCCACCCGCACCGGAAACGGCCGCCGCTTCAACCGCGCCAGTCCCAGAAAGATTGCCAGCCAATACCCCAGCGGACCCGAATCCTTAAAACGCCGCTGCCGCAGGATATTCACGTCCGCCGCAAATCCCACGCTCAGCAGATTGATGAAATACAACGTTCCTTCTTTATGAGTCAGCCTCAGCACATCGCACGCTTGCAAGCGCCGGGCAAGCAGTGCCTGCATCGCATGCTCCACGCCCTGATCGCCGAAGTCCCGCAGAAACGAATTGCCGGTGCCGAGGGGCAGAAAGCCCAAACTTGGGATGTCATCCTGCGATGCGGCCGCGAGCGCATCTGGAAAAAGCCCGTTCACGATTTCGTAGGAAGTCCCATCGCCGCCAACGCCCAGAAACTTTCGATACCCGCGAGCATATGCATCGCGCGCAATTCGTGTGGCGTCGCCCGCCACACTTGTCTCCACGGTCTCCAGGGCGATCCCCGCGGCCCGCAAACGCTCGAGCGCGGGCCCCACAAGCTGTTGGCAGCGTCCGCCCCCCGCCGCCGGATTGATGATGGCTAGAAAAGTGTCGGTCAAGATCGGCTGCGCTCTCAGCGCTTAGCCTTTGGCTCTTCGCTAAAAGCCAAAAGCTAATAGCTAGATTTCAGCCACCGCACCCCGCTCCGCGCCCTTCCCAATCTCCTCCCCCAACTCCCCCCGCTTAATCTTCAACGACGCCGTTCGCGGAAAATCCTTTTCCCAGATCAAATATCCGCCCACCCGCTTGAAATCCGGCAGCTGGCGGTTACGCGTGACGATTTCATCGTGCAGCGCATCCGTGAACTGCTGGTTCGGCTCCAGTCGCAAGACCAGCACCAGCATCTCTTTCCCCAGGCTTTTCTGCGGCCAGACATAGTTTGCCGCGAAAATGCAGTACTCCTTTACCAGCAGCCCATCGAACGCCGCCTCAATGTCCTCGGGATAAATGTTCTTCCCGCCTTCGGTGACGATCATGTTCTTCTTGCGCCCGAACAGCTGCAGATGTCTCTGGCCGTCGAACCGGCCCAGATCACCCGTCAGCAGCCATCCGTCCACGATCGTTTGCGCGGTCAGTTCCGGATCATCGAGATAGTGCGACATCACCGCGCGGCTCTTCACCGCAATTTCTCCGATCCCGTCCTCATCCGGACTCATCACTCGCACTTCCGCCCCGGGAAGCGGCTTGCCTACGCTATCCGCGCGAAACGGTTTCAGATCGTTGACGGTGATCGCGGTGCACGCCTCCGTCAGCCCATATCCATTGGCCACCGGAATTCCAAGATCGTAGAAAAACTGCAGCGTCGCCGGATCCGTAAATGCCCCGCCCACAATCAGCGTGCGCACTTTACCGCCAAACGCCTTGTGCACCTGCGGCAGCAGCTTGCGGCTCAACTCCACCCTTGGCCTGCGCTTGGTGAGCAGCTTGTTCAGCCCGATCAGCCGATCCAGAACCCATCGCTTCGACGATGGCAGCTCGTCAAACTTGGCGCGCAGCCCGCGCTCCAGGTTCTTCAGCACCATCGGCACCAGGCTCATGTAGGTGATGCGGTAGCGCACCAGTGCATCCCGGACAAACTCCGGACGCAGCGTCCGTAGGTGCACCACGCACGCCCCGCAGACGAACGGCCCAATAAAGCCCACCATGAAATCAATCGCGTGGTTCGTCGGCAGGATGCTCAGGTAGCGCACGCCCGGCCAGAACGGATACCACGCCGTCAGCGCTGCGCATTGCTCGAGATAATTGTCGTGCGTGAGCACGCACCCCTTCGGCCGCCCACCCGTACCCGACGAATACACAATGCACGCCGTGTCCTCGCGCTCTCGCGCCACAAACGTCGGCTCGCCCTTCCGCCGGAATTCTTCCCAGCGATACGCGCCCCGCAAATCCGCCCCCGGAGGCGCCTCCGTGACCAGCACGATTTGGGTCGTGAGCTTGGCAAATTCCGGCGACTGCGAAATCGCCCGCCACAAGTAGTATTCGACAATCAGAAACCGCGCCTTGGAGTGCGCCAGGAGTTCCAATTGCTCGGCCGCCGTGAGCTTGTAGTCGAGCGGAACCAGCACCCCGCCGCAGAAGAAAATCGCGTACGCCGAGATCAGCCATTTCGACTGATTGGTCATGATGACCGCCGCGCGATCTCCAGCCTTAAACCCGGCATCTTCCAGCGCGCGGCACAGCGGGCGCGCCATCTCTTTGAAATCGGAGTAAGTGAAGCGCACTTTCTCGCGGTCGCGGTCTGCTTCGATCAGGCAGGTTTCATTGGGCCAGCGCTCAAGCGCATCGCGCAGCGCAGCGCCCAAGCTGGAATATTGGCGGAGATCAAGCATTCAGATCGTTATCTCACCACGGAGACACGAAGATACGGAGGAACACACGAGTTTATCAAATCGTAAACGAAAAGAAGTGGTCAGTGGGTGGTGATCAGTGGATAGTCGCAGATTGCCGCGGATTCTCGCAATAACTAACCACTACCCACTAATCACTTCTCTACAGCCGCGCCTGGATCCGGTTCGCCAGCGTGCGGAAATCCGACACGCCCTGCAGTTCATAATCCGGTAACTCGATGCGGAAATGGTGTTCGAGCCGCGTCAGCAGATCGAGTGCCTGCAGACTGTCAATCCCCAGCGACTTAAAGAAGTCGTCGTCGGCAGAAAGCTTCTCCCGCGGCACCTTGAAATGCGAAGCCGCAAGATTCAAAATCTCGTCGAGCGTGTGATCCATGGTGGGCATATCAACTTCGCCTCAAAATTACAAATTACCAATTACAAATCATCCAACTGCCAAAACCCTCACGGCAAGTAGGGCGCCGGCCCCTCATTCTCCACAAACTTCCGCAACCCTTCTTCGACAGCCGGCCGGCTGAACAGATCGCAGAAAATCTCAATCTCCCGTTTCAGCTCTTCGTACGGGATCGGTTTCACGAACTGCTTGGCTGCGATCGCCGTCTGCCGGTCGAACTTCCCCACTTGGCTGGCCGTCGCGCGCGCCACTCTCAGCGCCTCGCCCTCGGCGGCAATCTGGCTGACCAAACCAATCTGCTGCGCCTTCATCACGTTGAAGCTGCGCCCCGTCAGAAGCAAGTCGCGCACCACAGCATTCCCCAAATCCCGCTTCAGGCGCGGAATTCCGCCGAATCCAGGAATCAGCCCCAGCCGTAGTTCCGGAAAGCAGAAGCGCGCCATGCGGTCAGCAATGATGATGTCGCACACCAGCGCCAGTTCGAAGCCGCCGCCGAACGTGACGCCATGCACTGCCGCGATCGTGGTCAGCGGCGCCGCGTCCAGCGCGTTCATCACGCCGTGGATGCGCTCCAGGAACTCGCGCACGCCGCGCACCGCATCATTTTTTTCCATCCCCCGCGAGCCCTCATACAACTCGCGCAGGTCCGCTCCCGCCGAAAAACCCGCCTTTTGGGTCGAGTGAATGATGAGCGCATGCGCCTCGCGCGCCAGTTCCGGCAGCGACGCGGTGAACGTCTCCAATTCCTCCAGCGTGAGCGAACCGATCTCGTTGCACGGTTCGCGATGCAGCGCGAGTTCAATCGCGCCATTCACGATCTGCCAGGATAGAGCCTGCCCCTTGAATACGTTCATGCGGTTTTCGTCGCCCGGTACATTGCTTCGATTTCGCCCTTGAACCGCTCCGCGATCGCGTCCCGCTTCAGCTTTCCGTTCGCGGTCAGCAGCCCGCTCTCAATTGTGAACGGATCGCCCACAATATGGAAGGCCCGCACTTGCTTGTAGTGCGGCAGTCCCGGATTCACCGCCTCCAACGCCGCCTGCACCTTCTCGCCGCTGACCTTCCCTGTGATCAGCGCCGCCAGGTATCCGCGCGCATTTCCAACCAGCACGACCTGGCTGGCTCCCGGCAGTTGCCCCAGCAGCTTGTCCTCGATCGGCTCTGGCGAAATGTTGTGGCCCGAGCTGAGGATAATCAGGTTCTTGATTCGCCCGATGATCTTCCAATTCCCTGCCGCATCCACCTCGCCCTGATCGCCGGTATGAAACCATCCATCGCGCAGAACCTTCTCCGACTCCTGGGGACGCTCCCAGTAGCCTGGAAACACATTCGGCCCGCGCACCAGGATCTCTTCGTTCTCTCCAAGCTTCATTTCGACGCCCGTAATCGCCGGCCCCACACGCCCCGGCATTACATTTCCATCAGGATCGTCCATGGTGCAGATGGCAGTGGTCTCGGTCAGCCCGTATACCTGAAGCACTGGAATGCCCAGCATCGTGTAGTAAAGCTGTGTCTCCACGCTCAGAGGCGCCGACCCGCAGATCAGCGCGCGCAGATTGCCCCCGATCATCTTCTTGCGGATCGTGGGAAATATCAGCTTGCGTGCCAGCCCGAGCCAGAGTCCGTCTCCGGCGCGGGATTTCCCTTCCGCGCGCCGAGTCCACGCGCCCTTCGCCTTGCTGTACACCTTCAGCGGAAATCCGCGCGTCTTCCACAATTGTTCATCCACTGCTTTGCGCATGCGCTCCAGCAACGCCGGCACATTCAAAAAATAGTCGGGCTCCGCGGCCCTCATATCCGACGCCATCTTGCCCAGATCGGTATTCAGCGCCACCTTGCTGCCGCGCAGCAGGCAGGTCAGCAGCATGATCCACGAGCCGGCAAAACACAGCGGTAGGTAGTGAAACACCGAGTCCTGTCCGGGACGCTTCTTCATCAACTGGTCCAGCCGCCCTGAAGTGCAACCCAGCATATGCCCGATGTTGCCCGCATTCAGCATCACGCCCTTGGCGTCGCCCGACGTGCCCGACGTATAAATAATCGCGGCCACATCGCCCTCTTCCAGCGCCAGAGAAGCGTCCGGCAGGGGTGGACGGCCCGGTACGAAGACTTTGTCAAAGCAGAAATGCGGCGGCGCTTCGGCCCACTCCAGCACGATCTGGTCCGCGAGCGCCTGCTCGCCCGCACAAATCACCGACGGCCAGCAGTCCTTCATCATCGCGACCAGTTCTGCAGGAGCCTGCCGCGCATACAGTGGCACCACGGTCAGCCCCTCCGCCATGATGGCCAGATCCATCGCCACCCACTGCATCGAGTTGTGGGCCAGCAGCGCGCACCGGTCGCCTTTCTTCAGCCGCAGCCGCCGCAGATAGGCTCGCGCCACCAGCACCTGGTCGAGCAATTGCCGCGCCGTGACCGCGCTGGTCTCGCTGCCCCGCAACTCCTGAAGAACGATGTTGTCCCCGCTCTTCTTCAGGCTGGCAAGTATCTGTTCGAGAAAGGTCATCTGTCTTATGGATTGTCATCCTGAGCGGAGCAAGAGCTTCACGAAGTGAAGTTCTTACGGAGTCGAAGGACCCCTACAACCTAAACTTCACCCCCGCTGCAAAAGAAATTCTCTCCATGAGTTCTACAGACTGCGGAAAGAGTTGCTCATCCATGCCCGCCCCTAAAGGGGCGTAAACTTTGAGAACGACTGGCACCGCTAAAGCGATGCCCTGGCACGAAACGCGAACCGCTCCGTAACTCACCCTACCCGTACGCCCCCACCAACTCCCGCAGCCCCGCACTCATCGGCGGCAAATAATCTTCCCAACCCCACTCCCCGCGTCGAGTCGGGAACTCCGGATACCGCCGCTGCACTTCCTCCTCAAAATACACGCCCATGCGCGCCATCAACTTCAAATTGCGGACCACGGTCCGCGCAATCCCGTCGGCAATCCGTTCCCCGTCGCGATCCAGGATTTCCAGCGCCCGAAGCGTCCGCTGCTCCAGGTCCGGATCATCCACATTCATCAGCAGTTCCTGATGCCCCCGCTCATTCATCAGATTACGGATGCGCTCATCCATCGTGATCCCAGCAGACGGCACCAGCGCCGGCATCGAAGTCACGATCCCGTGATACCGCGACGACACCATCATCCGGCACGCCCGCAGAATGCTCACCATCTGATACATGTTGTAGTCTTCCGACGTCAGCACCGGCACTCCGCGCAGCTTCTCTGAAATCCGCTTGCACGGACGCGCATCCAGCCGCTCCGTCGCCACCATGATCGTGAACACATTCCTTTTTTGCCGGAAAGCCGCTACCGCATTCGCAATCGATGTCAGGTAGTGCTCGTAAGCCCGGTCCGCCTCCGGCCCCGCATGATGAAAATACGGCCCGCGATAATGGCTATCCTTATATGCCCCCGTCAGGCTGTGCAACGCGGCTTTCGCGACCGACGCCTTCACCGGCCATTCAAACGGATTAATCGGACACACTGCCAGCACCGGCGTCTTCCCGTCCCATCCCAGATCGCGCAGTGCCTTCTGCCCGTATTCCGCGCCCAGCGGCTCGAATGTCCACGCTGTGTCGGTACCCAATTCAGTTGGAACGCCCAGTTCACGCAGGATTTTGCGCGATTCGTTGTTCCGCGTTATCACCAGCGAATTCTTGCAGTAGCGCCCGCACATCTTCGCGACCAGCGTGTCCATGTGCCCGGCTTCAGCACCGTAGCCGATCGACAGCTTGTTTTCGGCGGCCGCGATCCCCAGCGATCCGATCATCATTGTGGCCAGCGCATTCGCGAACTTCGACTTGAACATTGATCCTTCGCACGCCACCACGCCGTGGTGCTTGGGAACTTCGTTCGCCAGAAACGGTGGGAAAATATCAGGCAGGCGCACCTGGTTCGTGCCTTCAAAATAGCCGCGCGACCGGTCGAAGTTGAACGTCATCATGCTGAAGTCAACTTTCTCCGCGCCCAGGATGTGCCGGATCTGCCGCAGCATTTCCTCCACCCGCACATCCGATCCGGTATTCCGCGTCCCGTTGTAGCCCGCGAACAGCAGCTTCAGCTTCTCGCCCGGCTCCCAGGCATTTCCTTTGCCCAGCATCCACTGAACTTTCTTGCTCTCAATGATGGTCGAGACCCACGCTTCCAGTACGAAGTCCATCATTCGCCGGACCCTCCCGCTTGCGTGCCGCTTGGCCAGTCCGCGTACGGATATGCGAAATTGTGTTCCCGGCTGAACTTCAGCAGCGGGTAGCTGTACTGCGAGAAGGGCGCCGGCTTCCGCCCCAGTTCTGCCGTCACCCGCGTATTGTCGAACACGGTATTCCACATCAGGTACGGCAGGAATACCTTCATCAGTGCAGCCCCGTGCCCAACCGGTCCTTTGCGGTTGGCCAGCATATTCACCAGCGAATTGAACGGCCTCTCCAGGATGGGCATGAACATCGGACCGCGCTTGTTCTGAGCCGCTGCCAGGGCCCTGGTCAGCTCGCGGAACGTCTGCGCATCGTTTCCCGAGGAAAGATGATAGGTGTCGTGCTGCGGATTGGCCTTCATGTGCAAGGTCGAAATCGCATCTGCCACGAAGTCCACGTTCACAATGTCAATCTTGTCGTGCGGGCGAAAGGGCAACATCGGCAGCCCTGCCAGAAACACGAACGACCGCACCATGTCGAACTGCGTCGTCTCCGGATACCGGCTGTCCCCCAGCACGATGCTCGGCCGGAAAATCGTCAGCGGCACTTCGGGCAGCAACTCTCGCACCATGTGCTCGCAGAATTTCTTGGTGCGCGCGTAAGGGTCGTAGTCCGACCGGTCCCACTCGATCGACCGGTCCTCGGTCACGATTTCGTGGCTGCGCTTCCCCGCCACCGCGACGGTGCTGACACTACTGAACCGCTGCAGCCCGTGATAGTAGTGCGAGCGCCGTGCCAGTTGCACCACTTCCAGTGTCCCGCGCAGGTTCACGTTCATGCAGCTTTTTTCAGACTTCCGGTTCAGCGACGCGGCGCAGTGAATCACGGAATCCGTGGTGTGCACCAGCCGGTCATAGCTGTCCCGGTCCAGCCCGAATTGTGGAGAAGTCAGGTCCCCGCGAAAAATCCTGATCTTCGTCTGCAGGTGGTCATAGAACTTCGGGAACGGCATGTGCAACTGGAGCGCCTGCCACAGCCGGTTCGCCGCGTCCTGCGGATCGCGCCCGCGCACCAGCAGGTTCAGCGTGGAGTCGTACCGCTCCAGCAGGTTGGCGGCAACATGCGCGCCGATGTACCCGGTCCCTCCGGTCAGGAATATCGCCACGTTGCTCCGTTCGTCCCCGTCTTCACTGCCTCGCCATTTTGCGGCGCCGGCATCTGCAAACTCCGCGGCGCGCGCGCTTCCAGCGGCCGTCCCTCAATCAGCGGATACGTCCACCGCCGCAGCGCCGGAATATGAATATCAATCCAGTATTCATACCAGTCGAGCCCCGCCGTGTGATAGCCAAAGATATCGCGCTCCTCCGGCGACAGTGCCTGCGAAAGCTTTTCCACGTTATCGGCGATGAAGTCATGCTCATTGTGCAGAATGAACGGTTCGAACAACTGGATCAGCTTCTCCACCCGCTCCAGGTTGCGTTCCGTTTTCGCCAGCGGCTTCTTCATCGTGAGCGGCGACATAATCGTCTGAATCGACTTGACGATCATCCTCTGCGCCGGCGCCGACATCCGGTTATAACGCGCCTTCGAAACCGGAATCGCATCCAGCCGCAATCGTAACCAATATTCCAGCCCCTCCTGCGCCCGGTAGTGCCGACGGTGTCCCAGCGAAGTCAACTCGATCGACCGCCCCATGTCGCAGGGATTCGTCACCGACGTTGCCAGTTGGTACAGCGGATCATGCCGCCGCTCCACCAGCGCCGCCGCGATCAACGTCATCCCCGCACACACCGCATCCACCGGAATAATGTCCAGCCGCTTGCGTTCGTTCGAAGGCAACTGCCGGAACGACGTCCCCAGCAGATACGACAGCGACGCCGACGTATTAATCCCCTCGTTCCATCCCCGGAACGGCTTGTCCACCGACGTTTCGACAATCGCCGGACGCACAATCGCGATCGGCAGCCCCACCCCATACTTCGCGATCAGCGATTCCGCCAGGCTCTTGGTGTAGGTGTAGGTATTCGGCCAGCCCAACTCCTTCGCCCGCCGGATCCCCTCTTCCGTCAAGTAGGTCTTCAGCCAGCGGATCCGGTTCTTACGGATCTGGTTCTCCAGCGCCGCCCCCGCCAGTTCTTTCGACGCATGCTCTTTCCCGCGCGCCTGCTTCGTCAGTTCCGCGGTGACCTCTGGCCCTTCCGCCCGCGCCTCGGCCGACTCCACCAGTTCGTGCAGCCGGTGCCACTCCTTCTCCGCGTCGTAGTCAGCTAATCCCGCGGGCGTGTAGTTCGGACGCACCTTCTCGCCCACTCGCCCATCGCGCTCTCCCGCCACATAGCAAGTGGAAAGATGCAGCAATGCCGCGTGATCCGATCCCCGGATGAACTCCACCAGGTGATAGGTCGAGTCCACATTCACCGCCAGCGCATCCCGCAGGTCCGGATTGAAATCCGTTAACCCTGAGCTGTTGACGATCACATCCAGACTCTTCTTCAGCCGCTCCGCCGCCTCCGGCTCCAGCCCCAGTCCCGGCTGGGAAACATCGCCCTCGACGACCTCGACCTTTTCCGCCAGCAGTGTCCCCAGCCGATCGCCATATTTTTCAAACAGCGGATCAAAGACCGGCGACTCCTCCATGATCTTTTCAAACCGCTTCTGCGCCGGATTCGATTTCTGCCGCCGGACCAGCAGATACAGCTTCCCTATTTCCGGCAGGTCCAGCAGCGTGTTCGCCAGCCACACCTTGCCGATAAACCCGGTGACGCCGATCAGCATCACGCTCTTTCCCGCCAACGCCTTGCGCACCGAGAATGGCCCCGGGTGCCGCGGCTCCTCAAAATAAACAATCGGCCGGACCCGAACCGGCGCTGCCCGCTCTACCCCGACAATCGCTCCCGCCAGCGCCTTCAGCCCGCGCAGCCCGAGAGCGCGCACCCACCGCGCCGTACTCTGTTGCCCATCCGGCCCGGCTTCTCGAATCCGCGCAAAGATCCCTCGCGGCCGGATTACCGGACTGAGCAGCCGTCCGGTCGACACTCCATCGCGAAACTCCAGCCGGTTGGCGATAATCCACTTCACGCCCAGATGCCTGGCCAGCGGACGCATCACCTGTTCCAGCCCCTGGCTCACCAGCACCACTTCAGCGCCCGTTTCCTGCAACGCCTTCAGGTGCCGTACTCCCTCCTCTTTCAGCAGGGGCTTCAGCTTGTACTCGAACTCTTCCTCGCCCAGCAGATCGAGCCGGTCCCGGGTGATGCCGCGCAGCACGGCGTGCACAATTCGCGTCGCCATCTTCCGGTTGGCTGCATACAAGAATGGACGCAGCAGCGCCGTCAGCAGCACCACGCCGCGCCGCAGCCCGCGTGAAGCAAACGTCTGGCTGTTCCAGGCAAAGAACGCGATTGGCCGCGTCGTGGTCAGTTCCAGCAGGCTCCCCTCCACGCGCCAGTACACCGGCGTGCGAGGACGGACCGCTCCGCTATTTGTCTGATTCTGGGACAATCGCTTCTCTTGAGCTACAACGCCCCCAAGCCGGAGGCAGGAATCCTTTATTTTAACCAATCCGCGACAAACAGCGAAGAAGAACGATTGCCCAAGATCGATTGCCCAACAAATACCCCGGGAAAGTAACGCCGGTCAGCCACGCCGAGTTCATCCGGGGCGCCGTGAATTTGTTTTCCTGATGGCTGAAGGCCGTTGGCTGAATGCTACTCACTTCTCCGCTCCGTCCAGCACACATCCCAATACTTCCCGAACTTGCGCCCGTTCTCGCTGAACACGCCCACCACTTTGAAGCCAAATCGCTCGTGTAGAGCAGCAGTTGCCGGATTTGGCAGAGCGTATCCCGCCACATACCGGTGGATGTCCTCTCCGCGCAGCGCTTCGAATAACGCGGTATAGAGCCGCTTGCCGATACCTTTTCCGACGGCCTCGGGCGCGCAATAAACCGTTGTCTCCACCGTTGTGTCGTACCCCGCCTTGGGACGGAAGCGCGTCGTGCCGGCGTAGCCCAGCACGCTTTGGTTTTCCTCCGCCACCAGTAAACGATAGCGACCGGCTCCTGCGAACTGTGAGAACCAGGCCCCGCGACGCTCCACCGTGTAGGGCTCCGCGTCGAATGTTACTGGAGTGTTTAGTACGTAGTGGTTGTAGATCTCCGTCAGCCGCGGCAGGTCCTCGCGCACCGCCGGACGAATATGAATCCCCGACATCACGGTCTTCCTTTCGCCAGGCAGTACGCTACGATGGTTTGGCCGCGCGGGCCGCCTGCCTTTTCGATCTTTCGCACTAACTTCGATTCCAGGTCCTCGGGGTCCGCCACCATCTCGCAAGCGGCAATCTGTTGGTCCGTTGCCCCGTGAAAACACAACTCACAGACTCCCAGACCGCCCTCTGAGCGCACCGGCGGCCCAAATGTCCGGCACGTCATGGGACGCGATTCATACAGATCACACAGCCCGGTCTCCGGATCAAGCACCGGGCAGGGCTCGTCATTCGCGAAGTTTTCAAAACGCTGTTCTGCTTCTTCGCCTTCATCCAGCACTCCCGTTTTCTTGTCTCCGGGAAAATAGGGGGAGATCCGTGCCACCGACGCCCGCGCGCGGTCGCGAATGCGCGCCCCTCGTTCCGGTTCCCGCTTCTGCAACTCGATAAGTTCGCTCCGCAGCCGCGCCGCATCCAGTTGGTTGATGGGGAAGACGCCAGTACAGCACTGCGTACATCCCGGACGGCACGCCAGCCACTCTCCGCTTCGCCGCGTGGTATCCGCCAGCGCCGCGCCCACAATCTGGATCAGCGCGCGGTCTCCTGCAGGGAGGCTCCGGAGTGGCATCCATGAAGCATAACGCAGGAGGGTCTGCGTTTCCGCAGCGAGCAGCGAGAAGAACCCAGAAAAGCCGCTCCGTGGCGGCTGCTGTTTGCTCCGATCCTCAGAGGCTCTAACCGACCAGTATTTCGAGCTGTCCTTTAGCGCTACCGCCCCACCGTGAGCATTGTCCCCCGGTCGCCGCCAGCGCCGTCCACAGGCCGACTTCAGCCGCGCCAGGGGTGGTACAAAGCCCGCCCACATCGCACAATCGACACAATCTGGCGGAGTTAGTCCCAGTTTCTGTCAGCTTCGTAACAGCAGGCACTTTTCGTGCGGCCCGGCTGGTGACCACCGGGTGGGGAACTCTGAAAACAAAGCCCCTGCACGGCCCCACGCGGAACTTCGGTAATATGTGCATTTGGAACAATAAGTGCCACACTTAAGTACGAAGCGGGCGTTTCAACCTATCTGAGACGAGGGCGTAATGATACGGAAACAGAAGGGTTTCTCACTAATCGAATTGCTGATTGTGGTCGCGATCATCCTGATCATCGCTGCGATTGCCATTCCTAACCTGTTGCGGGCGCGTATTGCGGCCAACGAGTCGGCTGCCGCCAGCGGCATTCGCACCATCAACACCGCGGAAGTATCGTACAACTCGACTTACCCGGCCGTGGGCTATGCCGCCACGCTCGTGTCTTTGGGCCCGGGCGGCCCTGCGGCTACCTGTCCGACACCGCCAGTGGCAGCCACGGCTTGCCTGATTGATGGCGTGCTGGCGTCCGGCATCAAGGGTGGTTACACCTACGGATATACACCGACTGTCGGCGGCGGCCTGAACACCGGCTACCAAGTCGCGGCGAAGCCCACTACGGCTAACCAGACCGGCGTGCGCTCTTTCTGTTCCTTTGCAGATGCGGTGGTCCGCGTTGACCCGACCGGTGCGCTGGCAGCTACTTGCCCGCCCGCGACCACCCCGATCTAATCGAACGTCTTTGGCGAGGTTCCTGGGGAGGGTCCAAGCCATGGGAGCATCGGAGCAATCCGATGCTCTTTGTTTTTTGGGGGTGAGTACCCAACTCTGAACCGGCCCCGGATTGCTCGCAGCTCAATGTATTGCCAGTTATCTTTTGCCGCTCCTCACCATCAGCGCAATCGCTCCGCTCGTCGCCAAGGCGGCACCCACCAGTAGCAGGCCCCCCTTGAACTGTCCAGTTGAGGTCCGCACCACTCCAATCACGTAAGGCCCCACAAACCCGCCGAGATTTCCAACCGAATTGATGAAGGCAATTCCCGCCGCGGCGGCCGTGCCGGATAAGATCCCGGTCGGCACCGCCCAGAACGGGCCCATCATTGAAAACACGCTCAGCACCGCCACGCTGATCGCGAAGATGGTCGGCCCGATCGAAGTTGAATAGGCCGCTCCGATCAACGCCACGGCCCCGGCGAACGCCGGAATCGCCGTGTGCCACCGCCGCTCCCCGGACCGGTCCGAGTGCAGTCCCACCGCCACCATCGCCGCCGCCGCTGCCACATACGGAATCGCCGACAGCACTCCGATCATTAGATTGCTCACCCCAGACAAACTTCGGATCAGCGTCGGCAACCACAGGCTCAGGCCATACGAAACAGTATTCAGCCCGAAGTACACCAGCGCCAGCATCCAGATGCGCCCGCTCCGCAAAGCGGCGAATGCCCCCGCTCCCCCAGTAACCTCGGCCTGTTCGCGCCGCAGCGTTTCCACCAGCCAATCTCGCTCTTTACTCGGAAGCCAGCTCGCGTCCTCGGGACGATCGGCCAGAGACACCAACACGACTCCGCCCAGTAGCACTGCCGGAATCCCTTCCATCAGAAACATCCATTGCCATCCCGCCAGTGACGCCGTCAGATGCAGCCCCAGCAGCGCTCCCGACAAGGGGCCGCCCAACACGCCCGCCAACGGGGCTGCCGTCATAAATCGCGCCACCGTCCGTGCCCGCGCCTGGGCCGGAAACCAGTTCTTCAGATAAAAAATCATGCCCGGAAAGAACCCCGCCTCCGCCGCCCCTAACAGAAATCGAAGCGCGTAGAAGCTGCGCGGGCCGGTGATCAACACCATCGACGCCGAGATCGCTCCCCAAATCATCATCAGCAACGCAATCCACCGCCGCGCGCCCACGCGCTGCAGCGCCAGGTTGCTGGGTACCTGGAAGAAGAAATACCCGACAAAAAACATTCCTGCCCCGAGTCCATAGACGGCATCGGTGAACCCGAGCTGCCGCTGCATCTGAAGCGCCGCAAATCCCACGTTGATCCGGTCCAGATACGCCACGATGTAGAGCAGAAAAAGAAACGGCACCAGCCGCCACGTCAGCCTGCGTACCACCGTCGTTTCCATCTCGCCCATGTATTTGACTTCCCCCGTGATCCCCTGCGCTCCCCGTGGTTGAAGGTTTTCTCCGCGCCCTTTGCGAACCCTGACCGAACTCTGCGGCTAAGGGTTGCCCGTCACCGACAATCTCCTCTGTATCTCCCTGACGATTCTCTCTGGTGACCAGCCGACATCCACCACAACCGCGTCTTCCGGTTCTTCCAGCGTGGCCAGTTGACTCTCCAGCATCTGCTCCGTCATAAAATGTCCGCGCCGCGCCCGCATTCGCCTTTGCAGCAAAGGCAATTCGCCTTTCAGATACACAACCCGCACCTCCGGCCCCGCCTGCAAGCGTTGCCGATAGGCCCGCTTTAGTGCCGAGCATGCCAGCACCCCGCTCTTCCCCGCCGCAATCCACTCGACGATCTTGGACCGCAAGATCTCGAGCCAGGGCACGCGGTCCGCATCCGACAGCGGGATCCCGTTTCGCATCTTCTCCACATTCGCCGCCGGATGGTAATCGTCCCCATCGGCAAACTCCCACCCCATCTTCGACGCCAGCAATTTGCCAACCGTCGTCTTCCCCGCCCCCGACACTCCCATCAACACGATCACCATCGAGTTCAGATTTTCCCCGTGTTCCCCTGTGTCCCCCGTGGTAAAGCTCTTTGTCGGCGCCGGCAATGCACTAACCTGGGCTTGCACTCCCACCCCAAATACGCTTTCATAGCCGACATGACAATTTCACGCCGCGTCTTCCTCTGGATCGCACTCCTTCTCTCGCTCGCCGCCCTCAGCCCCGCCCAAGATTCGCCGAAGAGAAAATACCTGCTCTACGTCGGCACCTACACCGAGAAAGACAGCCAGGGCATCTACGCCTACCGCTACGACCCCGCATCCGCCGAACTTGCGCCCATGGGGGTCGCGGCCGTCACCACCAACCCGTCCTTCGTCGCGATCCACCCCAGCGGCGAGTTCCTCTATGCCGTCAACGAAACCCAGAACTATAAAGGCGCCAGCAGTGGAGTGGTCAGCGCCTTTGCGATCGATCGCCAGACCGGCAAGTTGACCCTCCTGAATGAAACCGCTTCGCGCGGCGCCGATCCGTGCTACATCGCCTTCGACAAGACCGGCAAGTTCGTCCTGGTCGCCAACTATACCGGAGGGAACGTAGCCGTGTTCCCCCTTCTTCCCGACGGCCATGTCGGCGAATCTTCTGTCGTGCTCCGGGACACCGGCACGCTTGGACCTAATAAAGAGCGTCAGGAATCGCCCCACAGCCATTGGATCGAGGTCTCCGCCCACAACCGCTTTGCCTACGTTGCGGACCTGGGGCTGGACCGCGTCCTGATTTACCGGTTCGACGCAGCCAAAGGCACGTTGACTGCCGGCGAGACCGCGCCACCTTCGTCCAAGCCCGGTTCCGCTGATGCGAACGATTTCTTCTCGGTGACCCTCGCCCCCGGTACCGGCCCGCGCCATCTCGCTTTCTCCGTCGCGGGTGACTTCATGTACGTGCTCGGAGAACTCAATTCAACCGTGACCGTCTTCGCCAACGATGCGAAAGAAACGTTTCGTTCCGTGCAACGCATCTCCGCGCTCCCAGCCGGATTCTCCGCGCCCAACGACGCCGCGGAAATCGCCATCCACCCCAACGGGAAATACTTGTACACCTCCAACCGTGGACACGACAGCATCGCGCTGTTCTCGATTGACGGCAAGACAGGCACGCTTACCCTCGTCGATCACTTCCCAACCCAAGGCAAGACTCCGCGTAACTTCGAAATCGATCCCACCGGTACGCGCCTGTTCGTTGCCAATCAGGACAGCGGCACAATCGTCGTTTTCAAGATCGATCTGAATAGCGGCAGGCTCACCCCAACCGGCCAGATGCTGAAAGTTCCCTCGCCAGTCTGCCTGAAGTTCGTGCCCGCCGACTGAGTCCAAAGAGCGAGGGTGGACACGAAGGAAGCAAAGAAAAAGGCCGCTCGCAACAGTCTGTTACGAAACGGCCGGCAACAAGCGGAAAAAGCGGCGTTCGGGCACTCCGGACGTCGCTTTCTTGTTTGGTTTTGGATCGGGAGCGAAGAACGGCG
>Ga0302321_100001238_pt1 | contig 21835 bp, 20 predicted proteins | sample Fen_T0_1_FD_202505 | JGI IMG/M metagenome (GOLD analysis project Ga0302321, IMG submission 202505) | Peat permafrost microbial communities from Stordalen Mire near Abisko, Sweden - Fen_T0_1 | ecosystem: Environmental > Terrestrial > Soil > Wetlands > Permafrost | place: Sweden: Abisko...
GACCGGCATCCGGGCGTCGGTCGCGAGCGTGCCGATCACGTCGTCGGCCTCGTAGCCGTCGGCGCCGACCACGCAGATCCCGAACGCGTCGAGCACCTCGAGGATGATCGGCACCTGTCGCTCGAGCGGGTCGGGCACCTCCTCGATGTCCGGCTTCGGTCCGGGCCGCTCGGCGACGACCCGGTGCGCCTTGTACGTCGGGATCAGGTCGACGCGCCACTGCGGTCGCCAGTCGTTGTCCCACGCGCAGACCAGATGCGTCGGGCGGTAGTCGGCCACGAGCCGGCTGACGAAGTCGAGGAACCCCCGCACCGCGTTGACCGGTGTGCCGTCGGGAGCGAGCACCTCGGGCACCCCGAAGAAGGCACGGAAGTACATCGAGGCCGAGTCGAGGACCATCAGCCGCTGTTGGTTCGCCACGGTGCCCGAGTCTGCCTCATCCCTCCGTGGGCGAGGGGCCAGGGGACGCTAGGGTCGAACCGTGGAGGACACCGACCGCACGATCGTCCGGCTGCTCGCTGCCGACGGGCGGATGTCGTTCACCGATCTCGGGAAGGCGACCGGGCTGTCGACCTCCGCGGTCCACCAGCGCGTCAAGCGTTTGGAGAAGCGGGGCGTGATCACGGGCTACGGCGCCGGCATCGACCACGAGGAGCTCGGGCTGGCCCTGACCGCCTTCGTGTCGATCACCCCGATCGACCCCTCCCAGCCCGACGACTACCCGGAGCGGTTGCGCGACCTCGAGGAGATCGAGTCGTGCTGGTCCGTCGCGGGCGACGAGTCCTACATCCTCAAGGTCCGGGTCGCGACACCGTCGGCGCTCGAGGAGCTGATCGCGCGGATCCGGTCGGTGGCGAACGTCTCGACGCGGACCACGATCGTGCTCAGCACGCCCTACGAGAGCCGCCCGGTCACCTGAGCCGTCGTACGACGGGCGCGCTCGACCCCGGCAGCGCAGCCGCACGGTCGACCGGGAGCTCCACCGTGACCTGCACCCCCGGAGAGAACCGGTAGGGGTTCGACAGCAGCAGGCTGCCGGCCATCCGGCGCAGCCGCGACATCTCGGCGCGGACGGTGACGGTCCGCGACGGGTCGTCGAACAGGTCGCGGGCCAGCTCGCCCGCCGTCAGCCCCGACGGGCCGGCGTCGCAGAGGGCGAGCAGGATCTCCGCGTGGCGTGGGGAGACGCCTCGTGACCAGCCGCCGCTCGGCGACTCGACCCTCAGGCACGGTGCTCCGGAGCGGAGGTCGAGCACGGCCCGGGTGGCGGCCGGTACGGCGTCCTGGTCGAGCCGCAGCAGCCACCCGCCCGCCAGCGGCTCCGCTGTGGCGCGGCCGAGGGTGGGTAGCCAGACCTCACCGGCCGACAGGTCGTCGGGGAGGGCGACGCGCGCCGGAGCCCGACCCCCCACGGCGGCTGCCAGGTGACCGTAGGCGTCGACGGCGAGGGCGTCTCCACGGATCCGCGCCAGGATCGGTGCGGCGCGGGCGCGGAGGCCGTCGAGCTCGGTCCGCCGGCGGGTCACGATCTCGAGCGAGGTGAGCCGCGCGACGGCCTCCACCAGGGCGAGCTCGGCCGGATGCATCCCCCGCGACGGCCCGCTCACGTCGAGCACCCCGAGAGTGCGTCCGGACCACGGGTCGGTCAGGGGAGTGGCGGCGCAGCCCCACCGGGTGTGTGACTCGACGAAGTGCTCCGGCCCCTGGACGTGAACCCCCTCGCCGAGCACCAAGGCCGTACCGATCGCGTTCGTGCCCACGTTGCCCTCCGTCCAGGCGGAGCCGCCCACGAAACCCAGGTCGTCGGCCAATCGCCGTACGCCGCTCCCGCCCGCACGCCACAGCACCCAGCCGTCCGCATCGGCCACCACGACCAGCTGCCCGGCGTCGATCACCGCCTGCAGCGACGCCGTGAGCTGGGGGACGAACTCGGCCAGGCCGCTGGCTGCCCGGCGGCGTGCGAGCTCGGCCTCGCCGAGAGGCGGGACGTCGGCACCCGAGCCGGGGTCGAGGCCGACCGCCGACACCCTGCGCCAGGAGGCCGCGATCGTGGGCCGGGGCGCGCTGCTCGGGGCCGGCCTGCCGGTCAGCACCGCCTCGCGGGTCCGGCGCAGTGTGCGGTCGTCGGTCGCCATGGTCCCTTCCCGGAGCACGGGTGCAACCTCTCGCAACCCTGTCTCCGGATCGTCCGGAGGTGTGTGCTCGGTCACACCAGCCTAGGCGAAGGAGACAACAGATGACCCAGGCTCCCGCACGCGACGACGTCGCCACCCCGGACGCGGCCCCCGACACGCCTCAGGCGCGCGTCGATGCCTGGCTCGCGCGGTTCGAGGCGGCGCTCGCCTCGGGCGACGTGGCGGCCGCCGCGGCGCTGTTCGCCACCGACTCCTACTGGCGCGACCTCGTCGCGTTCACCTGGAACATCATCACGGTCGAGGGCAGGGCCGGCGTCACCGACCTCCTCGAGCACACCCTGGAGTCCGCCGGGGCGCGTGGGTTCGCCACCGAGGAACCGCCCGGCGAGGCGGACGGGGTGCTGACCGCCTGGATCCGCTACGAGACTGAGGTCGGTCGCGGGCGTGGCCTGCTGCGCCTGGTGGAGGAGGACGGGGAGGACCGGGCATTCACCCTGCTCACGACCCTCTACGAGCTCAAGGGGTTCGAGGAGCCGCGCGGCACCCACCGACCGATGGGCGCCGAGCACGGAGCGAGCAAGCACCGTACGACGTGGAAGGAGCGGCAGCAGCAGGAGGCGGAGAGCCTCGGCAGCACCACCCAGCCCTACGTCCTGGTCATCGGCGGGGGACAGGGCGGGATCGCGCTCGGCGCCCGCCTCCGGCAGCTCGGCGTGCCGAGTCTCGTCATCGACTCCCACGCACGTCCCGGCGACCAGTGGCGCGGCCGCTACAAGTCGCTGTGCCTGCACGACCCCGTCTGGTACGACCACCTGCCCTACCTGAAGTTCCCGGACAACTGGCCGGTCTTCGCACCCAAGGACAAGATCGGCGACTGGCTGGAGTTCTACACACGGGTGATGGAGGTGCCGTACTGGTCGAGCACGCGCGCCACCGGTGCCAGCTGGTCGGAGTCGACGGGTGAGTGGACCGTGGAGATCGAGCGCGAGGGCAAGCCGTTGACGCTCCGGCCGAAGCACCTGGTCTTCGCGACCGGGATGTCGGGCAAGCCGAACCTCCCGGACATCCCCGGGACCGACGTGTTCCGCGGCGACGTCCACCACTCCTCTGCCCACCCGGGCCCTGACGCCTACCGGGGCAAGAAGGCGGTCGTGATCGGCAGCAACAACTCGGCGTTCGACATCTGCGGTGCACTCTGGGAGAACGACGTCGACGTCACGATGGTGCAGCGGTCCTCCACCCACATCGTGAAGAGCGCGAGCCTGATGGACATCGGTCTGGGCGACCTCTACTCCGAGCGTGCGCTCGAGGCCGGGGTGACCACGGAGAAGGCGGACATGATCTTCGCCTCGCTGCCCTACCGGATCCTGCACACGTTCCAGATCCCGGCCTACCAGGCCATGGCAGAGCGGGACAAGGACTTCTACGAGCGGCTGGAGAAGGCGGGCTTCTGGCACGACTGGGGTGACGACGGTTCGGGTCTGTTCATGAAGTACCTACGCCGCGGCTCCGGTTACTACATCGACGTCGGTGCGGCCGACCTCGTCGCGGACGGCGAGGTGAAGCTCGTGCACGGGCAGGTCGACCACCTCACCGAGGACGCGGTCGTGCTCGCCGACGGCACCGAGCTGCCGGCCGACCTCGTCGTCTTCGCGACCGGCTACGGCTCGATGAACGGCTGGGTCGCCGACCTGGTCGACCAGGAGACCGCCGACCGGCTGGGCAAGGTGTGGGGCCTGGGGTCGGACACGACCAAGGACCCCGGTCCGTGGGAGGGCGAGCAGCGCAACATGTGGAAGCCGACGCAGGTGGAGAACCTCTGGATGCACGGCGGCAACCTGCACCAGTCCCGCCACTACTCCCTCTACCTGGCGCTCCAGCTCAAGGCGCGCTACGAGGGGATCGAGACCCCGGTCTACGCCCTGCAGGAGGTACACCACACGCACTGACGTGCGCCCCACGACGCGACGTCCACGTCAGGCGCCGAATCCAGCGTGGACGTGGTCGTGGTGGGTGTCGTCGCTGAACCACTGCGGGGCGGCGCCCAGCAGGTAGGGGCCGCCCACGTTGTAGGACCCCGCGTCGGCGACCGCGTGCATGTAGTCCTCGACGAGGGTCCGCGGCGTACGTGGGTCGACGACCGGAAGACCGTCGATCGCCCAGGTGTCGAACGCCCGGCCCTGCGGGTGGTCGCTGCGCCGGTCGGTCCCGAAGACGTAGAGCGGGTGTCCGGACCGGATGACGCTCACGGCCGGCCGATGGGAGCGGGACACCGTCAGCAGGGCGAGGAGCACGGAGTCGTGGACCAGCCCCGACGCCACGTCCCGCGCCGCTGCGGGCGGCAGCACGATGCGGTCGGAGCCCAGGACGCGGCGGGCTGCGGCGGAGTGGCGGCGCGCCGCCGGCCCGGGGTAAGACGGGTGGACGGCGGTCACGCGCCAGGACGTGCCCGCCCGGCTCAGCCGGACGTCGTACGTGCGGCCGTCGGGGGTGATCCGGGACCCGCTGCGCCGCCAGGCGCGAGTGACGACGACCACGCTGGCCGAGTCCGCGAGCAGGCCACCGTACTGCGCGTCGACCACCTGCAGGGCGGAGTCGGGGCCGTTCTCCGCGCGCTCGACGTGCCGCACCGCCGCGAGCTTGCAGGCGGGCACGAGCTCACCGGCGCCGGGCGTCCAGGCAGTGACCGCGGGCAGAGCCGGCGCGCCGGGCGGGCTCGAGGAGCCGGTCGGGGCGGACGACCCGGGACCGGGGGCGGTGGCGCCGCCCGTCGGGGCTGCTGTCGACGACGCAGTGGCGCTACAGCCGCCCAGGAGGGCGCCGACCCCGGTCAGCAGGACTCCCCGGCGCGTCAGGCTCACGCAGCCAGGCTAGGTCGGCTGACTGAGAGCAGCCTGTGGTCACTTCAGCTTGTAGGACGCGGTGGCCACCGTGGAGGCACCGGCCGCGAAGGCGGAGCCGGTGATGACGATGGTGCCGGCCGCGGCGGACGAGAGCGGGACACGGTAGTCGAGGGGGTTGGTGGAACCGCCCGGCGGGATGCTGCCGCCGTAGACGAACGTGTAGACCCAGGTCGAGCCCGAGTGAGCAGCGCTGCTGTAGCTCCAGCCGGCACCGGAGACCGACGTCGGTGCCCCACCAGAGACGCGGGTGTCGGGATAGCTGACGGTCAGGGTCACCGTGGTCAGCGTCGGAGAGGTCGGCGTGAAGACGTTCTCGACCTGGACCTGCGACTCCAGCGTCGTCGGGTCACCGGCGACGTAGTCGGCCCCGAACAGGTTCAGCGTGTCGAACTTCAGGGTCGGCTTGGTGGCAGACGCGGCCACCGCCGGTGCGGCCACCGCCACCGCCACCACAGGGGCGGCCCAGGCTGCGGCGCGCACGACCGTGCGCCGATCCGGCTGTCCAGGCATCTCGAAGCTTCCGTCCGTCGTGGGTCAGGTCCACAGGCAGGGAGTCCGAGCGCTCTTCACCGATCATGATGGTAGGTCACGACGCGGCCGGGTGTGGGCTACTCGGCATTCCCGCGCCGTGGCGCGGCGTACACCCGGGTGAGCGTCAGTGCGCCTGGAGGGCCGCCGTACGACGCGAGGCCTCGGCCACCTCGGCGGCCTTGAGCGCCGACTCGTCGAGCCGTCCGTGCTCGGCCCACCACTGCTGCCCGGCCTCCGGCAGCGTGTGGATCGGGTCGTAGTACTCGTAGGTCCGCGACAGGGCCTCGGGGTCGGTCGACTCGATCGAGGTGCGGTAGTTCTTGGTCCAGTAGCTGATGCCGCGCTCGCGGTCGTAGTCGGCGAGCTGGTGGATCCAGCGCTTGCCGACGTAGGGCACGTCGCAGACGATCCGCGGCGTCGCGAAGCCGGGCAGATAGCCCATGATCGCGTGCTGCAGCCGCTGGGCGTCAGCGACCGAGACGCGCCAGTGCTCGGAGTACGGGATCATGTCGCACATGTAGAAGTAGTAGGGCATGATCTGCGCGCCGTCGAGGAGCGCGAAGCAGAGGTCGAGCAGCGCGTGCGGGTCGGCGTTGACGCCGTTGAGGATGACGCCCTGGTTGCGGACGTCACGGATCCCGGTGTCGAGCATCGTGCGGGTGGCCTCGCGGACCAGCGGCGTCACCGAGTTGGCGTGGTTGACGTGGGTGTGGATCGCGACCGAGACGCCGCGCTCGCGCGACATCGTGCCGATCCGGGTCATGCCCTCGACGACCTCCGGCTGCAGCCAGTGCTGCGGCAGCGCCATCAGGGCCTTGGTGGCCAGGCGGATGTCGCGGATGTTCTCGATCTCGAGCAACGACGTCAGGAACGCCTCGAGCCGCGGCCACGGCATGTTCGCCACGTCGCCACCGGAGACCACGACGTCGCGCACGCCCGGGGTACGGCGCAGGTAGTCGAGCATGTCGCCGAGGCGGTCGTTGGGCTTGCCGACGAACTTCAGCTTGTCGATCACGGCGGTGGAGTTGCCGACGAGGTCCATGCGCGTGCAGTGGCCGCAGTACTGCGGGCAGGTCGGCAGCAGCTCGGCCAGCACCTTGGTCGGGTAGCGGTGGGTGAGGCCCTCGGTCGCCCACATGTCGTGCTCGTGGAGCGAGTCGCGGGTGGCGTGCGGGTGGGACGCCCAGTCGGTACGGCGGTCGCTGAACACCGGCAGCATGTAGTGGCGCACCGGGTCGGCGTAGAACGCCTCCGTGAGCGAGCCCGGGCCGCCCGGCTCGTCGTGCCGCGCGATGGTGTTCATCATCTGGGGCGGCACCAGCATCGACATCGTGGCCCGCTCGGCCTGGTCGCGCTCGAGGTCGGCGTAGAAGCGCTCGTCGACGAGATCGCCCATCAGCTCGCGGAGCTGCTTGACGTTCTTCACGCAGTGGGCGCGCTGCCACTGGGCGGAGGCCCACTCCTCGGCGGTGACGTCCTTCCAGCCGGGGAATCGGGTCCAGTCCGGCTCGACCAGCTCGGTACGGCGGTAGGGGTACGGCTGACCGGTCCCCAGACCGATCGAGGTCTCGATGCTCATTGGGCGATCTCCTGCAGTGCGGATGGCCCGGGTCCGGGCAGGTGGGCGCGCCGGTTGTGCCGTCTGGCGCGGTCATGTCAGAGTAGGCGGAGAACATGCGGCTAGTCCAATGCCCGGCCGCAGATTCTCCCGTCAAAATGCGATTCCAACGGAGGATACTCCTACATGTCGGCGCTGAGCACCGAATCCGAGACCAGGCCGGCAAGCGACCCGACCGGACTGCACCGCGTCCTCGACCACGCGGTCGTGCTGCCGCAGGCCGCGCAGCGTCTCGACACCCGGCGTGACCTGTGGCCCGACGAGGTGCGGGTCCGCGTCGAGACGCTCAACCTCGACGCCGCATCGTTCCGGCAGCTCGAGACCGCCCACCACGGCGACGGCGACGCCGTACGCCGCGAGGTGCTCGAGATCGTCGCCACCCGCGGCAAGATGCAGAACCCCGTGACCGGCTCGGGCGGCATGCTGGTCGGCACCGTCGAGGAGGTCGGCCCCGACTCGACCCTCGGCCTGTCCGTCGGAGACCGCGTCGCGACGCTCGTCTCCCTGACCCTCACGCCGCTCGTGATCGAGGACGGCCTGGAGCGCTGGGACGGTCTCGGCGAGCAGGTCCCCGCCGACGGCTATGCCATCCTCTTCGGGCGCTCGATCGCCGCGACCATCCCCGCCGACCTGCCCGCCACGCTGAGCCTGGCCGTGATGGACGTGTGCGGGGCCCCGGCGCTGACCCACCGGGTCGTGGAGAAGTACGTCTCGGCCGACTCGACGAGAGACGTCTCGGTCGCGGTCGTCGGCGGTGCCGGCAAGTCCGGCTCCCTGAGCCTGGCAGCGGCCCGCGACGCCGGCGCCACGCGCACGGTCGGCGTGGTGCCGCACGAGGCCGAGGCGGCGCTGCTGCGTGACAGCGGGCTCGCCGACCATGTGGTCGTGGCGGATGCCCGCGACCCGATCGCGCTGCGCGATGCCGTGGCGGCCACCGGTGGTCCGGTCGACGTCACGGTCGTCTGCGTGGACGTCCCCGGCTGCGAGGGCGGCGCCATCCTCACCACGGCCGACGGCGGGACCGTCATCTTCTTCTCCATGGCGACCTCGTTCTCCGGCGCGGCCCTCGGCGCCGAGGGCCTCGCGGCCGACGTGACCATGCTCGTCGGCAACGGCTACACCCCCGGCCACGCGGCGTACGCCCTGGAGCTGCTGCGAGGCAGTGCCGGCGTACGCAGCCTGTTCGAGCGGAGACTGTGATGGCGGCCTCCACGCGACCGCGGAAGGGTGCGCTCGACCTGGACCCGGCGACCGTCCGCAAGGCCAGGGGCCTGGCCCGCAAGGTCGGCCGGCCGATCGTCAAGATCGCCCAGCAGCACACCACCGTGTCCGTCGAGCGCGCGACCCTGCGTCTGGCCGGCCTCGAGGGAGCGGACGCCGAGGGCACACCCTGGGTCAACCGCCTGGTCGACTGCGTCCGAGCCGACGTCGGCCTCGAGCACGGCGTCGCGCTGCCGGTCTGGGACGCCGTACGCCGCGGCGAGGGCGCCGACCTGCGCGAGCTCGCCGAGAAGGCGTCCGCCGGCTCGGTCAGGTTCCGCCTGCCGGAGGGTCAGGACGCGAAGCGCGCCACGACGGCAGCCCGCCGCCAGGTCGGGGCAGGCATCAAGCGCATCGACGGACGCCGCAAAGAGCGCGAGCGGCTGATCGCCCGGATCGGTGACGCGCCGGCGAAGCCGTGGATCTACCTGATCGTCGCGACCGGCGACATCTACGAGGACATCCCGCAGGCGCAGGCCGCAGCCCGTGAGGGCGCCGACATCATCGCCGTGATCCGGTCGACCGGGCAGAGCCTGCTCGACTTCGTGCCCGAGGGTGCGACGCGTGAGGGCTTCGCCGGCACCTACGCGACCCAGGAGAACTTCCGGCTGATGCGGGCCGCCCTCGACGAGACGTCGAAGGACCTCGGTCGCTACGTCCGGCTGACCAACTACGCCAGTGGGCTGTGCATGCCCGAGATCGCAGCCCTGGCCGGGCTCGAGCGACTCGACATGATGCTCAACGACTCCATGTACGGGATCCTCTTCCGCGACATCAACCCGATCCGTACGTTCGTCGACCAGCGCTTCAGCCGGCAGGTGCATGCCCGCGCGGGGATCATCATCAACACCGGAGAGGACAACTACCTCACCACCGCGGACGCCGTCGAGGCCGCCCACACGGTCACCACCAGCCAGCTGCTCAACGAGTACTTCGCCAAGGAGGCCGGTCTCGAGGACTGGCAGCTCGGCCTGGGGCACGCCTTCGAGATCGACCCCGACCTCCCCGACTCGTTCCGCCTGGAGCTCGCCCACGCGATGCTGGCGCGCGACCTCTTCCCGGACGCCCCGCTGAAGTGGATGCCGCCGACGCGGCACATGACCGGTGACGTCTTCCGCGGCTACCTGCTCGACGGGTTCTTCAACCTGGTGGGCGCCCTGACCGGCCAGGGCATCCTGCTGGTCGGGATGATGACGGAGGCCGTGGTCACGCCCTGGCTCTCCGACCGAGACCTGGCGCTGCAGAACGTCCGCTACGTGATGAACGCCGCGGGCAGGCTCCACGAGGACTTCCGGCCCGCACCCGACGGCTTCATCGCCGACCGCGCCCGGCAGGTGCTGAGCGAGACCATCGACCTGCTCGAGCAGATCGAGGCCGAGCCGGGCAAGGCGCCGCTCCTCGAGGCCATCGCCGACGGCACCTTCGGCCTGATGAAGCGGCCGTCGACCGGGGGCCGTGGCCTCGACGGCGTCGCCGCGAAGGCCGACGGCTACTGGAACCCTGCCAGCGAGATCCTGGAGGCGCCGTGAGCACGAAGCGGAAGACCGGTTTCGAGACAGGCGCCGATGCGCCTTTCTCGACCAGCGTGGAAGCAGGGCCGATCCGGCCGTACGGCGACACCACCGGCGACGGGATGGTGCAGCTGAGCTTCACGCTACCGATGACCCACTCCAAGGTCGCCGAGGGCGCTGCTGCCCAGCTCGCGAACAAGATGGGCATGGACCCCGCACTCGTCGTCCACGCGAAGCCGATGGGGGAGGGGTTCACCTTCTTCGTCGTCTACGGCCGGGTGCATCACCTCGTCGACCCCTCGAAGGTCCAGGTGGTCGAGCGGGACTACCCGCTCCTCACGCCGAAGGAGGCCAACGCGGCGATCAAGCGGAGCCTGCGCCGCCGCCTGGTCGTGGTCGGCGGCTGCATCGGCACGGACGCGCACACCGTGGGCATCGACGCCATCCTCAACGTCAAGGGCTTCGCCGGCGAGAAGGGGCTGGAGTACTACCGGGAGCTGAAGGTCGTGAACCTCGGCGCCCAGGTCAGCGTGCCCCAGCTCGTCGAGCGCGCCCGCGAGGAGAAGGCCGACGCGGTCCTGGTCTCGCAGGTCGTCACCCAGCGCGACGCCCACCTGCTCAACACCCGCGAGATGTCCGCGGCGTTCCGTGAGTCCTACCCGACGGACCGGCGCCCCCTGCTGATCGTCGGCGGGCCGCGGTTCGACGAGACGATGGCCGCCGACCTCGGCGTCGACCGCGTCTTCACCCGGGGTACGACGCCCGGCGAGGTCGCATCCTTCCTCGTCCATCGACTCACGACCAAGAAGGCAGGCTGATGGTGTCGACAGGATCGACCGACGGACCTCGGCCCGGGACGCGCGTCGTCCACCGCCGTTACGTGCCCTACTCCCACGCCCACTACGCCGGCAACCTGGTCGACGGGGCGTACAGCCTCGGTCTGTTCGGCGACGTGGCCACCGAGATGTGCATCGTCACCGACGGCGACGAGGGCCTGTTCGCGTCGTACTCCGACGTGCAGTTCCGGGCGCCGGTCCGGGCCGGCGACGTCCTCGAGGTCACCTGTGAGCTGGTCACGGCGGGCACGCGGAGCCGGGTCCTCGACTTCACCGTGACCGTGGTGGCTCGGGGCGCAGCGACGACGGAGCGGCCGGGCGCGGCGGAGCTGCTCGACCCGCCCGTCGTGGCGACCACCGCCACCGGCACGGTGGTCGTCCCGCCCAGGGCCTGACAACGCCTCAGCAGGCGGTTAGCGCTCGTTCACCTGCGGGGTGTGTCGGCGCCCGACACGCCGCATGCGGGGACAAATTCTCGATGAACTTCAGCCGGACGGGTGGCGCTTGACCTGCGCATTTGTGAGTCGTCGCAGGTCAGCGACCGGTTGACAATCCGGTGCTCGACGGCCCAAGGTTCCCCTCGATTCGCTCAGGCGTTCGTGGGAGCGGGACCGATGTCCGAGAGGCCGGGTCGCCCGGTGGGAGGCCGCCCATCCGGGGCAGCCGGTCCGCGGAGATCGGTCCTGCACCACGAGAGCGAGACCGGAGGGGGACTCGGTCCCCCTAGACAACTTCCGGGGTCGCGGCAGCCAGCCGCGGACCGGTCGGCCCGAAGGGCCGACGAACCCTCCGGTCCAAACGAGGACGCTTCGACCCGACGCAGTCGGGGCGGAGCGGCCGCAGTGCGCAGCGAGATTGCTCGCAAGCCGAAACATCTGCAGCGGAGCACGCTTGCTCACGGGCCGCTCAGTCGCGGCGGCTACTTTATGGCCATGCCGACCCGCTGCCTCGCTGCCCTCGTGGCCGGGCTGGCGCTCGCCCTGTGCTTCCCGCCGACCCATGTGTACTGGCTGATGCCGTTCGCGGTCGCGACCTTCTTCGTCGTGACCGCCGGTGTGCCCGCACGGTCCGCCTGGCTGCCCGGCCTTGCGTTCGGTGCCGCGTTCCAGTTCACGCTGCTGTGGTGGATGCACGCCGTCGGCACCGTGCCGTGGCTGGGCCTGTCCGCCGTGCAGGCGGGGTGGTACGCGCTGCTGGCGGTGGTCGTGGTCCCGCTGCGACGTCTCCCCGCGGCGCCTGTCTGGCTGGCGGTGGCCTGGGTCGCGATGGAGAACATCCGGACCGACTGGCCGGCCGGGGGCATGCCCTGGGGCCGCCTGTCGTACGCCGTCGTGGACACCCCGGCGTCCGGCGCGCTGCCCTATGTCGGTGCCACCGGCGTGAGCCTGCTCCTGGCGCTGCTCGGGACGTTGCTCGCCGCGGCGTACCTCGCCCGGGGCCGGGACAGGATGCGCCCGCTCATCGCACTCGGTGGCGTGGCCCTGGTCACGGCCGTTCCCCTGGCCGTCCCGTACGACGCCACCGCGACCGGGGACACGACCGTGGCCGCCGTGCAGGGCAACGTGCCGGGCGACGGCACCGACGTGCTCGCCCACTACCGCCAGATCACCCATCAGCACGCGGACGAGACCGCCCGGCTCGCCGCGGACGTCGCGGCCGGACGGACCCCGAAGCCGGACTTCGTGGTGTGGCCGGAGAACTCCACGGCCATCGACCCGTTCGAGGACCCGGAGATGCGCTCCGACATCGAGGGTGCCGTCAGCGCCATCGACGTACCCCTGCTGGCCGGCGTCGTCGTCGACGGCGGGCCCAAGCACGTCATCAACCAGGGCATCGTCTTCGACCCGGTCACCGGAGCAGGGGACCGCTACACGAAGTGGCACCCGGTGCCGTTCGGCGAGTACATCCCGTGGCGCTGGATCTTCGGCTCCCACCTCGCGCAGCTGAACCAGATCCCGCGCGACATGGTCCGCGGGACGCGGGTGACGCCGCTTGACATCGCGGGGGTCAAGGTGGCGGACGCCATCTGCTTCGACGTCGCCTACGACGACGGGCTCTACGCCCAGCTGTCCCACGGCGGCCAGCTCGTGGTCGTGCAGACCAGCAACGCGATGTTCATCCATACCGACCAGATCGACCAGCAGTTCGCGATCAGCCGGCTGCGCGCGATCGAGACGCACCGCTACGTCGTGGTGGCGGCCATCAACGGCCTCACCGGCGTGATCGCCCCCGACGGATCCGTGGTCACCTCGACCACCCCTCGCACCATGTCGTACGCCGAGGCGAAGGTCGGGCTCTACGACGTGGTGACCCCCGCGGTCCGGATCGGTCCGTGGGTCGGGCGAGGGTGCGTCGCGCTCGTGCTGGTGGGTCTGCTCATAGGACTCGGCCAGTATCGTCGGAGCCGCCGACCCGTCCACGTGGTCAACCTCGCCTCCACCCCCACCGACAGGACCCTCGTATGACCTGCCCGACGTGCCACCCGCCCTCCTGCGCCCGGGACGGGCAGCGCGCATGAGCGCCACCGGAGCCGGGGTGCCGGCCGGGCTGGGTCGGGTCGTGATGGTGGTGCCGACCTACAACGAGGCCGACAACCTCGCCTGGATCGTGGGGCGCCTGCGCCAGGCGCAGCCCGAGGTGCACGTGCTCGTGGTCGACGACAACTCGCCCGACGGCACCGGCACGATGGCCGACGAGCTCGCGGCGGCCGACCCGCAGGTCCAGGTGCTCCACCGCACCGAGAAGGGGGGCCTCGGGGCGGCGTACAAGCACGGCTTCCGGGTCGCTCTCGACGCCGGCTTCGACGTGATCGGGGAGATGGACGCCGACGGCTCCCACCAGCCCGAGCAGCTCCAGCGGCTCCTCGACGCACTCGTGCACGCCGACCTGGTGATCGGGTCGCGCTGGATCCCCGGTGGCAGCGTGGTCAACTGGCCGTGGCGCCGCGAGGCGCTCTCGCGGGGCGGCAACCTCTACGTCCGTACCCTGCTCGGCGTGCCGGTGCGCGACGCCACCGCCGGCTACCGGCTGTTCCGCCGTACCGCCCTGGAGGCCATCGACCTCGCCACGGTGCAGAGCACCGGCTACGTGTTCCAGACCGACATGGTGGTGCGCTGCCTGCGCCACGGGCTCCGGGTCCGCGAGGTGCCCATCGAGTTCGTGGAGCGGGTCCGCGGCGACTCGAAGATGAGCGGCCGCGTCGCCTCCGAGTCACTGGCCCGGATCACCGCCTGGGGCCTCCGCGAGCGCCGCGAGCAGCTCGCGGGAGCCCTGCGCCGGTCGTGAGGCGGTCATGAGCTCCAGCCCGTTCGCACCGCGACGCCGGCGGCGCAGCCTGCGGATGTGGGTCCTGGTGGCGGCGTTCGTGATCATGCCGATCCTCGAGATCTACGTGATCATCCAGGTCGGCCAGGTCATCGGCGCGTGGTGGACCATCCTGCTGCTCGTCGCCGACAGCATCTTCGGCGCCTGGCTGATCGGGCACGAAGGTCGCCGCGCCTGGCAGTCGCTCAACACGGCGCTGTCGTCGGGCCAGATGCCGGCGCGCGAGCTCGCCGACGGAGCGTTGATCCTGGTCGGCGGCACCCTGATGCTGAGCCCCGGGTTCGTCACCGACATCCTCGGGATCCTGCTCATCCTGCCGTTCACCCGGCCGGTCGCACGGCGGGTCCTGACGCGGGTGGTCAGTCGGCGGCTCCTGGACGGACGACGCCCCGGACCCGGGCCACAGGGACCCGTCGTCCGGGGCGAGGTCGTCGACGAGTAGGTCGACCAGCGCCGTGCGGCGCTCAGGCCTTCGACTTCACGCGACGCTTGGCGTTCGCCCGGTGCAGGTGGGCCGGGCCGATCTCGCCGTCGCGGAGCAGCTCGAGACGCTCCTTGAGGATGTCCTCGAGCTCCTTCTCGGACCGGCGCTCGAGCAGCATGTCCCAGTGGGTGCGGACCGGCTTCTCGGCCTTCTCCTCACGCAGGATGCCCGACGTGCTGAGCGCCTCGGCGCCACAGCGGGGGCATTCCCAGACCGCCGGCACCTCGGCCTCGACCGACATGGTGACTTCGAACTCGTGACCGTTGACACAGCGATATCCGCATTGCTGACGGGCGGCGAACTCGATGCCCCGCTCGTCCTCGAAACTCTGTCCTCCCAGCCGCGCTCCACGTAGTGTGCGCTCTGCCATGAGGTTCACCTCCAGGTTGGTTGACCCCCGGTACGAGCCCCGAGGCGTACATTCACAAGACGTCCGTACCCGGTATTCGTGACGACACACGGATCCGGCTTGCTCCTGTTCCCCTCAACGTACGCCGGTCCGCAAGTGTTCCTCCACCCGACGCGAGCCCGGTCACATCCCGGCCGGGAGCGCGTTGCCCGCTTCGGCGACGCCCCGGGCAGGGTCGAGGCGGAGCAGGAAGACCGCTCCCAGCACGAAGAACACGATCAGCGCGACGATCGCGGGGCGGTACGACCCGGTGATCTGGAACACCACACCGAACAGGAACGTGCCGAACCACGAGGTGCCGCGCTCGCAGGCGTTGTAGAGCGCGAAGTACTCGCCCTCGCGGCCGCGAGGGATCAGCAGGCTGAAGAACGAGCGGGAGAGGGCCTGGGTGCCGCCCATCACGACCGCGATGGCGATCCCGACCAGCAGGAAGGTCGCGATGTTGCCGCGCGGCAGGAACATGGCCGCGACGACGATGACCATCCACCCGACGATGCCGCCGAGGATGCAGCGGTACGCGCCGTACGTCGCGGCCAGCCGCCCGAAGGCCAGCGCGCCGCCGAAGGCCACGAACTGGATCAGCAGGATGGTGGCGATCAGGACGCCCTCGCCGAAGCCGAGCTGCTTGGCGCCGTACGTCGAGGCGACGCCGATCACGGTCTGGATGCCGTCGTTGTAGAACAGGAACGCGACCAGGAACGTGAGCGTCATCGGGAAGCCGCGCATCTCGCGGAGCGTGGTGAACAGCTGGCCGAAGCTGCGGTGGAGCAGCCCGCCGGACTCGGGGACGACGTCGCGCGGCGGACGGTCGCGCAGCCCGCGGACCGGGATGATCGTGAAGCCCGCCCACCACAGCGCCGCCGACAGCAGGGACAGACGGACCGCCAGCTCCTTGTCGAGGCCGAAGGTGCCGTGCAGCAGGACCATCACCAGGTTCAGGGCCAACAGCAGGCCCCCACCGAGATAGCCGAACGCCCAGCCGTGGGACGACACCCGATCGCGCTCACCCTCGGTGGAGATGTCGACGAGAATCGCGTAGTAGCTGACCAGCGAGCAGCCGCCCAGGATGCTGCTGAGCACGATCGCGACCGCCGCCAGCTGCCACTGGTCGCCGTGCATGAAGAACAGCAGGGCGGCGAAGAACGACCCGGCCCAGGCGAAGCCCGCCATGTGCCACTTCTTGTGTCCCACGCGGTCGACCAGGGCGCCGACCACCGGCAGGAGGAACGCGCTGGCGATGGTGGCTAAGCTGGTCAGGTAGAACGGCAGCGAGCCGGCGGCCAGGGGGATGCCGAGCACCTCGACGGTCTGGTGGCAGCTCTCGTCGGCCGAGTTCCCGCAGCCGGCCGCGCGGCCCGCGACGGTGATCATGTACGGCGCGAACAGGACCGTCAGCACGGTCGTGTAGTAGGCGGAGTTGGCCCAGTCGTACCAGTTCCAGGCGCGCTGTTCCTGGGCACGGCGGAGGGGCTCGAGGTCCGCGAGGTCCTGGGTCATGGTGCCGTCGTCCCCGGCCACAGGCCGCGCACGCCGAGGACCGACGCCAGGACGTCGGTGCGGTCGGTCATCAGACCGTCGACCCCACGGTCGAGCAGCAGGCGCATCTCGTCGGGGTCGTCGACGGTCCAGACGTGAACCTGGACGCCGACGGCGTGGGCGCGGCGTACCAGGCGGGCGGACGCGACCGGCAGACCCTGGACGCGATGAGGGACCTGCAGGGCCGCCACCCGCGGGGCCAGGCGGTGGGCGAGGCGGCCCGGGAGCACGACGTACGCCGCCACTTCGAGGGGGGCGGCCGAGGTCGGCACCCGCGGCCCGACCAGCGCCCGGAAGCGGTGCAGCCGACGCGAGGAGAACGACCCGACCAGGACCCGGTCGTGCAGACCGCGCTCGAGCACGAACGTGGCGAGCGGCTCGACCACGGCATCGGCCTTCAGGTCGAGGTTGAAGCGGGCCTCCGGGAACGCGTCGACGACCTCCGCGAGGGACGGGACCTCCTCGCCCGCGACCCGGACCCGGGCCAGGGCGGTGGTGTCGAGGTCGGCGATGCTGCCGACGCCGTCGCTGACGCGGTCGAGGAGCGCGTCATGGAAGGCGACGAGCACGCCGTCGCGGGTGAGATGCACGTCGGTCTCGAGGTAGCGGTACCCGAGCGCCCACGCATGCCGGAACGCGGCCATCGTGTTCTCCCGGCCGAGGAGGTCGGGATGCCGCGCGCCGCCGCGGTGGGCGAACGCCAGCAGCGGCCCCCCGTCGTCCAGGAACGGGAAGCCGGTCCGCAGAGTCACACCGAGCAGTATCGGGGACCGCCGGGTCTACAGGTCCCGGAAGGTCTCGATCTGGGCGCCGAGCAGGTTGAGCCGCTCAGCGAGATCCTCGTAGCCGCGGTGGATGACGTACGTCGACCGCAGCACCGAGGTGCCCTTCGCCGCCAGCATCGCCAGGAGGATCACGACGGCCGGGCGGAGCGCCGGCGGGCAGACGATCTCGGTGCCGGTCCACCGGGTCGGCCCCTCGACCATCACCCGGTGGGGGTCGAGCAGCTTGACCTGGGCGCCGAGCTTGTTGAGCTCGACGAGGTAGATCGCACGGTTCTCGTAGACCCAGTCGTGGATCAGCGTCTGACCGTCGGCCACGGCGGCGATCACGGCGAAGAAGGGCAGGTTGTCGATGTTGAGCCCCGGGAACGGCATCGGGTGGATCTTGTCCAGCGGCGCCGTCAGGTGGGACTTGTAGGTGGTGAGGTCGACCAGGCGGGTGTGCTCGTTGCGGGCGACGTACTCCTCGGAGCGGTCGTACTGGAAGCCCATGTCCTCGAGCAGTGCGAGCTCGATCTCGAGGAACTCGATCGGTACGCGCTTGATCGTGATCGAGGACTCGGTGACGATCGCGGCGGCGAGCAGCGACATCGCCTCGATCGGGTCCTCGGCCGGCGCGTAGTCGACGTCGACGTCGATCTCGGTGCGACCGGTGACGGTGAGCGTGGTCGTGCCGACGCCCTCGACACCCACCCCGAGCTTCTGCAGGTAGAAGCACAGGTCCTGGACCATGTAGTTGGACGACGCGTTGCGGATGATCGTCGTCCCGGGGTGCAGGGCCGCCGCCATCAAGGCGTTCTCGGTGACCGTGTCGCCCCGCTCGGTGAGGACGATCGGCCGCTCCGGGTGGACCGACGGGTTGACCGTCGCGTGGTAGTAGCCCTCACTGGCCTTGACCTCCAGGCCGAAGGGACGCAGCGCGGTCATGTGGGGCTGGATCGTGCGGGTGCCGAGGTTGCAGCCGCCGGCGTAGGGCAGCTCGAAGGTCTCGGCCCGGTGGAGGAGCGGGCCGAGGAACATCAGCACCGAGCGCGTACGCCGGGCCGCGGCCTCGTCGATCGCGCTCAGGTCGAGGTCGCTCGGCGGGATGATCTCGAGGTCGCCCTCGTCGCCGATCCACCGGGTCTGGACGCCCAGGCTGCCGAGCACCTCGAGCAGCCGGTTGACCTCCTCGATCCGGGCGACCTTGCGCAGCGTCGTCTTCCCGCGGTTCAGCAGGGAGGCGCACAGCAGCGCGACGCCGGCGTTCTTGGAGGTCTTGACCTCGATCTCACCGGAGAGCGTCGTCGGGCCGGTCACCCGTAGGTGGGTGGGTCCGGCGCCGAGGGCGACGATCTCGGAGTCGAGGGCGGAGCCGATCCGGGCGACCATCTCGAGCGACAGGTTCTGATGACCCTTCTCGATCCGGTTGACGGCGCTCTGGCTGGTACTGAGGCGGTCGGCCAGCTGCTGCTGGGTGAGCCCACGGTGTGTGCGAGCGTCCCGGATGAGCTGCCCGATGCGGCCCTTGAAGTCCTCGGTCATGTGGTCACGATATCTCATTTGTGAGATAAGCCTGCACTCCTCGTGTCGTGGCGATCGGTCGGCGAAGATGCGGGGATGACGTTACCTGGGGACGTTACGTGATCGCGGCGGTGGTCTTCGACATCGGCTCGGTGCTCGAGGTGATCGACGAGTCTGTGTTCCCGGCGCCTTTCGAGGAGCGGGTCGGGCTGCCGCCCGGGGCCGTGGTGGCGGCCTCGGACTTCGCCGGTGAGCCCGGGCTGGGGGAGCTGACCGAGGCCGAGGTGCGCGGACACTGGCAGTCGCGGCTGGGACTCAGCGACCAGCAGGCCGACGCCCTGATGGCGGACTACTGGCGCTGGTACGCCGGCTCCCTCGACCGCCCACTGGTCGACTGGTTCGCCGGGGTGCGCGGAAGAGGGCTCAAGGCCGGCATCCTGTCCAACTCCGGGCCCGGTGCACGGGAGGCCGAGCGCCGCTGGGGCTTCGAGGAGATGACCGACGACATCGTCTACTCCCACGAGGTCGGCCTGAGCAAGCCCGACCCGGCCGTCTACGCCCTCGCCGCCGCCCGGCTCGGGGTCGAGCCGGGCCAGATCGTGTTCCTCGACGACGCAGAGGTGAACGTCCTGGCCGCCCGCGCGGCCGGCTGGCACGGCGTACTCCATGAGGACACCACCCGCTCGATCGCCGAGCTGGAACGCATCATCGCCACCGGCACGAGCTGACCGCCCCCGGTGTTCGGCCGGTCAGTGGCGGGAGACGCCGACCGCGCGGCCCTGGTCAGGTCGCGCGGGGTGCTCGGCCGGGGGAAGGTCGAGCAGGTACGGCGTGGTCAGCTGGCCGAGAGGAGCTCGCTGCCCGGCATGACGCACGGCGCGCAGTCGCACCGCTCGTCACAGGCGAGGAAGGTGTGCAGCCCGTGACCACACCGCGGGCACGGCAGGTCGTGCGAGAGGTGCTGGTCGTTGTCGTTGACCGCGTCCCACATGGCGTGCCTTCCCTGCCCTGATCGGTGCTGCTGAGCTGATGACCCATCGTGGCTGGCGTCACGACGCCCTGCACGGGATTCGGGGCGATATGGCCCGGGGGGACCAGACACAGGGGTCGAACGACCCCCCCGGGGAGGGGCCGGTCGGAGGAGCCCAGCCCGGCGAAGGGCCCTGCGCTCAGCAGTCGGCCGTCATGCCGCCAGGGTGCGGATCGGGCGTCGGGTTGCGAACCACAGGCACAGCGCCGACATCGCCACGCCCCACAGCAGGGTGGCGGTGAGCACGTCCGTGGCGTGCACGACGGCCCCGAGGGCCGGGACGGAGAGCGGCATCAGTGTCATGTCACCCAGGCTGGTCACCGAGGAGACCCGGCCCAGGTGCGACGGGTCGATGGCGCGCACGAAGGCCGCACTGAGCCACACCGAGGCAGCACCCGCGGTGAAGCCGAGCACCGCCATCGACACCACCAGGGTCGGCTTCCAGCCGAGCCCGACACACGCGATCGCGAGGCCCTGCACGATGAGCACGCGGAAGCCGGCGGCCGCGCCGTACGTCGGCTGCCATCTGATGGCGACCACGCTGCCGACGATCGCCCCTGCCGCGAGGCTCGCGTCGGCGATGCCGAGCCAGTGCGCGCCCCAGTCCGAGCCGCTCACCCGGAGCGCGACGCCCAGGCCGGTCACCGGCGTCACGAACACGTTGAGGGCGGTCAGGCCGACGACGAACAGCTTGGCCGTCTCGTGGCTCCGCAGGTAGCGCATCCCGTCGGTGAACGTGTCGCGCCAGCGTTCGTGGACGGCGCGGGGCAGCCGGAACCGCGGGCGTACGACGAGCAGCAGCACCGCCGCGATCACCAGGAATGTCGCCGCGTCGACGAGCATGACGACGACGAGGCCACCCCAGGCGACCAGGATCCCCCCGGCAGGGGCACCCAGCAGCCTCATCGCCCGACTGCTGATCTGGTTCCATCCCTGCACCGTGCCGAGGTCGTTGCCCGCGACCACCTGCCGGATCAGGGTCGTCCCGGCGGGCATGGTCAGCCCACTGGCGATGCCGAAGGCCACGGCGACCGCGAGCAGGATCGGCGCACCGTGGATCCCGGAGGCCCAGCCCGCCGCGCCGACCAGCAGCACGACCGCTTGGCCGACCTCGCCGGCGACGAGAAGCCGCCGCGGGTCGTAGCGGTCGGCCAGCACGCCGCCGAGCAGCACCAACAGTGCCTGGGGGAGCATCTCGGCGCCGAGGACCACACCGGCCATCGCGGGGGAGAGGGTGCGAGCGGCGGTCCACGCCAACGCGACGTTCCACGCGTAGTCGCCGAACCAGGACACCCCGACGGCCGCGAGCCAGGCCAGCACCATCGGGTCGCGTCGTACCGGCGGGGGAGGGGCGCCGATCAGCTCCGGGTCGTGGGTGGTGGTGCTCACGGGCGCACGGGTTCGCTGGGGAACACGCGCGCGATCGCGCGCACCGGACGGCGGTCGGCGTCCGGGTGGTCCTGGGCATCGGTCGTGCACTCCGTCGACCAGTCGCGGACGAGCTCGGCGAGCCGGGCGGCGAAGTCGCGGACCTGCTCCTGGGTCGCCGACACGTAGGTGTCCACCGAGTTCGCCGCGGTGCGCCAGGAGGCCGGCTCCGCCGGGGCCCGGCGCAACCACTCCTGCATCGCCCGCACCTGGAACCGGAGGTTCTCGGCCTCGGCCGTCTGGGCCACCCGCCGACCCAGGGTGCCCTCCTCGAAATCCTCCACGCTCCAGGTCATCGAGCGCGGCTTGAGTCGCCACCAGCTCTCGCGGGTGTCGTGGGCCAGCTCGGGAGCCGGTTCGATGAGGTCCTGCTGGTGGAGCACCTTGAGGTGATGGCTGACCGAGCCGACGGCCAGGCCGGTGCGAGCGGCGAGCTGGCCCACGTTGGCCGGCCCCTCGACGCCGAGGAGCTCGGTGAGCCACCGCCGAAGGGGGTGGTGGAAGGCCATCAGGAGGGCCGCCAGCTCATCGGACGGGTCCTGCTC